>JACCDH010385828.1_pt1 | contig 25879 bp, 26 predicted proteins | sample 7442481 | NCBI WGS metagenome assembly JACCDH01 (sample SAMN15323433, study PRJNA562643) | freshwater metagenome | isolation source: river surface water | place: USA:Blue River Watershed | collected 2017-08-15 | reverse complement strand
GTCCTATGCCCGTTGTCCGGAGTCAGGGGTTGTATTTGATACTGCTGTGCCTACATTTAATGTGATGAACAATTGCTCTGCGGGACTAGAACCAATCAAATGGACTACATTAATTTACCCGAATCCAACCACGGATGTACTCAATTTGGATTTTGCGAAATCTGCGAAATTTGACATCCTAGATATCAATGGGCGCTTAGTTTACGCTGGGGAAGAGGTCCATGGATCAACACAGTTGAATACTGTAAATTGGAATAATGGACTTTATCTTGCAATAATTCATTATGCGGGTGGAGAGACGCAGGCAATAAAGTTCATCAAACAGTAGTTACTCCTGAGCTAAATGATTTTGAATCATCTGCACCATTAAATGACGCTGATGAATTTCTCGAAGGTAGAACTGGCTTACTTTTTTCGAAATAAATTTACGTTTACTGTATCCAAACGTAATAAAACCAATGACTTTTCGAATAAAGTTAACATTTGGGGAATAATCTAAATCCAATCGACCGATCGCGTTCAGTTCCTCATTAATTCCCGGGCTTAAATACATTTTAATTGCTTGTTGACGAATGCCTTCAATAAGGGTATCGTAACGCTCCAATTTGATGCGTTCGTAGTCTCTGGTTTTCATAAACCGAGTATATTGAAATTCGGCATCAGTGAAGGCGTGAAATAATTCTTCGATTGTCATAGTTGAATGTGGAGGGCAAAATTAATAAAAGGAATAGAATAAGCCATTTTTTCCTTTTCAATTCTCTATTTTTGCGTCCTATGAAAACGAAATCAACCCGAAAAAACAAGGTCAATGTAGTAACCTTAGGGTGCTCTAAAAACACCTTTGATTCGGAAATTATGATGGCTCAGCTAAAGGCAAACAGTTTTGACGTCGGCCATGAGCGAAATGAAGAATCGGAAATTGTTATCATTAACACCTGTGGTTTTATTGATAATGCAAAGCAAGAATCAATCGATACCATTCTACAGTATGTAGACGCGAAACAACAGGGATTAGTGGATAAAGTATACGTGACCGGGTGTCTCTCAGAGCGTTACCGAAGTGATTTGGAACAAGAGATACCTGAGGTTGATGCATATTTTGGAACGCGTGAATTACCTAGGTTACTGAAAACGCTCAAAGCAGATTATAAATATGAGTTGGTTGGCGAACGTTTACTGACAACCCCAAACCATTATGCGTACTTCAAAATAGCAGAAGGCTGTGATCGTCCGTGTTCTTTTTGTGCCATTCCGTTGATGCGAGGAAATCACGTGTCTACTCCAATGGATCAACTAGTTACGAATGCCACGCAATTAGCGAAACAAGGGGTAAAAGAGTTACTGTTGATCGCGCAAGATTTGACCTATTACGGCTTAGATATTTACAAGAAAAGAAACCTCGCTGAATTAGTAGATAAATTATCAGATATTGAAGGGATTGAGTGGATCAGAATGCATTACGCTTTTCCCGCAGGGTTTCCTATGGATGTCTTAGATGTGATGAGAGAACGTTCCAATGTCTGCAATTACTTAGATATTCCATTGCAACATGGATCTACGGCGATGCTTAAAGCCATGCGTAGAGGAATAACACGCGAAAAAACGGAAGAACTAATCGATGCCATTCGTCAGAAGGTTCCCGGTATTGCACTGAGAACTACACTGATTTCTGGGTTTCCTGGTGAAACAGAACAGGATTTCGAAGAAATGATGGGATTTGTTGAACGCAGTCGTTTTGACCGCTTGGGTATCTTTACCTATTCACACGAAGAAAATACGCATGCTTATTCAATGACGGATGATGTGCCAGATGCAATAAAACAACAGCGCGCAGATGCCGTAATGGAGTTGCAATCCGGTATAAGTTATGAACTGAATCAAGCGAAGGTTGGAAATACCTATAAAACATTGTTCGATCGCGTAGAAGGGGATTACTTTATCGGTAGAACTGAATTTGATTCTCCGGAGGTAGATAATGAAGTGCGCGTAAAACGAACACCTTCCTTGTATGTGCCACTGGGCGCATTTTCTCAAGTTAAAATCACCTCAGCAGATCATTATGATTTGTACGGTGAAATATTATGATTAATTTTAAATAAAAAAACATGAAAAATCTGTTATCATTCGCTGTCCTTTCAATGCTTTTTGTGCTCAATAATGCATGGGCTCAACCTGCATCACCACTTACGGTAATTGATGCTACAAGTCCAAATGCCTGTGACGGTTCTGCATCCATTACAAATCCCAATATTGTGATTACCAATTCCATTGTTTGGTACTCGAACGGCGCTATTTTAGCTCAAGGGGTTACCAGTGTTTCTAACCTTTGTGCGGGTACTTATGGAGTTTATTACACCACATTCATTGATTCTGTTACAGCAACCTTCGTGATTTCAGGGAATCCATGTAATAGCCTACAAGCGATTGTAACTGGAACCGCTGCGAGTTCTCCAAATGCATGGGATGGTTCGGCAAGTGTTACCGCGGTAGGTGGGTCTGCACCATACGCCTTTACTTGGAGTAACGGGGCTACCACAAGTACGATTAATGGGCTTGGTGTTGGCGCGTATTACGCCTGTGTTACCGACATGAATGGCTGTGTAAGTTGCGATAGTTTTATAGTTTCAGCAACCATAAATCCCGGAAATGACACCGTATTTGTAATAAACAACAACAACATCCCGAACGTAATTGATTCACTTGGCATGCAACAAGTATTGGATTGCAGTATTGATTACAATGCGATTGGTGCAGCCTTTATTTCTGGTTCACAGTATATTCCAAGCGGTAACCCAAATACGTTAGATAGCATTTATTTAACATGGCAGGTATATGACACCTTGGTTCCTGCAAATTTAATGGCAAGCTATGTGGTGGGCTATTCTATATTCCCTCCCTTAGCTCAAGCATACACTGCGAGTTTAGAGATTTATTGTCCGCAAAAGAATACCAATTACAATACCTTATTGATTATTGATCAGTTTTATTCTGCGCAATTGGGTATTATAGAACCTGTTTACACACCAAGTATTTGTATTCAGGACGGGTGTGCTTCGATTAACTTGGTTACGCCTCAACGTGGTGAATTGAACGTTTATTCAATAAACGGTAGTTTGATGTCGGCACAGCAGGTTTCGAATGTTTCATCTACACAAATTCAAATGACGAACTGGAACCCAGGAATTTATTTTATGCATTATAGTTTAGCCTCAGGAGCGCGTGGCGTTTTGCGTTTTGTAAAACCTTAATTATTTTTAAATAAGGGCATCATTACATGGCCTTCCGAGTTGCTGTTGTTTATGTGCAGCAATTGAAGTAGGGTAGCATGTAAATCCACTAAAGAGGCATGTTGAGCATTCAGCATGCCTTTTTTGATTTAAGGACCTTATACGAACGACAAAATACAATGTTGGCTACACGGTATTCGAACCCGCTGAGATTGTGTGTTAAGGGTGATGTTAAAAGGTACCGTGTTGTCCTTCAATGAAGTCTGAAATTTAATTTATAATTGAATTTAAAATTATTTATCAAATTTTTGGTCCTTTTAAAATTCTTGAAAATTGGGTAATGTGAATCAAATCGTTGTGAAATAAAATGGACTGATTTTGATATGCTTGACATAAATCAAGTAAAAGAATCATTCAATTCAACTATTTTAGTCGAAAAAAAATAATGTCTTCTAAATTAGAACGTCGTTCATTTCTTTCAAGACTTAGCCTAGGTATTGGCGGAGCCTTACTTTTCCCGCTTCAGCAATGGGGTAAAACTAAAACGAGTGAAATGTCACATATCATCCAAAAAATAAGACCCCTTGGCTTTCAATGGGAAACACAGGATCCATTTTTATTTTGTGTACATCACGAAGATTATTTCCCAAAAGGTAATGTGAAATTAGGACCAGATCCTAAACATTTTGAGGGCCGTCACATGGGGCAAGATTTCATAGTTAAAGACGGTTTTCGTATGTATCATGGTTCAACAGTTCCGGGTTTCCCTGGACACCCTCATCGTGGTTTCGAAACGATCACTGTGGTAAGAAAAGGGCTAGTTGATCACGCGGACAGCCTTGGTGCGGCAGGTCGTTATGGAAATGGTGATGTGCAGTGGATGACAGCCGGTAAAGGTGTACAACATGCGGAGATGTTTCCCTTGCTTAATCAAGATGCTGAAAATCCGCTTGAATTGTTTCAAATTTGGCTTAATCTTCCAAAGCGTAGCAAAATGGTAGAACCCCATTTTAAAATGCTCTGGTCAGAGTCTGTTCCGAAATTCATTGAAGCTTCAAATGGGGTGAATGCACATATTGAGGTATTAATTGGTAGTTTAGGCCAATATAAGTCATCAAATCCACCGCCGAATTCATGGGCGGCAGATGCCAATAACCACGTAGCTATATACAATATACACTTAGAGCCAAGTGCTAGTTTTAAAATACCTGCCGCAGTCGAGGGTATAAACCGCAGTATTTATTACTATGAAGGGGAGGGGCTACAGATAGCAGAGCAAATTTTGGCACCGTATCACGCTGCAGATGTTGATGCAAGTCAAGGAATTCAATTAGTAAATGGTACAGTTAGCTCTAAAGTTTTGGTGTTACAGGGGCGACCGATATCTGAGCCAGTAGTTCAGCATGGTCCATTTGTAATGAACTCTCGCGAAGAAATTTATCAAGCATTTCAAGATTATCAACAAACGCAGTTTGGTGGCTGGCCATGGGAGCGATATGATCAAGTACATGATGCCAAACTAGGCCGCTTCGCTAAACATGCAGATGGTAGGATGGAGGAACCTAAGGGTTAATTCTTTAATTAGTTTTTCATGACCAACTCGATTTGAAGCGCTTTTCTTAACGCGTAGTATCTTAATGTGACGCTTAAAATTTCTTAGCGAAATACAGTGCACGGTCACTCCAAATAAGAAGTAAGCTTCATTTTTTATGAGATCCTAATGGAATCGGTTGGTTCACCTGTATTTGAAAACAAATATGCTGCTCAACGCAGTTGAAGATTAAACAAGGAGTCAGCTAATCGAATCTTGGTTGTGCTTTGTTCGACTCCTATGGAGTCGCGCGGCATAGGTATTGGATATTTATGTATAACCTAGGACTCCAACGGAGTCCGATAGTTTAGAGTACAATCGTCCTCCAATAATCGACTCCATAGGAGTCGAATGTTTTTTTGTGGGTATTTTAATAAATTCAAATGTTAACAGGATTACGAGCAGGCTGGTGTTCCTTGAATTGGGCTCAATCCAAGCATAAAGTCCACCTTGTTGCACAAGGCTCGGACTTTTTTGTTTAACCCCTCACTCAAGCAAGCTTGGTTCGGTCCTAAACAATTTAAAAATTTGGGGATTACGAGCAAGCTCGTGTTCCGGTAATGGGGCTCAATCCAAGCATAAAGTCCACCTTGTTGCACAAGGCTCGGACTTTTTTGTTTAACCCCTCACTCAAGCAAGCTTGGTTCGGTCCTAAACAAAAAAGTCCACTTCGTTCGAAGTGGACTTTTTTTGTGATCCCGCTGGGATTCGAACCCAGGGCCCATACATTAAAAGTGTATTGCTCTACCAGCTGAGCTACGGAATCGCTGATTTGAGGGTGCAAATATACCAAAAATATTCTTTTGGCAATCCTTTATTCGGTATTTTTGAAAAATATAGTTAAAAAAAAGGGTGAGTTTACAGAAACATTTGTGTTTATTGGGTTTTATGGGGTCTGGTAAATCTACCGTTGGACAAGCATTGGCTCAGCGTTTAGGGATTTCTTGGGTGGATAGCGATTCTTGGATTGAAGAGAAACAGGGGCGGTCAATCTCGGAAATTGTAAGCGATAAGGGTTGGCCTGCATTTCGTGCGATGGAACGTGAATTTGCATTTGAAATGAATGAGCAAGCACCCATGGTTATCTCGTGCGGAGGTGGGTTTCCCTTGGATGATGAGAATTGGCAATGGATTTCGAACAATTGTACCTCAATTTATTTGCGCGTTGATAAGGATGTCTTGCTTCATCGACTGATAGATGAGACAGCTATTCGTCCGCTATTGAAGGATAAGAGTCGTGCTGAGCTTTTACAATTTATAGATGAAAAACTTACGGAACGAATGCCTGTTTATACCAAGTCGGATTGGATCATTGATGCGAATGGTTCCATAGAAGAAACCCTTCTGCAAATCTCGGGATTAATATAAATCTCGACGATACCCCAGTTGGAATAAGAAATTCAAACGCGAGTAGGTATGGCTGTTCTCTCCGGCACTGTTATTCGCTAAATTCAATACGGAATACGTTCCTGTAATATCGAAAAACAAGGTGCCTCGTACTGGAATCGTGTATTTAAAACCACCTTGTATACCTAATGCTAAATAATAGATACTTCCTTTGGTAGGATTCGCATTTGGAAGCGAATATAATCCTTCCCATTCATATTGTTTTGTGTAATCAAATTTCGAGAATTTAGCACTGGTCGTATTTATTCCGATGCCGAATACACTACCACCATAGAGCGCAAAACCATTGTCGTAATCATTTAACATGTACGATCTTGTGCCACCCTCAACATAAAATGTGTGAGATTTGATGTTGTAAGGAACAGACAGCGTGTAGGGGGTTGTTGTTACATCATTTGCTGTCATGTTCGCATAGCGGGTTGTGCTGTCCTGATTAGGTAAAAATGCAGAAGCACGAATGAAAAAAGTTAAGTCGCTTGATCTTGGAAGTTCAAGTCCTAGGTTAAAGCCGAAGGATTTCCGTTGCGTACCAACGCCATTTAAAATGCCCGTACCCGCTGAAATGCTCATTTGAGCAATCGTGTTGGAAACAAAACCTAAAAGAAGAACAAATAGCGTAAATTTCATAGTCCGTAAATTAACTTCAATTAAAACAAATGTAGTTCAGTAAGCGCTATTTAACAAGTTAAATCAACTTTAAGTTTTGTTAACGAATCTAAATTTATTGAATTGTTTTTTATAACTTCGTTGACGTATGAAGCGTCAGATTGCTTTTTCTTTAGTTCTCGCTACCCTTTCGTTTATTGCAACAAAAGCAATTGAGTCGTTTGGGGTAGACCAGTATTACAGATTTCAAGCAACCCATTTTCAAAAAGAAAGTGGTTATTTTGATTTGCAACACCCTACAAGTATTCAATTTTTACCCACTGGCTTGCTGCCGTTTAGTGAGATTACTAGCCTTGACAGCATGCATTTAATGGCTATGCAAGGAAAAGGCGGGAATTCCTTGGTGCTCTTAAATACAGATTCAACGTCATTTTCATTGGTAAGCCCATTAACTTCAGATATAACACTTTCCTCGTTTGTTCAGGTAGATAGCCTTTTGTACCTGTTTGATGAGAAAATGGATGTTTTTGTTTCTACCTTCCCTTATGATTCTTCATCAACCCGTAAACTTTCGAATATTCGTCCGAATTGGACCAGTACCTCTGCTTGTTTTCACAAAACCACACATCGAATTTATTTTAACCCCGAGGTTGAAAATCCAACAGCAAATAGACTTAGGTCAGTGTATACCTTCAATGTAAATAAGAATCGCTTTACGTCTGCTCCCTTGTTTTCTTTTGACGTGGATGAAATTGAGCGTTTTGCTGCCGAGAATGGTATCCGCATCCATGCAAATCGAATTACCGAATTGAATGATACGGTTCATGGGCTCACTATAATTCCAAATGCAATTGCAGTGCATCCAAAAACCAACGAGGTCTATATCTTATCAGGTGCCGATCGCTCTTTGATTGTTTTTGATCAATTCGGAGTAGTTAAAAATTATTCAGAATTAGATGCCAGTTTGTTTCCTAATCCAACCGGATTAACCTTCGCTCAAAATGGAGATTTATTAATATCGAATGAGGATTTAATCAAGAATTCAATTGTGCGGATTTCTTGGAATAAGCTGTGGCAATCCAAAGGTGGGAAAGGATTGGTCTTCGGACGTTAATCCAATAGATGTAATCTACCCATTGGTCCTTCGCACAGCAATAAATCAAGTGCAGACAAGTTACTCGAGAATGGTTTATTGTAGCTAAATACCTGCTGATATTCTTTAAAGGGCTCACGACTCAACCAGTTCTTATTTCTTAAGTCTTCTTCGACATATGGAATAAACGCTGTTGATTGCTTAAGGGATACTGGTAAATCCCATGCGTCAATTAGAAATTTTAAAATCTTTAGGTTAAGTTCCCAAAGTGAATTTGGATAGCCTAGTAATATGGACTCAATCTCAAGGTGATAGGCTTCAAAATAAGGAGACTTCCCATAGGCGGATTTTATTGCTCTCCAATGTTTAATTTGCCAAGAACTGTCGTTGCTAATGTTGATTTCAGCCATGCACTGTTTAGTGTCATTGTGCGCAATGGGTACAATTAACCGGTGAATTCCTTCCGCTGTAAGGATTTCACATCGATTTCGAATGCTTTGTTTTATCCAATGTTCGTGCTGATCAATCACCACGGATTTGTGCCTACAAAGTTCCCGAACATAATGGATGCTAGGAAAATACGCCGTAGGAAAAATCATCTAGGCCAAATACTTGAAAATAGCAATCAATGCACCAATTCCTAAGGCAAAGCCTATGAGTTGGAGTACACTAAATGAACCTTCCTGGCTTACGTTTTTAAGAATTCGTTCCATTCGGAACCCTTTATATGGACTTTTAGATAACCAAACGAGGGAGGCTCTTCCAACAATATGGTCTTCTGGTACAAATCCCCAAACCCTTGAGTCTGCAGAATTATAACGATTATCCCCCATCATCCAATAGTAATCCATTCCAAAGGTATACTTGCTCGCTTTTTTATCGTCGATAAGAATCGTTCCGTCTTTCTTTTCCACCAAGGTATGCCCCTCATAGGCCGTAATAATCCGTCGATACCATGCAATGTTGTTAGCACTTATGCTTACGGTAGTTCCCTTTTTCGGTACGCGAAATTCTTGAAAATCAGTCATCGTATTGTTTACATAGAAGTCTTTAGGGAAACACTCAAGGTTCTCAATAAGTTCCTCTGGACTTGGTTTGCGTTTTTCAACGGTATACGAAGGGCGATCGATATGCACAGTAAATTTAGCTGTGGGATAAGCCGCTTGAATTTTTTTCTTTTCAACTGGGGTAATATTTAATATGTAAGGTTCAGTAGATGACCCTTCGTAAAAGTCTAGTCGACTAAAATTACTCGCATCATCGGTTGTGGTAGGTGCATAATCTTTATCGTTTTCCAATAAAAATACTTCTTTCATTTCTTGGTATTTAAGGGTAGCCGTTTCCTTGCTCACATCCCACTTGAATGCCATGTTATCAAAGATCTTTGCCGGTTTTCCATTGCGGTATACCGTTGCATTCTCAATTTTTATAACATCTCCGGGTGTACCAATACAGCGCTTAATGTAATTCTCCCGTTTATCCACTGGACGGTATATTAATCCGTCATGCGTCATTCCTTCCGCGTTTTCTGCAGAGTAAATTGGAAAAAGTCCATTCTTTAAGTTTTCACGCGCTATATTCCTCCAATAATCAATGTTGTCAATAAATGAAAGGAATTTAATGGAATCAGCGGCATTTACTGCATTACCTAATAAATTGTTTTTAATTCTAAATTGCCAAATTGCTTCGTTATTAATGATTCCATGATAGTCATGACCCATAAGTCCATTTGGAATCCTTGGATCATACACGGCGGTATCTCCCGATGGATAATTAAACACTACAATGTCGTAGGGTTTGATTTTTCCAAAGCCTGGTAAGCGGAAATACGACCCTTTTTCTATGGTTAAATACGAAGGGATGTTTACCCATGGAACGTTGTTGTGTACCAATGGATAGGAGAGGGGTGTAATCGGAACTTTTGGTCCAAAGGCTAATTTATTTACAAATAAGAAGTCGCCTACCAGCATGGTTTTCTCCATGGATCCGGTTGGAATTTGAAAGGGTTCAAACACATAAGTTCGGATTACTGTAGCAGCAATTAAGGCAAAGAGCAACGAATCTCCCCATTCTTTAACCCCTGTTTTACTTCCCGGTTTTCTACTTGAAATGAGGGAAAATAAGAGTTCTAGCGCGTGACCAAGTACAGGAAGACACATAAAAAGTACCAGATGATCTCCCCACTTTCTTGCTTCGAGTTCTTTGGCATTATTCCAATTGGTTTCAGGTACTTGCACTGCTTTTTCATCAGACACCAGTCGGTGCATTAGGATATAAGGGAAGAAGATTCCTTGAAGGGTGTCCATTAACGAGAACCGACCAAATCGACGGATTAAACTAACGTTGGCAACCATCATCATTACTAAATGAACCCCTGGAATGAGCATGAGGATGGTCCAAAATGGTTTTTTATTCGTGTGCTTGAACACCAAGTAATAATTGTACAGAGGAATATATGCATTAGATGAACTTATGCCCATCTTTTGAAATTGTTTACCCCATTGTCCAAGGAAGGGATTGATCAGGATAAGAAGGTAGAAATAGATAAAACTCATAGCGTTATTTTAAATTTAAAACATCTTTCATGGTAAAAACACCTTGTTTTCCAAGTAAAAACTCAGCGGCCAAGATAGCACCGAGTGCAAAGCCTTCACGTGAATGAGCTTCGTGGCTAAGCGTAATGGTATCAATGGTGGATGTAGCGAACACTTCATGGGTGCCCGGAACATCCGGTTCCCGATGGGCAACAATAGAAATTTGATTGGATAAAACCTCGTTCCCTAGTTGCCATTCATTGTAGTTGGTATTGTTCGCGATTATTCCTTCAGCAAGTGTTACGGCGGTTCCGCTGGGGGCATCTAATTTTTGTAAGTGATGCGTCTCTTCAATGCGTAAGGTGTACTGCACTTGTGATTCAATCAGTTGAGCAAGCTTTTCCGTTAATTGTTGGAATATATTTACTCCAACGCTAAAATTTGAGGCATACAATAAACTTCCCTGAGTCTGGGAAACAAGTTCAAAAATCTCCTCTTGTGATTTACTCCAAGCGGTGGTTCCAACTACGATAGGTAATTTTTGTCCGATCGCTTTTTTAATGTGTTCAACCACCGTATCAGGACGTGTAAATTCGATGGCTACGTCCGCAGTACATTCTTCATTCCCCTTAAACGGTTTTTGAGAATTATAAATGGATACAATTTCATGACCACGTGATATCGCTATGCGTTCTATGATTTTACCCATTTTCCCGTATCCGATTAGCGCGATTTTCATGGCCTTATTTTAATGTGATTTTTGCGGTCAATCCAACTGCAGATGTCTGTAGAAAGGAAGGACGAATTAACAAGCTTAAATCTTTTGATACATCAAAGCTAAGAAAATGTGCTTCTACTGCTGCGTCAAGAATCTGAATAGCATATACCGCTCCGATACCTAAAATAGATAGGTCCCTTAATCGCGCATATTGATCGTAAAGTGAAACGAGTGCAAGGTTATCATAATCGACCCACTTCGGATTGACGGCACCACCGATTTGACGCTGGTTGTATTCCGTTTTAATGCTTTGAACCAACCGTTGATTTTGAATTAAAAGGTAGGTTGTTCCACCAATTCCAGCTGCAATAAGAGGTACTTTCCAAAATGCATTTTTTCTTCCGTTTGTATGAATGCTATTGTATACTTGTCCTCCGCCGGGAATACATGCAGACAATAATGCGGATTTTTTGTAAGGAATCACACTGTCGTTGAGTTGCTTTTGACCATTAATCAATACTACATGCATTGACAGCACAATAACGCTCAGGAGCAATTTCATGAATTTCCTAGGGTTTCTAAGAGCATGTTCAATTGTTCCATGGAGTTGAAAGAAAGGGTGATTTTCCCTTTTCCTTGCGCATCTTGGTTAACTTGTACGTTTAATCCAAGTTTTGCTTTGAGTTGGTTCTCTATGGATCGAACTACGGCTGATTTTGGGCTTGATTTAGTGGCAGGTGATTTAGGTTTACTGCTGCTTGGTTTTCCCCATTGTTCTACCTCTCGTACGCTCAGTTGATTTAGTTTAATGGCCTCGAATGCTTTTAACTGTTCCGATTCATTGGAAATACTGAGCAAGGCCCGGGCATGTCCCATAGTTAATTCATTGTCTCGCACGGCTGCTTGTATTGCTGCAGGAAGCTTTAGTAACCTTAGGTGATTTGCTATGTCAGAACGCGATTTAGAAATTTTCTGACCCAATTCAGATTGGGTATACTTGCATTCTTCAATTAATCGATGGTAGGATAACCCGATTTCTATCGCATTTAAGTTCTCTCGTTGTATGTTTTCAACCAAGGCCATTTCCAGCATAGACTGGTCATTGGCTACGCGAATGTATGCTGGTACGGCAGTTAATCCTGCGATTTGAGATGCGCGAAGCCTACGTTCACCCGAAATAAGTTGATACCGATTCGGACTAATTTGCCGCAAGGTTAAGGGCTGAATAATTCCCAAGGCTTTAATGGAAGCCGCAAGTTCTTCCAAGGCCTCGGATTCAAAATGCGTGCGGGGATTGAAGGGGTTAGCCTCAATACATGCAATTTCAACCATGGTTGTCCCACCAATTCCTGGTTCATTGGTAGAAAGTAAGGCACCTAATCCACGGCCAAGAGGTAAGCCTTTTTTATTGTTAGAAGTCATTTTCTGAGTCAAAATCGATTTGTTTATCTGAATTACCCATTTTGGTGAGGTTGTTTTTCTGAAGTATTTCTCTCGCTAAATTCAGGTAATTAACTGCGCCTTTAGACGCGGCATCATGCATAATCACAGGAATCCCATGACTTGATGATTCAGATAAGGTAGTATTTCTATGAATGATGGTATCAAAGACCAAGCTTTGAAAATGCGTTTTAACTTCGTCTACTACTTGATTGGCAAGTCGCAATCTGGTATCGTACATGGTCAGCAGCATTCCTTCAATTTCTAAGTTTGGATTCAAGCGTCCCTGAACGATTTTTATGGTATTGATTAATTTGCTCAATCCTTCCAATGCGAAATATTCACATTGAACCGGAATTAAAACAGAATCTGCCGCTACTAAGGAGTTAACGGTGATTAATCCAAGGGAAGGTGAGCAGTCAATCAGAATTACGTCATACGAATCGATCACTTCTTCCAGTGCTTTTTTGAGTAGGTATTCGCGGTCTTCAAGATTAATCATCTCTAATTCAGCACCTACTAAATCGATGTGTGAGGGCAATAAATAAAGATTCGGGGTATTTGTTTCTAAGATGAGAGATGCTGTTGGAACCCCATTAACTAAACAATCGTAAATGTTGTTCACATTCTTTGGGTCGAACCCTAATCCAGAAGTCGAATTGGCTTGAGGGTCCGCATCGATAAGTAATGTTTTATATTCTAAAACACCTAAGCATCCGCCCAGATTTATGGATGTGGTCGTTTTTCCTACGCCTCCTTTTTGGTTTGCAATTGCAATGGTTTTTGCCATACCACAAAAATAGTGATTCACCCATGCTTCTGCAAGTTCGAATTCTATCATAATTCGCCTTTTTATCAACCATTTTCATTATTTTTGTTAAATCACAAAGGGTAATGTCTAAGAACACACACATTCGTATTGGTCGGTCAAAAAGCAATCATGTAATTTTAGATCATGATCAAATTGCTTTAGAACATTTGGAATTATTTGCCGATTCTGAGGGTAACGTGTTTATTACCGATTTAGGTTCTCCCCAGGGAACAAAGGTAAATGGAGAGGTTCTAAAGGGATTTACTCAGTTAAAAGATGCCGATGAAGTAGTGCTAGGAGGTAAGGTAAAGTTTAACTGGAAGAAATACCGTGTTTTTGAAAATCCTACGCCAAAAGAACCGGTTAAAAAACCTAGAATTGAAATCCAATCAGAGCCAAAAAAACCTAAGAAACGCGCTGAAGTTCAAGCCATCTTGGATGTAGAGATGCGAAGCTTATACATCATTTATGGGATCATTGCATTATTAATTCTAGTGATTTATCTAATTAATTAATACAGCGTTTAGTTATATTTAAAAAAAAATCGTAATATTGCACCCCCAAAGTGGTGAATTTAATATAAGAATCATGAACTTAATCAGTGAAATTCAAAAAGAAGTAATTACGTTGAATGAACTTCCTTCATTCAATTCTGGAGATACAGTTTCAGTAAGCTACAAAATTAAGGAAGGGAACAAAGAGCGTACTCAGCAGTTTCAAGGCGTTGTTTTGCAACGAAGAGGTGCAGGAGCAACAGAAACATTTACTGTACGTAAAATGTCTGGTAACGTAGGAGTTGAGCGTATTTTCCCAATCAATTCACCGTTCATTGAAGGCATTTCAATTATCAAACGAGGAGATGTTCGTCGCGCACGAATTTTCTACTTCAGAGAACGAACTGGTAAGTCTGCTAGAATTCGTGAGAAAAAGAAATTCACGAAAGAAGCATAATCAAAGCAAATATTATTCAAAGGGCCGAAAGGCCCTTTTTTTATTCACTCAACAGAAGGAATTCTGTTCTTCTATTTTTTGCGCGATTCGCATCACTGTTATTTGGGAACTTCGGCTGTTTTTCTCCGAATCCTTTACTCGATAAACGCTCTTTCTCAATGCCTTCTTCGATTAGATAATCCATTACTGCTTTTGCTCTAGATTCCGATAGCGCTAAGTTCTTATTGTCATCGCCAAGATCGTCTGTGTGTCCTTGGATCGCAATCTTAAGCGAGGAGTTTTCTGTTAAATATTCAGCAAATCGTTTTAAAATTAATTTCGTAGTGTTCGTTAATTCATACGAATCGGTCCCATATAAAATATCTTTAATATTATATGTTTTACCTGCCTTTAATGTTTCTGAAGTCATATTCATGGTAAGACTATTTGTTGTCATTTGTTCTTTGGTAATTACGGAGGAGTTGAAGGCAGTTCCTTCCTTTTTTAAAGTTACGGTAATCGGTTCACTCGAGTTTACTTTTACAACCGCGGCATACTTTCCATCTTCCTCATTCACGTTGAGCACCATTTTTTCTCCATTGCTACCATAAGCGATTTCAATTTTTCCGTCAACCACTGGTTGATTTTTATCATCGGTGAGTTGTCCTTTCAAGATTACCACAGACTTCGGTTGGGCTTTGAGGTAAAGGTCGAATCCATAAATATTCCAGTTTCCTTTTTGATAACTGGAGTAATATGCAACATCACCTTTCGCTGAAACAAATATTCCTAACTCTTCACCGGCCGTATTAATTGGGTAGCCTATGTTTTCAGGTTTACTCCACCCTTGATCGGTTTTTCTAATGTAGAAAATATCCAAGCCCCCAACGCCAGGTCGTTCTTCGCTCGATTCGGAGACAAAATATAAAGTTTCACCGTCTTGATGAAAGAACGGACTTTTATCTTTTCCAGCGGTATTGATTTCGTTGAAAGGCTTTCCTTCCGACCAAGTTCCATCATCTTGTTTTATGGCAATATAAATGTCGTTGTTTCTAGATCCTTTTCTCAATGTTGCGTAGAACAATGTTTTCCCATCCGGAGAGAGGGAGGGTTGTGCTTCCCAACCGTCTTTCGTATTAATTCCCGTCCCCATATTTACAAGGGGAGTCCATTGAAAGTCATTACCGCCTTTTCCCGTTCTTTTGTAGGTAGTCGTAAATAGGTCACAGTTCAGGTACGTTTGATTATAAACAAGTTCTTTTTTACAGGCACAGATAACCATTTCTTTATTGTCTGCCGACAAGGATGCAGTACCATAATTGAAAAATGAACCATCGTTAAACGGAGCAGGAACCGGCGATCCGTAGTTGAACACATTTTCGGTAGGGGTAAGGCGCTCAGAGACTGTGAATTCTTCCACAATATTATCCGAGATGTCGCCTAGGTTTTTACGATTAATTTTTCGCGTAAAAAACATTAAGTCATTGTCTGGAGAAATCATCGGGAAGTATTCATCCAATTCCGAGCTCACTTGTTCAATTAATACGGGTTCAAAGGGGACCGGATTGTCAATGAAAATTCTTGATCGTTGATATTTTTCTACAAAGGCACTTGCTGTTTTCTTTTTCTCCGCGTGGTCTGACGAAAGCTTCGTAAAATCATCCTCTGGAAATGCGAGTAATTCAGTCAGGTAAGGAATGGCTTTTTCGGTTTCACCTTTTGTTACCAGCATGGACGCAAGGTTATAGAGTATTTCTTCGTGAAATGTTGGACATTTTTTGTAGGCAGAAGAATAAAGTATGAATGCTTGAGCCTCATATGTTGCTGCCTCTGTTGCTTTTTTGGAGTCCTTACTCAATTTACCTGCCTGTGCGTAGGCTTTTTGAGCCATGATAAAAGAGATTTCAGCGTTCGTTGGGTATTTGGCATTAAGTTCTTGAAATAATTGATTGGCTTTGCTCATGTCCTGCTCATCACGCAAAGGCTGTAAGGCTTTAATCAATTTCTTATCCGAAGTAATGCAGGGATCAGTTTGTCCGAAACAGCAATAAGATAAGACTAGAATCAAAAGAAAGGGTATTGTTTTAATCATAGGCATAGTTAAACCATTCCTTTTAAGTACAAACCCTCGCAAAGGTTACATTAAATCACACCTTTTTTATGCCTTCGATGCACTTTTCGATGGCTTTGGAATCAATGTCTAAATGTGTAACGAAGCGAATCATTCCGGGTCCAAAGGCAATACAAAGTATACCTTGATCTTTAAGTGTATGTATAATTTCATCCCGACGTGTAGGTTCGCTTAAGACAACCACGACGATATTCGTTTCAACCGGAAAAATATCTTTTACCCAATCCAGTTGAGTTAGAACATCTGCCAGCTGTTTAGCATGCAAGTGGTCTATTGTCAACCGTTCAACATGGTGTGTTAAGGCATACATGCCGCCAGCCGCTATTATTCCTGCTTGCCTCATGCCACCGCCTAGTACTTTTCGAATGCGTCTCGCTTTATGAATGAATTCAGTTGAGCCTATGAGTAGGGATCCAATTGGCGCACCGAGTCCTTTTGATAAACAAATGGAGATGCTGTCAAAAACTTGCGCATAGGTCCCTGGATCCATTTGATTTACGGCCAGCGCATTGAATAATCTGGCGCCATCCAAGTGAAGCGGAAGTTTATTTGTTTGACAAAAGGCAGCAATACGTTGGATTTCTTGGTAATCATACACTGACCCTCCGCCTCGGTTTGATGTGTCTTCAAGGGAAACAAGTTGAGTTAAGGGAAGATGAATATCTAGTGGGTTATTTATAGCATTTGGTAAATCCAAGGCGTTGATTTTTCCAAGATTTCCACGAAGTAATTTCATTGAACATTGACTATTGCGAGCAATACCGCCACCTTCATATTTATAAATGTGGCTTTCTTCATGACAAATCACTTCTCCTCCTGGGGTAGTGTGTACCATGATGGCAATTTGATTCGTTTGCGTTCCAGACGAACAAAATAAAGCTGCTTCCTTGTTAAATAATTTTGCGGAATATTGTTCGAGCTCAATTACACTTGGGTCTTCGTTGAATACATCGTCTCCAACGGGGGCTGATGCCATGTATTCGCGCATCGCTTGGGTGGGCTTTGTCACGGTATCACTTCTTAAATCAATCATTCGATGTATCTTTGGATTAAAATGTAAAAGTAATGTTTTGGATAATTCCTTTGGTGGCCTTTCTTGCATCCATTCTCACATTTTTTTCGGGTTTTGGTTTGGGTACCTTGCTTATGGCGGCTATGATATGGTATTATCCACCTGAATTAGCAATTGCGCTAACCGGTTTTGTCCATTTTGTTAATTCGGCTTTGAAATCGGCATTAAATCGCTCCGTTAATTGGAAGATTGTGTTAGTTTTTGGTCTTCCTTCCTTACTTGCGGCGGTAATTGGTTCTGTTTTTTTAACCATGTTAAGCAACAAAACCTTGATTCTCTTTGATTTAACGGAAACGCTATTAACACGACCGGTTAGCCTATTGAAGTTCATTATTGGTTTCTTTATGATGTCTTTTAGTATACTCGAATTAACACTAAAAGGAAAGTCCAGTGCGCTGCCCTTGTGGCTTGGTGGAGCCCTTTCCGGCTTTATGGGGGGCTTAAGTGGTCATCAAGGTGCCTTACGCAGTGTATTCTTAATGAATCGAGTAGGGGAAGTGAGTGCGTTTGTATCAACGGCCGCCTTTATTGGCTTGATGACAGATGTCTCAAGAAATTCCATTTATTTGGTGAGTCTAAATTGGGGAACTGTGGATATTCCACAACTTGTTTTGACGGTTATTGCTGCCGCAGCTGGCGTTCTTATTGGAACACGTTTACTAAAGAAAATAACCTTCGGTTTTATTCAAACCGTGGTGTCAATTGGTCTTTTTCTCTTGGGAAGTGCGACAGTCACCGGACTCATTTAAGCTTTGTCCTTTTTTCTCCGTTCCTTCTTTTTCTTCCGTTTATTTTTCTTTTCAGTTTTAGGAGAAATGTCATTGGGGTCATCGTCTTCAGTTATACCACTTGATTTTTCTGTTTTATTGATATCAAAAAGTACTTTTTTATCGCCGTATTCATCGATTTCCATCTCGTATTGCTTGGCACCTTTCTTGTCATAAATGGTTTGGTGAATCGTTTTACCCTTTTCATCGTTCACCAAGTGTTCTCCAACCGCAAGGTCTTTTTTGAAGGTACTTTTAGCGAGGATAAGCCCATCTTCATTATACGTAATAAAATCTCCGTCTTTTTGATCCATGGTCCACGTCTCTATTCCAGCTTCTTTACCATTGCTGTAGAAATACGTTTGCTTACCATTTTTCTTGCCTTCCTTGTAGCTTAAACTCACTTCTACTTTTCCTTCCGTGTTAAAGGTGATATGTGTCCCGTCTAATACACCATTTTTATAGGTTAAAATCTTGGATCGTTTTCCGTCAGGATAGTACTCACGTTGAATGCCTTCTCTAATATCATTTCGGAAATTCATAAACAGGACGGTATCACCATTTCGATTAAATTCTTTTGAGACGCCATTCAGTTTTCCATTGAGATAGGTTTCCTCTTTGTTTAACTGTCCAGTAGAATCATAGAAGAATTGTTGAGGGCCATTTTTAATCCCAATAATATGTTTTTCAATGGCTTTTATGCATCCTGAAGTGTAGTAGGAAGTATCTGACCCATCTCTTTTTCCGTTAATGCACGTGATTTCAGTTAAAACGAATCCACCCCGGTTCCATGTTTGACCAGTACCATTAAAAGGAGTATACCAATCTTTGGTTAGGACATAGGTGTTTATTTCTTGATCAAAAGATACTTGATCGTAAAGGTTTAAATATTTCTTTGGTTCAGCTTTCTTTTTTACATTACCGCAAGGACTTTTTACTTGGCTATTCGCTACACTAAAAAGTACAATTAGGAGAAGTGTTAAGTGATTTTTCATGATTTCAACAAGGTTAACGCGTCCTTCATTTGTTGTGGTATTTCAATTGTTTTTTGCTTGTTGCTGTTAAAACAAACCAATTTGCTTGATCCTGTCGCACACAAGGTCTTACCTACAAATACCTGATAAGCTAAGGTAAAACTCTTAGTACCTATTTCGGTTACAGAAACCGTTATTTTAGGGCGGTCATGCAAGCGAATGGAACTTAAATAGGTGGCTTCGTTGGTTACTAATACAACGCCTTGTTCCATCCAATCCCATGCTGTGCCGAGGAGTGGGTGAAAATAATGAATCCTAGCCATTTCGAAATAACTGAAATAAGTTACATTGTTTACATGACCCAAGAAATCAATGTCAGCAAATCTTACTTGTACTTCGAAGGGATTAATTTCTATCAAGTTGTTGGAATTGAGAATTATTACTTTTGAATTCAGGTACTATTTCCTTCATAGTGGCCACCCGTTGCATGATGTTGTTTGGTTGTTCTAATAGCAAGCTAACTTGTTGTTCAAACGTTGCCGAGATTGCTCTTGTTTTTGCTATCAAAATCTTCGGATGGTGGGTCGGCAATGTGGTTTCATTATCGGCTAATAGTTCTTCATATAGTTTCTCTCCAGGGCGTAATCCTGTTATTTTAATCTCAATGTCTTTATTTGGCTCAAGACCATTCAAGAGGATCATTTTTGTGGCAAGGTCAATGATTCGCACTGATTCCCCCATGTCGAATACAAAGATTTCCCCACCATTTCCCATAGAAAATGCTTCTAAAACCAATTGGCAAGCTTCGGGAATAGTCATGAAATATCTGGTAATCCGTTCGTCGGTTACACTAATAGGGCCTCCTTCTTCGATCTGCCGCTGAAAAAGTGGAATAACTGAGCCGTTTGAACCCAAGACATTTCCAAACCGGGTGGTAATAAATTTTGTAATTCCACGATCATTGGTGTGTTGAACTATCATTTCGGCAATTCGCTTACTTGCGCCCATGATATTTGTGGGATTCACTGCTTTGTCAGTTGAAACAAATATAAATTTCTCAATTTGAAATTGTATTGCACATTCAGTGAGATTTTTAGTTCCTTTAATGTTGGTAGTGATTGCCTCTTGAGGATTTTCTTCCATCAGGGGAACATGTTTATACGCTGCTGCATGAAAGACAATGTCTGGTTTGTGTGTTTCAAAGAGCTCAAGTAATGCCGTTTTGTTTCTAATGTCTCCCACACAAAAATGAATGTCCGTTGCTTGTTCATTAGAAATCAGCATTTGCTGTAAATCATATAACGCAGATTCTGCTTGATCAATTAGAATGATTTTGCGCACAGCATATTTTATGACTTCTTTCGTAATTCCACTGCCAATCGATCCTGCCGCCCCGGTAATGAGGATTGTTTTATCATGTAATTCCGCTGATAGCCGCTCATGGTTTAGTTGAATATGTGCCCTTCCTAACAGCTCTGAAATATCAACTTTCCCTATTTTTTTTGGTGTCAGTTCGCCATTTACCCATGTGTTTGGGTCTTGAACCCGCTGAATTTTTACCTGCTTAGAAAGACATACATCTACTAAGGTTCGAAGTAATTCTGGTTTTGGTTTTCTTATGGCAACAATAACTTTCTCAATGTTCATTTCCTTTAATAGTCGCTCCAATTGCTCGGCATCGTAGACTTTGATTCCGTCAATCCGATTACCAACTAACGACGGATTATTATCGATAAATCCAATCACCTTTTGTTGTATTCGATTATCGTTTTCAATGGTGCGTTTGGCAATGTTTCCCATTGCTCCAGCGCCATAAATAAATACGCGTTCACTGATTTCTACCGATTTTACCGTTTCGATGTACCATAATTTAATAACAAAGCGACTTCCAATTAAAAACATTAAACTGATTATAAACTCCATCAGTAATATGGAGCTCGGAAACAAGTACGTGGTATCCCAAGTTATTGAACGAACTGCGCTTATAATTATAAAGAGTAAAGTAGAGGTAAGGTTTGCTTTTAAAATACGCTGCGAGTCTTGAATGGAGGTATATCGGACTAATCCTTTATGTATACCAAAGGCGTAAAAAACTAGTCCTTTAATTAGTAAATAGGTTAGAAATTCAGGCCAATGCAACAGCCATTCATTCTTCATGGCATAGAGGTTTGTGTTTAAGTCAAACCGAATAAAATAAGCAAGGAGCAATGAAAAAATAGAAACAAATAAATCAATTACGATGATGATCCAACGCGGTGTTGCTGTTTTTAATTTTAACATGAATCCAAAGGTAAAAAAAAAGACCGCGTTTGCGGTCTTTTCAATTATTTAGTCTTGCTTAATGCAGTCTAATCACGTTCATTTTAAAGTCACTAAGGACTTCTTTAATGTAGCCTTCTTTCATCGAAACAAAAACAGCTAAGGCTTGATTCGAGTCGCTGTAGCAATTTCCTGCTTTAGTTTCACCTGCTTCTAAGTTAAATGTAAATGTATATTCAGGGTTATCACATGTTCTGCAGTTCCCTCCGTCGGTGTCATAATACATGTCTTCTCTAACCTTAAGTGCTGCAGGATTCGCATTCGAATTGGTAATGCTAAGAATTTTGAAGGTCATGATTTCATTTCGACTTTCGTTTTTGCATTCTGTTAACTGAGCGATAATGCTTACGCCATTTTCATTGTATAATGTCTCTGGATTTCCTACCGCAGTGGATGTTATTTTCTGTCCAAATGAAGTAAATGAAATGATTGCAAAGAATCCGATTAAAGAATTACGTAACATAAGCGTTGTTTTAATTAAATTTATACAGGTTAAAGACGACAACTCTTGCAAAGTTGTTGCTTTGAACGCTTAAAATTATTCAATATTTTTGAAACTATAAAAAATGATTGAAATAGAACGGAAATTTTTAATAAAAGAACCTAATGTATTGCTTGCCAAACTAATCAATGGCAATCAAATTCGCCAGGGATATTTATTTACAGAAAACGCTAAATCATGCAGAGTTCGTGTGAAGGGGGCCAAGGGGTTTTTAACCTTGAAGTTCGGAACGGATCTGTTGTCGCGTACTGAGTTTGAGTATGAAATTCCGTTTGAAGAGGCGTGTGAGTTACTTTCGCAATGCGATAAAGTTTTACAAAAAACAAGGTATGAAATCCCAGTGGGTCATCACGTTTGTGAAATTGACGTATTTAGTGGTGCTTTAGACGGACTTATACTTGCTGAAATTGAATTGTCTGATGCAGCTGAAACGATTGAGCTTCCTTCATGGGTTGGAGAGGAGGTAACACATGACCCAAGGTATCTCAACGTGAATTTAATTAATGGGCTGTAGTTAATTTCTTTCTGGTGCAGCTGAAACACAATCTACTACGGCACCTCCGATTTCCACCTTGAAATAACTTGCAAAATCTTTAGTATCTCTTATTTCGAATGGTATTTCAGTGTGCTCAACCAGTTGATTGAACTCGTGTGTGACTATTTTTTTCATGTATTTTTTGATAACCGTTTCCTCATCCCAAATGTCCTCATCAATTAAATAAATCGTAGGCTCATGGAATGTAATGAAATCTTTATCTTCAACTAACGGACCTACAAGTTTCCAGAATTTCTCGGTTGGATGGACGTACAAGAATGCACGATTAAGTGTTTTCATAAGGTTATTACTTCGTGTTTTTTTGCGGTATTGTCCATCTACACAGCTTACCTTTTGCTTGCTCAATAATGAGTATGGTGCTGTCTTTTGGATAGGAATATCTTTGATAGGTCATCCATTTTTTTACTTCTAATTTAGATGTGGAATTTACTTGTATTATAGAGGTTTTATTGATTAAAATAAGCATGTTCTCTGAGGAAATTGCTCTTCTTCCAAACCACGTAATTTGTCTTTCGTCAGGACCGAAATGGTCGAGCCAATTAAATAAGGCATTTTTACGTGCCAATGTATCTTTGAACTTCCACTCACCAACAAAGGTTTTACCTGAACTGTTGCTCAATTCAAAATGAGTCCTATTCGGTTTCTTTCCATTGCTAAAGCGATCAAGAAAATGTAAGCGCTGATCTAACTGAATGGAGTCAAATACCAACCGAACGCTGTCATTTATGTATTTTGTTAAATAGGGCAGTAGGGTATCTTGGTTTGTACGCGAAGTGATTTCTTTTTTTTTGTAATCTGGGCGAATGTCTTCGAAGGCTGCAACCTTGTCCTTTGAATGGTTTGAACAGCTAACGCTAAGTGCACCAATAAACAAAAGTGTTATATAAAAAAGAGACGTACGATTCGCTTTCATGTTTCAATTACAATTTTAACGATTTCTTAGAAATTTTAGGGGCACATTGCTTATTTTTGTAAAAAAAAACAACATGAAAACATTTGTATTATATGCATCTATCCTTTTGTTACTTTCCGCGTGTGCTACGCAAGTTCCTTACACTAACATGATTCGTGATGAGTTTTCGTTGGATTCTGAAGAGAAAATGGGGAAAGTGCAATTCTATATTTCTCATACCATCGTAATGGACGAAGAAGTTAAGAATGAGAATTCTACAACCACTGCCAACGGAACCCTAATTAACAGTTCGTCTACCAAAAAGGAATCTGTAATAATTCAAGCGGGAACTCCGTGTGTTTTTGATTCGTATGGTCCAAAGGGAGAAATGTTTATTCGATTTGAAACAGGTGAAGGTAAAATATTAAAATTTTCTTCTAAAAATGAATCCAATCGTCGTTATTATTTTGATGTTGATTGGAATCAAGCGGGTGGTCCTAAAATTAAATATGGTGATGTTACCTATAAAATTGATGTACTTCGAGGAAGCCCTCGATCTGCTTACATTAAAGTAGCAAAAAAGAAACTCGAAAAAGTGAAGCGAAAAGATCGTTTCGTTCGAGGAATGAAAGTCTAATAAAATAATAACCAGCCATTCATTAGAATGGCTTTTTAATGTTCATTTATGAGAAAAATCACCGCAGTATTGCTTTTATGGCATGTTTGTGCATTTGCACAGAAAAAAACTGAAATTAAAGATGTAAATAAGCTCAATTTCGATGCCGGAACGGTCTCTGCGTTGAGTTTCCGTATGGTTGGTCCCGCGCTTACATCAGGCAGGGTCGCTGATATCGCTGTACACCCCACCAATAAAGATTTATGGTATATCGCGGCAGCGAGTGGTGGTGTATGGATCACCAAAAATCATGGCATTACGTTTCAACCGATTTTCGATGGCTATGGCAGTTATTCTATTGGTTGCGTTGAACTCGCTCCTTCAAATCCAACTACCGTTTGGGTGGGATCTGGAGAAAACAACAATCAACGTTCAGTGAGCTATGGCGATGGGGTTTACAAATCAGTGGATGGCGGTAAGTCGTTTACTAACATGGGACTTAAACAATCAGAACACATTGGAAGTATTGTCATTCATCCAACGAACGAAAATGTATTGTGGGTTGCTGCGTATGGACCCCTTTGGAGTAAAGGAGGCGAACGTGGCGTTTATAAGTCTGTTGATGGCGGTAAAACATGGAAAAGAACGCTATTCGTTTCTGATGATACAGGTATTGCGGAAGTAGTTATTGATCCAAGTAATCCGGAAATTCTCTATGCCTCTGCACATCAACGTAGAAGACATGAATGGACATATATTGGAGGAGGACCTGAATCTACGCTGTACAAATCCACAGACGGTGGAGAAACTTGGCGTGAAATTGCTGCTGGATTACCAAAATCAGACATGGGTAGAATTGGTCTTGCTGTTTCTCCAGCTGATCCGAATTGGGTATATGCTATTGTTGAAGGGCGTTATGATAAGGGTGGTGTTTATCTGAGTACCAATAAAGGGGAATCTTGGGCAAAGCAAGGAGGCTTTTCAACCAGTGGAAATTACTATCAGGAAATTTTTTGTGACCCATTAAATAAACGTAAAGTATTTGCCATGGACACATACATGCATCACACAGAAGATGCAGGAGTTACCTTTAAGCCTACGGGTGAATCACACAAGCATGTGGACAATCATGTGATTTGGATTGACCCATCGAATACCGACCATTGGTTGGTAGGATGTGATGGTGGAGTTTATGAAACCTATAGTCACGCTAAGGAATGGCGGTTTTTTGATAACTTACCAATTACGCAATTTTACAAAGTAACCACAGACAATGATTATCCATTCTATAACATTTACGGTGGCACGCAAGATAATAATTCCATGGGTGGTCCTTCCGGTACAACGAATGTTAGTGGAATATTAAATACGGATTGGTTTATTACGAATGGGGGAGATGGATTTGAGTCGGCAACAGATTGGAGCAATCCGAACATTACCTATGCGCAAGCGCAGTACGGTTGGTTAGTACGTTACGACAAGCAAAGTGGAGAAAAAGTTCCGATTCAACCGATGCCGGCAAAAGGGCAACCTGGTTATCGCTGGAACTGGGATGCGCCGTTGCTCGTCTCTAAACATGATGCATCTACCTTATATTTCGCTGCGAATAAGGTATTTAAGTCCACCAATAAAGGAGATGATTGGACGGAAATTTCACCGGATTTATCACGACAATTGGATCGCAATAAAGTAC
>JACCDH010008459.1_pt1 | contig 25883 bp, 20 predicted proteins | sample 7442481 | NCBI WGS metagenome assembly JACCDH01 (sample SAMN15323433, study PRJNA562643) | freshwater metagenome | isolation source: river surface water | place: USA:Blue River Watershed | collected 2017-08-15 | reverse complement strand
TGGAGTACACAAGTTGGTGTTGCCGCGGGGGCTATCAGGCAAGCTGGGCTTGACGCTTCGCAAATTGCGGCCATTGGTATTACCAACCAGCGTGAAACAACCGTGGTGTGGGATAAACAAACGGGGCAACCCATTTACAATGCTATTGTGTGGCAGGATAGACGCACGGCAAATTATTGCGACGAATTAAAAACAAAAGGACACGCAGCAAATATTCAAGCTAAAACAGGTCTTGTTATTGATGCCTATTTTTCTGGCACCAAATTAAAATGGATACTTGATAATGTAGTGGGTGCACGTGAAAAAGCAGAAGCAGGACAATTGTGTTTTGGCACTGTTGATAGTTGGTTACTCTGGAAATTAACGGGCGGTAAAGTACACGCCACCGACGTTTCAAATGCATCACGTACCTTACTATATAATATTCATACCCTTAGTTGGGATGAAGAATTATTAGCACTATTAGACATTCCAAAAAACATATTACCAACAGTAAAAAGTAGTTCAGAAATTTACGGACATACCAATAATATGTTGGCATCACATAACATACCTATTGCAGGTATTGCTGGTGATCAACAAGCTGCACTTTTTGGTCAACAATGTATACAACCAGGCATGGTAAAAAACACCTACGGCACGGGTTGTTTTATGCTCATGAATACGGGCACTAAAGCAGTAACATCTCATCATCATTTACTTACCACTATTGCTTGGCAAATTAATGGTGAAACGCATTATGCGTTAGAAGGCAGTGTGTTTATTGCAGGCGCTGTTGTGCAGTGGTTACGTGATGGATTACAAATGATTAGAACATCGGCAGAGGTTGAAACCCTTGCTGCCACTGTATCTGGAACAGGTGGCGTATATGTAGTACCCGCATTTGCCGGGCTAGGTGCACCCTATTGGAATCAGCACGCTAGGGGTACCATTGTAGGTATTACAAGAGGAACCAATAGAGGCCATATTGCGCGCGCAGCTCTTGATAGTATTGCCTACCAAACCATGGATGTATTAGATGCGATGCAAAAAGATTCGGGTATAACCATTAAAGAATTACGAGTAGATGGTGGCGCCACTGCTAATAATATGCTTATGCAGTTTCAGTCCGACATTTTACATACTAAAGTAATTAGACCTACCATTACAGAAACCACTGCACTAGGTGCCGCTTATTTAGCAGGGCTTGCCGTGGGTTACTGGAACTCCATAGATGATATTAGCGCGCAATGGCAAATACAAAAAGTATTTGAACCAGCATTATCAACTGAAACAACAGATGCATTAAAAACGGGATGGAAAAAAGCCATTAACGGTGCGGTAGCAGCTGCGGAGTAAATGAAAATCGAATATTATCTACGCGGACGTAGCCATTGATCCGGATTTAACGGTACGCCGCGTTCGTTATTGATGGTAAAAATAATACTGCCCTCACCATCTATACTTTTACCAGAGCGACCAAGCATTGAACCCGCTTTAACTTCTTTACCAACGCTAACACTAGCGCTAGAAAGCTGTTGGTACACTGTAAAATATTTACCGTGACGCACCATTACAACCTGGTCGCCATTTACTTCTCCTACATAAGATACTTCACCATCGGCAATAGATTTTACAGCAGACCCTTCTGGTAATGCAATATGTATACCATCCGAATTTTGCTTGAGTTTAGTACCCGGTACCGTAGATACCCCAAATTCAATAAACACATTACCACGATCTACTGGCCAAGGCAAACGTCCTCTATTTTGCTCGAAATGCATGGAGGTTTCACGGCCCTCCTCTGTAGATTCAAATGGAGAATATGGACGCGAACCAGCTTTAGCTAATACAATGGGCTCATTGTTTTTAGCACTACTAGCCGCCGTATTATTTTTAACTGAATTATCAGTTGTATTATTTTTTGGTGCCGCTGCTGCCGCATTTTTTTTGGCGTCATCAATTGCTTTTTGCTTGGCAATTTTATCTTTACGCGCGGCTTCTTCTATTTCTCTTTTAATAATGGCCATTACCGCTTGTTGCATACGCACACGCTGCTTTTCTTTGTCTTTAATTTGCTTGGCAATCACAGACTCCTGTCCTTTTAACTGCGCCACCACTTTATCCTGTGCCTTTTTATCTTCTTGCAATACTTTTAACTGCTCACTTTGGGCCGTTAGGGTTACCAAGCGCTCTTTTTTATTAGAGTTGAGTACGTCTACTTTTTGTGTGAGCATGGTACGGGATTGCGCAATGGCAATGGCCTGTGTTTCTCTGTTTTGACGATAGCTTTTTAAATAAGCCATGCGCTTAACGGCGTCATTAAAATTACGGGCCGAAAATAAAAAGTTGAGGTACTCATAACTGCCCCTGCTTTTGTACGCAAAAACAATACTCTTGGCGTATTTAAGTTTTAGGGTATCAAGTTCTTTACGAAGGCGGTAAATATCCAATTCGTTTAAGTAAATGGTATTGTCCAGTTCGTTAATTTGATTGTTGATGCCACGCACGAGCTCTTCACGCTTGGCTACTTTGCGCTTAATAAGTGCTAATTCGTTTAAAGAAAGCTTTTTATTTTTTTGCGTTTCGGAGAGCTGTCTATTTAAATCCGAGAGTTCTTTTTTAAGCTCCTGCTCCTTTTTTTGCAATTCTTCTCGAGACTGCTGTGCCGAGGCGCCCACCACAGTCATCAAAAAAAGAACTAAAAAAATAAAGCGTTGCAGGGTCATGAGCATGGGTTTAAGCGGTCCAATTACTTATTAACGGCAAAATGAGCCAGAAATTACTTTTTCTTATAATTTTTAGGGATTTCGAACGAATATTTTATAGGATCGTCTATCGAATACTCCTTAAAATCTAAAAAGATGTCCAGTTTAGACTTTTCCGACATAGATATTTTACGGTCAGCAGCAAAGGAATAACTCCCCAGAGGCTGAAAATTACCATAAGAAATATCGCAACTACGGTTGCGCAGTGCATTAACGTCGTTAAGCTTAGAAAACAAAATACGCTGTGTTGTATTGTCAATGTTAATGAGGTTCTTAAATAAATCGCCCACCATGGTAACCAGTAATTGATTGTCGTTGGCTTTGTAAGAAACCAGGTTATTGCTAAAAAATATAGGGTTGCCAATTAATAGGTCTTGTAACGACATAAAATCGAATGGAATTTCTGTTACTTCTTGTAAATAAGCAATAGATCTTTTGGTTACCGACTTGTCTCCTACTTTTTGTACCAGTATTACACTATCCCTTGTAACCCTTGCCTGTAGGCCTTCTGCAGCGATTCCTAAAAAAGTACCCTTTACTCTAATTAAAATAACAGAGTCTTTAACCATGCTCAAATACACCGTGTAATTGTCCTTTTTTTCGGCACCCTCGTAGTCTACTTTTATTTTGGCATTAAAGGTTTTAAAATTAATTTTTTGTTGCGCCACTTTGCCCATAATGTCTCTAACAATAGCTGCCGAGTCTATCACTGGCATTTGATTGACCACCACTACTTGAGCTGTGTCTTTTTTAGAGAGTGCTTCCTGAATGCCTTCTACTTTTTTTACTGTTCCGCAAGCGGCAAGCAGTACAATAGAAGTTAAAAAAGCAAGTAATTTTATTTTCATGTGGTTTTGTTAATTGTGTTTTATTTACCGGTACTTCCAAACCCGCCTGTACCTCTATTTGTAGGTGTTAAAGCAGTTGCAGGTTCCCAGCTAATTTGTGTAACCGGTGCAATTACCATTTGTGCAATACGGTCGCCACTTTTTAAGACCTGCATTTCATTTGAAAGATTAATGAGTATTACCCCAATTTCACCTCTATAATCGGCATCGATGGTTCCTGGCGAATTTAAACAGGTAATACCCTGCTTTAATGCTAGCCCACTACGTGGACGTATTTGCGCCTCGTAACCAGTAGGCAATTCAATAAATAACCCGGTAGGAATGAGCTTACGCTCAAGTGGTTCCAATACCACCGATTCATGTAAATGCGCACATAAATCCATACCCGCAGATCCTTCGGTAGCATAGGCTGGCAGGGGATTACCCGACTCATTTACTATTTTAACTACCACCGATGAATTTGAACTGCTTTGAGGCATAAATTGGTATTGAGGCACAAAGGTACAGGAAGCCTTCAAAAAAAAGGGTTAAAATGGGATGTGTTGGCTATTTTTGCCAAGTATGTTATTAAAAAAATCTGTTTTGTGTACTTTGTTCCTTGTTTGTGCCTTTGGCGCAAATGCACAAATCATTCCTTTAGGGAGTATTAGAACAGAGGAAGCCACCAGAGATTTACAATTATTAGGCAAAATACCCAGCAACTACTCATTTAATAACAGGCCATTTGTAAGCTCCAATAATATCAAGCAGGATTCTATTTACAGATGGATCGACTCAGGTTATTTTGACAATTCTAGACATATAGACAAAATTTTAAACAAGCGCTGGTTTAAAATAACACTGCTTCCCTTTGAAACTATATTACAGTATAATTCTAAAACACCTTATGGTTATAATAACGGTGCTTTTCTAAAAGCAAAGGGTGTTCAACAACTAACACGCGCCGGACTTTTTTTACAAGCAGGGCCTTTGCAAATTCAAATGGCACCAGAAATTGTAACAGCACAAAATAGCAGTTACGATGTAACACCTTTTTACGGTAATACCACCACCCCAAATTATAAAAAAATATTTCCAGGGCAATCCAGTGTGTCTTTAAATTTTAATGCATTTAGTTTTGGTTTCGCAAGCACCAATCAATGGTATGGACCGGGTATTAATAATTCGTTACTCATGAGTAACAATGCACCTGGTTTAACGCGCGCATTTGTTGGCACCAACAGGCCACTTGTTACACCTATTGGATCTTTTGAATGGACACTTAGTAGTGGATGGCTCACCGAAGATTCTACCTTACAATTTGAAAACTTTGCTTTAAATCCTACCAGCAAACTCAATAGGCGCAACTATTACAACGGTATTGTATTATCGTTTCAGCCCAGGTGGTTTAGCGGTTTACATGTAGGTATTTCCAGGGCATACGTAACAGGTGAAGGCGAATTAAATTCAAACGCATTTAACAATAGCAGTTTTTTAGATAAATATATTCCCGTGTTTTCGGTACTAGAAAAAAAATCAATTTTAGCCACCGAAGACCAAAAAGGTAGAGACCAACAAGCCTCATTATTTTTGCGCTGGGTACTACCTAAAAATAATTTTGAATTTTATGCCGAGTATGGTTGGAACGACCACAAAATAGATGTAAGAGATTTGTATATGGGTCCTGGACATTCTGCTGCTTATTTGGTGGGCATTAAAAAAATTATTCCTATCCCTTCTCAAAAAGCTTACTTTAATTTTGATCTAGAATATATGCGCGGCGAACAACTCGCAGAAGCCCTTGTAAGAGATGCAGGCAACTGGAATACGCACGGAAATTTAGAAACCTTTACCAATGACAATCAATTTTTAGGGTCTGCGGTAGGATCAGGTAGTAACAGTATTAAACTAGCAACGAGCTACAACCGTGGCTGGAACCGTATTTTATTTTCTATAGAAAAAATCCAAAACAACCCACACTATTATAAAATCAATCCTTGGATAGACATGGTGTATGGCACTGGCGCCGATTACCGCATAAAAAATTTAGTAATTAGTACGGTGGTTAAAGCGGTGGTACAAAAAAATTATGGTTGGGAAGCTGGCAATAACATCACTAACCTATTTGCTAGTTTTGGATTAAAATATTTATTTTAAATTGTAACCTATGCAACTACATAAAAACTTTTTATTGTTATGCGCTGTTTGCCTATTTGCATTATCGGCAGTGGCGCAAACGGTTACAGATCCTTTGCAACAGTTGTATATTAGAAGACAACAATTAAATGGGAACTTTAATAAAAATTATAGTTTTTCGCAGCGTTATTTTTTAAATGGAAAAGCCAGTTTTGATTCAACGATTCAAGATTTTTCTTTTGGCGATATTATCCTACACAATATACAGGGCACCAAAGCATTAGATACCAGCAAACAAAAATTTAGATTACTTCCACTAAGTAAGTGGGATGTATACAATACGCATCACCCTGTTACTATTAACGATGCAGAAATGATACCAAGTGTGGGTTATCAGACCGTTATTAGCACCGGCTTGTTTTACCAAAGAGGTCGTATAATTGCGCAGTTAAAACCAAGTTTTGTTTTTACAGAAAACAAGCCTTACGAAACTTTTTACACCGAGCATAACGCCATCCATTGGAGAGATTATTACAAATGGATTAATAAAATAGATATGCCAGAACGCTTTGGTACCAGTCCTATCAACCGTATTGCACCGGGGCAGTCTTTTGTAAAATATAATTTTAAAAATAGCTCGGTGGGCATTTCTACCGAAAACAGATGGTGGGGACCTGGCTATTACCAGTCTTTACTTTTAACCAATAATGCACCAGGGTTTTTACACGCTGCTTATGAAAGCACCAAGCCCATGCAAACAATATTTGGTAGTATAGAATGGCAGGCTATTACCGGTGTACTAGAAAATTCAAATATAGAACCGCTGGAACCAAGAAGGGTTTATTACGGCACCACTTTATATGTACCTAAGCCAGATAAGCAAAGATTATTTACAGGCTTAACGGTTACGGCACAACCCAAGTTTTTAGACGGTTTGTTTGTAGGCTTTGCTAAAACAGCTTACATGTATACACAGGAAGCAAAAAGCCCGCTCGACTATTTACCCGTTTTTGGTTTTTACGGCGTTAACACCACACAACTAGAAAAAAACAAACGCAAACAAATGATGGGGAGCGTGTTTGTAAGGTATTTAATGCAAAAAGAACACGCGGAATTTTATGCCGAATTTGGCAGAAATGATCAAACCCTTAGCCCGCTGTTTTTAATGGCTAATACCACAGTACCTACTGCATTTGTGGCTGGTTTTAGAAAAATATTTCCTCAAAAAAGAGGCGCGAATTTTGAATTTGGGATGGAACTTACGCAGTTAAGTTTTAATAATGCCGACCTTATTTTTAATGCTAAAAGTTGGTACCTAGGTGATTCGGTAAGACATGGCTATACCAATAGAGGTAAAGTGATGGGGTCTGGTTTAGGGCCTGGTGGTAACAGCCAATTGGTTGAACTTGCCTATAACAAAGGAATAAATCGTGTGGCATTAGTTGTAGAACGACGTATCCATAACAACGACTTTTTTTATAACACGTTTGAACGCATTAAAGATTGGCGCAGACACTGGGTAGACGCGATAGCTACTTTAAAAGTAGACCATCAGTATAAAAACTTTTTATTTGGCGGAAGCTTTACTGTTATGCGCAGCAATAATTACCAGTGGTGGTATAAAGAGTACGACCCGGTTATTAACCCAAGCACGTATTACAAAAACGGGTTAGACTTTATGACGCTACAAGGTCAGGTGTATTTTAATTACCGCTTTAACTTAAAGTAAAAGAGTAAGGAAGCAAAGCCACCAGCAAAGAAGCCTACCAATAATCCCAAATACCAATCAAGCTTATTACGCTTGGGTAATTTTAATTCATCTACTACTACAATAGAAGGGGTTTCTTGAATGAGGGCAGTTTTAGCAACTTCTAAGTTTTTTAATAACTCTCCGTATACAATATTTGCAAAGGTTTTATCCTTGGCTTTTATTTCTGTGCTAGCACTTATGCCTGAAGCCAACGCAGGATTAAGATCAATTTGATTGGTAACTGCAGCCTGAGCAGTATTAGTAATTCTGGCGTTAACAATTACACCCAAACTATCTACCCTTTGTTGTAAACGATCTAGGTTTTTACGCAAGCGGCCTGTTTTTCCTTCTATGTAAAAATTAGTGGTGGTTGACAATAAACGTTGTGCCAAAAGTTTACTTAATAACTCGTCTCTGGTTTCTATATCAATCGAATAAAAACCTAATTTTTTATCTGGCTTACTAATGGAGAGTTCTTTTTCTACAATTCGTTTTAAAACAATGCCAAACAAAGAATCTTCTACCCTAGTAAATTTATTTTTAGTGGTTGCAAATGAAACCGCATAACCAACTTTACTACTACCCTCCCATTTTTTATTCCAGCCCATGGTAGCAATGTACTGATCTGCTAAACTATAGGTACTGTCTTTCCCTGCTAAAGGATACGGCGTTTGCAAAGCACGTTGTAATAACAACTTACTTTTGGCAAGTTCTAACACATTGTCTCCAGCAAGTACGCCGTTACCTCCGGTTAAAGACCCAAGGTCTAGCCCAAACTGTCCGGCTACCATCGACATTAAAGAGCTGCTGCTACTTTTACTGTCTTCTACAAAAAAGCTAATATTAGACTGGTAGGTAGTGGGCTTTAATGCGGCATAACCTAGGCCTAATAACGCGCCCAATACTGCACCTAAAAACAACTGTTTTGTTTTTGTGGTAATAACTGTAACCACACTATTAAAAGCGTTTACAAGCGGTGCTCTAAATGTATATTGATCTTGAGAATCTTGCATGGTGGTTACTATTTAAGTAATACGATAATACTTACGAGTGCCGTAATGGAAGTTAAAATAGATGAAACGGTATTTGAACTCACTAACTTGGCAATATTAGCATCAGTAGCTGGTACAATAATTTTAGACCCTGGTAAAATAGTAGGATACGAACGGAAAAATAAAAGGCGCTTTGTTTTTTTATTGAGTCCGTTGCTATACTGTACATAGGCTTTTTTAAGCACGGCTTTATCTGTTAAACCACCCGCTGCTGCTATATAATAGCGAAGTCCAGTTCCACTATATTGTACAAACTGTTGGTTAAACACAGCACCCGTTACTTCTACCAGTGGCTCTGTTTTAGGAATATAAATACTATCGTTAGATCCTACGCGGTAATCACTTTCTTGTAAATCGATACCTACCAGTACGCCTTGTCTGTAAATTTTTATTTGTGCCATGTTACCAAACTGTGTAAGACCACCGGCACGCTTAATTAGTTCGGCAGCTGTTTCTTTTCGGTTCGTTAATGAAAAGCTTCCTGGGTATAATACTTCGCCACCAATTTTTACAACCCCAATTGATTCTTGGTTTAAAACAGACAATACCACAATTTTATCTTTAGCTGCCAGCTCAAATGATTTTGTTCCGGCATTTAATTCAGGTGCTACCGATAATTTATAACTGTCTAGTATTTGATTGGCAATGCTGTCTTTTGCGTTGGCCGTATAACGCAACACTTCTACTTTTCCATTGTCTGCATTGTTGGTTAAACCACCCGCTAACAAAAGTGCATCTTCCAATTTCATGCCTTTTCTAAATTCAAACCTACCTGGGTTGTTCACAGCACCCGTTACTTCTATACTGCTGTATTGGCGCAGATTTTCTGTAAAAGGAATATATACCGAGTCGTCTTTGTTTAATATGATATCGATTGCTGGCTGCTTTTGAAGCTCTGTTAAATCAAAACTTACGAGCTGCTTTTGCATGTCTTTGTCGATTCTATTGATATAACCACGCTGTAAAAATGCACCTTCTCTAACACCACCAGCTTTTTTTAATAATTGTTTTAGCGTTAATTGAGGCGTTAACTCGTAGTTGCCACCAATGGTAACGGCGCCACCAATAAATACTTTGTTGGCATAACTCTCGTTTACTTTATCTGCAAAAACAGAATCACCATTTTTTGGTAAATAAGTACTAAAATCTGTGGCGGCAACATCTTTTATTTGACGCTGCGATGCACCATATTGAAATATTTTTACGCGCTCTTTAAATGCGGTATCATTAAAGCCACCCGCCATTGTTACAAGGTCTGCAAGGTTTTCTTGTGGTTGTAATTCGTATACCGAGTTTCTTTTAAAGGCACCGGTAACGGCAACATGCTTTTGATAAAAAGGAAAATAAATAACGTCTTGATCTTCAATTTTAATATTGTTGGTAAGGTTACCATTTAATAAAAATTGATAGAAGTCTATCTCCGCTATTTTTTTATTGTTGCGCATTACGTATATGTTACGAAGCGAACCTTTTTCGGTGGGACCACCCGTAATGTAGAGTAAATTAAATACAGAAATTACACCCGGTACACTGTAGGTACCTGGCCTATACGCTTCGCCAGCAAGGGTTACACGTATGGTGCGGTATTTATTAAGTAGTAAAGTAAGCTTGGTTTGTCCGGCTTTTAATAGTGGATATGAGCGCGCCATTTTTTTAGCAATGACACCCTCCGCTTGTTCTAAACTAAGGCCGCTTAACTGTACAATGCCTACGTATTTAATATTGATAAAACCATCTGGTGTAATTTTTAATAGCTGACTACTTTCGTTTACGCCGGTTAAAATAAGTTGGAGTTGATCGTCGGGACCTAAAATATAACTTTTAGGTGCCGCAAGTTTCATGTTAGGCGCAAAAGTATTTTTTGCGTTAGAGAAAAAGCGAATACCAAAAATGGCAGATGATCTGCGGCTAGGCATTTGCTTGATAAAACTGGTATCACCCATCGATGCATTTAAATCTTCGGCCTCTTCTTCTAAATCTGCTTCGGGGGTTTCTTCTACCTTTTTTTCAAAACGTTTTTTGAGTTGTAAATACTGCGCGCCATTTACACCCATTTGGGTAAATATTTTGATCACTTCAGACTCGGTCATACCGGTGTTGGTTGCATTACGCCACAACTGAAAAAGTTGCGCTTCGCTCATGCCACCCATCGCAGACATTGCGCCCGTAGGTTTTTTAATTTGGGCAAATGAACCAGTTGGTGCCACTAGTGTGGCTGCCAATAAAAATATAAGAAATACTATTTTACGCATAATCACTTTTTCTAGGTCTGTGAAATTAAACTATTAATCTTTTACCATCCGAAATTGAGGCCAATTTGTAGCTGCGACTCTTTTAGCATAGGTGTTGACGGGTTTGCAAACCTTTGTTTCCTGCTATAATACTGTGCAGTTGCATATACTCCATTGATAATTTCGTATCGGGCCTGAACAAAATACGATGCTTGTTTATACTGATAATCAAATAAAAACGCAGGTTGTGGTTCCGAAAAGTACTGTTGCAATAGTGTACCAGGCCCACCCTTTTTTATATTGTTAAACCTACCGGTAATAAACAAACGAGCCATTGGCTTGTAAGAAAAAAACCAAGTGCGTCTATCAAAATTATTACCCATCCAATCCCCTAAACTATACCCAGCGTGCGTGTAGGTTTGTGGTGTTATGTAGTTATTGTACACAAAAGGATTAACGCGGGTATACTCGGCTCCAATAGATAAGTTAGGAAGTACATCTTGACGCTCTATTCCAAGTGTTACACCTACTTGGTTTCTACTTTTGGTTTCGTTAAAAACTTGGGTGAGCCTTAACTCATCAATTAATAATGTTCCATAAATATGCGACTTAGGTACTATGTTACGAAGGCTTGCACTAAAAAACAATTGACTGTTTCCACTAGCACCATTGTTGGTACCCATGGTATTGGCCTGATCCACTGCTTTAAAAAATAATACTGGAATAAAATAAGGAAGGTGTAATTGATCGTTGTAAATGATAGATTCTCCAATGCTAAATACCATGCCTTTTTTAGGCATAATTTGCACCGAGTGCATTACCATATATTTATTTACAAACGGCGTATACTGGCCACCATACACGGTATTACCCAAATTGTAAATTCGGCTACTGTCTATAATATTGGATTGTAACCAGGTGTGTGCATAGTTAAAATGCAACCAAGAGAGTGGCTTGTAATCGAGTCTTACAAATGGGTAGGTAGGCGCTTTACCACTTAATACAATACGTCCGCTATTGGCGTATCCCCACATGAGTTGGTCTTGCCCAATACTAATGGTTCCGTTTTTAAAACGGTAACTTATAGATGCACGTAAATCTGAGTAGTTCAGGTTTTTTTGTAGTGAGGTGTCTTTTTTTATAACACCCTGTATATCTGTTTTTTGTTTGTCGTAATCGATACCTGTACCCGACTCTGTAATGTCGCGGTAGTAAAACTGAAAATTAAAATGTTTGCCTAAGTATCCACGAATGTAGGCACCGTTACCATACTGCGTAATGGATTTATTATTAGATCCAGAAATGCGGTTTAGACCCGCTACCGGATCAAGTTGCATGTAAAAATTACCATTGCCTACTGTTGCGCCGCGCCACCTACCAAATTTATCTTTAGACAAAATTGAAAGTTTTTGCATAACGGTATCTTCCGGTGCAACAGGTGCTGTGTATTCTTTTATAAAAAAAGCAAGCTCTTCTTTTTCTATTTTGTTAAGTGAGGCTTGTTTACTTGACAATGCTTTTAATGCCTCATTAATTTGTGTATGGGTTATAGGTAGTACCACGTCTTGTAACGTAATAAGTCCCTTATCTGCCATACGCGTGAGGTAAGGGTAAATTAAAGAACGGCTGTCTTCCCAAATGGTTTGGGCCTTTAAAACACCTGCTACACATAGGTTTGCAGCGATTAGTACCGCTAACATTTTTACTTTACTGGACATATTAATACGCATGAACATCGCCTTTAAAGAGGTTAACAATTGTTTGCAAAATAATTTGCAGGTCTAGCCAAAAACTCCACCTATGAATATAATAGAGATCATAATTTAGGCGTGTTTGCATGTGCTGGATATCGGGCATTTCACCACGTGCCCCATTTACTTGAGCCCAACCGGTTAAGCCTGGCTTTACTTGGTGACGCAGTAAATAACTATCTATTTTTTGCAAGTATTCTACGTTTTGAGGTGTTACGTGCGGGCGTGGCCCTACCACAGACATGGTGCCAATGAGCACACTCCAAAACTGTGGCATTTCGTCGATACTCCAAGTGCGTAGCCACTTACCTAGCGGCGTAACCCTTGGATCGTTTTTTACGGTATGCTCAAATTTATCTGAACCATTTGTATTTACATACATGGTTCTAAATTTGTAACAGTTCATTTTGGTGTTGTTAAAACCCCAACGCTCTTGTACAAAAAATACAGGACCTTTTGAGGTTAGCTTAATTAGTAATGCCACTAAAGGAAACAACCAAGTGGCAATAAAAATTAAAAATGCTGCACTAAATACGATGTCAAAAATGCGCTTCCACAGTTCATTTTCATACTTATCAAGTGGTAAAGAACGCAGGTTTAACACTGGAATTAGGCCTATCTGATCTATCTCAAACGTGGTAGAAGTAAACTGCTCATAGTTAGGTACTATAAGGGTTTTAACGTTTTTAGCATCGCAGGTTTCTAGGTAATACCTGATTGATGTTTCTGTTAAGGAAGGTAAAGAAACAATTACTTTTTGCACTTGGTGTGCATCTATAACGGCAGCTAAACTATCGGTAGTTCCTAGCCACTGTAAATCTGGAATATTAAAATCTTGTTCACTTACATACCCTATGCAATTATAGCCATAATAAAAGTGCGTTGTAAGTGTATCACTTAATTTTTGAATACTAGAAACCGTACCAATTAAAATTAATTTTTGAGAAAGGGTTTGGTCATTAAAGAAAGACCAGTGAATTTTTTTTCTAATTAAATACTTTACCAGCACTTGTAGTAAACCAAATAATAAAACAACAGCTGCAATAAAAATGGCATCAATGGTAGACTTGCTAATAAATAATATCGCGGCTACCAAAATAAATTGAATGATGCCTGCATTGAGCACGATAACAATTTCTTCTACAAAATTATTGGATACACGGTCTTTGTATAATTTGGTAAATATGGCCGAAACAAACCAAGTGAATATCAAAATAACCAATAATAAGGTTTGGTTTTTTTGGGGGGTAGGGATAAATGCGGCAAGCCCTTTAACAGCAATTATTTGTATGCTGAAAAAGGAAAGTATCAAAATGAGCACGTCCAAAAACCTGCGCATTTTATACAACTTCATTGTCCAAAGTTTAGCCATTAACCAGCATCTGTTGTTAAAGGCTTAAAAATAAACAATTTATGCGTGTTTGGAGGCATTTTTGAGGCCATCAAGGGCAAGGGCTACAAAGCTAGCAGCGGCTTTATCCCAGCTAAACTGTTGTAAAACAGCGGGTTGTGCATCTAAAGTAGCCATTACGGCCGGGGTATTAGTAACAATAGCTCGCATTTGAACAGCTAATTGATCGGTATTTGAGGGGTCAAAATAGAGTGCACCCGCTTGCGCAATTTCCGGTAAACAGGTATTATTGGCTGCTATAATGGGCAGTTTATACTGCATGGCTTCTAGTATGGGGAGTCCAAAACCTTCGTTGTAAGATGGAAAAACATAGCCAAGCGCGTTTGCATACCAACTCGCAACTTCTGCGTTAGACAAGTACCCTGTTAAAACAACCTGATTTTGCAGGTTGTGTTTTTGAATGGCCGCCTTAATGTTTGGTACATCACTATTGTGCACCGAGCTTGGGGCTCCTCCTACAAGTACAAGTTTTAGGTGCTTGTCTAATTTAGCAAATGCCTTAATTAATAGGGGCAGATTTTTATGTTTAGCCAGGGTACCTACGTGCAAGAAATAAGGGGCGGATTCTTGAGCAGATTGCGATTTTGTTGGCGCAAAAGTTTTTGGCGCTTCATACACCACTTTAATATGAGCGGCATTAATACCCGTGTGGAGTGCAATTTGTTTTTTTGCATATTCCGATGGCGCAATTACAGCCACCGATTTTTTTGCACCAGCTACAGCTACTGCTTTAAACATGCGCAACCAACCCGCACTATAATGCAAGGGATATTCCCAAAAAAATGCATCATGAAAAACAACGATGGTTTTAAAGCCGGGTGTAAAAACGGGGGCAACATAATCGGTACAAATAAGTACACTCGCTCCATTTATAAAAGTTAAAACCGGTAGCGTTATTTGCTTGTAAAAAAAGAATTGAAAGTGACGTGTTAGTTTAGCAAAGGCATTGTTACCAGGCATTACGCCTATAAAAGGCTTAATAAAAACAAACGAAACCTGGTTATTGTGCTGCTTATTAAATGCTGCTATTAATTCTGATAAATAGGTATGCGTACCAGTGGTGGCAATGTTAATATCCCGACAGTCTAGCGCTATTTTAATTTTTGCAGGCATGGCTTATACAATCTGGTCTACAATGTTTTTATTAAATGTACCTAAAGAAAACTGCTCCTGTAGTTTTTTTGCACCCGCCTGCCCCATTTGGGTGCGCAGATCAGGGTTGTTTACTAAAACGCCTAATTTTTGTGCAGCTATTGTAGCATCATTAATGGGTACTAAAAAACCAGTAACACAATCATCTATTTGTTCTTGAGCGCCACCTTGATTTGTTGCAATAATAGGTTTACCTGCAGCCATGGCTTCTAATATTACTACTGGAAAAGAATCTGGCTTAATAGAAGGAAGTACAAAAATATCTAGCTGTTGTATAAGCGATACAGCATTTGGCTGGTAATATAAATTGGTAATGCTGTTTTGCAAACCCAGTGCGGTAATTTGACTTTCTAGTTGCGGGTATAAATATTCGTAGCCTTTATAAGCGTCTCCTATCATTACAAAATGACAATTAAGGCCAGCTGCTTTTGCAGCAGCTGCAATTTGAATAAAATAAAACTGCCCTTTAATTAAATTAACGCGCCCCACCATACCTACTAAAAGGGTATTGTCGTTTAGGTTAAGTTGCTCGCGCAAAGGCTTAATATTATTAGCATTAGCGCCAACATTAATCTCAACAGTAACACCCGAAGCCTCAAACCCATTGTACACTTTAACCATTTTACTTGCGTCTATCCGCCCAGCCCAATTGTTATACACTGCATCCGATACTACTATTACTTTTTGTGCAGTTGCATTAATCATCCATCCAAAAAAGCGGTGCATAAACGAACTAGGTTCTAGTATTTCATGCAAGTGCCACACATTTTTTATACCCGTAAATTTTGACAATATACCGCCAATAATTACCGGCGCAGTGTTGGTATAAATAATGTCTATTTGATTTTGCTTGCAAAGTTTTTTTAATGCAAAAAATGCACGCGTAAGCACGCCAGCTCTGTTAAGTAACCCTAATACATTTAAATAACGGCGGCGTAAAATGCCCAGTCTAATAATTTTTGTTTCGATTCCTTCTAATGCTAATGCTTGTGTTAATGGACCTTTTTCTGAAACAACCACGCATACTTTATGACCACTGGCCTTAAGGGCTGTAACGGCCTGCAGCAGTACTTTAGACGAGCCGTACATATCCGAAACCACATGGAGCACTAGTATGTTCATGTACAATAATTATTGATGAATGAGCCCCACCGTTTGTTTAATATTGGCAGCACTCGATGCGCCAAATAAAATAGAACTAATGCCCGGTAAACCATTAACATATTCAATGGCTTCTTTGGGTGCAATAAATCCACCACCAAAAATTTGCATGGCTATAATACGCGCATTGTTTTGCGCTAACACTGCTTCGTAAGCCTTGGTACCACCACTCATTCTAAACCCTTCTTTGTTAAATGAAGTGCAAATGATGGGGTTTTCTATACCACCGTCTAATAATACTTTATGAAGCAGCGGCAGGTTCATGGTAATAAAACCAGCTTCGGCGTTGTACTTCTTTTTTACATAGGCATCAAAAGCATAGAGCATTGGATAAGCCCTTAACCCAAGCAGTAAATCGGTTACTACATTTTGTAAAAATATTACTGGGGTATCGATTCCTTCAAACATTTTCATTTCGGCGTCTATCATAAGCTCCATCATTTTTTGATAGTCTTTAGATAAAAAGGCCATACCGCCTTTTAAAGCCGTAGTAAAAATATTACCCGGCATATACGATTTTAATGCACCCATCATGCCTAGCTCTGTTACTGCGTTGGCATATTTGTGGGCATATGGCATGCATGGATAAATTTTATAGCCTGGATATTTGGCAGGGTTTGCTTTAATGTGCTTGCAAATATTTCCAATGCGTGCATAGGTGGTACACATAAATGTATTAACGCCAGCCTCTTTAGCGATATCCAATACATTTATAATTGCCTGATCAGTTTTAAATTTTATAAGTTGTGCGCGCGATTTTTCGTCGGAGATATGGTTTACACCAAAAAACTGATTATCGCCAAATAAAATTCTATCCATATCTTTTACTTTGCCGATTTTTTAATGAGTTCGATGGCATTATCTGTTAATGCCGCAGCCGCAAAAGTGTTGGTAGTATTGGGTACTAGGCCTTGCACTGCTGCAATAAAATAATCTAGCTGCGCCGAATATTCTTCGCCACGTAAATAAAAATTTACGGGCTCTTGTAATTCTCCAACACTTAATATATTCCAACCTTCGGTGTATTGTAATGAAGCTACAGGTGTTTGTAAAAAGAGTTTTAACTCGGTGGCATCACATATAATTTTTCCATTGCTACCCGTAATGGTTAACTGCGTGCTCATTTTACGGTAGGTTGTATCACTCCAATTAACGGAGAGCACACCAGTTAAGCCAGTGCTTAAACCTAGTAAGCTATACACGGCGTCTTCTGTTTGAGCCGAGTATATGTTTTTTAATAAAGATCCTTTTACTTCTGTTACTGGAGCAATACAATTGTTTACCAGGTCTAATACGTGTGATGCGTAATCGTATAAACAACCACCGCCTTCAGATGCGTTGGAACGCCAAGTATTAGGTTGTGGTTTGGTAATAACCGGGCCATAGGCTTCTGCAGTAAAATGTTGCAACTTACCAATAGCACCTATTTGTAAAAGTTTTTTTAATTCTTTAAACGTGCCTAAAAACTGGTTGTGGTAACCCACTTGATTTACTAATTTTTTAGACGCCGCTAACTCCGTTAAACGATTGGCATCTGCGGCACTAAGTGTAAAAGGTTTTTCTGCAAAAACGTGTATGTTTTTTTCTAAAAATTCTTGAATAAGGGGTGCGTGGTATTTGGTAGGCACCGCAATAATTACAGCATCTGGTGTTACCTGCTCCAACATTTTTTTAGTGTCATTAAAGCAAGGGATATCAGAAAACTTTTGTAAAAAATCTGTTACCATGGTAGCCGTATCTACCGCTGCCACTAGCTCAACACTAGGGTGAGCTCCAGCAATGGATAAATGAGAGAGTCCCATTTTTCCAAGTCCAATAACGGCTAGTTTAATTTTATCCATCCTTTATTTATTTGCCGCGGCTGTGCAAAGGTTTTCGTAGGCAGCTACCACTGCTTTCCAAGTATACTTTTGAGCAGCCACCGCTTGCATTTTTTTATTGTTCAAATGTACAGCATCTGTTATAGATATTTGTGCCCTTAATGAAGCCTCCGAATCAAAATACTGCGCGAGGCCCTCTGTGGTGGCTTCGTTGTAACCAGAAGCAAAGGCGCATATATTAAGGCCCAAATGCATCGCTTCTACTAAGGATGGATTGGTACCACCCGCCGAGTGCCCATGCACATATAATGCGCAGTTGCTACGCAGCATATTTAATGTACGTACATCATATACCGCGTCTAGCAAAATTAAATTGTTGTACACACTATAGTGTGCTTTGGTTTGAATGCCAAAACTACTGTCTTGCCAGTTGCCTACTAGTACAAAAGGTAATGACTCATTTTTAAAAGCATCTAGCTGTAATATTATATTATTATCTGGCTGAATCCTACACACGGCAAACGCATACCGCTCTTTTACAAATGGATATTTTTGTAGGTCTTGAGGTGTAGGTATTTCTGGAACGGCCTGATCTCCACCATAGGCAATCAGCGCAGCCTCACGCCCATGATTATCCAAAATATAAGATTTAATTTTTGGGTTATCTGCAACAATAGTGCCGGCTTTTTTTACCAATAAACCCTCAGATAATTTTATTATAAATTTTGCAAGGGGCGACCATTTACTCCGCTGCCAATCTAGTCCACCAAAATTTAAAATAATTTTACCTGCATTTTTTTTTGACATAAAGGGCATGTAAAAACCAGCACCAAAACCAAGTAATAAAACAGCGTCGTTATTTTTTAGGGCGCTTCGCAAACAAACCATATCGTAAAGCATACCCCAAAAACCGTGAGACGATAGGTTTACGTATTTGAGTGCCGCGTTTTTGAAATGCGCAGGAAGCGCCACAGAAGCAACAGCATCGAGCGCAACAGCATCAACAACAGCATCACCGGCAGGCTGCATGTCTTTACCCGAACAATACACGGTTACTTGGTGTTTGCCCGCTAACCCCTCTGCTATATAACTAGCCAGGGTTTCAAAACCGCCGTATTTATTGGGCAGCCCCTGTATGCCTACTACCGCTAGTTTCATGCGCCGTATTTAATGTTTGCGAACCAACTGATGTTATAAAAATACCGGTTAATAACCAGGTGAGGTATAAGATGTAAGAGTATGAATCAAAATTTGAAGTCATTAACGGAAAAATAAAACTAAGCTTGAGTACAAATAAAGCCAGCGCCATTTTTTTAGTATTACCCTCATATAATTTATACGCTCTATAACAAGCACTCACCACCACCACATAAATTCCAACGTATAATAATAGTGATATGATTCCTGTTTGTACACCTACAATAATAAACTGGTTTTCGCCACCTACGTTTTCTTGCACTGCAGCTGCCACCCTACCCGATTCTCCTAACCCAAGGCCCAGTGGGCTTGTAACAATAGATTGTATGCCTTCTAGCCATTCTAATACATGCCCAATACTAGAACTGTCAGATAACTGAACAGTACTAATTATATACTCGTATATGTTTCGGTCATTTAATACATAAAACAAATACACTACGCCAATACCCACTAGCGCGTATATAAAATATAAAATTTCTTTTTTGCGGGTAATTAATGCATAGGCGTATAGTAAAATAAAATAACCAGCAAGCGATGAGCGCGACAATGCGGTAAGCAAAGCAAACAAAGTTAGCCCCGCAATGATCCAACCTGTTTTTGTGATCTCTAATTTATTATTGGAGGTTGTGTATACCGCTAACCACAAAGATGTTGCAACAAGGGTGCTACCCGCAAGCTCTAGTGGGTTAGCAAAAAAGCTAGCAAATCTTTTAAGACCATCATTAATTTCAAAACTCCAACTAAGGCCGTAATGCCCTCCTACGTCTAGGCCGTAATAATCTTGGTTAAAAAAAGCATAACCAATATGTGTTTGAAAATGCGTGTAGGTAACTACTTCAAAGGCCAATAAACAAGCGGCAAAAAACGCTAACACACCCACTACATAGAGTATTTTTTGTAAGCTAAAATCAGAGGTATCTAATAATCTTCCCACAAAATAAATGATGGTAAAAAAAGACAAACTTTTAAGCGCCACTAATTTTTGCAGTACATCATACTTACCAATAGGTAGTAACACATACAGCGCTGTATAGCCTAAAAAAGCTAGTATCCAATAATCTAAACGGTGGGGGATTAATTTTTTACGGTAGTTCCAAATGGCTACAATAAGCGCTACAACAATTAATAATTCTTTGCAGGATTGTAAAACCGGAATCCAAGATTTTAATTTGTAACCGTAAACAATAGATAATGCGGTGTTATAAATAGGCAGGCCCGCAATTACGTAAATAAAAATAGCGTTGGTTTTTTTTTGCCATAAACCACGCAAGGAAAGAAAAAAACTAAGTAGATATGCAAAAGGAAAAATTAGTAGCATGTTGCCCTATTTATTTCCAAAATTTATAAAGGCCGCGTTCTAATTCGTATTTAGGCCACACAAACTGGTTGCGTTTAGGTTGCTGTTGCGCCCACTCCCACATGGCTTTGAGGCCTTCTTGTAATGTGATGGTGTCTTGGTAGCCTAGTATCTCTTCCGATTTTTGGTGGGTAGAATATGCAGCGTGCACTTCGTGGCGCATTTCTAAAAATTCTATTTGAGCGCCGCCTACAATTTCTTGTAAAATGGTTGCTGCTTCAAGTATGGAGTATTCTTTTTTACTACCTAAATTAATGATCTGCTTAGAAGCTGCTGGCGCTACTGCTGCATTCCATAAAGGAAGTAAACAATCGTCGATACAGCTAAACGCTCTTTTTTGAGAACCATCTCCATAAATAGTAATGGGCTGGTTGTTTAATTTTTGATAGAGCCAAATACCCAATACGTTGCGGTAGCGGTCCCAAATATTTTGATTGGTACCATATACGTTGTGCGGTCTAATAATACACCAGTCTAGTCCGTGCTGCTCACCAGCCACTTGTACATCCATTTCACAAGCATATTTAGCAATACCGTACGGATCTATGGGTTTAGGTAAATCGTTTTCATTAAAAGGAGGTTCGCCAGCCCCATACACTGCCATACTTGAGGTAAATACTATGCGCTTAACCTGGTGGGTAATACATGCATTTACCACGTTAGCGGTGGCTACAATATTGTTGGTGTAATTGTATTTTCGAATAAATGGGCTAAGGCCTTCGGCCGCATAGGCTGCAAAGTGGTATACAAACTCTACTTCATGCGAAGAAAAAATTCTATTTAAATCATCTACCGCTAAATCTGCTTTATAAAATATAACGCGTGAATCTATGTGGTCTTCGTAACCGCCACTTAAATTGTCTATTCCAATAACCTGATAACCTGGTTTGTTTTCAAGTATCCATTTGGCTACCCTAGATCCTAATAAACCTGCTACCCCTGTTATAACTATTGCCTTCATTTATGCACTGCTTTGTTTGGTAAACCCGTGGAGGATCCCTTTTAGCATCATGGCTAATTTGGTCCATCTCCATCTGGCCACAAAATAAAGCATTATCGCCAAACTGTAGGCAATTAGGGTGATAAAAGTGGTAGGCCACTGGTACCATTTGGTGTAGGCCCGCAGCACCCATATATGGTTTCTAAAGTTGAGGTAGTGGACGTAGGGGTTGGCATAGCCCTCTTTACCCTTTACTTTGGCCTTATTGGCCATGCCGGCGATGTGGTATATCACCGAATTTGGGTGAAACATAAGCTTGTAGCCAGCCGCCCGTATTCTAAAGGAAAAGTCTACGTCTTCGTAATATATAAAAAAATGTTCGTTTAAGGCCCCTATTTGCTTAACAATACTGGTTCGTACCAAGAGGGCACAGCCAGTAATCCAATCTACTTGGGCAAACTTACTTTGTGCTGGACCCGCGGTTCGCATATAGTTTTTAGAATAGGTCCAGCCCAGCCAGCTTAAAAAGTAGGATCCGCCATTCCATACTTTTTGTCTATTGCTGTTAAAAAATATTTTGGGCTGAATGGCGCCAACTTCAGGATTGGCTTCTAAATAAGTTACCAGCAAGTCTAAAAAGTTGGGCTCTACAAAAACGTCGTTATTGAGCATGAAGCTGTAGGCATAATCATGCTCTATGGCATAAGCAAAACCACGGTTGTTACCTCCTGCAAAGCCTTCGTTGGTTGCGTTAGGGAGGTAAATAATATGGTTAAAATTATTTTGAAGTGCAGTTCCAGAACCATCGGTAGAGCCATTGTCTACCACTAGTATGTCAAAATTAGCAGGCCTTACAGCACTTAAAGATTCGATACAGTTAGAAGTATGCTCGTAACTATTCCAGTTTAATAAAATGATGGCTACTTTTTTTTCCAATTGATTTTATTTTAACTGTTTAGTTCTTATAAAATAAGTGTAAATGCATAAGCAAATGGATTCAATAAATAGCGGATACCAACCTACTATTGCTGTACTACCCGTAAAAATAATACAAACAGATAATAATGCTGTGGCCACCAAAATTAATACCGAAATATAAAATAGCGCTGCATATTTATTTTGCAAGAGTAGTGTTAATACGTTGTTGGCATTTAAGGCAATTACCAGTGGCACGAGCGCAAATAAGCGCATAAAATAAATGGTATTAAGGGCTTGATTGCTATTTATACTTTGGCCTGTTAACAGCCAAACTATTTGAGGCGCCCCTATTAAAATAATTACACCCATTATGCCAAATACTACACTGTAGCCTTTGTTTACTTGTGCTTTAAAACGAGTCCAATCATTTACATTTTGATTGTACAATATGGCGGCCCTTGGATAGAGTGCATTTGAAAATGAAGATACCAATTGTCTTACCGCTCCTACTAATTTATCTACCAAGCCATAGGCGCCCAGTGTTTGTGCCGAAACAAAGCCAGCCAATGTAAATAAAAAGATAGACTGCTGTAGTGCAACCGCTACCCCATTAAACATGATGTAAAAATTTTGTTTGGCTAATTCTACCAAACTATTTTTACTTGGTTTTGTAAAAACTAATCTTTGGTTTTTAGTAATTAAGATAGTTAAAACCATGTAATACAATAGTGCCGGAAGGCCCATCATTAAAGTAATAGACGCTGCTATATTCGTATTTAGCGGAATAAAAAATAACGCTACTAAGCTTACTAGTTTTACAACCAAATTACCCCAACTTATAAAGGCAATTTTTTGTACGCCAATTAAAAAATATAAGGGGTTAAAAACTTCTGCTAAAATTAGCGGCAGGGTACTGAGCCATAACCATAATCCTATGGATGGATACAACACCCACATGAGTAGTACCGCCGGAATAGTTAGTAAAAAAGCGTAGGATCTAAAAAATAAAACTTTGTAAAAAAGCGCCGATAAAAATGGAAGATTATCTTTTGCTGTAGCCAATTCTTTGATGGCTGTTTGGTGGGTTCCGTAATTGGTAATGCCTCCCATAAAAACTGCAAAACTAGCGGCAAGCACTGTTTGTCCAAAAACGGCAATGCCGTATTTATGGGTAATAAGTGGGATGGCTAAAAACTGCAGTACTATACCCGCGCCCTGAAAAACAGACAGGTTAAAAAAATTAACCAGTACACCAAAAAATGAGTGGGAACGTAAACGCTGTATCAGCTGCATGCTTACTTGTATTTATATGCAGTAACTACTACGTTGTCTATAGACCAACTTTTTTCACATTCGGATCCGCGTGGCTGCAATGCATCACTTAGGTTTACCTGAAATGTGGCATTGGTATGCGCAAAACTTTCTACCATACGGTAATAAGAAGTTCCACTGGTATTAGATACTTGCGCGCAACGGCCTGGTAAATTTATATTAAGGGCGTTTGCTTTTGTGGGGTTGTTACCAGAAGGGAACCACTCGGGGTATGACTGTTTGTATGCTGGATTGTTGGAAAAAGTAGTCATAAACTTGGGGTTGCCATCGTATCTAACCACAAATAAATCGGGCACACCTGTGGTGGTTGGTTTGTTACCCTCCCAGTTGTCATGTATGTATAAATCGTAAGCTACTTCTAAAACGTTGTGCTCGGGAATAGCTTTAACGTCTATTTGCACACCTCCGTTGTTAAAAGGGCCCAGCACTTTAGAATTGTTAAACGTAAATATTTTGTTGGTATATAAAATGCCTGTGTAATCAAATACGGTAACTGTAGATTGGCCGTCCTTTTCAAAAGTGTTATCATAGACCACGTAGGTTTCCGTTAACTTTTTAGTACAGCCTAGGCCTATAACCCCTACTAATACACTAAAAATGAAGGTTTTAACTAGTTTTTGCATAGGTGTTTGGGTCTAGTGCGAGAGTTGCAGCAAAAATAGTGAAAATTGCTGATGGTAAAATATTGTACTAAATTATACCAATATAACTCAACACCACCTAAAGATTGCCACTAAGCAATCCTTATGGTCTGGGCAAAACCACCTTTCACAAATAAAGCTTAATAAAATGAAGCCTTTCGATTGATCTAATCTATTTATAAATAACCGTAAAGATTTTAATATCACTATTGGCACTCGAATTATTAGAGGTCACTTTAATTGTACAAGTACAAAACTGTTGCTGTGGCAAACTACTTATTACAATCGTGTTTTTTGCATTTTTTGTACTAAAAGGGGCCCCTTGTGGCAGAGATGTACCACCCCCATGGGTAACAGTAATTGCTTCAATTTTAATGCCTTGAGAAGGCATTGCTGATGTTAGCGTAACTGCTACAGGAAAGTTAGATCCTGTAGCAATACTATTATTAACAGCATCTATTGTAAATTCAATTTTTTGTTCAGGGGCCTCTTTTTTACATGAAAAAAGCCCTAATAATAATACAGTGTATAATAATTTTTTCATATCGTAATTACTTCTTAATTAATACTTTTTTTACCTGATCGTATTTCTTACCAACTACCCTGATAAAATAGTTTCCAGACTCTAATTTGCTAACATCAATGACGTTAACTTTATTTCTACCATTTGTAGAAGAAAGGATTTTCCCAGATGGAGAAACCAATTGGAAATTTAAATTTATAGTTGGTAACGTTACAAATTCTAATACCAATTGTGTTGATGCTGGATTAGGGTATACCATTGCAATATTACTTGCTGGTGTTGCTACCAAATTACTAATTGCTGTAACAACTAATTTAAAACTATCACTAACATTTATACAACCATTTGGATCTGTTATTCGAAGTTTAAAATCACCGGTATTTAATGGCTTATGTGTTGATGCTGTTGCACCAGAAATTGCCGCACCATTTAACAACCACTGATAATTTACTCCTGAAGCTGTTGTAGAAAACTGAACACCAGACCAACTAATAACCGGCTTTGCAGGTAGTGGATTAACGATATGCTTAATAACGCCACGAATACTCTCACATCCCAGCGTATTTATTTGACTTACGTAATAATCAGTGGTGCCACTAGCTGATGCTGATGGTGTTGGTGGAGTACTACTAGCTGTACCGCCTGTAGCATTTGTTCCATACCATCTCAGTGTATTACCAGTAAGGGCAGTAGCAGATAAAGCGGTTGTAGTTGAACCAATACAGTATGTTGAATTACTAACAACTGGAGCAGCTGGAAGCGCATTTACCACAACACTTATTTTAGATCTTATACTCTCGCATCCCAGAGCATTTATTTGACTTACATAAAAATCAGTGGTGCCTGCAGCTGATGATGATGGTGTTGGTGCAGTGCTACTAGCTGTTCCGCCTGTAGCATTTGTTCCATACCATCTCAGTGTATTACCAGTAAG
>JACCDH011613516.1_pt1 | contig 25888 bp, 25 predicted proteins | sample 7442481 | NCBI WGS metagenome assembly JACCDH01 (sample SAMN15323433, study PRJNA562643) | freshwater metagenome | isolation source: river surface water | place: USA:Blue River Watershed | collected 2017-08-15 | reverse complement strand
GTCGCAATAGTCAAATTGATGACATCACTCGGGGTAAGATCAGCCTGCTTACGCATATCTTGCACCGCACGCATCACTTCACGCACGACACCTTCAGCGATGAGTTCTGGACTTGGTGTAGTATCAATTGTAACTTGAATATCGTGTCCTGTTACATCAAATTTGCCAGTCTCTGCTTTAAGTACATACTGTTTAGCATTTAACTCATCAAGTACTATGACTTGATATTCGGTAGGAAATTCAGGACCGGTCACACTTAGAATCGGCTGACGCACTTTAATACCAGATTTAGTGCGGGCTTCTAGCGCTGCTGTCACTACTGATCGAACCTGACTCATAGTCGCAACAATCTCTCTATCAATTTCGCCTCCCTGAGGCCACTTGGTCAGATGTACACTCTCAGCCTCGTCTTCGGCTCGCACAGTACGATACAGATACTCAGCATAAAACGGCATCACCGGTGCCATTACTTTTGCTAGTTCTCGAAGTACATAGCGCAAAGTTCCAAGCGCAAGCGCTTTATCAGCCACTTCATCCCCTTTCAAGCGTTCGCGACTACGACGGAGGTACCAGACCGATACATCATCTATAAAGTCTGCGAGTGGCCTTGAGGCTTTATCGAGTTCATAACTTTCAAAACCAGCGGTCGCATCAGCGATGAGTTGATTGAGACGAGCAATAATCCAGCGGTCGAGCACATTGGTTGAAGTGCCATCAGCGCTCGTTCCGTCGGCATACATTTCGTACATGGCAAGCACGTTGTGCAAACGACCAATATTCTTGCGTTGTTGTTCGGTTACTTCCTTCTCACTAAAGTTGAGGTCTTCGCCCCGGATAATTGGAGCAGACATCATATAGTAACGAATAGCATCAGCCCCGACACGATCAACCAGCTCCATTGGGTCGGGATAGTTACGCAGACTCTTGGACATCTTCTTACCGTCTTCGGCAAGTGCGAGACCATTCACAATCACATTTTCGTACGGTGAACGACCAAAGAGCGCCGTACCAAGTACAATCAATGAATAGAACCACCCACGGGTCTGATCGAGACCTTCGGCAATAAACTGCGCTGGGAAATTGGTACCCACAAACTCACTAGGGTTCTCCCCCATATAGTGGTGCTGAGCATAAGGCATCGAACCAGACTCAAACCAACAGTCAAAGACGTCTTTGATGCGTTCGAGCTTGGTACCATCGGCATCAAACAATTCAATTTCATCGATATACGGTCGATGGTAATCGAGTTGGTAGAGGTCATTGTGCGGCATTGGAGTAAATGCCAACGGGCACACCTCAGCATTGTCTAAGTATCCCCGCTTTTTTAATGCCATCATTTCTTCATGATCAGCCCCTTGTGCTACAGCTTGCAGTGCAAAGAGTGAACTACCATGCCCAATCACAAGCGTGTGTTCATGCTCATGATTCGCTTCGTATTCATACAGCCACTGCCCGACACGCTTCACCAGATCATACCGACTCTCACCACCAGCAAAGGTCTTTTGGAATTTCTCTTCTTCGGTCGCAAATTGCGCATTAAATTCTACCCAGGTCTTGCCTTCCCACTCTGTCCCCACCTTAAATTCTTGGAGGCGTTCATCGGCAACCAACACATCAGGTGATAGGCCGAGAGTAGTCGCAATAATTTCGGCTGTCTCACGAGCACGAGTCATACCAGAGTGTACGATACGGGTCACCCCTCGTTCACGGAGTAATTCGGCGGTCGCGACTGCTTGTGCACGACCTGCTTCGGTCAGATGATTCTCTTCGTCTTTGATAGCATCAATCACGCCCGTGAGATTACTCTCTGCCTGTGCGTGCCGGGTAATAGTGTACGTATTCCCACTGCGGCGCGTATATTTTTGCAGGTCTGCAAGCGACCCAATTACCTTTGCCTCACCAGTCGTTGGATTCTTCCAAATCGGCAACGGAGCCCCCCAGTAGCGCTGGCGGGAGATCGCCCAATCACGCGCACCCTCGAGCCAATTACCAAAACGGTTTTGCCCGACGTGTTCTGGTACCCAATGCACGGTATTGTTGGCAGCTACCAAATCTTCTTTGATCTTTGGTACATTCACGAACCACGACGTGGTCGCGTAATTAAGCAGCGGTGTATCACAGCGCCAACAGTGCGGGTAACTGTGGGTGATATTTTCTTTTTTGAAAATCTTCCCGGCAGCTTGGAGGGACTTGAGGATTTCAATATCGGTATCCTTGTGATCGACACCAGCGGTATCATCATCTTTTGGCTTCACGAGTGCACAGTTAAAGCCGGTCACCCAATCCTTAAATCGACCATTCTCGTCGACATGGTGTACGATCGGGACACCATTGGCTTTGGCGAGTTGCATATCGTCCTCACCATACGCCGGTGCAATATGGACTGCCCCGGTTCCTTCAGCCCCCAGTTCGACGTAGTCTGCGTGCCAGATTTTCCAGGCATTTGATTGGTCAAATTTTTGTCCGACTAAAAATGGGAACGGTGGCTGGTACGAGCGACCAACAAGTGCTTCCCCTTTCATTTCTTCCACCACTTCGTAGGACATGTCACCAAGTTGCGCGAGACGTCCTTTGGCAAGAATATAATGTTCGTTTGATCCATCAGTCGTAACAGCTACCTTCACATACACAAACTCACGATTGATTGCTGCAGCAAGGTTCCCCGGCAGTGTCCATGGGGTGGTCGTCCAGATCAAGAGCGACGTGTCCGTCACCTGCCCTGCCTCATCAAGTAATGGAAGCTTCACCGTCACGGCAATATCTTTGATATCTTTGTACCCTTGGTTCACTTCGAAGTTCGAGAGAGTCGTCCCACAGCGTGGGCAGAGATGCATTGTCTTGAATCCCTCAAAAGCCAGACCTTTTTTATACAACTCAGAAAATACCCACCACACACTTTCGGTATAGGTACTATCCATGGTCTTGTAGTCATTCTCCATGTCTGCCCAGCGACCCATACGCGGGATCGCCATTTTCCAGTAGTCGGCGTATTCCATCACCGTACCGCGAGCGGCTTCGTTGAAGTTCTTCACACCGTAGTCCTCGATGTCGCGCTTGGTGGCGAGACCGAGCTTCTTTTCAATCAGGTTTTCAAGTGGCAAACCATGACAGTCCCACCCCCATTTGCGCGGGACTCGGTAGCCACGCATCGTCCAAAAACGCGGGACTGCATCTTTGATGGTACTGGCCAAAATATGACCATAGTGTGGTGTCCCAGTCGCAAACGGTGGACCGTCGTAAAATACGTAGTCACCAATCGGTGCTTCGCCCGCTGGAGTCGCGAGGGTTTTATTAAAAATATCGTGTTCCTGCCAGAATTGTAAAATGGTTTCTTCACGTAGGGCTACTTCACTTTTTTCGACAGTTGTTTCGACTGCTACGGTGTCGTTTTCACGACCGTGTTGTTTTGACATATGTAAATGATTAAATGTATATCAGACATTAGTAAGTACCAGCATATCAGGCTGATAGACGCATAGTACCATAAATAGCACGGCTGTATACATTGCAAAAGCGGCCAGAGTGGCCGCTTTTTGTTTCGACCTGGATCGACTTCACTGTTAGAAGTTAGATATCAGGAAAAGGAAAATCCAAACACCTAATATGATGAGGACAAAACCCCAAGCCCATGGTTCCGAACCATGAAGCCATAACCCTCCTTGTAGGACCGGCATCCACATTGCCAGGAATCCACAAAACCACGAAGTAGCATTGGCACCCTGTGTTCCAATATCTTCGACACTTTTGTCATATTCTGTGTTGCTGGCGCAAAACGCGGCCGTTGCCATACCCATCTGTATGAGCACCAATGCCCAGAACAACATGGCAACGAGGTATGTGACGATCAAGTTTATATCCATCGAAAAGACCTTTTTGTTACAACCAACTTCATGCTGGCTTCCAGACCGATTTATAGCAAAGTGTCAGCAATTTTGCAAAATAACGAGCACAATCAAGACAACAAAGGGGTCGCTGATGCGACCCCTTGCCCAATTCCTCCATCCGGCGGATCATCTTCTGGTTCTGGCAACCGCCACATGAGCGTCACCAGATAGAACTGCCAGCTGGTGTACAGTAGCCAGTTGCTAGAAAACGATAGAAGCAACTCACGGATCAATCCCATAAACAAACCTCCAAACTAGGTAGAGCTTCTGGTGACGAATAGCCCCTGCGCGAAAGTCGTGCAGGAGATCACGATGTCTGCTACTGGTATCAAATCCATTTATATGCAATTGAGCAATTTGGACTTGTTGCACCAGCACAGCTGGGTCGCACAAGAGAAACAACCGATCAGTTGCCGTGACTGGATTACAACGCATATCCCGACGAAATTTCACCGATATGTCTGCTATTTCTTTTTCAGACAAACTAAAGAACACTCCCTGCACTCCTTTTTCTTTTTGATTACGATTATTAACAATACCGATTTACTAAGAAAAAACAAGTAACGAACTTATTATGGATAATACTGTGCATAATACCTCTTGCCAAGATTAAAAACAGGAGTAGTATAGCGCGCGGGTATCAGTACAAAGCAAAACAGGGGACGAAAAATTGGACGCAAAGCAAAATATCTTGAAAGTACGATGCAGTGACGGGCGCAGTCGCAAGCCGACACGCATCAAAAATCACTGGGTTCATGAAATCCGGTTACCAGGAGGATTACTCTTCCCAAACCTTTGTGCACACTCTTTGATTGGAGGTGAGCAAACTTTTGCGATGAGTAAAGACCCAGCTATGGTTGAAACACAACGTCTCATCAAAAAAATGATGAGTACTATCACACCTGGGACCAGTCAGGTCATTGGTGATCTGGTGGTGTGGCTATCCATCACAACCATGATCAAGCTGAAGCAACCTGTTGAAGTGATACTTTCGTATCACAACTACTGTGGCGCTGCTGATTCCATGGGAATCAGCGAGGAGACCATACGAGCAACATATGCTGAGTGGCGACAGAAAATCATAACTTGTTATCCGACAATACCGGTTACGGTTATTCATGAAAAGCACTCAGAGTGTGGCAGGCAACACCATGGCCATTTCTCAATGGTCGCATGAATCGGTAAGGGGCAGCGAGTCTGCCCCGATACCACTTTTTTCATACTGAAGTTGTTCAGTTTTATTTTTTATTACAGTTATTATGAATATTCCCTCACTTGCCGAAGGCAAGGCCTTGGTGCAAGCCAACTGGCAATCCGCCTTAACCGTGGCGCTTATATCGGTACCATTATCGATTGCGCTTTCGATCGCTTCGGGAGCAGGACCACTTCCTGGTCTCATTGCCGGTATCTGGGGAACCCTCATTGGTAGTATTTTTATCGGAAGCAACTACAACATCCTTGGTGCTGCAGGCGCACTCACAACAGTGTTGTTTGGTGCAGTACTGGCGGCACCACTGGGTCTCGAAGCAGCAATTTTGCCAATTCTCGCTATCTTCACCGGTATCATCATTTTTGGTGTTTGGTTGTTACGACTCGATACCTTTCTTTACTACATTCCGGCGAGTGTCATGTACGGCTTTGCTGCCGGTGTAGCAATCCTGATTGCGATTGCACAGCTCTTTGATGCCACTGGTTTATCTGCACTCAAACGAACTGGTCATGTCATTGGTGACATTGAAAAATTTATTGCCAACAGCAGTGATGTACATGCAGCGAGTCTCATTATTTTCTTCGTCTTCTTGGCTGGTATTCTCACTTGGAAACGACGTGTCAAAAAGATTCCCGCAGTGATTCCTGCAGCAGTAGTTGGTATCATTTTTGGATATCTCGAATCTACCTATTTCCCACTCGATATCACTTCACTGTTTGACAAGTTTGGTGCCATCACAGCCACGCTTGTTCTTCCTGTCGCGTGGGATGGTATGCGTGCTGTGCTAGCAGACAGTGCCGCTCTCAAGTCTGTACTTAGTATCTCTGGTTTAATCGCCCTCATAGCAGTACTTGAAACTCTCATCACCGCTAAACTCGGGGATAAGCTCACCCGTACCGAATCATCAAGTTCACGTGAACTCCTTGGACTCTCGCTCTCTAATCTTGGATCGGGTTTTATGGGTGGTCTACCTACGACAGGTGTCTTTATCCGCACCGGCGCCAATATCAAAGCGGGGGCAACACACCGTACCAGTGGTATCCTCGCTGCTCTCTTTACCGCAGTGATTGCCCTACTTGCACTGCCCTTCTTCTCATTTTTACCAATGGCAGTCATTGCAGCAATACTGGTCAACACCGCACTCGGTCTCTTAGAAGTTGAAAAATTCAAAGAATACTGGCATTACGAACGGGAAAGCTTTTTGGTAGCAGTGTCAGTGGCACTCATTACGATTTTCCACGACGCTGGATTAGGGGTTGTAGTTGGTGCTCTCCTTGCCCTCTTACTGTATGCAAGACGTATCTCACACGGACGATTTGATGTGGCCTGGAACTATACAGATGGTACATATGAGAGTGTCTTCAATCAAAAGCGATTAGTCATTCCAGACACTACAAAGACGATCAAAGTTATGGTCTACGGCATTGCAGGTAACTTGGGGTACATCGATGCCAATCGTCATCTAACAAACCTCAAACTTGCAGCACACGCACCATCTGTGCCGGCAGTGATTATCCGTCTCCGTGATTTATTTTCGATTGACTTTGAAGGTAACGAGGCGCTCAACGAAGCTATCCATGAACTTGAAGCCGCTGGTAAAAAAGTCTATGTAAGTGGTGCCAAGGATAGCATCATGAAAGAGTTACTGGCCTTTCCACCAAGCCAGCAACTCTACACCAAAAAGCAGTTTACCCAAAAAACAACTGAGGCGATCAACCTCCTCTAAAGAAAAAGACCAGCATGCCGTGCTGGTCTTTTTCTTATAGTGTCTTGTCGTGATTCTAGAGCACTAAAGACGTTCTGGTGCTTCGATACCGAGTACCCAGAGGCCGTTTTTGAGGGTGGTCGCTACGGCATGCGTGACGAGGGCTTTGTACGGGGCGTACTCATCACTCGCATCAGCAATCATCTCATGCGCGTAGAAGGAGTTGAATGCACCGGCAAGTTCGGTCAGGTAAGTCACTACCGTATGAGGTGCGCGATCACGAAGTGCTGACTCAGTCACCTCGGGGAAACGGTACAAGATTCGTTCGAGTACATAGGGTACCACTGGTGCCGGAGCCATCTGTGGCTCTACCCCTACCCCGCGAGCTTTCTCGAGTACCGATAGACAGCGCGCATAGGTATACTGCAGATACGGCCCTGAATCACCTTCAAAAGAGAGCGCTTTTTCTTTATCAAAGACAATATTCGAACCCACACTGTACCGAAGAATCTGGTACTTGATCGCTGCCACTGCAAGCTGGTTGGTAAGCTTCTCGATGTCTGTAGCCCGACTTTCACTCGCACGTTCACGTGCAGCTTCTGCCACCTCGGCCAACAGTGATTCACCGGTCAAGACGTTGCCCTTACGGGAAGACATCTTGCCTGTTGTCAATGTGAGAAAGCCGGTGGGAATGTGTTCGAGGTTTTTGTCTGCAATTTCTGGGAACAGCTCGCGTAATGCGGCGTACAATACTTTAAAATATTCAGCCTGCTCGTTACCAGTGACGATAATTGACTGTGTCCAATCAGGATGCGCTTGTTGCTTGAGTGAAAAGTGTCCCACGTCTTTTGCTTCATAGGTCGGCAGACCTTGTGAGTTGAGGAAGACACGGGTATGTAAACCGACTTTTTCACCCTCATACACCACTGCCCCCTGACTTTCAGTAAACACTGTACCAGTAGCCGCTTTCACAATCGCAGTGCCTGGCGCACTTGCCTCGCTTTCGGTAATCTCGGTATCAAACTGGGTACCGAGTAACGCGCAAATCGCGGTCAGACTTTGTCTAGAGGTAGCAATACCAGCCGCACGCAGCGTATTGAGTGTTTCATCTGAGCCGGCATAGAGTGCTCGGTTGATGCTTTCGATTTCTAGCTTGGCGTTTTCATCATTCTCGTACGCGTCGTTACCAAGACGATACGCGGTACCCAAGTTGGTAATATCCGACGGATCGACTCCACTAGTCTTTAGACCCCACACTCCTTTTGCTACTGTGAGACCGATGTCTGAGGGATAGTTCATACGGCGCACATCAGCTCCTGCCATTTCAAATAAACGGGTAAACGTTTCGCCGACGATATTCCCGACCAAGTTACCGATATGTAACGGCTTAAAGAGATTGGGGCTCGTATATTCAAAAAGCACTACTTCGTCGACTGCCGCATCATGCTCACCCCAGCCAGCTCCTTCACCTACCGCACGTGCGGCTTCGGCCGAAAAGAAGTCTCGACTAAGATGAAAATTAATAAAGCCAGGGCCAGCGATTTCAATCCGATCGACATACTCAATTGCCCCTACCAGTGCCGCTACCAACTGCTCTGCCACTACGCGTGGAGACTGCCCGACCTGCTTTCCCAGCACCATCGCCACATTACACGCGTAATCACCATGATCAAGCAGCTTCGGGTGTTCAATCGTAAAATCAACCTCTGGTAAGGTGAGGGTTTGTAATGTGTCCTTGATTGCGGTGCGTAAAACGTCTTCCATATGTGCGTACTATAGCAGAAAAATAGAAAAACGCTTGTCTAGGTATTCTAGTACAAGCGACTGTAATTGTGGTCGCGGGCGAATCCCCGCGAACCACTGCTCTTCTCCTCAGTATGAGCGACTTATGTTTTTTGTCGCTTCTCTTTTATTCGTCGAAAAGTCACAATCACTTCCAAGATTTTTCCATTTACGGGAATCTTGAGTCGGATGGTTTTTTCTCGACGATACTTCTTGGGCATTGTGCCCCTCCTTTTTTGTATACTCCCGCCCTGTAGCGGATTGCTACTATGCCATATTATTACTCTTTATTCAACCCTGCGCTCGGTCGCTTGTGGTGGAATTGATGAATCAATCGTAAAGACTTGCTGTCCAATCACCTGTCCTCGATTGGTCATCACCCGGCAGCGCCACACTCCATCTTGGTAACTTGAAATCGCCGTGAAGCCTCGATACCCATTGTCTCCACCGCCCACAATCGGAAACGGTAAACTGAAATGATGTGTCCACTTTCCCGTCGTGGCATCTTTGTACTCCCAGACATGTTTGATTTCGGTCGTGAGCTTGGTCGGGGCAAATACCCGCGTGAAGCAGGCGACCGAACCTGTAGCGGGATGGAAGGTGGCGTGCACCCGCTGCCAAAATTGCCACCATGGTGCTGGCTCATAGACTATCTCGTACTGTCCCCCAACCCGCACGACAGACTGCGCAATCGTAATTTCTTTGAGCGATAATGGAATGGGTGGAATAATATTGGCCACATACAACATATTAAAGACCGCAAAGGTACCAAGCAGCACAAAAACGATTTTGCGCATTTCAAGGAGAAGGTAATTCGGAATGATATACGCCAGGAGCTTTACCACCCCGTACACCAACACTAGTGCCAACACCCCAGATCCCAAAAACACCCACCCCCCCATCTGACCAGTAAGGACTGGTATCTGCAATACGACAAACGAAAACACCCCCACAAAATACGCGAACAAATTAAAGACGAGCTTTTGGCTACGGTCTTTGATGAGTTCGTTCCCTAAAATTGCAATGATGATCAGTATTAAAAACGGCCAACTCGCCAGTATGGCACCACTCTTGCCATAAAAGATCAGCATCCCCGAGAACAACCCGCCGTAGGCATACTGCATTACTCCGCCAGCGTAGCGCACCACACCAGGCGAAAATCGCTCGCCAAAGCGCTTGGCGATACCCGCATAAAAAAGTAGCAAGGAAATAGTCGCGAGGACTACGTACGTAGACAAAATTGCATTGTCTACCGTATCATCGACCCGATTGAGAAGGATGAAGTCTGTAATAAATCCCCCCACAAACGCGAGCGATAACCAGTGCCGTTGTACAAACCGCCAGGTGCGTACACCGAGTGGTCGTTCGTCACGAAGAGGAGTAGTGTCCATACTGGTATTGTATCAGACAGAGTGTGGGCAATAAAAAAGACCGGACAAAATATAAAATTTGCCGGCCGCGTATCTGCTCGATGGGGATTCGTGCAGACCATATAGCGGCCGGCAGGAGGCGGTTCCATACAGGCAAGGAACCTATCAAGCAGTAGCAATACTATATACCAAGCAGCAATTTTGTCAAACGCCACTATCGAATATGTCGATAGTGGCGTTTGTTACTCGTGTATTTCCTTAGACCATGACCTCTGGGACTGGGAATGCTTCGCAGAGTACTTGCACTTCTTTTTGGAGCGCTCCTTTTGTAGCCGAATCATCCTTGGCCCGCATAGCAGCGATCATCACTTCTGCGAGCTTGGTCGCTTCCCCTTCTTGCATGCCACGTGTGGTCATAGCCGGTGTACCAAACCGGATACCAGACGGATCCATAGCACTACGGGTATCGTCGGCAATCATATTCTTATTGAGCGTAATACCTACCTCATCGAGCACCGTTTCTGCCTCTTGGCCAGTAACCCCGAGTGACCCAAAGACATCGGCCACCAACAAGTGATTGTCTGTACCACCGCACAGAAGTCGGATCCCTTCCGCCTTAAAGACTACCTCCATCGCTTTGGCATTCTTTAGGATCTGTGCCGCATAGACCTTGAAGGCAGGAGTAAGTGCCTCACCAAAGGCCACTGCCTTGGCGGCAATGATATGCATGTGAGGCCCACCCTGCATGCCAGGGAAGACAGCCTTATTGATCCGCTTCGCGATATCTTCACTTTCCTGTACTACAATCATTCCCCCTCGTGGGCCACGCAGTGACTTGTGGGTGGTCATTGTCATCACATCAAAGCCGTAGTCAAACGGATTCTTAGCCACTCCACCAGCAATGAGTCCGGTGATATGTGCCACATCGGCCACTGCATACGCTCCGACCTCTCGCGCAATATCAACAAACTTCTGATAATCAAGCTCGCGACTGTATGCCGAGAAACCAGCGAGGATGATTTTTGGCTTGTGCTCGAGCGCCGTCTGACGCAGTGCCTCGTAATCAATTTCGCCAGTGTCTACATCTTTCATTTTGTATCGTACAAAGTTGAACACTTTATTGATAGCGGTGGTCGGATGTCCATGCGTGAGGTGTCCACCGTGCGACAGATCCATCCCGAGGACAGTATCTCCTGGCTCCATAAGCGCAAAGTACATCGCGACATTCGCCGCTGCCCCGCCAAGTGGCTGGACATTGGCGTACTTTGCTTTAAAGAGTTGCTTGGCTCGTTCGATAGCGAGACTCTCAGCTATATCAGTGTACTGCTGTCCACCGTAGTAGCGCTTGCCAGGATACCCCTCGGAATACTTATTGGTAAAGATCGAACCATTAGCCTCGAGCACTGCCCGCGAGACGTAATTCTCACTCGGAATCAATTCAATGCCTCGTGCTTCGCGAGCTTCTTCGCCGACGAGAGCGGCATACAATTCTGGATCCTGCGCCTTGATGAATGAATAGTGTTCCATATTGAATAGGTTACATAAATTTCAGATAATTCCTCTCATCAATGTCGCAGTGGATTAGATCATAGGTCGTTCAATTAGTGCACTTAGTATACAAGATTGTCTGTATGGGAGCTACCTATTTGCCAGTACTGCCATGCTTGGCTGCCCCACGTTCGGTTTCGTCGAGTGTCTCTACCTCAAGGAGCATCGGCTGCTCTACCTTCTGAATAAGCATTTGCGTCACCCTGTCTCCCTTGGCAAAGATATACGGTATGGCACTCGTGTTCAAAATTCCTGGTAATATCTCGCCCCGATACCCCGCATCAAATACTCCCCCGACAACCTTTAGTCCGTGTTTGTTTGCTAGGCCACTTTTGTCCCACAGTAATCCCACATACCCTTCCGGTATAGCCAGCGCAATTCCCGTATGAATAATGGCAATCTGCCCCGGCAAAATAGTGACCTCTTCAACCGTATAAAAATCCATCCCCGCATCCCCCGGCAGTGCATAGGTCGGTACCTTGGCGTCTCTGTGAATTTTTTTGAACTGAAGTTGCATATTATTTTTGAAAAATTTACTGATACTTGCCCGTACCTGAAAAAAGCAATGCTACTCCAGTACCAATCAGTCATAACGAGCTGTCTAATTTTTTATGAATTAGTTATTCGGTAATACTGGTCTCACTTCATCGTATACATCTTGATGGATTTCTTCACGTGAACGTATAGTTTCTCCTACTGAGCAAGTGACTACTTGCCAGCTATTTTTCTCTGACACTATAGTCCGCGCACTTTCCTCCATTTGCTCTTGATGGTGCTCGTCTGCCTCTGCTAAATCTACTGCCGCACCATGTTTACCAGCCGCTACTGCTGCTCGTTTCATTGCAGTTCTCACCTTAAAAGGCACATTGAGATATACAATCAAATCTGGTCGAGGCAATCCAAATACATGATGTTCAACATGATCAATCCAGCCCAAGAATGCTCGACGTTCAGCTTCATCATTAATTTTACCTCCCTGATGTAACATATTTGCACTTGTGTACCGATCGAGAATAACAACCTTTCCTTCTTCTAACCATTGCAGAAGTTTTGGTTTGGACTCATAACGGTCGGCAGCGTATAGAGTAGATGCGATTCTGGCATCAACACTCATAAAAGCACCACGCTTTCCGTCGAGACACTCACGCAATAATTGTCCAAACGTATTTTGCGTATATTGTGGAAAATCCAGTGTTTCAACCGCCCAACCTTCGGTGCGTAATCGTTCTGCAAGTAACGCTACTTGTGTTGCCTTACCTGCTCCATCACCACCATCGACAACGATTAATTTACCAGTGTACATAATATATACATTTTACGGCTCAATGTATGAAATCACAAAGTTTTATAATACTACCGAACGCTTCTCATGATAGGTCAATCTAGGCAAAATCGTTCTCCCATGTCAGAAAATTAATTTTGCTATACAGTACCTATAGAGAGGATACAATGTAGTTATATGAAAACCATTGAAAATCTTAACCATCATCGCAATCAATTAGCAGCTGGCGGTAAAATCGTTATTATTGATCCTGGTGCTACTTTATCAGCAGAAGCACTCGCTATGTTACAAGCTCTTCACTCACGATCAGTTGGTGGTGTTGACGAACACCTGACAGTACTTGCTGAGAAAGGAGCTGACAAGTTTATGTCGACATATTATGTCGGATACGGACACAAATCGATTGGTGACTGTGGTTTTGCGGTCGTATTTATTGAAGGTGTTTCAATGCTCGCGGCCAAAGCAATTCAAGATTACAAACTATACAATGGGCAAGAAGCTTCGACTCGTTATATTGATTTTACAAATCAGCCATTTCTCAATCCTTTAGCGTCTACTACAGGAACCACTATCCTTGAAAACTGGCGCGCTTTTTATCTCAAAGCAGTTAACGAAATGAAAGATGCCCTTAAAGTACGCTATCCTCTTGGTGAAGGAGAAAAAGAAGCAACTTATGATAAAGCAATTGCAGCACGAGCTTTTGATATCTGTCGCGGCTTTCTTCCAGCAGGGGCTTCAACCAATCTTGCTTGGAGTGGTACCTTGCGTCAGTTTGCAGATCGTATTGCACAATTACGCCATCATCCGCTCTCTGAAGTACGCGACATTGCAGAGAAGCTCGAAGACAGTATGATTGCCGCCTATCCAAACTCATTTAGTGTTGAAAAGAAGCGGTATGATGCTACCGAAGCCTATACTACCGAAACCATGAGGCACTATTATTATCATGATCCAGAAACCCCAGCACTGGCATTAGTTCGCGACGGTATAGATCGTACTGATTTGATTCCATATGAGAGTTTGCTACGTAATCGTCCAGCTAAAACCGAACTGCCAAAGTGGCTCGGCAGTTACGGCGAAGCAGCTTTTGCTTTTACACTTGATTTTGGTTCATTCCGTGATATTCAACGACATCGTGCCGTAACTCAGCGTATGCCTCTTTTAACGGCAGAAATCGGATTTAATGAATGGTACTTACATGAACTAACCCCCACTCTTCGTAGTGAGGCTGAGGCGCTTATTGCGAATCAAAAAGAAGCAATTGAGGCTCTTACCGATGACGCATATATCGCACAGTACTACCATGCTATGGGAAATGATATTAGTAACTACCTCACCGGTGATCTACCATCACTCGTTTATCTCGTCGAACTCCGCGCCACCAGTGTTGTGCACCCAACACTGGCTACCCGAGCTGCCGAAATGGCCAATCTCCTTGCTACCACCTATAGTGACAGTGGTCTCATACTCCATCTCGACCCTGAGCCAGGGCGATTTAACCTCAAGCGAGGTGAACACGACATTGTAAAAAAAGAATAGTACAACAAAACCTCACGACAATCGTGAGGTTTTGTTTAACCTTTAAATTGCTTACCAAGTTTTGGACCAAATTGTACTAAGTAATTTGATTGCTTTGTATCGTAATGAAATATTGGCACCTCTGCCATTCGTTCAAAACGAATCTTCGCAATTGGTTGCCCTGGACGAACCACTAAATCTTCAAAGGGACGTACTTCAAGGGTAAATGGGCGACCCTTCCCTTCTCCGTTTATACCATAACCCCATCCTGGGTCGAGGAAACCAGCATAATGTGAACGAAAGTCACCACTGCGTTCATCCATTGGCACCATCTCAGATGCGAGGTTGGGTGGAATACGCACTGCCTCAGCACCGGATAAAATATAAAAACGATCTCGTTTGAGTCGAAGCGCTCCCCGCTCAATAGTGAGCGGCTTAAAGAATTCGCCAGCTTCGTAACCAGCAATGTTAGCGACATCTATAACTTGATCAGGTGCAGCAATACACTCATAGCCACAGAGTCCATCTTCAACCAAAGCAGTGAGTACAACAGCTCCGTCTTGATCGTTGGTAACTAATTCACAGTACTGTAGCTTCTCGCTAGTCTCGCGACCATATACTAGTCCGTCTTTCATAACGATTTCCAGATCTAATTCCGAAAACCGTGTATCGGCCGTAAACAATCGTAATTGCGTGAGTGGTATACCAACATGAAGCTGAATGGAAAATGATTGTGGGATAATAGCAACCCATAACTCACCCACAAATCCTTTTGGGGTTACTGAATCAAAGCGCGGTACGCCATCAGCCAACACACGCACATGTACATCCAATCGTCCGGTAGAAGACTTAGGGTTACAATATCCGTAGATTGACGATGGTAATTCAAGCGACTCATTAAGACGAGCTAAGTAAAGTTTTTTTGCCTGACAAGGACGACTAAAATCAATCTGCTGAGCATCCATCAACGGCAAGAGACTCTTGATTGTCTCACCACTTTTAGGTAATAACAAACCTTCAATTTCATATACTTCGTCACTAAGGGTGAGGTCGAGAGAGGCTGGTGAAACATGGGTAGTATCCGCACCTTTGATAAACCCATGATCCATGAGAGTTTGTAACTGCTGGGCAGGCAATGCCCCTTGTCGCGACAATTCCATATTACTTTGTAGTATAGCAGTGATACGAGATAAGAAAAAGGCGCAGTTTCAAACTCTTTTTATCTATAACATACTACAAAAACCATGAAGATATTGCATTTGAATGGGTTGATTTTGTTCGTAGCAGTTAAACTACGTCGGTTGCTGTCATAGTTGCGCAGTACTCCCCTACAACAGACACAATATCATCAGGGTTTGTATAGTGATGTAACTGGGTACCTTGCATATCGATAAGACCGGTCAGCATACGCGCAACTTTTCTTCCCTCTTCGGCAAAATATAAGACAGGTTTGCCAGTCGCGTGGCGTAGCATTATTTCCATACCCAAACCAATCGAAGGATGGTCGACAATCGCTATAAATAAGTCAGCATTTTCGGTCTGTTCTTTATCCCAGATATACACATCCTGATCACGACCGCCTAATTCACTGTGTGCAATCCAATAAAAATCAAGTACGGTTACATCCGGTAAGAGGCGTAGCTTTTCTTTAAGGACCACCTGAAATTCTTCCCGGAATTCGACAGGAGCGTAGGTCAGTGCCATACCGACATAGATAGTGATATTTTTTGTATGCATATGGTCCAAATTGTAAATACAAAACCGCCCCGATGCAACGCACGGGACGGGTGAATGGTCAGCAGTCGCTGACAGCAGATGATTTGGTGTTCCCGAATAAATCAGGAACGCCTCTTTGAATCAAAATTTCAATTTGTCGACCAATAGAGTCGCCAAATTTCGTCCTAAGGTTATCAGTTCGCGGATCGAAGAAATCTCGACCGAGACGGGCACCAAAACTGAAGTTGGTACCGCATACTAAGGCACAAAGACGTGTCGAAGCATCGACCGTCACCTTATCACTAAAGGTGATTGATTCGATTCGTGCGACGCGATCACTTCCCGGCACAAGTAAGCGTTCAACCCTTAGTGTAGGCCACCACCACATTGGTTGTTCGGCCACCGCTGCCGCCACCAACCGTGAGTGTGGTCGAGAAAATGGCTGTGACCCAAAACGGGTATCGTAGACAACGATACTCAATTCGGGTCTTGTCGCTCTAAAAATGTTACTTATCATGCTGCCCCCTTGCAGTTTTTACGCCCAGCAACACCGTTGCGCTGGGTTCTAAAGCCTTTGACGCTTCAACACAGACATTCTTACACGGACTTGATATTTACGGGCATGAGAGGACAGATGATGGTCTACGTCAACAAAACAACCACCAGAACTAAATCTGGCGGTTGTTTTGTAAAGATTGATATTAATCAACTACTTTAATACCCATTGAGCGGGCAGTACCTTCGATACTCTTCATCGCTGTTTCGATTGAAGCAGCGGTCATGTCTACTGACTTCACCTCTGCAATTTCTCGTACTTGCGCGCGAGTGATCGTACCAGCTTGGTTGATACCAGGCTTCAGTGATCCCTTGTCCTTACCAATCTTCTTCAAGATAAGACGTGAAGCAGGACTAATTTTGGTAATGAAGGTAAATGAGCGATCGTCAAATACTGAGATTTCGACTGGCACTACTTCACCCATTCGTTCGGCGCGAGTCTGTTCGTTGAATTGATTGACGAATTCACCGATATTGATACCAGCCTGTCCGAGTACTGGGCCTAAAGGTGGCGCTGGGGTAGCTTTACCACCAGTAGCCTGGACCTTGATTTTCTTTACAAGTTTCTTTGCCATGGTTTTGAATTGAAATATTAACGTGTGCGCTACTCGCCGTGTTTTCCATAGCCACGACAACTAGCTTTTAGAAGCTCCCGCAGTATACAAGAAAACCACGTTTTTGCAACCTTAAGAGTCACTAAAATTGACTTTTATTATAAATGTGTTAATATATAAATATAATCCAGTCACCTAAGTCTCACGCAATCGCAATAGGAGATTCCCATGCGTATTCTGGCTCTTTTTAACGTCGCTGTACTCCTGTTCATTCCGAACATCGGAATGGCTGATATGATTCTCAGTGAAGGGCCGTGTGCCAAAAACATGGTTGGTTCCATCACCTATGATGAAAGATGGGGTGAGAATGTCGGTCCACGTGAACTTTGCCGGCCTCATGGCACACCCGAGTTCCGCATCATCCGCGAAAGCGGAAAGGTCGAAGAGTTCGAAAACTACGAACAGCTGCGCAAACGGATGGAGGAACTTCAAGACTCCACAGAAGCGTAATTTCGCTGCCGCGCCACCAATTGGAGGCGCGGCAGTTTCTTGTTATATTTTTAGGAACAGTTATTATTTTATTTGATGTATATATCACAAAATAATCAGTGTTTTGAAACTAGAATTTAATCTACTGACGATATTCGACCGAAATTTTATTATTCAAACCGAGCAAAGAAAACACCCTCAAGCTATGCTTGAGGGTGTTTTCTAAAATTTGTTCAACTTCTTAAAAAGGTGGAAATTTAATGTAGCTACAAGGCGACCAAGAAAACGTTCGCGAGCCGTACTCGTTTGTATGGTGAGGATTATTTTGCCGCAGCCTAACGCAGTAGAGACAGTGAAGTTATACTTTTTTTATCTGCAAGAAGTCGAGCTCGACCGGTGTCTCCCGACCAAACATCGCCACCAGCACCTTTACCTTACCAGACTTCTCATCTACCTCCCCTACCTTACCTTCGAGTTCCTTGAACGGACCATCAACAATCGTGACCAAGTCACCAGCTGAAAGATCAACTTTGTGTGTCACCGTATCATCTTCCATTTGGCGCATAAGGGCCTTGTATTCGGCTTCTGAGAGTGGCACTGGCTGTGTACCCGAACCGACGAATCCAGTCACCCGAGGAGTGTTACGCACCACATACCACGACTCATCATCTACCACCATTTCAACCAGTACGTACCCAGGGAAAAGATTCTCTTCTTCCATCACACGCTTACCGCCTTTTACACGGATTTTCTTTTCAGACGGTACCACGACGTTAAAAATCTTTTCGGTCATGTTGAGAGAGTCGATGCGCTGACGCAAGTTACGAGCAACCGCATTTTCGTAGCCCGAGTACGTATGAATGGCGTACCAGTGACGTTCGCCGGTCGAGAGTTGTTTGGCCATATACTTAGAAAAGGTTAACGACGAAGTCCACACCTGAGGTGAAAACAAAGTCGGAAATACTCACGATAATAGTTACCACCACTGAGATAGCAATTACCAACACGGTATAGACAGTAGCCTGGTACTGGGTTGGCCACTTCACATGCTTCATTTCGGCCATAGTGGCACGGAGATACTGAGCAAAACGATCCATATAATTACGTAATATTAATTCAAAATAAAAACGCCTCGGGGGCGATGTATCTATACTATACTCTCCTTATTTTTTGTGTCAAATCAAAAACGGTGACCGTGGCGGCCACCGTTTTTGCTGGATTTGTTCGTACCCCCTACTTAATCTCGTAGGTGAGATTCACTTTTGCGGTCACAGTCCCTTCTCCAACCGCAATTTCTGGTGTTGGTGCCATTTCGGCTTTGGCGGACATCATCATGTCACCACCCATTCCACCGTAGTACGGCATAGGGGTTTCTTCGTAATAACTCGTCATATCACCAAGGCGTACCCCCAATTGATCGGCCAAGACTGCCGCCTGTGCCTGTGCGTCTTCAATTGCTGCTTTACGGGCTTGTGCCTTGAGTGCATCTTCGTCATCAATCGTAAAGGTAAGACCACTGATATCGGTAGCCCCTCGTTCACCGACACCAGCCAGGAGCGCGCCTGCTTTGGCGGTTTCGCGCACCTTAACCGTTACCATCTGACTCACTTCAAAACCATCAGCAATCTGTTCGCCTGGTGGACAGTACATACCCATCACACACGGCTTCTGCTCATACTTGAACTTTGGATACATGTTGTACCCAGAAGTCTGTACATCCTTTTCGGCGACTCCTTGTTCTTTTACAAACGCCATGATGGCATTAATCGCCTCAGCTGATTTAGCCTGGGCTGCAGCGGCGTCCGCGCCTTCACCACGGACCGAAAAAGAAAAAGTAGCAATATCTGGCACTGCGGTTGCTTCGCCAGTACCAGTAATCATGATCGTGGTCGGTCCACCCCATTCAGTAGCGGTCTTTAGGGTAACGTACGCGTAACTCCCCAGAGCAACGACCAACATCACCAGTACGCCTGTCCCGAGCTGGCGGTTTAGTTTTGATTCGAATAGTGTAGTAAACATAATATTATATAAAACGATTGATAACGGTGCGGATTTTGGTACTGAGATCATCAGCTGCTCCGCAGGTGGTGAGGAGCGCATCAGTATCTGCACGAGACAAAGTGACAGGGACTGGCTGATCCTCTAGTAAATAATACATGATGGAATCACTTCCCTCAACGTGCGGAAGATCAAGCGCGTGCCCAAATTCATGGACTAATACCTGCAGTAACTCGTCTCGCGATGTAAAGGTGTAAATATGGATCTCACCATCTTTATAATCTCCCTGCGTAAATTCATCTGGCTCACCGAATTGGGCATTATACTCCTGCACACTGGTATTGTACTGCTCAATGAGACGATTGCCTCGTTCACTAATTTCATTGATCTGATTCGATAATTGCACCAATTTTTTATTCATGGTTTCGAGCGCTTCGGCTTCGGTATCGAGCGAAGCCTCAGCCGCTGCCAACTCGGCAAAGACAGCCTCTGGAGCACCACCAGCATCGTTGTATCGCGCTACAGTCGCATTGTGATCATAGAGTCGGTTTTCGTAGATACGGACTGCACTTTCGTGAGTTTTTTGTAAGTCCTGATACTCAGCCACCAACGCCTCGTAGGTTTTTAGAATGGTACCCGAATTTGATTCTTTGGTATCAAGTGAGTCACGCAGCGACGCTTCGGCAATAGCCCGCTCTTGTCGATCATCAAACACAAAACTTACGAGCACATCAGCCCCAGACTGCACCGGGTAAAATAATTCTCGACCAGCAGCTGTTTCCCAGACAGCTTCAGCTTGGACAAGGAGATCACGTGCCTCATCGTCCGCAATGTTAAAACGCGCATCAATCGGTGCTACCTGATACGACAATGGTGCCTGACAAAAAACACCAACAGTCGTGTACCAATACAGCGCTAATGAAAGCATAAGTAAGACAGCCAATGGTTTGTGCATGTACGTAGTATAGCAAATAGTAAAAGGGGCGATTACCGCCCCTTTTCACGTTCCAGTCGATAATGGGACGTAATGGTAATCACATCCGAACCAGTGTAGTAGTACCACACTCGATACAACTCACGGTCTGATGAATCCTTTATCTGACACAGGATATCCGGTCGTGTTTGCGAACAATGTTTGACGACATGCACTGCCATATCACCAAACATCACGACTTCGGTTTCTGTGGTCGAACTCAAGGCCTGGGATGCCGGCTGATCAAGTTGATCAGCCGAAAATGTCAGTCCCATTCCCAACAAAAAAGCTAACATTATTTTTATCCCCCTGTACTGTTTTTTGTAGTATACAGAAATTACTGCCAACAAGAAAGCGGTGCTCGGCGGGGGCTATGTCGTCGCGAAACGTAGCCCCTGCCAAACACCGCTTTCCTTCTCTTGCCTCTATCATACACGATCCTCGGAAACCAAAAGTGGACATATCCACCGCCGCTGGGGGTAGAGATACAAAAACACCCAAGTTGTAGGCAACTTGGGTGTTTTCTGTAAGTGATTACACTGACGATACGATCTTACATAGACAATTACGGGACTGCTAGGTGTAACGAATACGGGAGGCTGGCGACGCGGACAATGGCATTATGAATAGCCATTGCTCGCGAAAATTCGCCATAGTCGCCCTTACGGGCTCGTTAATGTAACTTGGCTTCGCATTATTGGTTACTTCATAGACGGATAAATCGCCCTAGGGAGGGGCGATTTACTCGTCACCTGCTGTAGTCACCATTCCGCTTAACCCTACTACTCGGTGTAACGAATACGGGAGGCTGGCGACGCGGACAATGGCATTATGAATAGCCATTGCTCGCGAAAATTCGCCATAGTCGCCCTTACGGGCTCGTTGGCTCATTTTTATTTCTGCGCTTGTTCTTGGAGCTTCTTGCGGGTGAGTTGCTGGGCGGCATTCATACTGTGTTGGTAGTAGAGTGCCTTGCAGCCTTGCTTCCAGGCTTGGAGGTAGAGTTGGTTAATATCCTTGACTGGTGTATCGGGCGCTACCATCACATTGAGTGACTGACCTTGATCAATATACACTTGGCGTTCGGCCGCATGCGTAATGAGTTTGTTTTGATCAATCTCAGCAAAGGTACGGAATACAGCTTTTTCATCTTCAGTTAAGAAATCAAGGTGTTGTACTGAACCATCGTTGTCGCGAATACTATCCCAGATATCTTTGGTGTTCTTCCCCTTCTCTTCGAGCAAGGTCTCGAGAGTCGTGTTCTTGATCACGACTTTGAGCTTGGCTACGTCTTTGATGTAACAGTTACTCCAGATTGGTTCGATCCCCTGAGATACCTGTCCGAGTATAAAGGCTGACGAAGTAGTTGGCGCAATTGCCATGGTAGTCGTATGACGACGACCATAACCCTTAAGGATTTCTGGTTCACCGAACTCCTTGGCCATTTCGGCCGATGCTGCGAGTGAACGCTGCTGCATCAACGCGAAGATTTCTTTGTTGAGTGCACCCGCTTCCTCACTTTCAAACGGAAGACCCTTTGACTGCAAGTATGAGTGGTACCCGAGCACCCCAAGACCAAGGGCGCGGTTGGCGACCGCAAAGTTGTACGGCCGCTCCATAAAGCGGAAGGCGAGGCGCTTGTCTGCGTCCTCATGATCACGCATCGCTTCGAGCTTCTTGATGAAGTCAGTCATGACCGCATCGAGGAAATAGGTCATGGTTTCGACGAGGTCGGTATCCTTCCACTCATCGTAGTGCATGATGTTGATTGAAGAGAGACAACACACAAACGACCAATCGTGGCTACTTGGCAACATAATCTCACTACATACATTACTGGCGTAGATCGGCAGATTCTTGTCTTTGTATACATCAGGCTTACCATTATTGGCATTATCGATAAAGATAATGTATGGGTAGCCGATTTCACCACGACGTTGAATCACCTTCGCCCAAATCGCCCGCTTGTCTGCATCGCCTGCAATCATCGCTTCCATCCAGGCATTGGTGACCGTCACTGCATGGTTGATCTTCTGAATTGGGTTACCTTCGGTACCGATATCCAAAAATTCAAGAATATCAGGATGCTCTACTGGTAAGTATGCAGCGAACACACCACGTCGTGTCGCGCCCTGACTCACTACATCGAGAATCTTCTCGAATAACTGCATGAAGTGTACAGGACCTGAAGAGTTACCGTTTTGGGTAATCTCGGCACCACGGGGGCGCACGTCACCAAAGTAGGCAGAACATCCCCCACCATACTTACTCATCATTCCTACTTCACTTTGGGTGTGGAGAATATTGGCCATATCATCCCCCACGTACGAACCAAAGCAACTAATCGGCAAACCACGCTTGAGGCCGAAGTTTGCCCAGACTGGTGTCGCGAGCGAAATCCACCCGAGGCTCATGTACTTTTCGAACTTGTCGGCAAAGCCAGGCTTGCCAAGTACTTGTTCGGCATATTCGCCAATAAAGCGAACACGTTCTTCGGTGGTTTGACCATCGACGAGATAGCCACGAGCCATAAAGGCGCGTGTATTATCATTCACCCAATACCACGGCTCCTTATAGTTAATAGACATACGGACAAAATTCAGGATTACTAGAATAAATCTTCACTGGTCACACTCGCCGAACGCTTGTTGTAGTTGATTGAACGCTTGTCAAAGAAGTCGACATGCTTGGTGGCGATAACTTCGTTATCAAACCAATCAGTCTCTTCGAGAAGAGCGGGATTGACCTCAAAGTGTCGTGGCAAACCAATCGCTGCAAGCGAGTTGTTGAGACGGTTCTTGATAAACTCCTTCACATTACCTGATGGTAAGAAGTCTAATTCTCCGGCTTCAAAGATCCAGTCCACCACGCGACTTTCAGCTTCGTAGGCCTCTTCACACGCTGCAACAATGCGCTGTTGCATCGCCTCATCAAACCAACCGGGGTGTTCAGCCTTGATAATATTGATGACATCAATACCGAACAAGCCGTGGAGGTTTTCTTCTTTACTGGTTGCTTCCACCGCATTACTAATACCCTTGAACAAATTCTTATGCTTGTTGAACGACATCATAATCAGGAACTGTGAGAACAGTGACACATGCTCAATAAAGAGTGAGAAGAGCATCACAGCGTGTGCGTATTCACGATTCTCTTGCGTCTTGGCGAGTTCAGCGACCTTATCAAGGTAATCCATACGCTGACGAATCACCGGGATATCCTTGATCTTCACAAACTCATTATTGAGACCAAGAATTTCTAGCAAGTGAGAATAGGCGTCGGTATGACGAATCTCTGATTCGGCAAAGGTTGCTCCCACTGCCCCGATTTCGGGCTTTGGCATCTTTTTGTATATATCACCCCAAAAACTTTTTACCGCTACTTCGATCTGGGCAATCGCCAACATCGAATTTTTGATCGCACTGCGCTCGACATCAGTCACATTCACATGGAAATGCTGAACATCTCCCGTGAAGTTGAATTCGGTATGTACCCAGTACGAATGACGTATCGCATCAACGTATTCATACAACTCTGGGTATTCGTACGGCTTGAGATGTGTACGCTTGCGGAAAATATCCCGCTCACGCAACTTCTTTCGCTCGTTACGATAAATGATATACGCCTTGGCGGTATCAAAGTAATCAAGTTCCATCAAAGATGCCTCGACTAGGTCTTGGATTTCTTCGACAGTTGGATATCCATCCAGACACTTCTGGGCTTTTGGATCCCCGGCTTCGGCAGTACCAGCCTGCACACACATCGAAATAGTCTTTTTGTGTACGAGCTCGGCTACTTTTTTAGCATCCGCAGCGTCACCGGCATTAGTCTCGAGCAAAGACATCAGTATCGCGTGCTCAATCTTGGCGATATCAAATGACTGCATCGAACCATCTCGCTTCTTTATCTGCTTAATTTCCATATTGCTATCACAACTTTGTACAACGGCTAGTAAATCGCGACAGACAATGCACTTCATTCTCAGGCAAACACAATCTGTGGTGGTTACTCACAACTAGTGGAGCTAGTTGCTAGTCGATTGGGTCTATACAAGAACGAGGTGATGAAAGACACACCAGAACATACTGGCCACATATCATGCAGTAGCATGGACTGGGCGTGTCTTACCTCCGACACGCACGATTGGAGAAGTTCGTGCGGTACCTCTATAGTAGTGCGCTTTGGCTGACTTGTAAAAAACGGTTATAAAAAGTCCAAATGGCCTGAAATAAGGTTCTATTACCTAGTGCTATAGTCACTAATGTGGATAACTCGGGGATAGGATGTATTCAAATACTCTTTTGTTACTTTGGCGAGAGCCAAAAAACGGACGGTTCTGAAGAACCGTCCGTTTTTCTCTCCTCTCACGATAATTATCGACGTAAACTGTCGCGAATTTCGGTCAGTAGCTTCACTTCGGCTGACGGTTCTTTTGGTGCAGCTGGGGCTGCTTCTTCTTTCTTTTGGAGCTTGGCCATCGCCTTGACTACCATAAAGATAACAAACGCTACGATAACAAAATCAAACACACTCTGGATGAAAGCTCCATAGGTAATTGATGCTTCACCGATAGTGAGCGCCCAACCACTGAAGTCCACTCCCCCAACCAATATACCGATAATTGGCATAAAAATATTCTCCACGAGAGAAGAAACAATTTTGCCAAACGCTGCACCGATCACTACCGCTACTGCTAGATCAACGACATTCCCTCGCATAGCGAAGGCTTTGAATTCTTCAACAAATCCTTTCATAACTTTTGTCCGATTACCTTTATTAAAAATACCCTTACCTATAAGTATACGTGATTAATGATGGTGATGGTGACCACACGATGGGGACTGTATCGTGTCAACTGTGCGAGACTGAAAGTAGTATGCAGCCAAAGCGGAAGTAAATGGTACTGCGAGCACCAACCCCATACTCCCCACAATGATACGCAACAGTTCAGCCACAATTACTTCTTGATTTAATGAATCAAGTAATGTTGCTTCTGACCGTGCAAATAATAAAACGAGCGGCAACGCAGCCCCGACATACGCCAGCGCAAGTGTATTCACCAAAGACCCCACATGATCACGCCCGACCCGAACTGACCGTTCGTACAGCTCACGAAAGCGGAAGTTCGGGTTGGCAGCCCGCAGTTCTTGGACTACCGATGCCTGAGTGATCGATACATCATCAAGCACCCCGAGGAGCCCGATGATGATACTGCCGAGAAGCAACCCTGCGAGATCGAGCTGTCCCCCTGTCGCAAAATTAAGGTACACCGCCGCATCAGCACTAAAGCCCGTGAGCCCAAGC
>JACCDH010168635.1_pt1 | contig 25914 bp, 22 predicted proteins | sample 7442481 | NCBI WGS metagenome assembly JACCDH01 (sample SAMN15323433, study PRJNA562643) | freshwater metagenome | isolation source: river surface water | place: USA:Blue River Watershed | collected 2017-08-15 | reverse complement strand
CTTTTTCTCACTTTGATCACATCATTTTCTGCACAGGCGATTCCAGAACTTTATTGCGTAAGTACTGCTGGGTATGGCGCCATTACAAAAATTTCTCTTTTCACGAATGCAAAAGGAAATTTGACAGGTGGGATCGAGGTGACAAGCCAGGAAGGATATCTTGCAGATATCAATTCAATCGTTAGACTAAGAAATCTTTCGTATGACGAGGTTTCTGGAACAATCACAAATGCATCAAAGACTTTCACTATAGTCCTAGATAAAAAAGAGCTCTCTCCTGCCCAAGCTTCCAAGTACTTTTTAGAATACGTGGATGATGAAGGTAACGTAAGCCGGGTTAGAGGTCATCATGTTGGTTTTTCTAAGTATCGTTTAGCGAAGCTCACGAACTTTGAAATTTCTGCGAAAAATGGTTCTTGGCAAGAAGCCCTCAATAATGCTTTTAAGGTTGGAGTTAATAAATACTTATGTGGTGATGTTGTTAATATGATTAAAAACTAGTTTTCTTAAGGTCGAGTGCTGTAGATGCACTCGACCTCTATGAGAACGAGGTTAACAGATAAAGGGCTGCAAGACCGAAAGAAATAGTGAAAAGTGTACTACGGATAAAAAAACTCACGGTGACTGCTGAAAGCAGAATCAATAATCTTTCCTTACCGTATAAAAAGTCAATATTCCCTGAGTGAAAAAAAGTTGTTGGAATCACTAATGCAGGTATGATCGCTGCGGGGATATAGGTAAACAATTGCTTGACCTTGGGCGAGATGGTCATTTTCCCAGAGAGAAAGATAAACGAGCCTCTAATGAGAATTGTTCCCGCCGTGAGAAAAGCAACATTAATAAAAAAGTAGTTTTGATTAATCATGCCTTATTCTTCTTCACGACAATGATCCATGCGAGTGCAATCGATAAAAGTGCACTAACCATGAGACCAGTTTTTAATGGGAAATTATAAAAAAGTAACGAAATAATTGAGCTAAAGAGGGCCACGATTTTATGGCCCTTCGTCTTTAGCGTGGGAACAAGCAGTGCTACAAAACTCAATGGGATTGCGTACTCAAGAGAAAGTGACCTTGGAGCAAAATTACCAAAAAGAAATCCTCCAACAACTGAAGCATGCCAGGTAATGATCATACACGTTGCTGTTCCTAGATAGAACTCAGTTGCTTCTTGATTTGTTGAAAACTTATCGTGATTCGCTGACATTGCTGCATAACTTTGATCAGTTAAAGTGAAAGCACATAAAAATTTAATGACTGGACCTGAATCTTTTAGGTAGGGAGACATAGCTGCACTATAAAGAAGAAAACGCATGTTAATAATAAGACCAGTTATGATCACAACGAATTTTGCTGCGTTAACTGACATGAGATCAACTGTTGCTAGCTGTGCCGCTCCTGCATAAACAGTAGTGTTCATAAGCATGGCAGAGAAAAAATCTAATTTAGCTTCCGAAAACGCTGAACCCATTACCGCGCCGAAAGGAATGATTCCAGAAATAATAGGGAGAGTTGAACGAACTCCAAGATTGAAATGTTTCATCTTCTTAGGATATCAAAAATGCTTCTTCTTGCGCAAGAATAGTACAAAATATCTTTGTTTTTAAACGGTCTGAGCAGATAATAAGAAAATGATTTTAACTTCAAGACTTTTGATACGAAAATGGTCGCCAGAGATGGCGCAAGATTTTTTTGAACTCTCACAAGATGAGGGATTTCGTTTGTTTCCGATTACAAACTATCAGCAGAGTGATATCGAATCGGCAAAAGTTTGGATTCAGAATAATGTCGGTAAGATGTCCGTTCATCATCGCGACACGAGCAATCTTTTAGGAATGGGTGGACTTACTCCTTGGCAGTTTCAAGGCGAAGAGTTAATCGACATCACGTACCGTCTTCGTAAATCTGCGTGGGGGCAAGGTCTTGGGTTTGAACTCGCAAAAGGCCTTATTGATCATGGATTTAACGAACTCAAACTCAAGCAAATTACCGCAACCATCACTCCGGACAATATTCCATCTCAAAAAATTGCAGCGAAGCTTGGAATGAAATTTGATCAACATATTATTCTCTTGGGTGTTCCAACTGATCTGTATCGACTTCGTTTATGATCTTAGCTTTTCGCGGTTCGCTCCAATAATACACGCTCCGACGAGGGCCGCAATGATCCATGTCGGCCAGAGAACGCTTTCATGTAAAAAAACAATAGATGCGATAAGACTAAAAAAGGGTTGTAGCAACTGTACGAGTGCCACTTTTTCCATCGGACCTATGGCCAGAACTTTGAGCCATAAAAACATACCTGATGATTGGCTTACGAGTGCGAGGTATCCCATTGACAGCCAGGCGTTAGAGCTAATTTTCTCCGCAGAAAAAGTAGACTGAGAGAAGTAGAGAGTTGCAAGCGGAATGACGATAGGCAAAGTTGTAAGAATCGCCCAACTCATAATTCTTTTTCCACCGAACTCTCGACTAAGTCTACCGCCTTCGACGTAACCAAATGCTGCTGCAAAGACGGCCATAATGAGGAGAAAGTCTCCAAAAACTAAATCGTTCACATTCATAGAAAAGAAGAAAACAAAACTCAGGGTTGTTCCTAAAATTGCGTAGAGCCAAAACTTAGTTCCAGGGTTTAACCTATCTCGAATGGAGGAGTATGCGGCCGTAACAATTGGCATGGACGCTAAGGCAACTGCTGCGTGTCCGGCCGGAACTTGTTTCATAGCGAACGCTGTAAGACTGGAAAACCCAATCACAGATCCTAGGGCAGTGGAAATAAGTCCTCTCCAGATTTTACGTGGTGGAGTCCATCCATCCCAGACGGCCATGATTAGACAGACAAAACCTGCGCCGATAAGGCGTAAAAAAATAATCGCTTCAGGTGATGTCTCAAGTGCGGCGACTCTTGTAAAAGGGACTGTGAGACTAAAGAGAATAATGCAAAAAGCTGCCGCTAAAATATTCATGTTGTGATATTAAGTCATCTGGTGTTAGCAATACAGATACAGATTTGGTGAAAAGTAGGCAGTACAGATGGGTGAGGCATTATGAATAGATACGAGGAACTAGCGAGTAAAATTGAGGAGCGGATCCGAAATGGTTTAATACTGACGGGCCAAAAACTACCTTCAGTCAGAGATTATAGTTTAAAAGAAGATGTAAGTCCTTCAACCGTTGTGGAGGCCTACGAACTTTTAAGAAGTCGTGGATTAGTTGAGTCACGTCATCGTTCAGGTTTTTATGTCTCTGCTGTTCCTATTGCACGTTTGGATGCCTCAAAGAAAAGTGCTGCGTTTATTCCTAATTCTCGAATGAATCCGGATGAACTAATCCGTGCTTTACGACTTGCTACACACGATCCTAAGATTTTTCCTTTTGGAGCTGCCTCTCCATTACCTGATTTTTTTCCGACAAAAGCGTTGAACCGAACGATTCAAAAGGTTTTGTCAGATGAGCCGGCCATGTTAACGGAGTACCGTTTCCCACCAGGGTCGGAGGCCTTGCGTGATCAGATCGTTTCCCGCTACACAAAGCTAGGTGTAAAATTAAATCTAGAATCGGTCGTTACCACGGCCGGTGCGATCGAAGCAATCGGACTAGCATTGAAAGCTGTGGCGAGATCTGGAGATGTCGTGGCGGTTGAAACTCCTTGCTACTTTGGTATCCTCCAACTTGTTAGATCTCTTGGTTACAAAATTCTCGAGATCCCTCTTCATCCGGAGTTCGGTCTTTTACCAACTTCCTTTGAGGATGCCCTTAAAAAGTGCAAAACTCTGAAGGCTTTGGTGACTGTTTCAAGCTTTTCAAATCCTCTCGGTTCTTTAGTCCCTGAAGAGAATAAGGCCCAGTTAGTGGCCATGGCCGAGAAGTTTGGAGTCGTGATCATTGAAGATGACATCTACGGGGATCTTTTTTTTGAAGGGAAGAGACCTAAAATTTATAAGTCGTTCGATAAAAATGAGACTGTTATTACATGTGGCTCGTTTGCAAAAACGTTAAGTCCATCATTTCGAGTAGGCTATGTTTGTTCAAAGAAATATGCTTTTGAAATTGCCTTCCACAAGGCCGCTAGTAGTTCAGGTGTTTCCGCTCTTGCAGAAGAAGCTCTGGCAGTGTTTCTTGATATGGAACTCTATGATAAACATCTGCGGTTTTTAAGGCAGTCCTATAAAACACTTTTGGCACAGTACTCTCAGGTTATTCTAGCTCATTTTCCGGAAGGGACGAAAATTAGCCGACCTCAAGGCGGATTTGTTCTTTGGGTGCAGCTTCCAAAAGGAATTGATTCCCGGGACGTGCAAAGACTTGCTTTAGAGCAATCAATCAGTATTGCTCCAGGGCCAATTTTTTCAGCAAGTAATAAAGACTTTGTTAACTTCATTCGGATTAATGGAGCGATTCCTTGGTCTGGCCATTCTCAAAGAGCGATTGTGAAGCTTGGAAAAATTCTTGAAAGTTTAAGTCGCTAGTATGTCTTTTCGGAACTGCACTGGTGTTTTCTTTTCATGCTGACGAAAAAAGCGACTAAAGTAATTCGCATCTTCAAAACCGAGCTCGTAGCCGATTTGAGCAATGTTAAGATCCGAAAAGGCAAGAAAGCGCTTGGCCTCAAGTAAAATACGTTCTTGAATCATCTGTCTTGGAGATTTTCCGATTGAGCGCAAAAGTTGCATTGTGAGTGCCTTCGGTGATGTCTTGAGCTCGCGCGCATAGAATTCAACTGTGTGCTTTTGTCTATAATTTTTGTCAATGAGACCCTTGAAAGCTTCAATGGTAGAGATTGTTTTTTGCTGAGTGAGATCTGGTTGATAGCTTCGCATCGTTAGAATAAGGAAGGCCGTAAGGTAGGACTGGAGAGAGAGATCATGGAGTTCACGCTTATTTGTAAACTCGGCCCTCATGATCTGCGCCAAATTCATGATCTCTGTAAAATCATTCTTATTTGTAAATGTGTAGCTATCTGGTGAGAGAGTGTAGTTATTAATAAGTCGCAAACTTTCTTTAATAGAATTTAAGGACTGGTAGCTAAATTCAACAATTAACCCTTTTACATTTTTTGCCAAATCCCAGGAGTGCATCTGCCCTGGCTTCATGATAAAAATTTGCCGAGGAGTGACTTTGTGTTTTTTAAAATCTATTTGATGCCATCCAGTTCCAGAAATCACAAGCATCACCTGAAAAAAATCATGTCGATGTGGAAATGCGACTCTCGGTTTAATTCTCTCTTCAAGTTTTTCGATCCGAATATGACTGAGGGAAACTTTTAAGATCCCGAACGAATCAATTGAATGGTGGATTTCTATTTTTTTCGACATGCTTTAGTGTAGATTGAATGGCTCATTTTTTCATTAAACTTGTGACGTTTGTGCTATTTTTCGTGAAGTCTGACTCTGTCACTTAGGACCTGAGTAACCGATAATAGGCGTGAGGTATTTATGAAAAAAACAATCTTCATCGTTTTGACCGCACTCTTTCCTCTGTTTTCTTTTAGTTCGACTTGGGAGACCAATAAAGATCATTCCGTGATCATGTTTCAAGTTCCTTATATGGGTCTTTCTGAAGTGAATGGTCGATTCAATGAGTTTTCTGGGAGAGTTGACTTAAGTGAAAATAATCAATCTATTGATTGGGTTGAAGTCAAAATTATGGCGTCTTCCATTGATACTGGTAACAAAATGCGTGATGGGCATTTGCGGGGAAATGATTTTTTTCAGGTTGAAGAGCATCCTGTTATCGAGTTCAAAAGCCAGAAAGTCTCAGCCTTAAGCAAAGGTCACTACCGTGCGCGAGGTGAACTTTCAATCAAAGGGTACAAGAAAATACTTAATATTGATTTTTCCATCAGTGAATTGACAAAAGATACGTGGAATTTTGACAATCGCTTCATCAAATTTAAATCATCGTTAAATAGAAAAGATTTTAATATCGTTTGGAATAAAACATTGGATCATCAGGAGTTTCTACTGGGCGATGTCATCGATTTTTCGGGTGTTTTTCAAATTCAGCAAGTCGCAAATAAAACACCCTCTAGTAAGCATATGATTCCTGATACGAAGTACATAAGGTCTCGTGAGATCATATCACGTCAAGGAATAAAGACCGAACCCGTCGTTGATTTTTCTAAAGTCATCGTTTCAATTCGCTCCCAGACATCGTTGATACCTACCCAAAAAACGACAAATGTATCAACGAGGCCGGAAGATTTTCGAGAGAGTGTTTTGTGGTGGATATCATTAGGAGTAGTTGGCCTTTTTGGTTTCTTTTCAGTGATCATCATTTCAATCTATTCAAAAAATATTCTTCTTGAGTATTTTCCCAGAAATTATGAAGAGAATGGTCTTCTCGGTTACCTCTCTGATTCAATTGTGATGGTCTATGTCATTCTCTATTCCGTTGCACTTTGGTTTTTAGGTTGGGGAATAAGGTAAACTTAAAATTTAAGTGCAGGCTTGTATGAGAGCGCTGTTGCAGTTATTATTTCAACATGATTGAAATAAAAAAAAATTTAAACTTAAGTGTCCAAGCAACTAATTTAAAATTTACCATATTGTCAGATGTATCTACTGAGCAGGGAGGAGATGATCTTGGATTTAATCCTCACGAACTCTTAGAAGCAAGCTTAGGTGCTTGTACCAGTATCACAGTTATGATGTATGCTAAGCGAAGAAATTTGCCACTTCTGGATGTTTCGACAAAGGTCACAATCATTTCTGAGGATGCCGAGAATGTGATTTTAAGAGAGATCAGTTTTGTCGGTGATCTTGATGACGAGCAAAAGAAGAAACTCCTGGAAATCGCTAACAAATGTCCCATGCATAAATTTCTTCTTAAAAAGTCTCAGATTGAAACGAGAGCTGTATGAGAAACAGTGTTGATATCGTTGTAAGTGCGAGAGGAAAAGATATCGGAATCCCTGTCAGAAGAATTCTTCCCTGGGCAAAAAAGAGAATGGTAGGGCCATTTATTTTTCTCGATCATATGGGCCCTGTGTTTCTTAAGGCACCCGGTGATAAAATTGACGTCCGTCCTCATCCACATATTGGATTATCAACTCTGACTTATCTTTTTGAGGGAAGCCTTTTGCATCGAGATTCGCTCGGGACATTACAGGAGATTTTGCCTGGTGAAGTGAACTGGATGACGGCCGGCAAAGGAATATCCCATTCGGAGCGTGAAACCGAAGTTTCGAGACGAAATAACCGATTACTTCATGGTCTTCAGTTTTGGGTCGCGCTTCCCAAAGAGTTCGAAGACGTTGATCCTAGTTTTCATCATTACAGTAGAGACGATATACCTTATTTCATGACTGAATCACTTCATATAAATTTAGTGGCCGGCGCCTATGGAGAGTATCGGTCAAAGCTTAAGGCGTATGGCCCCATGGTTTTTATGGTTCTACGTGCTTTCAAAGCTGGTAAGTTTATTTTTGAGGAAAAGCGTGGAGAGTATGCTTTATATGTTGTGAGTGGAACGATTTCGTTAGATCAGAAAAACTACGGTGAAGGCGAAATGATCGTCATGACAAAAGAGAGTGCTATTGATTTGACTCATTCTAGTGACGCTCTATTTGCTCTTATTGGGGGAGAAGCTTTTCCTGAACCACGTATTATCTGGTGGAATTTCGTCTCAAGCTCCCAAGAAAAAATTGAAAGAGCAAAGAAGGCCTGGAGTGATGGAACATTTCCACAGGTTCCAGGTGATTTTGAAAAAATCCCTATCCCTGAAAGTTAAGCTACATTTAACCTCCTTAAATACTCCATAGCTCTACTTGTTTTGACATCGATTATTTTAGATTAAAAAAAAAATTGATGATAAAATCTAGATCAATTAAATGATCAAGAGGGTAACGAGATGATGAATGAGAATGAGACTTTTCCGGGCCTGGATGAGCTTATCTATTCTGAGAGCCTTCAACCTAAGATGGTTGAGATTCTTAATCTTTTATGGAAATGGTCACCAGCAATGCTCATCGTAGGACCATTGCAGGCCTATGCTCCCCACGCTGTTAAATTTGGATGCCAAACAAAATCAATCAGATTCTCTGAATGTCCGTCGCCGTCCTTTCTTCTCGAGAGATATGGGGACAATAATATTTTGTGGCTTTATAACAGCTCCAATGAGGAACTTCTTGGCCGATACTTACGAGAGATGGACAGTAGTGATGAGGTACTCAATCGGTTTATAAAAAAATTCCGACTCATGATGATATTTGACTCAACTGGACGTTTCCAATCACTGAACTGCTTTAGACAGAACCTGTCAGAGGTTTCGGTTGAGTGGTACACCATTGTGAGAAGTTCGGCCGCTGGCAGTAATCTATTATCTCACAACTATGGAAAACTTCCAGATGATTTTTTACATTCTCTTTCAATCGAGCAGATAACAGCACTTAGATCTCTCACATCCCCAAACAGTTTGACCCCAGACATTGTAAATATCATGATGAAACCTCTGACAGTGAGCTTTGATGTCTCATCCTTAATGAAGTGGACTGATGATCAAGGGTCATTAGGATATGGATTTCATGATGCTGTTTTAAGCTTTAGACCAACTGTTGATTCATGGCTGATTGATCTTTCAAAGTCCCTGCATCTTCTTCCGTATAATGTGTTGAAGAAAATAGTAAGCTTAGTTCCTCCAGGACATAGACAGCTCTGCTCATGGCTCAAAGTAAAGTGGTGCTTTGCTCATATTGGGTTCCCGCTTCCTAATGCGCAGAAAATAAACTTTGATTTTGACAAGTATTTGTCAGACATAATCTTAAAACACGGGTTCATGAATGAAGAATCCGAGTCACTTAGAGAACTCAAGGCCATATATAACGAAACTCCTCTTTGCAAAAAGCAGAGCGCAGACTCTTGGATCAAAGGGCTCATGCTTCAAGGGGACCTCGAGATCACGCAGTAGAAGGAATCTTCAATGACCAGAACCATGCTAGCTTTTTTACTATTACTTTCATCATCTCTTGCTCTATCCGGTTATGATGAAGAGGGGAAGTTGGAATTAGATCCTGATTGGAAGTGCTCACTAGATAGTCAAAAATTATCTTCGAACGATTACCCAATTACTCGTGGAGCGGCGAAGAGTGGTAAAATAAATTGTCAAAGACCAGATGGGAAAGCTGCATTTTACGCCGTTTTAAAGTCTGGGAATATTTTAAATGAAAAGATATTTAACCATGAGGGGAAAATAGAACAGGAGAGTCTCTTTCAATCTGATGGTACAGTTCTCAAGATTATTTATGATTCTTATTCAGGAAAAAAACAAACTGAAAGATCCTACAATACCAAAGCCCAGTACGAAGGAATCTCAAAATTCTACTATCCAAGTGGTAAAGTTGAAATCGAAGAAAGTTATAAGCATGGGGAGTTAGAAGGGATGAAGCGCTCCTATGATGAGGAAGGGCGGATTAAAGAAGTTTCCTGGAATAAAAATGGTCAGACTATTTTGAGCTACTGGAAGGATCCTCTTTCTTCTAAGCTTTTAAGAATTGAATGTGAAAAGAATACTGAAAGTCCTTACCCTGAACATCAAAAATACTGTGGTTTTCCTGGGCAATCTCAAGTCTTTGAACTTTACGGTCTTGTTGACGGGAAACTTCAGGTTGAGCGCAAGGTTGCTTTTACCCGTGGAGTCATTTCTTATGAAGAGAAGTGGTCAGAAGGCAAAATCAAAATGAGAACTGAGCAATCGGACTCACAGGTCACAGAGTGGGTTTATGATGAAGAAGGAAATATAAAAGAGCTGAGTGTGAGTCTTCCCTATAAAGACAGCGCTCTCATGACCTTGACATATGAGGGAGGGAAACTGAGTAGGGTTGAGTGTGGTAAGAAAGCATACCGGAGAGAAGATGATGAGGCCTGCGGTTTTACGAAGCAGGTAGACGTTTCTTTATATGAATTTATCCCAGGGACAAAAAATCTACGAGTTCACTCAATTGTGACAATGAAAAATGGAAAAGTCCTAAAGAGCGTTGAAAATATCGGTGATCAAAAACGTGAAATGGACACATCTTCTAAGACTACTCGTGAGAAATATCCAGATGGTTCTATTAAGAGCGAGAAAGGGTGTGATAGAGGCTCTTGCTATGAGAAGAAGATGTTTCCGGATGGGAAAATTTCTTATGAATTTCAGTCAAAACCATCAGGCGTTGAATTGAAAGAGTATTATCAAAATGGGAAAATGAAACGCTTTATCGAGAGTGAAGGCAAAGAAGGTCACAAAAGTGTGAAAGAAGAGCGCTATGATGACCAAGGCCGTCTCACGTATTCAGGAGAGAAGATTGTTAAGGGTGATTTTACCGAAACCGGTCTAAGAATTGGGCTTCACAAAGAATTTAGCGAAGGCGTGATAAGAACCGAATCGATCTACACGAGCAGAGGTGAACTTCAAAAGAAACTGGACTTCGATAAACTAGGAAAACCGATTCAGGAAGAGACGTATCAGAATAATTTGCTTTTAACGAGAACACTTATAAAAGACGGAAAGCGGTTACCCACCAAGAAGTTTCATCCTGATGGGTCTCTCGCTCAATAGCTTGTTATTTAGCCGCTTTAATCAACTGTGCAGATGGGCCATTGCCTTCTTTCCACTCAACACTTGTACTAAAACTCGCGGTGACTTTGATGACCCCCGATTTTGATACTTTTGAGATTATAGGATCTTTTTGCTTCGGATCGTGGACAAGTTCAATGCTCTTGATTTTCTTTAAGGCGGTTTGGGCCTCAGGGACTTCCTTGTTAACTGCGACAGAAACTAAAGTCAAAAACGTTGAACCAACATTGGTGATGCCCTTTTCATCAAGACTTTTAAGTGAGCTCCAGTCTGGCTTCAGGGATATAGGGTGACCAACTTCTTTTTGTAGACGTTCTTCAAAGGCCGGTAGATCCAGAGTTTTGAGATTTTCGATCATACTAGCTATTTGTTTCTCATCTCTTTGGCCAAAACAAGAAAACGAAAAAATAGTGAGGGTTAAAAATAAGTAACTGACTCTTTGCATTTGTGATCTCCCATGTCGGAATTATTTTTTATATGAGACAAGTTATGCAGCTTCTTGTGTTGCCAGTGAGTTCAGTATTTGATCTACAAAACTCGGGTGAATTTCCAAAAGAAGACAGATTTCACACAGACAACGGTATTCGTTTTCCTGAAATTCTCCATCCGCGAATGAAACGAGTATGAGATCACGTATGATATTACAGCTCGTCACGGCAGAAAGGTGAGGATTGATTTTCTCTGATTGTTCTTCGAGGGCCTGCATCTTCATTTGGAAGGTCCAGTTTTTGACTTGATTAAAGAGTTTGTCATGATTTTCCCCAGGAAGGAGTGTGCCTAGTTGGAGGAGCTCTTCTTTTGATACTGCTCCATCACTTGAGGCAACAGTGAGGCCACTTAAGAAAATAAATTCTTTGATTTTCTTTGAGATGTCGTCATTCGAGTTTAAGTACTGTGGCTCCATTAGTTTCATGAAGCATTGAATTTTTTGCTCCATCTCTGACTCTGTGAGCTCAGGATCTTCATCTGGTGTAAAAACACTTCGGTAAGTTTCAGATTTATAGAATAACTCGAGAGCAATAACTCTCATCGGGTTCAGTGGGTGACTTGAGTAAAAATCCTCAAGAGAAGCTGTCCCGGAATTCATTTCCTTCTCGATGTCTTCGTACTGTTTCAGGTATTCGCTTAGACTAAAAAGTAGAGCATCGCTTGAAATGCCGGATGAGATTTTAAAGTTTGCCATCGAAGCTGCTTCAAAATTTCCACAGCAAATAAGGCCTAGTCTATCCGCAGACAGCTCAGCATTTCTGTTCCAAGCAAATAGCTTGATTGAATCTAACGGGGTTAAATGCCCTTCTAGTTTTTTTTGAATATACTGAGGACAAAGTATATGGTGTTGATACAGGAAGTGTCCGATCTCATGGCCGATGACAAAGGTGAGCTCGTCTTCATTCATCTTCTCTAAAAGAGCGGACGTCACTAAAATGTAAATACAACCTTCATGAGAAGGGTAACAGTAGGCATTCATATTTGGGTTCTGTGACACATAGATATCGATCTTCGATTTTAAACCTAATTTCTCACGGCATCGATCGATGCAGTTAAACACTTTGGGTGCCATTCCAGGGCTTAGTCTCATTGCATGCTTTAAGAGCTCTTTTCTTGAGTTTGTTGGTTTCTTTGCATCTTCTTCAACGATTTGATTAATTAGTGGGTTCTCTAGGAAACCTTCAAAGTAATCACGGTCACCATCATAAACAAATGAATCTAGGTCTATTTCGCATTCAGTGTGTCGATAGTGAATCGATTTTGTAGTAAGAGGTACGGAGTGTTGATTTTCAATTTCATCTACATATTCGGCCGTTACCGCCTCAATCGCTCTTGTGAGCTCCTGAGATAAAGGCTCAATCAGGTGCCACTGCTGACTGGCCTGAATCTCTTCCATTTTAAGAGCATAGTCTTTTTGTATTTTTTCAATTTTAAGTTGAACTGAGTTACTCAAGATCATTCCTTTTTTTGATTGAAATTATTCTAAGCTCTTCGCAAGAGTCTGAAGACTCTGGAGCCTCTGTTCTGGAGTTAGCTGCACAAGACTTTTCGTGATGTTATCAATAATCGAATCGATGCTCGCTGCAGGGACTCCCGATTTGACATAGCCCTGACGAATTTTTGCATAAAGCTCTTTTTCGTTGGTGCTCGGAGGGGCAGAGTCTTTTTTGACTTTCGCTACTTCTGATGCCTCAGTGTCTTTTAGATTCTTGCACCCTGAAGTGTCACCCAGATCACAAGCTTTTTTATAGTAAGCAATGGCCTCGGGCACTTTCTTTTTGATAAAGAAGTTGATGATGCCTAAGTAGTTGTGGTTTTGCGCGATATTAGGATTGAGTTTACTGCTTTCAAGAAAATAGGCTTCTGACTCTAAAATGGTGGAGTTATCATTGTTTTGAACTCCTTTCTCATACATCGCGAGAGCGATGTTCGCGTTTAATTTTGCCTTCCAGTCACTCCCAAGTTGCTTAAGGCCCAGTCCTTTTTTACATACCTCAATTGCCTCGTCATGCTTTTTATGGCCCATAAGCGAAGCACACTTATTCATATACGGCAGAGGTGATTGAGGTGCAATCTTTAGGGCTTCGTCATTCCACTTGATGGCCTCTTCATAGTTTCCTTCGTTATTACTAATCCAAGCAAGCATGATTTGAGCATTGATATGTCCCTCTCCCTTGCAGCTCTTAACAGCTTTTAGAGCAAGAGATTTTTTTTCTGCGATAGGAGTAGAGCCTCTTTCCATTTTCTCCACAAGATCTTCGCAGTCGGAGGCAAAGGAATTCCCTGCTAGACTCAAAAATGAGAGAAAAATAATCTTTTTCATTTTTTACCTTTATAGTAAGGATCGCTAATTTGAACTTTCATTTTTTCTGCAATTTGTGTCGACATCTTTTTAAAACACTCATCAGTCATTTTAAGAGGACACTCGTTGTTCATGTGGTTGTAGAGAACTTGGAAGCAGCCTGAAGTATTCTGCGGAGATCCTTTGTTGCATAGGCAGCCAATGTAAGTCGATCGCACCATTAAAAGAGACGTCGTTTGGCACTGATTAAGCGTGTGGCAGACAGTGACTTCGCTTGTGAGGTTTTCAGGCCAGCCTCTTACAATTTTTGAATGGGCGTCGCAGGTCTTGAGTTCTTCGACATAGAGAAGCTCCTCATTGTCCACCGGATAGAGTCGTTTGAAATAGGTCGCGATTAGCCTCTGTGCTACCTTGACGCTTTCGGTGGTGTCGACATTTTCAAATTGAGACAGAGTGGTTATTTTCTCCATTAAACTTGGGTTTGCGTTGAGCTTATTGATGAGGGCCTGGGAGTGTGCGGCCCCTCTCGAACTAAGGTTCTTAAACAGAAGACCTGTGAGTTCATTTTGAAGATCTACATTTCTGTAGTCGAGTCCTTTACAGTCCTGGAGTGCTTTGTTCAGAATCTGCACTCTTTTTTTTCGGTCTTCCGGTCTCACACCAGTTTCTTGTGAAAACTCAGTCAGGCCAATTCTGCAGTTTTTTGGATCAAGAAAGGTTTCGTTGTTTTCTCGAATGATAATTGTACTGGCGAGTGCCGGTGAAATGGGAGGGTTATCTAGTCTTTTCTTTTCAGCTTCATACTCACTCATTGGATAAAATTGTGAGACATAGGCTTCGCACTTCTGATCTTCGCAATCCACCGACTTCTTCTTATGGACACGGCCAACGATCCTCACGAGTGGACAAGATTCGATAACGGTTGTTTTCGACTTTACATCAGTGAGCGTTTCTTCTGAGGATTGCTCGTATTTGACTTCAACTCCAAAGAGCATGCACATCTTACGTGAGCAATCACTTTGCGCAAGATTCAAGGCTTCTTTTTCATCTTGAGCATCACCCTTACAGTAGAAGATCCATCCATCCTTGGTTTTTGTATCAGTTTCAAACCAGGCGGGGGCAGCAAAGGCGAGTGATGTTGTCAAAATGAGGAGAGTAAGGAAACTCATCCTTACCATTGCTCGCGCACAAGATTTTCAACCTTATTTCTAATATCCACAGGAACTTCAGCTGTTTTAGATTTCTCGAACATCATTTTTTTTATTTCATCTTTAGGCACTTCAATGAGACTGAACGTTTTCATCACCATCGATTTTTTACCCTCTGATGAGACTCTTTGAACTTTTTCCCAATACCGATTTTTTATGTCGATATTTTTGAGAGTGATTTGACTCATTTCGTGAATTAAACTCTTAAGCGTCTGGTCTTCCATTTTGAGACCCGTATCACTTGTCTCGACCATCTTGAGAACAGTGGTTTCAATTTTCGTAGCGATTCCACCTCTTGCATTTGCATCGGACATTTTAAAGGCGGCCGTTGGCCTACTATCACCAGGAACTTCAACGAGCCCAATAAACTGCAAATTCTCACCGTCTTCCTTCACGCTTATTGTTTCGCTGGCCCATTCTGGCCGTGATGAGAGCCCGTCTGAGCGTCCTAGGATTTTATCTTCTTCGTAAATCATGTCCGCGTTTTCTTTGACTTTTCCTGAGCCACAGCTAGTAGCGAGAAAAAGAGCAGATAGAATAAAAATGGATAGTCTCATTTAAGGGCCCCTGATTGATTATTAATGAGTTAGGTATCGGAAACCTGAGTAACGAACTTTACATATATGACGTGTATTGGTTAACCAATTGAGACTAGCATCTCATCTATCAATAATTTGGTAGCGTATTTTGATTCAGTGATCTTTTCGTAAGTAAAAAGTATTTAGATTTTTTATCGATGTTTCAGCAACTCTTTAGAGCGAACATGATGAGGGCGAAGACGAATAATAAACTGCCTCGACCAGGCCTGAGGCCCGTTAGAAAATGACCAGACATAATCTGATGGGAAGTTGTTGCGAATAATTTTTCGTTGTGAATTTCTTAGAACCATTTCTTCACTTGTACTAGATCCTGCATACTGATGGCAGCCGATACAATTTGTTCCAACATTGCCTTCACCATGTTCAAGATAAGGATTTGAACACCATGTTTCTCTCTCCGACTGATTCTCAGATAATACACCAATCCATTGTTTGAGATCTTCTTTATTGGCCGGAGTTTTCATTCGATCTGCAACGACGGTACATTGTGAATAGTTCCCATATTCAAAAGTCTCAGGCCGGTCTTGTTTGAAAGAAGAGTAGCCCTCTGGAGACCACCAAAAAGTGATCCATGTCCAATCGGCCTGATTCTTCACCATAAAATGAATCCCAGTGAGAGCAAATCTCTTCCCTGTGGGAAGTTGTGCAACAATTGCATCCTTTCCCGTCGGAGGATCAACCACTGAGCTTAAGTCATTCCAATCTGCTTGATCATTACCAATCAAGTTCATCAGTTCTTCTGGGTGTGTCCGGTAAGCTTTGAACTGGAATTCATCAAGACTTGTCCAGTTGAGTTTTGCGATCACTGATCCTTTTGGAAATTCTTCTGAAAAGCAGGGACTGTGATTCGTTGAATCTGTTACCGGCAGGACGTCAAAAAATGAATCCTGGTTTCTTAGACAGTCATTTGCATAGATTGATTGATTAAGGATGTGCTCAACTGCTTTGGGGTTGAGTAAAACTCGCGACAGATCATTTAATGAATGAAGATGCTCTGTTTTTGTGAATTGCTTTTCCCAGATAAGAAATCGCGACTCGGACCAGCTTGGTAGTTTTCCTACAAGGTTCGTGTTCCATAAAAAAAGATTCTGAAGAGTTGAGGGATCAAGTTTTTTTTCAAGCTCAGCATGCCCAATATTCAAAACAGGAAATCCCTGGTTCATCAATCGAATGACTTCATTGATCGGGAACCATGTCAGAAATTCTGGAACTTGTGGTTGAGAAAAGTTTGATAAGTAGCTCAGTGAATGAGGAGAAAAAAAAGCTGTACCTAATTCCCAGCCAAGAGATCTGACCGATTGATCAAGTGGAAAATGATGAGAGACATCAAATTCTTTAGGATTTCCTAGTGATTTTCTGGCACCAGGACTAGCTCCAAAACTGAGCACAGAAGTAAGAATGAGTAAAAAAAATCCAAATGTATGTAAGTTTAAAACTTGAACTAATGTTGATTTTACTTTTGATCTCATGATGAGGTAGTTCATTAGCATGAAATATTTAACTCTGTGTCTTTTTTTTCTTTCGTTGTCTTCTGTTGCTGAGTCCACTCAGAACTTTATTCATAGTGTAATAACTGAAGAAGAAGCGCTAAGTGCTTTACGGGCGATAAGTGCTCCTGTGACAAGCTCCTCAAATCGTTGCCTAGGATGTCATGACCCTAATATGAGAACCATTCACGAATGGGGGAAAACGGCCACATGGCGGGTTAAATACTGTTTAGAGTACGTACCTGAATCAGGCGTAGCTTGGGGCGCACGTGATAAATTACGGTGTCTACGAGGAACTGATGACGAAGCCGTGGCATTTAAAGCAAGTCGTCTTGGTTTTTTGGCGGCCGGGGCCCACTCAAAAATGTTCAAAGATATTTTTGTTGAGGTCTATGGAGCTGTTGATGGTGAAACGAAGCATAAAAAATTTGTCAAAGAGGCCGGCATGCCTAAGGGGCATGGTGCGCCTATATCTGAGGAGGAGTTTGATCATCTTTATCGTTGGGCCAAGAGTGATCTTGTGTACTTTGATAGGCTTCTTGCAGAAGAAATACCTCCTCAGACAGCATGTGTTCCTGAGCGTTCGACAGAATTAGATCATTACCTCAAGAGAAGGGAGCTGAGTAACTGGACTTTATACCACCAGGACAGAGGGACAAAGTTCTTTGGTTGCCAAGATGGTGTTCTCACTGAGTTTTGCTTTACTGAGAAAGTTGATAATAAAGATAAATATCCTGAAACCAAAACAAAGTATTTTTCTCGCCGCTGGAATTCGGACTCATCAGTTGCTATGCGCCTGATTGCGAAACTCCCGAAGGCCTCTATTTATTGGACGAGAGGGAGCCCAGATGGGCGGTATCTTGGTCTTGGGCTTTATGCTGCTGAAAGTGTCACTAATTCTGATGGAACAAAAAAAGAATATCGAGGGATGCTTTTGGACCTTAAAGAATCAAGTTTGTCAGGTAGTAATAGTGGAACTTTTTTAGTCGATGCCAGTTACGATCCTACATTCACTCCAGATGGTTTAGGATTCATGTTTAACGGTCTTAATGATGGTAAGGCCGGAGTCTGTCCATTATCGGTTTTATTAACTCCTGAAGGTAAGACGGTTGAGTTTGATGAGTCGGGGTGCTTGATAAGCAAAGTTTATACTTATCAGTCCATGGGAACTTCTCTCGAAGGAGAAGGGAGCTATGTGATGACTGGAATCTATGAAGGCGATGATGCCGGTGGGCCGTATACCCGGAGCCGAGATGCTGTTCCGAAATGGGGAGTTAGAAGCTTCATCGAATTTATTCACATGCCATTCATCGGAAACCAGTACCAAGTTTCATCTAGACTTAATGAGTGGACGCCATTCTATGGTGACTGGGCACTCTCTGCTTCTACCGAACTTCTAGCATCCCGAGTTGCTGGGGTAGATGCTAAGGGAAATCCAACTCAGTTAGGCTTTCAATTTTTTCTTATGAATCACCAGAACTCTAAGCTTGAAATGAGGCCAGCTTTGAAGGTGTGTGAGAAGGGCTCTAAAGGAACATTTTCAATGGATGAGAGATACTTTGTCTATCATCACTATGTCGAAGAAAGTGACTACCAAGAGCTTGGGTTTCAAGACAGAAACGATCCTGATTTTCAGGCGATGCTCGAGACTCCGACGGCCAATATATACTTGACCGATCTTTATACCGGCCACACTAAGAGACTCACAAAAATGGAGTTTGGACAGGTTGCTGCCTTTCCACATTTCAGGGCCGATGGTTGGCTTTATTTCTTAGTGCGTGATCAAGCAACCAAAACAGAATGGCTCACAGGAGCTCACTGGATGCGATAAGCTATGGTAGAGGTGGCTCCGTTGCCTCTATGATATCTTCTGCTTTCCAGTAGGGTAGATCGTGGACCAGTGTCGATAAAAGATCATTAAATTTTTCTTGGGCATGAAATCGATGTTCTTTATCATTGATCCCATCTGCAGTTTCACGCCACTCAGGGGATAAGACCAAGCGGCTTCTAAGGGCGCTCAGAAACAAATCAATCCATGTCGGGGCCGTAAATGTGAAATTGAGGGATAAGGCATCTCCTTCAGCTTCTGTAGAGTGCCAAACACCTCTTGGAACAAAGAGGAGTGATCCAGGACTAAGAACATATGAAACACTCTCTTCAGGCATCTGAGAAGGCATGGGGGCCTCTAGATAGCTCATCATCTCTGGATCTACGGGTCTACCAATGGTATGCCGGACCATCGGTGCTGAGACGGATGTATTAGGACTTAAGGTCCATTTTTTGGTGCCATGGATTTGCAAAACGAAATTTAGATTCTGATCAAAGTGAGGTGCCGTCCCTTTGCCATGAGGAGTAGCATAAATTAAGCTTCTACCATATGTATGAATCGAGAGTCCGAGGTCACTTCTTATTTGTTGAACCCACTCTTCAAGAGTGTCAGAGAATTGATTGGCATCATTGAAGAGTAATCCCATTCCATTCTCAAATAATTTTTGAGCATCTTTAGGATTCGCATTAACGGAGCTCACTTCATCTCGAGCATCAGGCAGATGGGCCTCAATGGAGGAAGGCCAAGATTTTAGCAAGACCTCCAATGATTTTAGAAGAGGCAACCCTCTCAAAGACGGTAGTTTATCGGCCGCATGGTGAATGACAAAAGGACGTTGCATTTTGTAGGCCTGGAGAAATTCCTCCATCGTCATCGGAGCGATAAGGGCCGCGAGTCCGTTCTTCATACTAAGACCATAATTGAATTTTTCCTTCACTGTTTAAGGCAAAATAAGTTTCAAGTGAGGTGCCCTGGAGCTTGTTGATCGTTTCCGTATTTTCTACTTTTGTGAGAAGTAGATCCCCTGTTTCAAGTGAAATCTGAGCAACAAATTGCTGATCAAATATTTTCTGAAGAGACCGTTCAGAAGACTCATCATTTTGAGTACGGATTTTTCCTGCATACATTTTGAAACCGTGACATGTTCCTAGGTTTGCACCAGATGGCCAGATTTCATCAAAGGCAAGACGAAGTTTATCTATAGGAGAAAGATATGATCCGGAGAAAGAGCGCAAACGGGCGAGCAGTGGCCAGGCCATATTTTTGTATTTTTCACGTTCTTGAGAGTTTGCATCCTGATCAAAGTTTTTTGAATAAGATTGTTCTGTGAACATTTTTCTTTCGTCGTCGTTCAAGGCCATGATGGATGAAACTGTCGTCTCGCAGACGTATTTTTCAATGAAGCCTTTAACGATGATGGTTGAAGCCTCTTCGATGAAGAGTTTGTTCAACATGTAAAGATTAAGATGGCCTGTGATCAATATTCCGTCCTGATCATTCGTCTCATCCTCTGTGAGATCCTTCTCCATTAGATAAAACTCAACGTCTGTGGCCAGAGTGTCCTTATTTTTTGGATAGAAGTCTAAGAAATTGGCGGTGCTCGTTTTTTTATATCCAATTCTTCGGTACCAAGCAATCAACTGATCTTTCTTCGGATGAGACCATTTAACTGTTCTTAAAACTTCAAATAGAATTTTACGTACGTGGCGCTTTCTCAAATCTTTTTCGATGAATTGAAAGAGTTTACTTGTGACTTTTTTGCCACGATGGTTTTTATCAACCCAAAGCATTCTCCAGGATGCCGTTTGATCGTCGATCATTTTAACTCGAATGCCACCGATAAAATGGTTAGCTTCTTTAATGGCCACAATTTCTTTTTTGCCTACGAATTCTAAAATTTCAGCGGGTGTTGTTCTTTGATGATTTTTCTTCCAAATACCAGCTTCTTCATCCCGATAGGACTCATTTACGAGGGAAGCATAGATCTCAGCTTCGGCCTTAGTCATTTCATTTAAAAATGATATTTCCATGACGTTTTCTCATTAGATCTGTGAGGTAACTTATTTAAATTATGAATGTATAATAGTGGATTTGCTTCTCTCCGTCCAAGTATTACAGGAGTGGTTTTAAAGAACCTTGAAATATATTCAGGTTTCAAGAAGAGACCCCCGGTTTAAACAAAGGAAGGCTATACTCAGTCTAACTGAGTTTTTCAGTAGAGGTACCAATGTCAAATGTGGAGATGGGCTCAATCGTGCTGACACTTTGTGTGTTACTCGCATTGATTCATGCTTTTGGATACCTTTTTGAGAAGATGCGACAACCAAGACTTATTGGAGAGATCTGCGCGGGTATTTTTTTAGGTCCATTTGTTATGGGGAAAATGATCCCTGCATTTTCAACAAAAATTTTTGGAACAACACTTCATGGCCCTAACAAAATCGAAATTGTGCTCGATTTTATGTACTGGATTGGACTGATTTTGTTGATGTTTATTTCGGGTAGTGAAACAAGAAATCTTGTTTCAAAAGAAAATAGGAAAGAGACTGCCTGGCTACTCGGGATCGGAACGCCGATGCCATTTTTTATAATGCTCATCCTAGGCCTTACGACGACTCTCATTCCTTTGGGAAAGCTCACTGGTGCTGCAGGAGAGCCGAACTCAACGCTACTGGTTCTCGCAGTAGCAGTTTCGGTGACATCTATACCGATAATATCGAGAATATTCTATGATCTTGGAATCATAGAGACACGATTTGCGAGCCTCATTTTGGGGTCTGCAGTTCTTGAAGATATCATTCTCTGGGGTGTTCTCGCAGTGGCAAGTGGGATCGCATCTTCTGCGGCCACGGCACAGCAGACGATTGTGACTGATGTCACGTCCCATGTTTTCGCTACCTTTGCCTATATGATTGTGGGATTAACGGTAGCACCTAAAGCATTAAAGCGTATTCATAATCTTCGATTCAACATTTTGGCCAAGGCTTCTCCTGTTGGCTACGTTCTGTTCATTCTTTTTGCCTACACTGCAGTTGCTGCCGTTTTTAAGATTAATCTTATTTTTGCTTCTTTTCTTGCTGGATTTGGAGTCGTTGGTGGCATCAGTGGAAGTGAGAGAATGCATTTTTCTCCTTCGATTGAGGCCATTAATAAAGTTGGGTTTGCTCTTTTTATTCCAGTCTATTTTGCCATCGTTGGCCATAAATTAAACTTAGGAAGAGATTTTTCACTGACGATGCTTTTAGTCTTCTTCATCGGTTCATCGCTCTTGTCTATTGTTTCTGTGGGATTCGCAGCGAAGCTTGCGGGTTTTAAAGGACTCGATGTTCTCAACCTCGCCATTACCACAAATGCCCGAGGTGGCCCAGGGATTGTTCTGGCTTCGGTTGCCTATGAAGCAGGTATTATCAATGCCTCTTTTTATACAACTCTTGTAATCACGGCCGTTGGAACTTCGCAGATGGCGGGTCTTTGGCTACGTGGTATTCTCAGTAGAGGACTGCCTTTGCTTTCAACTGATCCAGAGGAAGGAAGTACAAAATTTTCTAAAAGAGAAAGTCTCCCTAAAGTTCTTCCGTAAAGACTTTCTCAGTAATCTTCCAGAACTTGTCTTGCTTTCGTGCGATGACAAATGAAGGTAAGCGCAAAAATCGTTGATGCTTAATCAAGTCTTTTGGATCTTTGATCTCAAGCGAAAGCTCCGGACGCTTCAAGTGGGAGCGCAGGAAGTTGATATTGAATTTTTTTAAAGAGGAATGACTGTTAAAAAAGTGTGCTTCCGAGACATACTGAGCATCGCTGTCATAATACCTAACCTCTAAGTAGGGTTGAGAGTTTTTATCCAGGCGTTCGTTAAAGGTGATTTTTTCAGGTGTTAAAACATGGGAGTTTTTTGAAAGTTTTGCTTGTTTAAGTTTTGAATCTGCGTCGATAAGAGTGGCCTTGCATTCGCGGCATTCTCTCGCCGTCACGTCATTTTCACACGCACATGCGTGGCAGAGCTTGTAGCGGAAGCGAAAATTACAGGCAGAGACGCTCAGTGTTTTTTGATCGTGTGTGGCCCCTCGACATTTTCTTCCAAAGTGTTCAATTATTTCTCCATCATGATCTACGATTCCCCAAAAATTATTTTCAAAGCCACATTGTGGGCAAGAAATAATGACAGGTACTGTTTCTTTGCTTGGTTTTTTGTCACTGATTTCAGGAGTAAAAATATCGTGTCCCATACCTGTGTAGTCGAGGATGAAGCAATCCGATTTCCCAGATTCAAGACGAAGTCCACGGCCAACAATCTGCTGATAAAGACTATTCGATTCGGTTGGGCGAAGAATCGCAATTACGTCCACATGAGGAGCATCAAAGCCAGTGGTTAAAACGGAGACATTCACGAGAAACTTAAATTTCTTTTTTTTAAAGTCATCGATGATCTCGTCTCGAGAGCTGATGTCAGTCTCACCGATCACCAGTCTTGCCTCGTTGGCCGGTAAATAGGAGAGAATTTCTTGCGCATGCTTAACACTCGCACTAAAGATCATCACTCCTTGTCGATTAAACCTTTCCGTAATGTCGACGATGTTTTTAACAATGAGGGGAGTGAGGCGTTTTTGATTTTTAAGAAGTTCTTCGACTTCAGCGGCAGTGTACATTCTTCCTTTTTCAGTGAGGTCGGAGAAGTCATAACAGGTCACAGGAATGTCTACTTTCACAGGACGAGTGAGGAAATTATTTTTGATCATGTAACTCAGAGGAAGCTCATAAACACATTGCTTAAAGAAACGGTTTTGTTCTGTTTTCAATTCTCCTGTGTGTGAGTACTCATAGATCCAACCAAGACCTAGCCGATAAGGAGTAGCGGTGAGACCAAGTATGCAAAGATTTGGGTTATTGATTCTGAGTTTTTGGATTACTTCTTGGTACTGAGTGGCCCCTTCTTCAGCAACTCTGTGACATTCATCAATAATCAAGAGTGAGAAGTCTTTAAAAAAATCATCTGGAGCGCGGGCAACTGACTGAATGCTCCCAAAAATTGCCTTGTGGTCCCAGTCTTTTTTTCCAAGACTTGCTGAGAAAATGCCAGCTTCAAGTCCATAGCTTTGGTATTTAGCGTGATTTTGTTCTACGAGCTCTTTCACATGGGCGAGGATTAGAACGCGACCTCTGGCAATTTTTGTGAGTTCAGCAATCACGAGACTTTTGCCGGCGCCAGTTGGTAAAACAATCATGGCCGGATCGCGCTTCAGCCGAAAATACTGCAGGGTTTTATCAACAGCTTCTTGTTGATAATTTCTTAACTTATACATGGTTGGATATTATAAAAAAAAATAAGTCCTGTATATGAGTTCAGGTCTCTAAATAAAGAGACCCGAACTCAGAGGTATCTATTCTAGGTATTTTGAAAAGATTCGGATCATATCTGTATTAACTGTTCCGTCTGGTCTAAGCGTTGGGACAATCGGCTTACCACTTTCAGCGTTCTCATTCCAGGCGTAAAGAACTACAGTTTTAACACGCCCTCTATTCTGCTCTACAAAGTTGATCATATCTCTAATTTGCTCTTCATTTTCTTCGTTCGTGGCAGCCTCAACATAATTATTGGGGTCAGAATTGTCCTTTGTGTTTACGATTGATTCATTGGTCATGCTGACTGTGATAAGGGGGGCCACATCGACTTGAGATTTGGAAATGTGCCCACTTCGGATATCTGCATCTCCTTGCATGATTGACCTGTGCTTACGACTTCCATCTACGGGCCAGGATGCGTACCAACTAGCGCCATTCATTCCGTACTTCATGATTTGATGTATGTCATCTGGGCTACCTCTTCCGGGCATGTAAAGTGAATATATGTCTCCACCATAGATTTGTTTTAACGTTGCCAAGGCGTTTTCGTAACCGGGAACCACGTAGATGACAGGTTTACCATCAATTTTTTGGTAAAAGTCCTCTCTCATTAAGCTCGCCATGTGCTCGAGAGATTCTCTTGTTCTTTGAGGACCTTCGATAAAGTTTTTACCTCGAATAACGTAGTAGCTACGGTCTGCATTTGTTTGAAGTAGCCATTTAAGTCCATTGATTGTCTTAATCACAAGAACCGAGCCTTGAGCAGTCGTCCAGGTTCCAATTTCTTGTTCATTAGATCGATCTACGTTTCCGTTAACATATTCACCATCGCTGTTGCGGAAGTATCCTTTCGAAGTCCACCAGCTAGACGGCCATGATGCTGGTGTATCCCCGTTTGCCGCTGGGTAAAGACCATTCATCGGAGTCACTTCGTTGGCAAGGTCACTTGAATTGATGTGAGTATTAATGACAATTGAACCATCCCCTAAGCTTTCGAGACGATAGGCCATTTTAAGATTTCTCTTATTCTTAGTTGAAACAAAAAGCTTTCTCGCGTAGCTGAGTGAAGTGCTGTCGATGTAATAACAAAAAATCCAATAATCAATTCCCGCGTGGACGGCATACTGAATCTCAGCGTCCATTGCTTCCTGCGTGTTCCCATTAAACTCAACATACGTCTGTCTCTCGTAGAATTTTGCAGGTGGATTTTGAGTATTTTGATATGTGAGATAGACCGTTTTCATTGGCCCAATTTTTCCGAAGAAAGGAATAAGATGTCTGAAACGGTCGTTACCAAGTGCCGCACGAGTAAATTGAGTAATATCACTATGTGTGTCTGGGTCATCTAAGCGAAATGTACTTTCTCCCCAGGCATCCCAACGGATGGCCCCTACAGGAAGAGAAAGTTTTGTACCTTCATAGTTCTCTTTCGGTGGCAGAACGACTGTAAATGGATTACCAGATGGGGGAGTGACCGGAGGATTTACTGGTGGAGTAACTGGTGGAGTGCCTGCTTTTATCCACTCACCTTTTTGATTCTGCGAATATCCAAGTTGTGCCATTCTCGCTGGCGACGGCCATTGGGTGGCAACAGGAGAGTTGTTGGGTCCAGGTAAAAGACCAGCAATTCCTGTGACGTCGTTAGCAAGCTCTGCTTTATTTACATTTTTTGTTAAGACGACATCGTTTCGGTCGAGCATATTGCTCCCACGAACGACGTAGTAGTCTCTATTTTTATTTGTCTGAAGAAGCCATTTTTTGCCATCGATTTCTTTGATGATGAGGACAGAGTCACTCACGACATTCCATTTTCCAATTTCGATTTCATCCGAATTCGAAGCGGGTGGGTTAACAGGTGGTGTGACCGGTGGAGCACCTGTTTTGATCCACTCACCTTGTTGATTCTGCGAATATCCAAGTTGTGCCATTCTTTCTTTTGACGGCCACTTGGTAGCAACAGGAGAGTTGTTAGGTCCGGGTTGAAGTCCAGCGATTCCCGTGACGTCGTTAGCAAGCTCTGCTTTATTTATACTTTTTGTTAAGACGACATCGTTTCGATCAAGCATATTGCTCCCACGAACGACGTAGTAGTCTCTATTTTTATTTGT
>JACCDH011598101.1_pt1 | contig 25917 bp, 23 predicted proteins | sample 7442481 | NCBI WGS metagenome assembly JACCDH01 (sample SAMN15323433, study PRJNA562643) | freshwater metagenome | isolation source: river surface water | place: USA:Blue River Watershed | collected 2017-08-15 | reverse complement strand
TCCTGACGGTGCTCGGGTCCTGCGTGTCGGCTTGCATACGCGACCGCCAGACCGGCATCGGCGGCATGAACCATTTCATGCTGCCCAACGGCGGCGATGCCGACAGCCCGGCGTCGGCGTCGATGCGCTATGGCACCCAGGCGATGGAAATCCTGATCAACCAGTTATTGAAGGGCGGCGCCCAGCGCAGCAACCTCGAGGCCAAGGTCTTCGGCGGTGGCCGCGTGCTCTCGGGCATGCACGCGCTGAACGTGGGCGAGCGCAATGCCGCCTTCGTGAAGGATTACCTGAGGGCCGAGAAGATAGCGGTGGCCGCGTCGGACCTGAACGACATCCACCCGCGCAAGGTGGTCTACTTCCCCCGCACCGGCAAGGTATTGGTCAAGAAACTGGAATCGGCCGACAGCAAGCTGGTGCAGGTCGAACAGCAATACTCGAAGACCTTGCAGGTCACACCGGTGGCAGGCGAGATCGAGCTGTTCTGAACGGCTTCGCGGCCGCGCAGGATGGCGGGGGCCATACAAAAGCGGCCGCAGAAAAACAAACGCCCTTCCAAAGAAGGGCGTTGCCAGGGTCGTCGGGCTGGCTGTTCGGTCAGACGACTTGGGGGTTCAATCCTGTCGGCTCAGGCCGATTTCTTCACCGCCTGCACCAGGCATTTCGACAGCTTGTCGAAATGGAGCAGCGCAGCCTGCGTCAGTTCCAGCTGCTTGCGGCGCGCATCTTCGGTGTCGGCCAGCAGGATCCAGCCTTTTTCACGCATCGACTTCAGGCGACCATGCAGCATGGCGGGCGAGCCCAGCTCGCGCTTTCCCATCAAGTCTTTCACCGACAGGCGTTCCTGGTTCTGTCGCGCGTTGGCGATCAGTTCGAGGATGCGCTCCTCCAAAGGCTCGAGCGGCGGCAGGGATGGCATGCCCCGAAGCGCTTCGGCCAGCTGCAGGAATCGCAGGTAGATGTCGGCAGGGCGGCTGCGTTTGCTCACGAAATGCCTTTCAATTAGAGGATTTCTCAGAAGAAAATATAATATCGTAACGCCGAGAAATATGCATCAATAGCCGAATGTATTCAAGGATAATTCTCGTTTACTCCATGAAACTTTTTGACTTTCGAGCCAAATGACAGCAGCTTCCTGCGATCATCCATCATCCATGCCAAAAGCAAAATGGTTATCGGATGCATATATTTATAACACTTAAACCAGAACTGTGCGAGGCGGAGCCTCAACAAGCTTGCTTGACCCTGCCAGCCCATCCTTATACAGTCCGCGTTGATTTGCGCCGGCCCCCGGCGCGGCCCGGTACCGTCCGGTTCATTGCCCCCATTCATGAAGACTGAACTGCCGCTGCCCCCTTCAGCCCCCACCGTTCCCGTCCACGACACCGAGCCCGCGTTCCACCTGCAGGCACGGGCCGCCGAGCGTCCGGCCGATCCACTCATCAGCGTGCTGCTGCCGGCCTATAACGAAGAGGGCAACGTCGTGCCCATGCTCGACACCCTGCATACGCTGTTCACCGGGTTGGGCCTGCGGCATGAACTGATCGTGATCGACGACGGCAGCCGCGATGCGACTGTCGAGCGCGTGATCGGCGTGGTCGACCGCCTGCCGGTGACCCTGATCCAGCTGTCGCGCAACTTCGGCAAGGAAATCGCGCTGTCGGCCGGCATCGACGAAGCGCGCGGCGATGTCGCGGTGCTGATCGATTGCGACTTCCAGCACCCGCCCGAACTGATCCCGGCCTTCCTGTACCAGTGGCAGCGCGGCTACGATATGGTGTTCGCGGTCCGTTCCGACCGCGATGACGAAGGTGTCGCCAAGCGCGCCTTCACCCATGTGTTCTATTCGTTGCTGAACTTCGGCGAGCGCAACAAGATCCCCGAGAACACGCAGGACTTCCGCGTGCTCGACCGCTGCGTGCTCGATGCCCTGAAGCGCATGCCCGAGCGCAATCGCTTCATGAAGGGCCTGTATAACTGGGTCGGCTTCACGCGGCTGCCAATGACGGTGCGCACCGATGCGCGCCGCCATGGCACCAGCAGCTTCAACTTCGTCAGCCTGTTCCGGCTGGCCGCGACCGGCCTGACCGCGTTCTCGAACGTGCCGCTGCGGCTATGGACCGTGGTCGGCGGCATCGTATCGCTGGCCTCGATCGCCTATGCGCTGTTCATCGTGATCGACACGCTGCTGTTCGGCACCGACCTCGGCGGCTGGCCGACGCTGGTGGTGGCTGTTACTTTCCTCGGTGGCGTGCAGCTGCTGTCGGTCGGCATCCTGGGCGAATACATCGGCCGCATCTTCACCGAGGTCAAGCAACGTCCGCCCTATTTCGTCAGCCGCATTACCCGCTCGAACCCCGCCGGCGACAGCAGGGCTGGCCAGGACCGCCAGGGTTCATGAAGCGCGAACTGTTCTGGTTCGGCGCCGTCGGCCTGGGCGCGATGGCGGTGCACCTTGCCAGCGTCGCGCTGGTGCTGGTGCCGCTCGGCCTGTCGCCTCTGGTGGCCAATGTACTTGCCTTCCTGATTGCCTTCCAGGTCAGCCATGCCGGGCATCGCCGCTTCACCTTCAGCCATCATGATGCGCCGGCCGCGCAGTCGCGCTGGCGTTTCTTTGCCGTGGCGTCCGCCAGCTTCCTCGTCAATGAACTGATGTATGCGGCGCTGCTGCGCTTCACTACGCTCGACTATCGCCTGGCCTTGTTCATCGTGCTGGTGCTGGTGGCGGCACTGACTTTTTTCAGTTCGCGCACGTGGGCCTTCGCGCCGGCGACCGATGCGGCTCAGGGCGATGTCCGTCAGGAGGATGCGTGAGCGGGCAGGCGGCTGCATCGCGCCGGCTCAGCCTGTGCGCCGACGACTTCGGCCAGTCGGCGGCAATCGATGCCGGCATCCTGTCCCTGATCGGCCTTGGCCGCTTGCAAGCAACTTCCGTGTTGTCCGAAGGGCCGGACTGGGCCGACGGCGCAGTGCGCCTGAAAGCACTGCTACAGGCGACCGAGCCGCGAGCCGAAGTCGGCCTGCACCTGAACCTGACCCACCCATTCGATGGCGCCACCGAAGCGCGGCCCTTGGCGCACTGGCTGCTGGCCAGCCATCTGCGGCAGGTGTCGCAGGCCGCGGTGCGCGACAGTTTCCTGCGCCAGCTCGAGGCTTTCGTACGCCATTTTGATCGGCTGCCTGATTATCTCGACGGGCACCAGCATGTACATGCGTTTCCGGTCGTGCGCGATGCGGTGATGGAGGTCATCGATCGCGGCTGGCAAGGACAGCTTGTCCGTCCATGGCTGCGCGTGCCCGAGCGTTTGATCGGCGGCGATGCGGCATTCAAGGCCTTCGTGCTGCGGACATCAACCCGTGGCTTCGGTCAGCTCGCCGAGTCGCGCGGCCTGCGTACCACGCCTGCCTTTGGCGGCATGTACTCGCTGAGTCCCGATGATGGCTTTGAAGGACGGATGAAGCGCTGGCTGCGTGAAGCGCCGGACAGCACGCTGATCATGTGCCACCCAGGCCTGACCGACGGTGCGGCCGACGATCCTTCCGACCCGATCGCGCCGGCGCGCGCAGTCGAATACGCTTACCTTGCCAGCGATGCTTTCGTGGAGGATTGCGCGCGTCAATCCGTGAGCCTGGTTCGTCATTCAGCCTTGCTCGCTGGCAGCGTGCATTGATCGGCCGACGCTCGTTCAGCTGATCACGACTCAGCCGGCCTCTGCTCGCTGCCGGCTTTCAGCCCGCGTCGCCACGGCGCACCGCGGTCAGCCTTGCATTGCGTTCGCTGCGTATCGCCTGCGCCGCGCGTTCGCCATCAATGCCCAATGAATGCAGCACGAAGGACGACAGCTGCAGCCCGGCTTCCAGCGCTTCCGGCATCACCAGATTGGCTCCGGCCTCGCGCAGCGCATGCGCATGCGCTTCATCATGTGCACGCGCGAGCAGCTGGATCTCGGCGAACTCGCGCCGTATCACACTGGCCGCATGCAAGGCGGCATCGGCATGGTCCATGGTCAGCACAATCGCCGCAGCCTTGCTCGCATGCACACGATGCAGCAGCTCCGGCCGGCTGACGTCGCCGTAATAGACCGGCTCGCCCAGCGGATGACGATTGGTCGAGCGGTGCATGTCGATATCGATCGCGACATAGCGCACGCCCTGCTCAGCCAGTATCTTGGCCAGCAGCTGGCCCATGCGGCCGAAGCCGACGATGATGACATGGCCTCGCATCTGTTCCGGGTTCGCGTCCTCGAGCGGCGCCTCGACCTGCGGATGGTGACGCTCCCACCACGCGCAGAACTGGCGGCCGGCGCGCCACACCATCGGCGTTGCGAACATCGACAGCGCCACTACCAGCAGCACGAACTGCGATAGCTCGGGGCTGAATACTTTTGCGGCCAGCGCATAGCCGGTGACGATGAACGCGAACTCGCCACCCTGGCCCATCATCAGCCCGCCTTCGACCGCCGTGCCCCATGAGAAACGGCCCACCCTCAGTACCAGCGCCTGTACCGTTGCCTTGATCAGGAACAGTCCGACCACCGACAGCGGCACCAGTAGCGGCGCGTTGAGCAGCGTGCGCAGGTCGGTCTGCATGCCGACTGACATAAAGAACAGGCTCAGCAGCAAGCTCTTGAACGGCTCAATCGTCACCTCGACCTCGTGCCGGAACTCGGTCTCGGCCAGCAGCAGGCCAGCAAGGAAAGCGCCGAGTGCCATCGACAGCCCCGCATACTGGGTCAGGCCGGCGATGCCCAGCGTGGATAGCAGGATCAGTGCGAAAAATGTGGCCGGCTGGTGTTGTTGCGACAGCGACTTGAATAACGGCCGGATCACGCGGCGGCCGAGCAGGTAGATCAGGAACACGGCGGCCGCCGACTTGATCAGTACTTCGGCCAGCAAGGGCAGCAGCCGGTCGACATTGCCGCGCGCGAGCAGGCCGGTCAGCAGCAGGATGGGCACCACCGCCAGGTCTTGCAGCATCAATATCGAAAAGTTGGCCTGGCCGAGCGGCCGGTCGAGCAAGCGGTGCTCGGCCATCAACTGCATCACGACGGCGGTCGATGACAGCGCCAGCACCATGCCCAGCACGATGGCTGCCGGCGCCGGGTTGCCGAACGCGATCGCGGTTGCGCCGATCAGCACGGCCGACAGCAGCACTTGCGCCATCCCGGCGCCGAACACCCAGCGCCGCAATGCCCACAGCCGTTCGGCCGACAGCTCGAGGCCGAGCGTGAACATCAGGAACAGCACGCCCAGCTCGCCGAGCGCAACCACACCCTCGACCCGCAGGAAGGTAATGTTTTCCAGCCACGGCAAATGCCCCGCCCATAGCGGCAGCCCGAACGGCCCGAGCAGCACACCCACGGCCAGGAAGCCGAGGATGGGGTTGACCCGGTAGCGCTGTAATACGGGCATCAAAATGCCCGCGAGCGCGAGGAAGATCAGCGTCTCGCGCAAATAGGGCAGTACGGCGTGGTGTTCTGGCATGAGGCTCTCCTTGTCGTTCATTCTAGGCTGCCGCCAGGAGCGATGGGCAAATACTGGAACGAAGCATGGGGCGTAGAGCGGGGCGGTCATGTGCAAGCGCACCCTATAATCCACGCTCCGATTAATGCTCGGCAATGGCTTGCGCTTGCGCGGGCATGGCCGGTTCCGGTTTGCGCGAGTGCTGGTCCTGCGCGAACGACAGGAGGATAACGATGCAACTGGTGACCCGATTGCTGCTGCGGCTGCTGCTGGTCGGCGCGGCGATGATGATGGTCGCGATGGCGCTCACACTGGCCGTCGCGAAGCGCAACATCGCTGATGAATTCGACAGCAGCCAGCGCATTGGCCAGCTGGTCGCGACGCTGGCCGCGTTGCAGCAGGATGCGCCGGTCGCCCGGCAGGCAGCGGCCATCGATGCGATGAATGACAGCGACTCGCTGCGCCACTTCCACGTGGCCCTGCTGGATGCCGATGGCAAACGACTGACCCGGTCGCCGCATGACGAGGGCGCGCGCCCGCCAAACTGGCTCGAGCGCTGGATGATGTCCGACTCGCGCCTGCCGACCTACCAACTTTCCATTCGTCGTCCCGATGGCCAGCTGCTGACGGTGTCGCTCGAGCCGGCGCCGCAAGCCGAGAGCACCGAGGCGGTGACGACGGCATTGCTGCAACTGGGACTGTTCGGCGCGATTGCGCTCGCCCTGGTGATCGCGCTGTGGATCAGCGTGCGCCATGCGCTGGCGCCGCTGGACGGGATCCTGAAGGGCATTGCGCGTATCGAGGCCGGCGATTATGCGGCGCGCATCGACCGCAGCAGCACGCGCGAGCTGAACCAGATTGCGCATGCGCTGAACCATTTGTCGGAAGCATTGAACGAGCAGCTGGCCAAGCAGCGCGAGCTGTTGCACCGGCTGCAGGACGTACAGGAAGAAGAGCGCCGCCGGCTCGCGCATGAACTGCATGATGAATTCGGGCAGCTGTTGACAGCGATTCAGGTCGATGCATCGTTCATGCTGAAGCAATCGGCCGGTCAGCCGGCGCTCGAGGCGTGCGCGCAGGCCATGTACGAGAACAGCGGAAGCATCCTCGCACAGCTGCGCGGGCTGCTCGCGCAATTGCGTCCGTACGGGCTGCAGGGGGATGAGGAGCATGACATCGCGCTCGAGCAAGCCTTGCGCGACCTCGTGAAGCAGCGACAGGCGCGCGGCGACGCGGCGCTGGATTGCAGGCTTGGCGTGTCACTCGGGAATGTCGCCATCCCGCAGCGGCTGGCGGTCGCGGTCTACCGCATTGCGCAGGAAGCACTGACCAATGTGATGCGGCATGCGAAGGCCGCCAACGTGGAGATACGGCTGGCGGTCGATGATGCGCAGTCATCACTGGTGCTGCAGGTGCAGGATGATGGCATCGGTCTGGGCAGCGAAAACGATTCGCCCGTCACGGACGGGCTGGGGCTGTCGGGGATTCGCGAGCGGGTACTGGCCAACCGGGGGGCTTTGCAGCTGTTGCCGGCTGAGTCCGGTGGATTGCTGCTGCAGGCACGCTTCCCGCTGGACACCGCGCCCTGATGCGGCGGCCTGACAGCGTGGCCGACGCCGGCGTACTTCACAGCAAACCGTGGTCTTTCGCGTACTGGTGCAATTCCACGCCCGAATTCACGTTCAGCTTCTTGCGTATCGACGCCTGGTAATTGGCCGCTGTTTTCGGTGACAGGTGCAGGCTGCTGCTGATGGCTTCCACGGATTCGCCGCGGGCGAGTCGGATGAAGACTTCGAATTCACGCGGTTGCAGCTGCTGATGCGGCGCGCCTTGCGCATCGAGTTCGGCGAGGCTGGCGGCGATGCCGGGCTCGACCGGTGTGCCACCGTTCATCACGTCGCGGATCGCGGACACGATCTGATCGGGCGGCATGCTCTTGGTCAGGTAGCCGGCTGCGCCCAGTTGCAATGCCTGGCGCGCAATCGATGCATTTTCGTGCATCGAAAAGATCAGCACTTTCTGCCGCGGGAAGCGGTTCAGGATACGGCGCAGCGATTCGAAACCGCCCTGGCCCGGCATCGACAAGTCCATCACGACGACATCAACGGGCGTGGTCTCGAGATTGAAATAGGCGTCCTCGCCGGTCGATGCTTCGGCGACGACCTGCAGCGCCGGATCGAGCTCGATGTAGCGCTTGTAGCCGGCACGGACGACAGCATGGTCGTCGACCAGCATGACGGTGATCTTGGCGTCAGACATGGCATCAGGAAAAAAAGCGGCGATCGGCATTGTAAACGCCGACCGCCGATGAGCCGGCGAACCGGGATTCCACGGGGAGAGATCGCCGCCGGTGCGCAGTGCGCCGCCTTTGGCTGAAGCAGATTGAATTGTCGCCAGCGGGCGCGTGCGCGCGCAATGGGAGAAACTCACAAGCAGTGCGGCCTGCGATGAGGCTGCGGCGATTGCGCTCAGTGTGCTCAGTGTGCTTAATGCAGCCTTTGCGACCGGCAAAGGCGGGCGGTGCGGGGACGCGAATCCTGTCGAATGGGGCCACGAGGGCTGCCGATCGGGAATTTTTCCCATAGGCCTGTGTTGGCAATCCTCTTATCATCCTGAGCTCAATGCCGCATCCTGCGGAAATAACAAAGATTGAGACATTCATGAACGCCCCCCAGAAATACTCCGTCATCGCGCTGGCTGTCGCCACATTGTTTTCATCGCACCTGGCTTTTGCCGAAGAATCGGCGAAGGCCGACAAGCAGCTCAAGGAAGTCGAAGTGGTCGGCACCTCGCCGCTGCCGGGTCTCGGCATCGAGGAAGACAAGCTGCCGTATGACGTGCAGACCGTCAATGCAGAGCAGCTGCACGATAGCCAGACCATGAACCTGACCGAGTTCATGTCGCGCAACCTGTCGGGCGTGAACATCAACGACATCCAGGGCAGCCCGTTCCAGGCCGATATCACCTACCGCGGCTTCCGGCTGTCCGGCATTCTCGGTTCGTCGCAAGGCTTGTCGGTGTACCTCGACGGCGTGCGCGTCAACGAGCCGTTCGGCGACGTGGTCAACTGGGACATGATTCCCGAAGCCGCGATCAACAACGTAACGCTGGTACCGGGCTCGAACCCGATCTATGGCTTGAATACCCTCGGTGGCGCGCTGGCGTTCACCACCAAGTCCGGCCTGACGGCGCCGGGCACCGAAGTGAAGCTGCAGGCCGGCAGCTTCGGCCGCGTGCGCGCCGATGTCGCATACGGCAGCAAGAGCGAGGATGGTTATCACAGCTTTATCTCGGCGACTGGCTTCCGCGAAAACGGCTGGCGTGAGCATTCGTCGGGTCAGCTTGGCAATGTGTTTGCGAAGGTGGGGCGCCAGCAGGGCGACAGCAACTGGGACCTGTCTCTGCTGGTCGGGCGCAGCACGCTGATTGGCAATGGCCTGCTGCCGAGCCGAAATTACGGCTCCGATGGTGACGATGGCCCGGATCCCGGCATGTACGAAAACAACCGCCGTTGGGTCTACACGCATCCGGACCAGACCAGGAACGAGCTGAACCAGCTGACCTTCAACCTGCAGCGGATGATGAATAGTGAAACCGAACTGGCAGGCATGCTTTATGTGCGCCAGGCGCTTCGCAAGGGCTTCAGTGGCGATGTCGAGCGCGAGCAGAGTGGCGCCAACTACAGCAACGAAGGCGCCATTAACCTGAACAACAGCCGCCAGACCAGTGCCGGCGGCAGCCTGAACCTGACCCGGATCATGGATCGTCACCAGATTACCGCGGGCGTCAGCAGTGACTTTGCGCATATGCGGTATGGCGCGGAGCGGGCGGAAGATTGCGCGATTGGTGCCGACCGCGCCGTCTACGATTGCGACCCGGCCGAGGGTACGGCTGGCGTGCGCGGAAAGTCCGCTGCGATGGGCTTGTACGCGTCTGATACGTTCAGCTACAGCGAGCGCACTTTCATCACCGGCGCGGCGCGTTTCAATCATGCGTACGTCAGCAACATCATCACCAACTACACCGGTGGTGTCGGTAGCGACCGTGCACGCGAAGCCTTCACCTACAACAGCCTGAATCCGTCGCTGGGCATCAGCCACAAGCTGGCGCCGGCGGTGACGCTGTTCGGCAGCGTCGGCCAGAGCAACCGCGTGCCGACCATCATCGAACTGGGCTGTGCGGATCCCGCCACGCCTTGCGCATTGCCCACCGGCTTGCAGGCCGATCCTTACCTGAAGCAGGTGATCGCACGTACCGTTGAATTCGGCACGCGCTGGCGTTTCGATGATTCGGAAATCACCGCCACCGTGTACCGTTCCGATAACAGCAACGATATCTTGTTCCAGGCAACCGGCACCAGCCCGGTGCGTGGCTACTTCACGAACTTCGGCCGCACCCTGCGCCAGGGCCTGGACCTGAGCGCACGCACCAGCTACGGCCCGGTTGCGGTACAGGCCAGCTACAGCTATCTGGACGCGACCTATCAGTCCGAAGGCGAGCTGTTCGGTGGCGATGACCTCGAAATCGACGTCAAGCGCGGTACGCGCATTGCCGGCCTGCCGCAGCACACGCTGCGCGTTAGCGCCGACTGGCGCGTCGAGCCAAAGGTAACGATCGGTGGCTCCATGCTGGCGACATCCAGCATCGGTACGCAAGGTAACGAGGCCGGCAACATCGGTGAGGACGGTACCGGTGATGCCAGCGTGAAGGGCTACTTCCTGATGAACCTGCACGCGAATTACGAGGCGAGCAAGGGAATGGACTACTTTGCCCGCATCAACAACGTCTTCGACCGTCGTTACGAAACCTACGGCATGATCGCGGCGTCCTCCTTCGACCAGTTCGGCGCCGGTCTCGGGACGAGCACCAACCCCGGCAACATCAGCCGCTTCGTCGCTCCCGGCGCACCGCGCAGCTTCATGGTCGGCGTGCGTTACCGGTATTAAGCACCGGGGCCATCGCTGGCCAGGGACAGCGGTGGAGGGGATGACGCGATAAAAAAACGGCGCCGATGGCGCCGTTTTTTCATTATTCGCTGGCCCCCTTATTGCAGGGCGAGGATGTACTCCGCGAGCGTCCGCGCGTCGGCATCTGATACATGGGGCTGCGGCGGCATGATGTCCTCGCCCCAGACGCCGGAGCCACCGGCCTTGATCTTCTTGGCCAGCATGTCGACGGCACTGGCATCGCCCGCATATTTGGCGGCGATTTCGACCATCTTCGGGCCGTATTTGCGCTTGTCTATCATGTGGCAGGCGAGGCAGTTGTTCCGTTGAAGCAGAGTCTGCAGCTTTTCAGTATCGGCCAGCACAGGCTTGCCGGTGCTGACGAGGCCGATGAATACCAGCGGTGCGATGAGATGTCGCATCTATATTCTCCCAATGTCGGGTCAGTGAGCTATGTTTGTATATCTGTTTTCTATATACGCGGTGCTTCGAGGCCTGCATGGTGTACCGGCCATCGCGATGCAAGCCGCGTAAAAAAACGCGCTGCCCGCAGGCAGCGCGTTCCTTGGCGAGACAAGAATCAGTTCGGCTTGACGCGGTAGATCATGCCGCTTGCTTCATCTGCCACGTACAGGTCGCCATCCGGACCGAGCGTCAGGTGACGGAAGCGGCCGGCAAACGTCGGCCACATCAGTTCTTCACGCTTGGCCGACTTGCCATCCTTCGAGATGTCCAGCACGTCGATGCGGTTGCCCGTCGGCGTACCGTGGATGCCGATACCGGCATAGCCGACGACCATGCGGCCTTCCCACTCCTTCCACTTCTTGCCAACCAGCCAGGTGTTGCCGCACATGCCCTGCGACAGGCCGTTGTTGTTCCATGCCGGCGTCATCGCTTTCGGATAGGTCTTGGTGTCGGTCATCGGCATGAACGCAGCGCGCTCCTTCGGCGGCATCGCGCCCATCTGGTTCGGCGAGTAGCCGCAGTAGTCGTCCGGGCAGTCCTTGCGGCCGCCGACGTTCGGACGCGGATCCCAGCCACCGTTGCCGCCGTTTTCCAGCTTGGTCACTTCATCCGAGTGCCACGGGCCGTTTTCCGAGATGTACGGCTCGTTGGTGCCAGGACGGAAGGAGATGCCCTGCGGGTTGCGGTGACCGTAGGTGTACACGCGCGGATCGAAGCCGGCCGGTGCCTTGTTGCCCGGTGCGGCCTTGCCGTCACGGTCGACGCGCAGGATCTTGCCGCGCAGCTCGGTCGGGTGCTGCGGGCCGGCGCCGTTGTGGTTGTCGCCGATGGCTACGTACAGGAAGCCGTCAGCCGGGCTGAAGCGGATACGGCCGCCGTTGTGGGCGCCCGGGCCGCCGAACGGATGGTTGGACTTCTTCGGCTTGTAGCCGAGGTCGTCGATGATGTCGACGCGGTCCGACACGCTGGACAGCGATGCATCGACCTTCAGGCGCATCACGACGTTGCTGTAGCCGCCGTACTTGCGGTTGCTGCCCTGGGAGCTCGAGTAGACGTACACATAACGGTTCGACGCGAACTGCGGGTCGACAGCGACACCCTGCACACCGGCCTGACCGTCGCAGAAGAGGTCATTGCCCACCATCGAATAGCCGCTGGTGCCGGCAACGCCCAGCAGGGCTTTCACGTCGCCATTCGGCAGCCGGACCGACAAGCCCTTGCACTTCTCGGTGAAGAACATCGTGCCATCCGGCAGGAAGGCCATGTCCCATGGGGACTCGGCCTTCTGGAAGTTTTCGACCGACACGGTCACTGCGGCGGCTTGGCCGGCAGCGAGCATGCCAGCTGCAGCCAGAATGGCAGCAGGCGCGAGACGGCCGATCTTGGCCAGTGGAAGGTCAATCTTTTTTTTCATTTTGTCTCCTGATTGAGGGGGGACTTGCAGTCGACGGCGCATCGCTTGCAAGGACCAGCGTCACAACATCATGCGTCAGCGGATGACGCATGTAGATCACGCTGCAGCAGCCGATGAAGTTCGCCAAGACTGCGGCAAGATGATCAGCGGCCGAGCATACAAAAATTGTTTTTTTATTTCCAGCGACCCGAATCCTGCAACGAGCACGCGCTGACCATCAAATTGAATTGTGAAAAAGCGCGTCGACAAGCGCGAAGCGGCCCAATTGCCGCGCCATTGCTAGCTGATGAATAAAACTTCATCAACAGTTGAAAGTCTTGATTCAGCTTTTCTGATGCAAGCAGGAAATTCATTCAGACAATTTGAATCGGGAAATATAAATCGTGAATTTTTCACATTTCGATTTTCATGCTCATCACGACTGCTTTGTTTCTTTTTCACTGCACGCCGGGTACTTCCCGCGCGGCTGAACGCGATCATCAGGCAAAAAAAAATGGCGGCCGACAGTCGGCCGCCAAAGCACCACGTTTGAGAGGTATTCCATCTGGTCTGGCATGCCCCGTCATGGCGCTCATGCCGTTTCGCAGACGGCGCAAGTGTCGCGTGCCCGGCGCGGCTCCGAAAGGGTGGAACTTCATGGGCAGCCAGTGAATTTGTCACGACTTGCCGTTCGGTGCCGCTACGGTTTCAGGACGGTGCGTCCACGACCCCATACTGGATGGCGAGGTGCAGCAGTTCAAAGTCATTGCGTACGTTCAGCTTTTGCCGGATCGTCGACAAGTAATTGAAGATCGTGCGCGGGCTCAGGTAGAGCGCGTCCGCGATGTCCTGTACCGGCTTGCCTTGCACGGCCAGCGTGAAGATGTCGAACTCACGCGAGGTCAGCTCGTCCAGCGGGTTGGTGCCGCCGGTGGCGATGGCCGCCAGTGATTCCGCGGCATCGGGCGAAAAGACTTTCTTGCCCCTGGCCGCTTCCCGGATTGCGCTGACGACGAATTCAGGATCGGTATTCTTGGACAGGTAGCCATCGGCGCCCGCGCGCAGCGAGCGCAGCACATGCGCGCTGGTGCAATGCATGGAGAGCACGATGACCCGGGTCTCGGGCCGGCGCTGCTTGATGGTGTCGATCAGGTGAATGCCGCTGGTATTGCGCAGGCTGAGGTCGACCAACGCGATGTGGGGCGTGGTCTGCGCCAGCAGCGTTGTGGCGCTGGCGGCATCGGCCGCTTCGCCAACGACCATGAAGTCCTCTTCGAGACTGAAGATGCGCAGATAGCCTTTGCGGACGATCGCATGGTCATCGACGATGAGGATCCTGATCACAGGCCTGTCTCCTTGGTGGGCAGCGGGTTGAAGGTGGATTTCTGCGGCAGGCTGACGCAGATGCTGAGGCCGCCAAGCTCGCCATTGGCGATCTCGAGCTCGGCGCCCATCATGTCGGCGCGCTCGCGGATGCCGTACAGGCCGCCATGCATGCGGATATCGGAGTCTTTCATGCCGATCCCGTTATCCGAAATTTCCAGCACGATACGGTCGTTCTTCTTCCTGATCGCGATGCGGCAAAGGCTGGCCCTGCTGTGCCGGATCACGTTGGTGATGGATTCCTGAGCGATGCGATAGATATTCATCGTTTGCTGGCTGTCCATCAGCCCGATGGCATCGTCATGGGTAAACGAGAACGCGATGCCGATGACGTCGGAATTCCATGCGGCGATCAGGTCATTGATGCCTTCCACCAGGTCGGCCACTTCGGTGCCCAGCGGGCGCAGTCGCTTGATCACGGATTTGAGCTGAACGTTCATCTCGCTCGCATGGCGCCGGATCTCGGCGCAGCAGTTGGCCAGTTCTTCGTCTTGCGCATCCCGGCTGCGCATTTCGGCAAACTTGCCGTTGTAGTTCAGCGCGGTGATGGTCTGACCGAGCTCATCGTGCAGGTCGCGTGCGATCGCATCGCGCTCGGTCTCGATGGCGGAAATGATCTTCTGCGAGAACTCCTTCTGGGCGCTGCGCGCCTGCGCCAGCGATGCCGACAAGTTGTTCAGCGCGGTGGCCAGTTGCTCGTATTCTTTCAGCTTGAAGTGCGGCAGGTTGTCGGCGGCCTTGTTATCAGCCAGCAGACGGATGAAATGCTCCAGCGCGAGTGCCGGCTTCAGCGCTTTGTCGACCACCATCCAGACGGCGCCGATGGTGGCGATCGCAAATCCGAGCAGGAGCAGCAGCGTGCGGCCTATTTGCTCGAGCCGTTCCTGCAGTTCCGAACCGGGATCGGGCGTGAACTGGAGCTCGTGCCCGTGAATGTTCAGCGTTTCCGTCGCTGGCCAGCTGGCATTGGAAAGCATGCCCGTCGATAGCATGCTGATCAGGCCAGCTTCCCTTGGCTTCACGGGGTTGCCCTCGAGGCCGACCTGCACATGGCGCAGCGGTATCTTTCCCAGCAATTCCCTCAGCGCCAGCGGCTCATCGGCTATTTCGGCGTGGCAGCTCATGTTGCCGATCGCGATCAGTTCCTTGGTCAGATTTGCCGAGCCCCGAGTCTCACGCTCGATGTCGGGAAGCAGGAAGGCGAGGTCGATCACCAGGGTGCCGGCGACCAGGGCCAGCAGCAACAGGCTCAGGTTGGTGAACAGGCGCTTTCGGAGGTCCATGTGTCTCGGCGAGTGAGGAACGCTTTCTGTAATGTGGCGGACAGGCGGGCGCAGAGCAGTGGCGCGAGCGGCGTTTCTGTGTGCGCTGGCTGCGCCGCTGGTGGCTTGTCCTTGTTACCCGCCAAGAACACTAGCACGCTTGTTCGATGCATGCAGGCAGGGGCTTGCATATCGCAGGCGAACGTCGGATCTGTGCAGGCTTTTGCTACATCAGGTCGAACGGTTCATGTTGACGCGCATTCGCCGCCCCACACAACATGTGGCTTGCAGCTGTCCGGCTGAGATGGTCGTTATCAATGCGGTCTGTACGCGACAATCCGGATGTTCATCCATCGTTTCGATCACTGCGAACCGGACAAGTAAAAGGTAGTCGACTTGTTCGCGGTGATCGACTGGAAAATGCGCTTGCCCAGGGAGCACGAGCAGGCTTTTCCGAAAACTCTGGAAGCCAGTCCGGCGGAGTCAAAGATACGATATGTGACCTCGATTGAACGACTGGCCCGGGAGGAAGGCATCGAGCAAGGTATCCGGCAAGGCGTCCAGCAAGGTAGCGAATTCGGGTAGGCGGCCTTCGCAAGATTTCAAGCCCGGCCGGCTTGCCCGGTTTGCTAGAATCTTCGGCATGACCCGCCACAAGGCGGGCGACAAGAACATACCGGAGACACCCCCCATGACTTCCCCGCTGAAGCTCGAGATCGACGCCGGGCTCGCCGTCATCACTTTCAATAACCCCGAGCGGGCCAACGTGCTCGACCTGGCGCTGGCGCAAGCTTTCGCTGCTGCGGTCACCACCGTGGCCGGCGACAAATCGGTCCGTGCGCTGCTGATCACGGCTGCCGGTCGCCAGTTCTGCGCCGGCGGCGACATCACCGTCTTTGCCGATACTTCGCGCCCGCTGCCGGAGATCTTGCAGGAATTGCTCGATCCGGTGCATGAGGCGATGAAGATGCTGACCCTGCTCGAGATTCCCATCGTCTGCGCCATCAACGGCGCCGTCGGTGGAGGCGGTATCGGCTTTGCGCTGTGCGGCGACATCGTGCTGGCGGCGGAATCGATGAAGCTGCGCGGCGGTTATTCCGCGATCGGCCTCACGCCCGATGTGGGCGGCTCGTGGTTCGTCACCCGCCGTGCCGGAGCCGCGAAGGCCAAGGAAGTCTTCCTGACCAACCGCGCTTTCCCGGCGGCCGAATGCCTCGCCATCGGCCTGGTCGATGGCGTGCATCCGGACGCGCATCTACACGAAGCGGCGATGAAGCTCGCGCGCCAGCTGGCGCAAGGGCCGGCGCAGGCGCAGGCGCGCATCAAGGCATTGATCAATGCGGCGCACCACAACTCGCTGCACCAGCACTTTGATCTGGAGCGCGAAAACATGTTCGCCTCCGGCGAGACCGAAGACGGCAAGGAAGGCATCCGCGCCTTCATCGAAAAGCGGCCGCCCAGGTTTCAGTGAGTAACCCACAGCGCAGCCTGCGCTTGACCTGTACATGGCGGTGACCTGGCGCAGATCCGGCGCCGCCATCCATGCCAGCAAAGCCGGCTCTGACAAGTGCACCTGCACCTGTACGGAGCGGACAACAAACCTATCGGGAGACACATGAAAGCAGTCGTATGCAAGGCCTGGGGCCTGCCTGAAACCCTGGTCGTCGAAGACCTGCCGGAACGTACCGCCGCCGCCGGCGAGGTGCTGATCGATGTGATGGCCGCCGGCGTGAATTTCCCCGACGTGCTCATCATCCAGAACAAATACCAGTTCAAACCCGAGCTGCCTTTCACGCCCGGCAATGAGCTGGCCGGCGTGGTGCGCGCCGTGGGCGAGGGCGTCAATCACCTGAAGGTCGGCGACCGCGTGTTTGCGTATGTCGCGCATGGCGCGTTTGCGCAGCAGGCATCGGTGCCGGCGAACACAGTGCTGAAGATGTCCGACGAACTCGACTTCGATACCGCCGCCGCGCTGACCCTGACCTATGGCACCTCGCATCACGCCGTCGTCGACCGCGCGCAGCTGAAGGCCGGCGAGACCATGCTGGTGCTGGGCGCTGCCGGCGGCGTGGGGCTGGCTGCGATCGAGATCGGCAAGGCCATTGGCGCCAAAGTCATTGCCGCCGCATCGACGGAGGAGAAGCTGGCCATCTGCCGCGAGCATGGTGCCGATGAATGCATCAATTACAGCACCGAAGACCTGCGCGAAGGCATCAAGCGCCTCACCGGCGGCAAGGGCCCGGACGTCGTCTATGACCCGGTCGGTGGCAGCTACACCGAACCGGCTTTCCGTTCCATTGCCTGGCGCGGCCGTTACCTCGTCATCGGTTTTGCGAACGGCGAGATCCCGAAACTGCCGCTGAACCTGCCTCTGCTGAAAGGCGCATCGGTGGTCGGCGTATTCTGGGGCGACTTCGCACGCCGCGAACCGGCGCATCATGCTGCAGCGATGGACGAGCTGATGCAATGGCATCGCGAGGGCCGTATCCGTCCGCATATCTCCGCCACCTATGCACTGGCCGAGACGCCGAATGCGCTCAATGACATGGCATCGCGCAAGGTCACCGGCAAGATCGTGATCCGTCCGCGCCAGTAAGCGCAGCCACAGGAGCCTTTCATGAGCAACCGACCCAAGGTCTATGCGATCGAGGGTGTGATCCCCGTGATCCACCCCAGCGCCTACGTACACCCGACCGCCGTGCTGATCGGCGACGTCATCATCGGCCCCGGCTGCTATGTCGGCCCGAATGCCTGCCTGCGCGGCGACTTCGGCCGCCTCGTGATGGAAGAGGGCTCGAACCTGCAGGACACCTGCGTGATGCACGGCTTCCCCGGCAGCGACACCGTGATCGAAGTCGATGGCCACGTCGGCCACGGTGCGGTGATCCATGGCGCGCGCATCGGCCGCAATGCGCTGGTGGGCATGAATGCGGTCGTGATGGATGGCGCCGTGATCGGTGAATCGTCCATCGTCGCGGCAATGGCTTTCGTGAAGACCGGGATGCAGGTGCCGCCGAAAAGCCTGGTGCTCGGCTCGCCGGCCAAGATCTCGCGCACGCTCAGCGATGAAGAGATTGCATGGAAGCGCAAGGGCACGGCTGAATATCAGAACCTGGCCATTCAATGCCTGGCAGAGATGCGCGAAGTCGACCCGCTGGCCGCCATCGAACCGGATCGCAAGCGGCTGCGCATCGATTCCTCGGTTAATTTGCTGAAGCCCAAGTCGTCTGAGGCAAAATAACGGAGTACGGTAGCGTCAGCCGGGCGGCAAGGCGCACAATGCCGATATCAAACTCCCGGAGCCCCGCATGCAATATACGACCCTCGAGATCGCGACCGAAGGCCATGTCGCCACCGTCTGGCTCAACCGGCCCGACCTGCGCAATGCCTTCAACGAGACCTCGATTGCCGAGATCACGCATGCGTTCCGTGCGCTCGACAAGGACCGGAGCATCCGCGCCGTCATGCTGGCCGCGCGCGGCCCGGCCTTCTGCGCCGGCGCCGACCTGAACTGGATGAAAAAAATGGCCGGTTACTCCGAACAGGAGAACCTGGCCGACGCTGCCGCGCTGGCCGACATGCTGCATGCGATCTACGAGTGCAGCAAACCGACGATTGCACGCGTGCAGGGCGATTGCTATGCCGGCGGCATGGGGCTGGTGGCTGCCTGCGATATCGCGATCACCGTCGAGCGTGCCGAGTTCTGCCTGTCAGAAGTGAAACTGGGTTTGATCCCGGCCACGATTTCACCTTACGTGATACGGGCCATCGGTGAACGCGCATCGCGTCGCTATTTCCTGACCGCCGAGCGCTTCAGCGCCGCCCGTGCGATGCAAATCGGCTTGGTGCATGAAGTCGTCGGCGAAGACCAGCTCGATGCCACTGTTGAGCGCATTGCCCATGCGATCGTCTCGTGCAGCCCCCATGCGGTGGGTGAGGCCAAGCGGCTGGTGCGCGATGTATCGGGTGAAGCGATCGAGCCGCACCTGGTGGCGGATACCGTGCGCCGCATTGCCGAAGTGCGCGTGTCGCCGGAAGGCCGCGAGGGCGTGGCGGCCTTCCTTGAAAAGCGCAAGCCGTCCTGGCTGGCGGACTGAGTCATTTCTGTTTGTGTTGCCGTGGCCCGCACCAGCGGGCTGCCTGCTTCGCCGTCGTCATTTACACTGTCGGTTTTGACGCTTCCCGCAAGACCCCGCATGCCTGATTCCTTCCCGTTGCTTTCCCGGCTGCAGCAGCAATTGGCGCAGCTCGGCGAGCAGCACCTGTTGCGCCGCCGGCGCTCGGTGTCGACGCCGCATGCAGCGCGCCTGACCGCCGATGGCCAGCCGCTGCATGCGTTCTGCAGCAATGATTACCTCGGACTCGCCACCGATGCGCGCGTGGTCGCCGCCTTGCGTGAAGGCGCTGAACGATACGGCGCCGGTAGTGGCGCATCGCATCTGATCAGCGGACATTCGCAAGCGCATGCGGCGCTGGAACGACGGCTCGCCGAATTCATGTCGCCCAGCATTGCCGATGCGGCGGCGCTGTATTTTTCCACCGGCTACATGGCCAATCTTGCCGTGCTGTCTGCACTGGCCGGCAAGGGCGCGGAAATCTTTTCCGAAGAACTGAATCATGCGTCGCTGATCGACGGTGCACGCTTGTCGCGCGCAACGATACGCGTCTATCCGCATCGCGACCTCGCTGCGCTGGAAACGATGCTGATGGCCAGCACCGCGCAAGACAAGCTGGTTGTCACCGACAGCGTGTTCAGCATGGATGGCAACATCGCGCCGCTGTCAGAATTGCTGGCGCTGTGCGAGCGCCACGGCGCATGGCTGGTGGTCGATGATGCGCACGGTTTTGGCGTGCTGGGTGCGCAGGGCCGGGGCGTGCTGCAGATGCTGGGCCTGGCCTCGCCGCAGATCGTTTACATCGGCACGCTGGGCAAGGCCGCCGGTGTGGCCGGTGCTTTCGTCGCCGCGCATGAGTCGGTCGTCGAGTGGCTGGTGCAGCGTGCGCGTCCATACATCTACACCACCGCCGCACCGCCGGCCGTGGCGCATGCGCTGCTGACCAGCCTCGACATCATCGAAGGCGCGGATGGCGACGCCTTGCGTGCGCGCCTGCAGTCCAATATTGCGTTGCTGCGGCAATCGCTGCAGTTGCAGGGCTGGGCTTTGCTGCCGTCATCGACGGCGATACAGCCGGTGGTTATCGGCAGCAATGCCGACACCATGGCGACGGGTGCGGCCTTGCTGGAGCGCGGCTTCTGGGTCGGCGCGATTCGCCCGCCGACAGTTCCGGTGGGTACCTCGCGCTTGCGGATCACGCTGTCCGCGGCGCATGAGGCCGATGACGTGCGCGCGCTCGCGGCGGCCGTGAATGCGGTCGAGTCTGCGGCAGGCTCAACCGAAGCAACAGAAATCGCTACCGCAGCAAAGGACGCCTGATCATGACTCCGCGTTTCACCTGTTTCATCACCGGCACCGACACCGGCGTCGGCAAGACCCTGGTCTCGGCCGCGTTTGTCCATGCGCTGGCACGTAACGGCCTGAAGGCAGTCGGCATGAAGCCGGTTGCCGCCGGTTCGGTCGTCATCGATGGCCGACTGGCCAATGAAGACGTCGACACGCTGGCCGCCGAAGCCAGCATCGCGTTGCCGGTGCAGATGACCTCGCCCTACATCCTGCGCGAAGCCTGCGCGCCGCATGTGGCCGCGGCGCTGGAGGGCGTAACCATCGAAAAATCCGTCCTGTTCGACGCTTACCGGCAGACCGCCGAACGCGCCGAAGCCGTGGTCGTGGAGGGCGTCGGCGGCTTCCGGGTGCCGCTGGCCGAGGGTTTCGATACCGCGGATCTGACGGCCGGACTGGCGCTTGATGTTATCCTCGTGGTTGGCCTGCGTCTCGGCTGCCTGAACCACGCATTGCTGAGCGCCGAAGCCATTGCCGCGCGTGGCCTGAAACTGGCCGGCTGGGTGGCCAACCAGATTGATCCGGTCATGCCCCATCAGGAAGCCAATCTGGCTGCGCTGCAGGCAGGCTTGCCGGCGCCGCTGGTCGGCGTGGTGCCGTGGATGGATACCCCATCGGCCGCCGTCGCCGCTGAACATATCGCATTTGATCTCCTGCCGTCGTGGCCTGTGCCGCGCGGCTGAATTCGCAGAAAACAGGAATACCGCATGTCGTCCGACACCCTTACTTCCCAACCGGTCAGCTCTCAACCGGCCGCCTCTCAATCGGTCACTTCCCAAGCGATCGCCTTCCACGCCGCCACGAAAAAAGTCGCTGCTGTGGCTGCCGCCAACGAGACCTGGCCGGTCGCTGAAGTCGCGGCGCTGTTCGAGCTGCCGTTCAATGATCTACTGTGGAAGGCACAGGAAGTGCATCGCGCGAACTGGGATGCCAATGAAGTCGAGCTGGCGACCCTGTTGTCGATCAAGACCGGTGGCTGTCCGGAGAATTGCGGCTACTGCCCGCAGTCCGCGCATCATGACACCGGCGTGAAGGCGGAGAAGATGATGGCGGTCGATGAGGTGGTCGCCGCCGCGCAGGCCGCCAAGGACGGCGGCGCGACGCGCTTCTGCATGGGCGCTGCCTGGCGCGCGCCGAAGGACCGCGACATCGACGCTGTCGAAGAAATGGTGAAGGCCGTCAAGGCGCTTGGTCTCGAGACCTGCGCCACGCTCGGCATGCTGAAGGAAGAGCAGGCGCAGCGCCTTGCTTCGGCCGGCCTCGACTACTACAACCACAACCTCGACACCGCGCCCGAGTTCTACGGCGAGATCATCACCACGCGCGACTATCAGGATCGGCTCGACACGCTCGGCCATGTACGCGAGGCGGGGCTGAAGGTCTGCTGCGGCGGCATCGTCGGCATGGGTGAGTCGCGCATGCAGCGCGCCGGCCTGATCGCGCAGCTGGCCAACCTGAACCCATACCCGGATTCGGTGCCGATCAACCATCTGGTGGCCGTCGAAGGCACGCCGCTGGCTGACCAGGCACCGTTGGATCCGCTGGAATTCGTGCGCACCATTGCAGTCGCACGCATCACGATGCCTAAGGCGCGCGTGCGCCTGTCGGCAGGCCGCCGCCAGCTTGGCGACGGTGTACAGGCGCTGTGCTATCTGGCCGGTGCGAACTCGATCTTCTACGGTGACAAGCTGCTCGTCACCGGCAACCCGGAAGTCGAGGAAGACCGCGCATTGCTGGGACGCCTGGGCATGCGCGGCAAGCAGGTGTGATTCAGCGCCGTTAGTTCATCGCCGTTAGTTCATCGCGATTAATTCAGCGCTTTTTTCAGGTCGAAGGGCCGGCCCTTCCGGTCCTCGATCTGCCGCGTGGCCAGTTCGTTGAGGATGCGGAAGTCCTGCTCGTCCCGCGCGCGCTGCACCAGATTCTGCGCCACCTCATGGCCCAGCGTGATCCGCTTCTTCATCGCCGACAGCAGCACCAGCACCAGGTCCATCGACGCGTCGTGATTGATCGCGATGGACAGCACGGAGTTGCCGCTCTGGGTCAGGTAATTCGGGTTGGCGCCATGCTTGAGCAAGATTTCCACCGAGCGTGGCTTGTCGAGCAGGACGATCCCCATCAGAAGGCTGAAACCGCCGGTTTCTGGCAGCACGCCGACGCCGGCGCCAAGCAGTACCTCAACGCAGTCCGTTGCGTCGTTCGCCACGGACTCCATCATCGCGTGGCTCATCCACATTCCGCCGAACGCCTTTTGGTCTTTGCTCGTTTTTTTCAGCAGGTACATCAGCGTCTCCGCGTGATTGCCCGCGCAAGCCAAGTTGGCCGGCATCCCGGCTTCGGTCGATTTCTGGACCGCACCGTGCTTGAACAGCAGCTTGGCTATCTGTATGTGGCCGTGCTTCGCCGCATGATGCAGCGGTGTCATGCCGCTCAGGCCGAGCAGATTCGGATTGGCACCCCTGCGCAGCAGAAGCTTCACGGCACTGGTTTTTCCTGCTTCGATAGCCGCCGTCATCGCGGTGTGCCCGTTCGCTGAGCGGAAATCCAGCAGGGCCTTGCTTGTCCGCTTCAGGATCTTCTTCAGCAGCGCCGGATCGCCGAGCTGGCTGGCGGTAACCAGCGGCGTACTCTGGCCGTCGCAGGTATTGACCTTGGCGCCGCAGCGCAACAGCCGTTTGGCCAGTGCGACATCGCCGCCGGCACAGGCGGCATGCAGTGGCGTTTGCCTGGAGCTGCCGCGCGCATCGAGGTCGATGCCGGGCATGCCCAGCAGGAAGTCAACGATGTCCGTGCGCTTCATTTCAATGGCCGCGACCAGGGGCGTGCATTTCAGCAGGGAGATTGGCTGGTTGATTAAAGTCGGCTGCTCTTCGAGTATGTCCGCCAGGCGGTCGAGGTCGGCATCGACCAGCGCATCCTGCATGGCCTGAGTGGCTTCGGTCGCGATCGGCTTCGTGCCGTCGATGACGACGACGTCGTCAGAGGCGTCGATCTCGCCGGGGAAGTGGCGCACTTCATATCGCGGCTCCGAGCTGGAGTGGTCGATCGCGGACTCTTCGTGGTCCCTCGGGTCGGCAGGTGCTTGCCGGTTGACCATCCTTGTCCGGGAGGCGTCCGGAGAGCGTGGCTGCACCGACCTCGGCGTATCGGCATTGACGACGGTGGTCGCGGTCAGCGGCAGGTGGGAATTGGTGGCATGCATCAGAGCGGTCCTTGTTGATAGGGAATCGGATGGCCGGGGCTGGCCAGCAAGCGCATACGTGCAAAATCCGGTGTCCGCTATCCGGACTCGCAAGCAGTTTTCGCAGCAGGGCTGGCTTCCTAAATCAATGAATTAATCGCCGATCGATCTGGCAGTTCTGCAATCACTTCATCGCCGAGCAAAAAAATGGCCGGACTGTTGTCCGGCCACGGTTGCTATCAGCGATTGGTTCGGTCAGCGTAAATTGCAGCCGAAAGTTTTGCGCGCCACCATGCCAACCACGGCCGACTGGCCGCTGTGCTGTGTGCCTTCGCTCAGCACGTCTTCGTAGTTGCATAGCTCGGTAATGTCCATGTCGCCGAATGCATCGCGCAGCATGTCTTCGGTGTACAGATGGTCTACTAGCGGCGGTCCGCCAGTCTTGTAATCGAGTTGTTTCGGTGTGTAGCCCTGCAGCAGGATCAGGCCGTCGGGCTTCAATGCCGATTTCATCTGCTTGAATAGCGTCGCGCGTGTATCGGGATCGGCGAACTGGATGAAAATCGCGACCACCGCATCATATTCCCCCACTTTCCACGGCCAGTCTTCGACGCTGCTGATGCTGTAGTTCACATCGACGCCGGCGTCGGCTGCCAGCTTCTTCGCCTTGGCCACGCCGACCGGCGAGATATCGAAGGCATCGACCTTCAGGCCGCGCTGTGCCATCCAGACGCTGTTGCGGCCTTCGCCATCGGCGACGGCCAGCACGCGCATGCCCGGTGCCAGCAGGCCGGCATGGCCGGCCAACCACACGTTCGGTTCGGTGCCGAAGATGTATTCGTCGGCTTCGAAGCGCTTGTCCCAGGTCTGCTGAGGATTGGAAAAACCTTTGCTCATGCGGCGGGCGTCTCATCTGCGGTGGCGACCTTGCAGGTCGAGATGCCCAGCAGCGGGTAGGCAGGGCAGAAGCGCATCACGCCGGTGGCAATGGCGACGATGCCCAGCCAGCCCCAGGGGCCGATGACGTTCATCAGGGTCAGTGCGATCAGCACGATACCGGCGATGATGCGCAGCGCGCGGTCCAGGTTTCCGACGTTGGCTTTCATACTTCCTCCCTAGGGTTGGGGTTGTGGTTGGCCTGCTGATGGCTACTGTAACGCCAAACATTATATAAATCAATAAAGTGTTGCCATTGACGCCAGACCCGCGTGCCTGACGCCCGGGGTGCGCCGCACCCACCTCCCTGACCGGGCCTGCCCTCGGTCCGGCCAGCTTTGGTCCTCAGTCAGGCCACCCCATGAAAAACGCCCCGGCTGGCGGGGCGTTTTGTGGGGCAGGGCGGGCGGCGGCTTATGGCTTGCTGTCGGCGCTGGCTTTCTTGTCCGCTTTGGCGTCGGCCTTGGGCTTCTTCACGTTCTTTTTCGGCTGCGCCTGCTCGGTCGGTTCGACGTAGTAATCAGGCGGCGGTGCATTCGGATCGACCTTGGGCGGTGCGCCGGCCGATGCGGCCTGGGCGAGGAAGGCGGTGAGCAGGGCGATGAACAGGTTCTTCATGGGTCGTACTTTCTTGCTTTGTGAGTGGTTGATGAAAAACAGTGATCTCAAAAACGCGAGTAACGGTTGTCTCCGTGCGCACAGTCTACTGCGAAATGCTGCGCCCCGGCACATCCGCAGCGATCGTGGACTCAGGTCTTCGACAGCGCCTGGTCGATGTCCCACAGGATGTCGTCCACCGACTCGATGCCGACGGCGAGCCGGATCAGGTCGGGCGGCACGCCGGCGGCGATTTGCTGTTCTTCCGACAGCTGCCGGTGCGTGGTCGATGCCGGGTGGATGACCAGGGTCTTGGCATCGCCGATATTGGCCAGGTGCGACAGGAATTCGACGCTCTCGATGAACTTCTGTCCGGCCGCAGCGCCACCCTTGACGCCGAATGACAGCACCGCGCCCGCGCCCTTGGGCAGGTATTTCTGCGCGAGGTCGTAGTAACGGTTGTTCTTTAGCCCCGGGTAATTCACCCACGACACCTTCGGATGCTCGGACAGGAATTGCGCAATCCTCAGCGTGTTGCTGCAGTGGCGCTCCATGCGCAGGTGCAGGGTCTCGACGCCTTGCAGCAGCAGGAAGGCATTCATCGGCGATAGCGCCGGGCCGAAGGTGCGCAAGCCTTCCATCCGGCACTTCATTGTGAAGCCGAAGTCGCCGAAGGTTTCGTAGAAGCGTACGCCGTGATAACCCTTGGACGGGTCCGTCATCGACGCAAACTTGCCATTGCCCCAGTTGAACTTGCCCGACTCGACGATGATGCCGCCCATCGTCGTGCCATGCCCGCCGAGGAACTTGGTCACCGAATGCATGACGACCGCCG
>JACCDH011393583.1_pt1 | contig 25922 bp, 25 predicted proteins | sample 7442481 | NCBI WGS metagenome assembly JACCDH01 (sample SAMN15323433, study PRJNA562643) | freshwater metagenome | isolation source: river surface water | place: USA:Blue River Watershed | collected 2017-08-15 | reverse complement strand
AGAAGTGGGGTCAAAAGCCATAAAATGGTCAATTAACGCATCAGAAATTTGATCAGCTACTTTATCTGGGTGTCCTTCAGAAACCGACTCAGAGGTGAATAGATATGCCATGGGCGAATATTATTTATATATTAAAATTTTGTGTTCCTTTAAACTCTTCCATCGTCGCGTGACCATCAGAACTAATTCCTTTTCGCTGAACTACATTTAAAAATGTCATCCATAATATTTTCATATCGAGTGCAAATGAGAGCTTTTCAACGTATTCAATATCTAGTCTAAATTTTTCTTCCCAACTTATTGCATTACGTCCATTAACTTGAGCCCAACCGGTAATACCAGGCTTTACATTGTGTCTGCGGGTTTGTTCCGGAGTATAGCGAGTTAAATATTGAGTTAGTAATGGCCGTGGCCCTACTAAACTCATATCTCCTTTCAAGACGTTAAACAATTGAAGTAATTCATCAATTGACAACCTTCTAACTACTTTACCTATTGGGGTTAATCTAATTTCATCAGGCAATAAATTCCCATCTGCATCTAAACCATCATGCATTGTCTTAAATTTTAAAATAGTAAATGGTGTACTTTGAAAACCCGGTCTTACTTGGAGAAATATTGAGTTGCCTTTGTTCGCTATCAATAACAAGATATAAGTAACAAGAATTACAGGTAAGCTCAAAATGAGTATGCAGAATGCTGCAGAAAAATCAAATATTCTTTTAAAGCAATTCTTATACATTCAAAATTTCAAGTATTGGTAATTTAATTCGATATATATATATTTACTAGTGATGTAAAATGGAGAAAACTCATATTAAAAATTAATTCTAACATAGAATTAATTTAATTAAAGGATTTCCATTTTACCAGAAATTACATTTAATACTTCCATGCCCTTAATTACATTTAATCTCTCTTCGCCTTTTAAATAAGTCAATGTCCCGTCTAAATTTCTGCTCTCTCTATACTTACTTACTTTAAAAGCTTTTTCAACACTTACTTTTTTAATTTTATCGTTTAACAAATCATTCCTCACAAAATAAGCATTATTACCTGCTAAATTGCACCCAACTAATGAATACCCTTTTTGCGACGCAATCTCATGTAATGCAGGCAATGAAGCACCCCAATATAAGTTACTAAAATGTTTATCTGTTCTATAAAAATTTTCATCATATGGAACAGAAATAGCTCTTTCATTCCCAAAAACACTATTGTATTCCGTAATTAAGATACTAGGATTCAACAATTCAAAATTTAAAGATTTCAAAATATGGTAATCATTGCCGTCTAAATCAATATGTAATAAACCTAAATCTGTAAATCCTGATTCACTCAAAAGTTGATTAATATTTTCTTGATTAATAAAAATCGCTTTTGCAGTAAGCGAATACTTCCAAAACCACTCTTGATTTGCTAATCTATTCATAGATTCTTCAGATCCATCCATCACAAAGCCTTCCCAATTGTTATTCATCATCAAAAACCTGGTGTTAGATTCAAGAAAATCTTCAACTCCAAATTCTATAAAAGTTTTATTCTTTATTGATAAATTATTGACAAGATATTGTATGATCCCATCGTCACCCCATTGACTAAAAATTTTAAATTCGTGATCATTGATATTGGTAGAGCTTATTAGATTTGAGTGGCTTGACAATAATGCCCCTATTGCTAAAAGTTCTTTTTCATTAACAATTGATTTTTTATTAAAAAAATTTCTAAGTACAAATTGTATTATTCTTTTCATTTATGTTTGGTTTTAAAATTTTATAAAAACCGTGTCTAAACACGCAAATATACGCTCAAATTCAATTTCTGATAAATTAGATCCACTAGGTAGACACAATCCCATTTCAAATAATTTATCCGATACACCGTTTAAATATTGTTTTGATTTTTGAAAAATTGGTTGCTGGTGCATTGGTTTCCAAAGTGGCCTTGATTCTATATTATCCTTTTCTAAAGCAATCCTTATTTTTTCTCTATTAATTCCATTATTCATATTAGGATCGACTAATATACACGTCAACCATCTATTTGAAAAGTAAGATGAAGGTTCTTCTTGAAACTTAATATCAAATCCTTTTCTATTTAGATTTGTAAAATATTTATAATATCTGTAAAAATTACTTCTTCTTGCCTTAATTCTTTCATCAAGTACATCCAATTGTCCTCTTCCGATTCCGGCTAAAACGTTTGACATTCTGTAATTGTACCCAACCTGAGAATGCTGATAATGCATAGCTTGATCTCTAGCCTGAGTAGATAAAAATCTTGCCTTTTGAATTAATTCTGAATTGTTTGAAAGCAACGCTCCACCACCGGAGGTTGTAATAATTTTATTTCCATTAAAACTTAATATGCCAAAATTGCCAAAACTTCCACATAATTTCCCATCAATGCTTGAGCCAAGAGCTTCCGCTGCGTCTTCAACAACTGGCACATTAAATTCATTAGCAATTGCAATAATTTCATCAAGTTTTGATGGCATACCATATAAATCAACAGTAATTACTGCTTTGGGTAACTTACCCAACATTTTAGCTTCATCTAAAGCCCCTTTTAGTAAATTGGGATCTAAATTCCATGTATCATTTTCTGAATCTATAAATACAGGCTCTGCTCCCAAGTATTTAATAGGATTAGCAGAAGCTGAAAATGTAAATGATTGACAAAAAACATAATCACCTTTACCCACCCCTAAAAGAATAAGGGCCAAGTGGATTGCGGATGTTCCAGAATTCAAAGCAGCAACATGCTGAACATTAGTTATATCCTCTAAACTTCTTTCAAATGCATCTACATTAGGGCCTAATGGAGCAATCCAATTGGTTTCAAAGGCTTCAACTACATATTTTAATTCGTTTTCACCCAAATGAGGAGAAGAAAGCCAAATTTTCGAATTATTCATGTACTATTTTTTTTACTACTCTACCAGGCATGCCTATAACTAAAGAATTATCAGGAATATCTTTAGTAATAACTGCTCCTGCACCTATTTTACAATATTGGCCTATTTTAATATTAGGAATAATTTTTGCCCCGGCACCAATATGTGTCCCTTTGCCAATTAAAACTCCACCACATAGAATTGCCCCTGGAGATACGTGAACAAAATCTTCTAAAATACAATCATGCTCAACAATACTCCCTGAATTAATAATAGCATGATCCCCAACTTTAGCATTAATATTTATAATTGCACCTGGCATTACAACAACACCACAGCCAATAGATACATTCATACTTGATATGATAGAATGTTTAGAAATTGTATTAATATAATTAAGATTAAATTGTTCAACAATTTTTTGACGAACATTATTGTCTCCAATTGCTACAATTGCACCTTCAATTTTTGTAAAATCAATTTCAAACGTTTTGTACACTTTATAACCTAAACAGGTTTCAACGTTATCGTCACAAAAAAATATTTCACTAAGTCCTAATGAAGTTAGTTGATCAAAAACAACACAACCATGACCTCCTGCGCCGAAAATAATATTCATTTTTTAGTTCATGTAACTGTTATACTCTTTTATCAATTCTCCCCAAATTTTTTTTTGATCATAATTTTGTCTCATTAAATCTCTTCCATTTGAACCCAATTTGTTTCGAAGATTAATGTCATTTAATAACATTTCAATTGATTTAGCAAGAGCCTTTTCATCCTTTACCGGGAAAATTAATCCGTTAAATTCTGAAATAATAATTTCATTGCACCCATTAATATCTGAAACTACACACGGTAGTCCTATCGAACATGCCTGGATTGGAACATTGGGGAATCCTTCTCTATGAGAGGGAAAAGCTAATAAATAACTAATTGCCATATAAGGCCTGACATCCTCAACAAATTCAACATTAATTATGCTGGAATCATTCTTAATAACCTCGGAAATATAATCTGATAATGGATCAAGATTGTGCTCTAATGGCCCAACCAATAATAATTTAATATTATGCTTACCTTTTAAAACTAGAAATGCTTTAACCAACTCTTCTACTCCTTTATCTTTGACTTTTCTACCTACAAATAAAATTACTTTCTCGTCTGTTAAGCCAAATTTTGCTCTCAGTAATTGCGCCTCTACCTCCACTTCATTTGACAACTTATAATAATCTGTATCTATTCCATTACTTGATCCATTACCCAAAACACTAATCTTAGTTGGTTTTATCAATTTATTATTTATTATAAAATTCATTAAATGAAATGAATTACAATAAACATGTGTTGAGACCGAATATGTCAAATATTCGATAAGCCATAAAACAAATCTTCGAATCCCTTTTTCCCCAATCCAAGGTATCCCAGCAACTGTATGTAAACGCACTTTTACTCCAACAATTCTAGAAGCTACCATGCCTATAAATCCAGCTTTGGGTGTATGAGTATGAACAATTTGAGGAGAAATGGCTCTAATTATTTGAATCATTTTCAATAATGAAATAATATCTTGATACATCGATGGTCTCCTTTCCATCTTAATAGGAATTGTCTTTACGTGTTCCTCTAATTCAAATTTATTAAGATCATCACCAGGAGAAGAAATAGCAATAACATCAAAGTGTTTATTCATTTCTCTTAACTGTCCTTTCAACAACAACCTTAAAGAAATTGGAACAGTAGTTATCCTTACCAGTTTAACTTTTTTCATAAGTATTCACAAACCAATGTTGAAAGCAAAAAAAAGTCCAAATCTTAAAAGTGTTATCAGACCGACATTCAAGATGGTCTTCAATAATTTTATGAATATAGCTGTAATTAAATATAGCTTGCTTTTGAATAAAAGCTTTGCTACTGAAAATAAGAAGTTCTTTCTTAAGAATAGTTCTTAACCAATCCCCAATAGGAATTCCAAAGCCTTGTTTATTGATGTCAAGAAAGTTTTTCGGAAAATTATCCTTAAATGCTTCTTTGAGTATAAATTTTTTACTAAAACCATTAATCAATTGATCATCGGGCAAGAGATTGACGAAATCTAAAATTTTTCTATTTAAAAACGGAGAGCGACATTCCAATGAAGCCATCATACTCGTCCTGTCAACTTTAGTTAACATATCTCCCTCTAAACTTATCATTAAGTCAGCTTCTCTAAATTTAGACAGACTATCAATTGAATCATCTAAGAGTTGTTGAAAATAATTGAAACTATTTTTATGTCTAAAAGAAGGGTTTAGCAAATCGGAAAGATCCCTCTCTTGAAAACCAAGTGACAAGATATTATAATAAAAGTCATTACTATAACTCACTGACGAAAGAAATTTTTTTAATTTAAATTTAAAGCCTCTATTGTCTTTTTTATTATTTAAGGTAATATCAGCTAATTTTAAAATAAATGAATGAATATTTTCGCTAATTGAATTTGTGTAATGATAATTAAGTTTACCAATATAATGTTTGTTGTAGCCTGAAAAAATTTCATCTGCACCATCACCTGTCAGTGCAACTTTTACATATTTCCTTGTATATTCTGCCAATAAATAACTAGGCAAGGCTGACGAATCTGCAAATGGTTCATCGAAATTATTTAATATTTTGTTTGTATTATGAAGCAAATCCCCCTCTTTCACAATTAATGTATGGTGATTGCTATGAATAATTTTTGAAACTAACCGGGCCTTAGAAGATTCATCAAAAGATTTATTTTCAAATCCGATTGAGAAAGTATCAATCTTATTGATTGACAATTCTGATAAGCAATAAGAAACAATTGAAGAGTCAACTCCTCCTGATAAAAAAGTCCCAATCGGAACATCTGAAACACTTCTTGATAGAACACTCTCAAAAACAAGGTCTCTTATTTTCGAGGTGCAATTCTTAGGATCAAATGAGCCAGAGTTTGTTTTACAAAATTGAATATCGGAAATTTCAAATTCATGATTAATAATGTCAAACTTTAAAATTGTCCCAGGATTAAGTTTATACACATTTTCATAAATTGTAAAAGGAGAAGGAATATAAGTTAACTGAAAGTACAGATTTAGAGCTGTTCTATCAATATTTAAATTATGATCTAAAACTTTTACAATGGACTTTAACTCAGATGCGAAATAAAAAGAATCCTTGGTACGATAATAGTACAAAGGTTTTTCACCAAATGAATCTCTTGAAACAAATATTTTATTCTCACTCGAATCATAAATTGCAAAGGCGAACATCCCATCCAATTTATTTACAAATTCGATACCCTCAACTTCATATAATTTTAAAATTACTTCCGTATCAGAATTAGTAGAAAAATTATATCCTTTAGATATTAATTCATTTTTAAGTGTTAAATAATTATATATTTCCCCATTAAAAACTAAAACAATTGAACCATCTAAACTTAGCATCGGTTGATTACCAAAATCGAGATCAATTATTGCTAATCTTCTCATTCCAAGAGCAATGTTGTAGTCTAAACATTCTCTATAATATACACCACCATCGTCAGGCCCACGATGAATAATCTGATCATTCATTAATTGAATGACATTTTTTACATCTTTCTTCTGCCCAAAATAACCATTAATACCACACATACCTTAAAGACTATTGAAAATTGAAATGTATTTTGAGAAATTTGACTGAATAGAATATTCGTTTTTAATAATTTCTATATTTTTGATACCTACTGATCGATAATATTCAATGTTTAAAATCATATCAGTTAACACAATACTCCATTCTAAAGTATTAGATGCAAATTTATTTTCATTTCCATGATTAATTTTAATATTCGATTCGAAAGGAAATGAAATAGTAGGCTTACCTACCGCCATATATTGAATAAGTTTAAAACCACATTTTCCTTTGTTAAAAAGATTATCTTCAAGAGGCATGATTCCAATATCAATACTATTTAGGAAATCATATTCAATTTCAGGAGACCAATTAAAGAAATAGGAATTATTAAATGAAAATTCGGAAATTAAAGAATTATCAAATCCACAAAAATGGAATTGTAAGTTGGGGAATTTTTCAATTAGACTTATAAAAACATCTCTCAATTTCAGCAAATTATAAGAAGTAGTTTTTGAGCCAATCCAGCCAATAACGATTTCATTAGGTATGAAATTTTTTGTTTTTATTTTGCTTTGATAAATATCAAAATCTATTGATGTTGGAATTTCACTAATATTACAATTATACTTCTTTAAGTATTCGGTTAAATATGGACTCCCCGAAATGATATACGAAGAAATTTTAGCAATAACAGGTATTTTATTTTTGAAAAATTGCTTCGCTAAAAAATTTGAGTGGTTATCGTAGTTATGAAATATAGCATCATCAAAATCTAAGACAAATTTAACACCCTTTAAATATAGAAAATATTCAAGAAAAGGTGGAAAATAAGGGATAAGTTCATATTCTATAAAGATTATATCAGATTTTCTAACTTTAAAAAAAATAATATAAATTCTTTTAAAGGTGAATAAAATATACTTTGATAGCTTAATTTTATGATTATTATTTATGAGACTAATGTAGTCGTCATCAAAAAAAGAATAATATTTACAATTAAAAAAATTCTCAAAATAACGCGAAAATTGAAATGTCCTATATCTACTACTTGGCCCTTTATCAGTATATTTTGTAAAAAAAATAACTCTCATTTTAATTATTCATTATTATAGAATTAAGTTTCAAGATGGCATTTTCCATCTTGAAATTATTAGCAGTTAATATCCCATTTTTGGAAAACAATTTCATTAAACTTTCATCTTTCAACATCTTCAAGACTGCCTCTGCAATTTTATTTGGAGACTGAATATCCACTGTTAAGCAATTATATCCATTAATTGCAAAATCAGATATACCTCCACATTGAGTAGTCACTACAGGCAATCCATTTGCCATCGCTTCTAAAGGAGGGAGTCCGAACCCTTCAATCCAAGAAGAAAAAACAAAAAGTGTAGAAGTTCTAAAAATAAGTCCCAATTCTTTATCATTGGAAGGCCTATGAATAACAAATGGGACCTTTGTATCAAAAATAAACTCTTCTTGACTAACTATAACTAATCTAAGGTTATTAATAGTGTTAGAAAGAATATGAGCTGCTTTTAAAAAATCATCAAACCCTTTCCAATCAACACTTCTTGCAAAGCATAAAATATCAACTGTGTCCTTAGGGGGAGTCCAGACATCTGGCAATAACCCATAAAAATTCTTAGAAATTACCCCATTAGAAATAGAATCTACTTCTATATTATATTTTTGACTAAGATGAAATGACAACCAGTTTGAAACACTAATTTTTTTAATTGGCAAAAAATAAGCAATTCTAAATAGCCCTTTTTTAAAAATATTACCAATAGAGTTGGAATTTCCAAGTATAATATCATCATCATGTTGAATAATTAATATTATATTATTGAATGAAATTTTATTTAATACTGTAATAAATAAGGATTGCCAACTTGTAGCAATAATTAAAGCATCTTTTTCTATTTTACCGTGAAATGAAAAAATGACACCCAAATAGTACAAATAATTTCTGAATATTTTAGGTGTAATTAGTCTTCGGATATTTACACCTGAAATCGAAGGTATAACTTCATCTAAATTTGAACAAGGATAAATCAAAGTTACATCATGCCCTAAGTCAGATAAACCCCGGCAATATTGCAAAGCAATCCTTAAACCACCAGAATTGTTAAAATTTAATATTGGAAATAAAATTTTCACAGATAAATTAAATTATTAAAGTACTATCTTTGGTTTAAATCAGGCAGTTTAAAGTCAATGTAATTGTCTTTATGAACCCATTCTCTAACTTTAGGATTATTCCTGTAATTCTCTTGATGAAATAAAAAACCTTCGTTCTCTTTTAAACTAAACCTTTTATATAAGGTCCTAATTTGAGGATAAAATGATATTTTAATTCGAAAAATTAAATTTTTAATTTTATCATAAATTCTATTAGCAAGTGATGGAAGCGGTTCTATCGCTTCAATCATAAAACTAGATCTCAATGAAGTAAACGAATTACAAACACCAGCATAAAAAGCTCTATTATCAAAATAATCAAAAGACAATCTTTCTTTTGATATTTGATGGTAAAGCAAAACCCCGCTACTATATAACGCCTTTTTATTAAAAGCCTTTGCTTTGTTTGTTAGAGCTGTTTCACCATCTCCCTGAAACATTTGGAGGTCTTTTCGAATATTATCAGGATTAAACCCGCCTAATTCCATAAAAACACTTTTCCTTACAGTAAAATTAAGCCCCCAAACATAATTGGGATCAATTTCAATTTCATCTTTTTCTAAATCAAGCAAACTGAGCCATAAACATATTTTACCTCCATATTTTGACTTACTCCAAAAATAATTAAGCCATTTGGGAGGGTAAATTTCATATAGCGGCAAACATGGGCCTGTTAATAAATCTATATGGGATTTTGATCTTAACAACATATCAATAGATTTAAGCCAATCTTTAGATAAAACCACATCATCATCTATGAATGTCAATATATCGCCTCTGGATATACTAGCCCCTAGGTGTCTTCCTGTTAATAATCCCGGTGTACTATCAAATTTGTATCTAACACTTAAATTAGGATTGTCCTCAATGAATTTTTTTACTACTTCAAAAGTGCAATCGTTCGAGCCATTATCAATGATAATTATCTCAAAATCTATATTTTCAACAGTTAAATTTAAAAATGAACTTAAAGTAACTTTTAATTGACTATGGCGGTTGAAAGTAGGAATAATTATTGAAATCATTAATTATAAATTAAAATAAACTACGTTTTAAAAAACAAAGAAAGATGCAAAAAGCCAATAAATAATGATGCTTGAAACTATTGAAAGATTGAAAAAATTAATTAAACGACTTTATCAATTTCATTTGCCTTTACAAATCTTATAAATAAAAGCATAGAATTTATGAAGACTAATTTAACTGCACTAAAATTGAATCTCAAAATCAATTTACCGCAAATTTTAAAAATCCAGATAAGGAAATTAATTTTATCCAAAAAAGTTAAAAAAAGATCACCATTATAATACTTATTAACAATTTTCATCTTTTCCAATACCGTATTTTCCGGAGAAGAAACACCTTTAGAATTATTATGAATTCTAAAATGATGAATTACTTTATTTAAATAAATAACATTTGCATTTGAGGTTAAATCTAAAAGCAAATCTAAATCCATAGCATAATGAAGAGTCAGATCCAATATACTTTTTCCGAATAAATTAGATGGAACAAATATGCCAGGCTGATGCCAAATACATTCTGTGTCCCAAAATTTCAATAAATTTAAAAAAGTAATATTTTTTTGTGATATAACTTTAACATTACCTGTTGAATCGAAATTCAACACATTTCCAACTAATAGCGATTTTTTATCTGATTTAATAAATGCTAAAGCAATGTTATAAAGAGATAATTCACTTAGGTAATCATCAGAGTTTAACCAATTAAAAATTTCGCCATTTGCTAAATTCCAGCCTTTGTTAATAGCATCAGATTGCCCTTGATCAGATTCTGAAATAAAGACATCTACAAAATCAGAAAATTTGTTTACTACTTCTACAGTATTATCTCGACTACCACCATCAATAATAATAATTTCAATATTAGGATATTTCTGTAATACGATCGAATTAATAGTTTGATCTATAAATTCTCCCTGATTAAAAGAAGGTATAACCAGTGAGATTTTGGGCCAATCAATGATAGAAGAATACAAACTATCATAATCAGTTTTAGTAACAAAAGGCCAGGTATTTTTTTCCAAAATCTAAAATTTTAACTAAGGAGAACTAATTAATTCCCATAGAGCCTAAACTCTTTGTAAAGTAAAATATTGCCAATATATAAAATGCAAAACATATTAACATTATTCTAAATAAAATGTTCCTATGTTTAGTCAACTTAAATCCAGAGAGAAAAACAATTGGAGAAGTTGCCTGTAAAACCCTACTCAAGGGTGAAAAAAACGTGACACTTCCCAAATAAAATACTATTAAAAGAATTGAAAATAAATTATTTCTTAAATAGTCACTCCCTTCAAAATAGAAAAGTACTAAAATAACAGACCAAAATAATAAACCGAATCCGAGAACCCCACCTTGATTTTCATCGACATAAGAGTTTAACTTGTCTAATCCAATACCATAAATTAGATTACTAATAGTCAGAGAAATCAAACATGAAAAGATCATAGCAAAAAATAAAACATATTTAATATTAAATTTGTTTTTATTATGAATGATATTTGAAAATAAATACAAGACTATAACTATATAAAATAAATAATGTACCAACGGTGAAAGCAAAATAAAAAAATACTTACGCCAATCTTTGAAATAAAAATGCCCTAATAAAAAAAAACAAAATGCCAGCCCCTGCCTTAGAGTCATTATGTAATTTGCCAAAAAAAAAGGTGTCAATGAAATTACAATTATCCAGAATAAAGAAATTTTTGATTTGTTATAGAGTGTATAAATTGTAAAAAAAGCAGATATAAATATTAATATTTTGATAGTAATTTCAGGCGAAAATTGAAATAATGTAATTAAATATACTATAAAAAAATAAAGTGGCTCAAAAATAAAAAATAATGGGAAACCATAATTTAACGCCCTAATAAAGAAATTCTCAGCATTAATAACATGCTGCAAATAGTTTTGTCTATCTACAATCTGACTTGAATCAATTGAAAATAAAACATCAATATTAGTCAAACCAAAAACAAAAACTAAAATAAGTATTAGATTAAATACTTTTCTGAAGCCCATTTTTAAACATTTATAAAATAAAAGTTCTACTTCCAAGTAGCATGCTTGACTTTAAATTGTTGTAAAATATTTAAAATAATATTCAAACGATCAATTTCATTATACTTGTCAATTACTGTTTTACCCTTATTTGTCAATATGTTTTTCAATGAACTATCTGTTATTAAATTATACAAATGTGTTGCCAATGAAGATGCGTTGCTTAAGTCCAATAATAATGCAGCATCTTCAACTTGCTCTTTCAATCCTCTTAAATCAGAATAAAGCACAGGAACACCCAAATGGAAAGCTTCGAATGGAGGCAAATTAGTTGGTCCAAAATAAGTCGGCATAACTAGTCCCAACGACTGTTTATAAAATGACGCCATTTTATTGTCTTCTATATATCCTACAAATCGGACGCGATTTAAAATTTGTAGCTCCTTTGCAACACTTTTAATATGACTAAGATTACCCTTATCAACACCAGAAAATACTGCAAATATTGATATATTAAACTTTTCTTCTAAAATCTTCAATCCATGAAGTATGTAGATATGATTTTTATGGGCCCAAAATTGAGCAGGATAAAATATATATTCAGTTGAAATATCAAGGAGTTTCTTAACATCAATATCAATTCCGTTATTAATTGAAATTGAAGGCGAAAATGGGATTACAAATACTCTATCTAAATCAACTGTAAATCTTCTTGACAAATTTTGTTTACCCAGTTCTGAATCCACAATAATTCCTACAGCTTTAGTAAGTGCTTCACTGAATTGCTTTTCTCTTAACTCAAAGCCCCTATTTGCTCTAATTTCGGGGAATTCAGGATGATCTCTATGACAAAGATCCCATACTGTATAAATATAATTTGTTTCTGATAAATCTTTATACAAATCATTTGGTGATATAAAATAAACCAAATCTATATCATTCTTGTTTAGATGTTTCTCAAATGTAGATTTGCCTATTATTTTATTAATCAAAGAAGAGTTAGCAAAAGACATCAAAAAATTTCTGATAAATCTTACTACCCTCTGAAAAATGTTTAATCTAAAATAGGATACTTGAAAACCATTAGATTCAAAAAAATTTATATTTTGCTTAAACAATGTAATGACAACTACACTTGTAGAAAAATCAGGTAGATCTTTTAGTAAAAGAATTGCATTAATGGACTGATTATACCCACCTCCAGCATGAATAACTTGATCAAAAACAACTCCAACCCTGATGGATTTATATCTTATCATTTTATTTTTCTAACGATGTATGTGGAAATCCAAGTATTAAAACCACACTTTTCACCAGTCATCCATTCGAGCTGTTCAACAATTTCAAATTTTGATTTTTGAAGCAACTCCTTTAATTCTGGAGTGAATAAATACCTCATTGTATGTTTTTCTTTAATCTCCTCTTGGCTACCGTCAAAAGATTTAATTTGAATTGTAAAATTTACATCTACAAGATTTTCATTAGGATAAATTTCTGGTTCAGCAATCCTTAAAATATTAATTTTTTCATTAGAAAATCTTTTAATCCTAACTTGAGGTTTATCAGTAAGTACAGCTGGTCCATACCAACAATCAAACACGAACAATCCACCCTCTTTCAAATGTAATCCAGCTGTTTCAAACATATTAAATAAGTCCTCATTACTTGTCTGATAACTTGTTACATGGAATAAAGAGATAACTACATCAAACTGTTTTTGTATCCGAACGTTTCTTACATCTCCAACAATAAATTCTAGCTTATTATTCCCCTCGTTAATAATACAAGCTTTTTTTATCATCTCTTCACTTTGATCAACACCAACAAGTTTATATCCCAATTCAGAAAATAATTTAGCATGCTTACCAGTTCCACAGCCTAATTCCAAAATTTCCGAACCATGAACAACAGAGTTTCTAACAAATAGTTCATTTACAAAATTAACTTCTCTGGTATAATCCTTATCTGAATATAGCAAATCATAATATTCAGAATACTTATCAAAAATTATCTTTTTCATCCTAATACCTCCCATACAGCCTCTGAGACTCTTTTAATTTGATCTTTTTTTAACCCCAAACCACTTGGAATATAAAAACCTTGACTGGAAAGATTTTCTGCTACTGGATATGACTCATTTTTAAAGTACCCCAAATTTTTCAAAACTGGTTGCATGTGCATTGGATAGAAAAATGGTCTGCAACCTATTCCTTTTTTGTGCAACATCTTAATTGCTTCATCAGCATTCATTCCTTTGTTTTTATTAATAACAATACCATAAACCCAATAAATATTATTAGCATATTCTGTCCCCTGAAGTGGAAGTTGAATATCCGCAATCCCAGATAATAAACTGTTATACAATTGGCCCATAGCTCTTTTTATGAGAACAAATTCATCCAATCTCTCTAATTGTGCTAACCCTAATCCTGCTTGAATATTAGTCATTCTAAAATTCCAACCTAATTCATCATGAACAAACCTCTTTTCAGGCTTGAAACACAAATTCCTCAAACTTTTCAAAGAATTTGCTAATTCATTATTATCAGTTACAATCATTCCTCCTTCACCCGTTGTAATATGTTTATTTGGATAGAAACTAAAAACACTAACATCTCCAATAGAACCGCATTTCAAATTACGATACATTTGGCCATGCATTTCAGCGGCATCTTCAATAACTAGTAAATTATATTTCTTAGCTAACAACAGAATCGGGGCAACATCTACAGGTAACCCATAAATATGAACGATCATTATTGCTTTTGTATTAACAGTAATTTTAGACTCAATTTCATCAACATTCATATTCCAAGTCTCAATATTACTATCAACTAGAATTGGCTTTGCTCCAGACCTTATTATTTGACTAATACATGAAATAATAGTGAAAGTTGGCATAATTATCTCATCTCCTGGCCCAATACCTAAAGCATGAATTACTAGATCTATCGCAGCAGTACCATTTGCTACAGCTATACCATACTCTCGTCCAACCTTAGCTGAAAATTTTTCCTCAAATTCTCTAACGAATGGGCCTTCAGAAGATATCCAACCTGAATCTATACACTCATTTAAATATTTTTTTTCATTCCCATCTAATAAGGGTTGATTAACAGGTATATATTCCATATACTAAAGTTTATTATTAAATTATTGTATAAAATTGAACCTAGTTTTATCTTCTTCGCCAGCGTATGGTCCTTGTTTTACCTCTATAATTTCCGTGTTTTCCAACATTTCAAAGCCATGGCCGCCATAAGCCAATAATATAACGTCTCCAGAATATAAAATTCTGTCATCAAAATAGTTCTGATCATCATCAAAGAAAGTCACTTTAACTTTACCATTACGAATAAAAAGTACCTCATTTGTATACAAAACTTCTCTCTTAACCTCATTATGAATGTGAGGTTGAATAATATAACCACTAGGCCGATTCATATATCCCAACTGCTGAGAAAATTCAGATGGTGTGAAAAAATGTATGCCGTCAGCGCTCTTGTTTGCTCTAAAAATAATTGCTAGTAATTTATCCTTACATTTAACTTCTTCAGTCATTTAAATTGTATTTTAATTTGCGTTTTTCATTTATTCTAAAAATATAACTCGCTTCCTTTTTTAAAAAATTTATAATCCGATTTGATGTAATGTTTAAAATTTTAACACGACTTATCGGAATGAATAATGTAGCGGTGCTGTAAAAACCTATAAAATTCGAGAAATTGTTTAAAAAGAAAAGTTCAACAGGGATCAAATCAAACAACTCATCTAATAAGGTAAATTTATTATTTAAGAATTGACTATAATCACGAAAATCTGATGGATGTTTTTTGATTAAAATCTTACTCGTTTGATTCATTAATTTCAAATCATCGAATTGCTCTTCTAATTCATGCAAAAGAAATGGACAAAATATATATTCAAACTGGTCAAAATCAAAATTTAGTTCAATTGAAATAGCATTCTTTAAAATGTCCATTCCTTTTTTTAACAAATCAAATTTTATGACTTCTACATTATATTTTTTAAAACTGCCAATAACACCTTCAAAATCATCAAATAATATGTAATTAAAATTCCTATTATTTAAAACTTCTCCTCTTAGCCACCAAGTATCAAAATATAAGTGCCTTAATCCCGAAGATCCCTCTGCTATACAGTAAATATTACTCTTTTTTATATCTTTCTTCAAAAAGCCAATCAGGTTTTCACTTACATAATCCCCGTCTTTAATAGAAAAATTAGGCTTGTTTGTATCAGTATATAATGGCGAGAATATAATATTTGATCCAAATACATTGCTAATTAATTCAATTAACCATTTCTCATTTTTTTCATTGGGATTCAACCAGCCTTCCTTAGTATACCTAAGATAATATACATTATCTTCTTTTTCTACTAGTTTAGAGCTTAAAATTCCAATCAATGGATATAATCCACCACAATAAAAATTCTTAGACATTATAAAGTTAATCTATATTAAGCAAATTAATTCTTAGCTCTTAATTATTAACAATTTCATCATAGGTCCCCATTCTACTAATTACTCCATTTTTTAACTCAATAATTTTATCGCATTTTTTTAATGTAGATAATCTATGTGCAACAATAACCAAGGTTAATTCAGTTGATATCTTATCAATCGCTTTCATAACTTCTTTCTCCGTTTCATTATCTAGAGCACTAGTTGCTTCATCAAAAATTATGACATCCGCATTTTTATAAAATGCTCTAGCTATAGCCAGTCTTTGTTTTTGGCCTCCAGAAATCCTAATCCCACCTTCTCCAACTACATTATTATACTTATTTTCCAAAGATTCAATAAAATCGGCTATTTGTGCTTTTTTTGCTACATCAATTACTCTGTCAATATCTATTAAATCTTTAGAAACTCCAAATGCAATGTTTTCAGCAATAGTAGAGTCTGAAAGAAATACATTTTGAGGAACGTGCGCAAGGTGCATCTGCCAACTACGCAAATTTTCTTTAGATAATTTTACACCATCAATTGAAATAAAACCACTTGAAGGCTCTAATAATCCCATAAAGATATCTAATAATGTACTTTTCCCGCTACCAGTTGTCCCGATAATTCCAATTCTAGCACCCTTAGGGATTGAAATATTAATTTTATTTAAAACTAGTTGAGATTTTTTTTCATAGCCAAATGATATTTCATAAAGTCTAATTTCATTATTAAATGAGATTACCTTCCTAGATTCATTTTGAATCAAATGTTCTGGCAAAGGTTGTTCTAAAAGGGAAAGTACATCCTCCAACGTTGCAATATTACCTTTAATTGAAATCCAACTACTATAAAGTTGTTGTAAAACAGGTAGCATCCTTTGAGCTCCCAACGCAATAGCACCCAATGTCGGAATGATTAACCCAATACCTTGGGGTTGAATAGCAAAATAATAAGAAAGAAAAGCTATCATTATTATACCAAGCGATTCAACGCCAAATCTTGGACTACTAGCCAAAATTGTAATATAGGCTTGTGCTTTCCTTAAAGGTTTATCAGCTTTTGCATATATATTTATATAAGTGTTTTGTGTCCCATCTAATAAAATATCTCGAATGCCTCCTAATCCTTCCTGTAAGATTTTAATTACTTGACTTGATTCATAACTAACCCTTTTACCATCTTCTTCTAATCTTTTTTTTGTGGATTTTATGACAATGAAATAAATTGACCCTAAAGTAATTATTGATGAAAAAGCAATCTGAGGATTATAAATTATAATTGAAGTAATAATTAATAATAATAAAAATGTAGAGCTAATAATTACTAGTATTGGAACTATTATTTGAAGAATTACAGAGTTTACTTTTCCCGATATGATTGATATTATATCACTACTATTTCGTAGCACATGTACACTATATGGTTGATACAAAGTTTTTTTATATATATCATTACTAAAGTCTGATCCGATGGCGTAACTAATCTTTGTTTGAGACCACAATAATAAAAACCTTAACAATCCTGAGAAAAAAATTGCTATTGAAAATAAAAAAGTAAATGGTAATAATAACTCATTGGGACTCTTAATTTTAAATATTTCAATAAATTGGTATAAATAAATTGATTTAAAAAAAATCTCAGGATTGGTCAAAACTCCTAGAAAAGGAACAATCGCTCCAATACTAATTAACTCAGCTATTGAAGCTAAAATCAATAATATTAACAAAATGAAGAATTGAAATTTTCTTTTCGAAGATACCATATTCCAGAGCCTTCGAAATAAAATAAAATTATTATTTTCCATAATTGTATCTACTTAGTTCTATTAAAAGTTATTTTTATACCAATTATAGACAAGATTTAAACCTTCATCAAAGTATACTTTAGGTTTATAATTCAATAAATTTGTGATTTTTTCTATATTAGCCATTGAATGCCTGACATCGCCCTCTCTATCAGACCTATAAATAGGAGCTATATTTTTGCCAGTTATTAAATTCAATTTTTCTATAATCTGATTTAATGTAATTCTATCTCCACATGCTGTATTATAAATTTGATTTAAAGCCTTAGAATTTTCTGTAAACAATGCTAATTCATTAGCTAAAACAGCATTTTCAACATATGTAAAATCTCTACTGGTCTCACCGTCACCGTTAATGTAAGGCGATGTTCCTGTTAAATAAGATTTGCAAAAAATTGGTATTACGGCAGCATAAGGATTACTATGACTTTGATTTGGACCAAAAATATTAAAATATCTCAATCCAATAAAATTCAAACCATAAGTTAAATTAAAAACATAAGCCATTTGCTCAACACATAATTTAGTAACCGCGTAAGGGCTTAGGGGATTTCCAATAAGATTTTCAACTTTTGGTAATCCTGCGTGATCACCATAGGTGCTAGAACTACATGCGAGAATAACTCGCTCAACTTTATTTACAACTGCTGCATGCAAAATATTTACAGTCCCCAATATATTAACTTCAGTAGATCTCGACGGATTTTGGATTGAACGTGGTACCGATCCCAATGCAGCTTGATGTGATATTTTATCAATTCCTTGTGTTGCTTTTACGCATAATTCATAATTACAAATATCCCCTTTAATGAACTCAAATTTAGGGTTCTTTTCAAATTGCTTTAAATTGTTATAATCCCCTGTAGACAAATCATCAATTACCCTAACTAAATTAACGCGTTTATCTCTAACAAATTTACCGACCAAATTGCTTCCAATAAAACCTGCTCCTCCGGTTACCAAGATATTTACTCCATTTTTAAAACTCATAATTTTCTATAGTCTAGCATCAATTTGATCCGTTTCTAACATTGACTTAACATCAAATACAACCCTATCAATTGCTTTAGAAATTTTTAAAGCTTTAAATTCTTCATGAGCAACTGCTAAAATTATAGCTGAATAAATTGATTGATTTGAGTTATTAAAATTGTTTAATAAATCTATATTAAATTCGTTTTTAACCTCTAAAGGATTTGCCCATGGATCATATACATCCACTTTAATGTCAAATGATAAAAGTTCATTATAAATGTCTATAACTTTTGTATTACGTATATCAGGACAGTTTTCTTTAAAAGTAATGCCTAATAATAGAACTCTTGTACCAGTAATTTTAAGATTTTTTTTAATCATTAATTTAACGGCTTCAAATACAATATATTTTCCCATACTATCATTCGTTCTTCTACCTGCCAAAATTATTTCAGGATGATATCCAACTTCCTGAGCTTTTTGGGCTAAATAATAGGGATCTACACCAATACAATGTCCGCCAACTAAACCTGGCTTAAATTTCAAGAAATTCCATTTAGTCGAAGCCGCCTCTAGAACTTCATTGGTATCTATTTTTAATAAATTAAAAATCTTTGCAAGCTCGTTTACAAATGCAATGTTAATGTCTCGTTGAGCATTTTCTATAACTTTTGCTGCTTCTGCTATTTTAATTGAACTCACTTTAACTGTCCCTGCAACTATAATTTTTTTATAAATTTGATCAATTACATCTGCAACTATCAAATTTGAGCCAGAAGTAATTTTCATAATTTTAGTCAATGTATGCTCTTTATCTCCTGGATTAATTCTTTCTGGCGAGTAACCCGCAAAAAAATCAATATTGTACTCTAAACCCGACATTTTTTCTAGAATAGGTACACACTCCTCTTCTGTTACACCTGGGTAAACAGTACTTTCATAGATTACTATATCTCCCTTCTTTAATACCTTTGCTACAGTCTTTGTAGCATTATAAATAATATCTAATTGAGGACGATTATGCTTATCTGTCGGAGTTGGAACAGTTATTATAAAAACGTTACATTCAGCGATACTTTCGTAATTATCACTTAATAATAATCCTAAATCTCCTGATTGTTCATGTTGACTTAATGCATTTCCTAGTGATAAATTATCTACTTCTAAAGTACGATCATACCCAGATTTTAATTCTAAAATTCTACTTTTATTAATATCAAATCCGCATACTCTGTAAAATTTAGAAAACTCAACTGCAAGTGGGAGACCGACATATCCGAGTCCAATTATTGCAATTCTAACTCCATTTGTATGATTAATTTTTGAGTCTTTTCTCATATACTTAAATTCCACTTTGTTTAATATACAACTCTCCTCTAAATAATTTCAAATCACTTTCTACCATTTCTTTAACCAAAGAAAGTAGATCATATTTAGGTGTCCACCCTAATTTTTCTTTTGCCTTTTTAGGATCTCCAATTAACAACTCTACTTCGGTGGGTCTAAAATACTTTGAATCAACCTTAACAACTACGTCGCCTTCAGATAGTTTATATTCCCCACTATTTTTTAATATGTAACCTTCTTCCAATTCATTTTCACCCCTGAAACCCAAATCAATTCCGATTTCAGCGAACGCCATTTTGACAAACTCCCGTATTGATGTAGTAATTCCAGTTGCCAAAACAAAATCTTCAGGTACCTCTTGTTGTAACATTAAATACATTCCTTCAATATAATCCTTTGCATGTCCCCAATCTCTTTGAGAATTTAAATTACCAAGATATAGGCATTTATCTAATCCCAAAGCGATTTTAGCAACACCCCTAGTAATTTTACGTGTTACAAAAGTTTCGCCTCTTTGTGGTGATTCATGATTAAAAAGTATACCATTACATGCGAACATATTATAAGCTTCACGGTAATTAACTGTAATCCAATATGCATATAATTTCGCAACTGCATATGGAGACCTAGGATAAAATGGTGTATTTTCTGATTGAGGAACAGCTTGAACTAATCCATATAATTCTGATGTTGAAGCTTGATATATTTTAGTTTTATTTACTAACCCTAATAACCTGACAGCCTCCAAAATACGAAGTGTCCCTATTCCATCTGCATTTGCTGTATATTCTGGTTCTTCAAAGCTTACGTGCACGTGACTCATTGCTGCTAAATTGTAAATCTCATCCGGTTGAACTTCCTGAATAATTCGAATCAAATTTGTACTATCAGTTAAATCTCCATAGTGTAAATGAAGATGACGATCTGGAATATGAGAATCTTCGTATATGTGATCAATTCGTTGAGTATTAAATAATGAGGCTCTTCTTTTAATTCCATGTACTTCATAACCTTTTTGTAACAAAAATTCTGCTAAATAAGCTCCATCCTGACCAGTAATACCTGTAATAATCGCTTTTTTCATTAATATTTAGATTATAAATTATGTACGAAATAAATCAATGTTTTATATTTCATTAACTAAAATATCCGCTATTGTAAAATCAATTTCATTATTTATATCAATCGATTCGATTAAATCTACTTTAAATAGAAATAAATTATCAGAAATAAAAGTTTTATTCCGTAACAATGAATCCACTTTTGATATATAAATTACACCAACTTCTTTTAAAAGTGGCTGCCGCTCTTGTCTTCTTCTACTTTGGTTAGGAAATAATCTTTCAGGAATTTTACCTGAATTCCAAAATGTAGAAAAATCTTCAACTACAGAAACTAATGATGTGTAATTATTTGAATTAAAGGTAGCTATTGCGTCTTCAATAGTTCCTTGCTTTCTCAAAGGAGAGGTTGGTTCCAGCAATACAACTGCATCATATTTTTTATCTTCGTTCGCTAATTTTTCAAGTGCATGAATAATTGCGGACTCTGAACTAGAATCATCCGTTGCCAAACTTGCTGGTCTAAGTATAATGTCAGCTCCATTATTTTTAGCAATGTCTAATATAACTAAGTCGTCTGAGGATACTATAACATCTTGAAATTCCTTAATTTTTTTTGCTAATTGAACAGTATGGGCAATCAATGGCTTCCCACCAAGTAACTTAATGTTTTTATGTGGAATAGACTTTGACCCTCCCCTAGCTAAAATAATTGCCAAAAAATTCATAATTATCTGATTTTGACATCTAAGAGATTGATTTTATCATCAACAATGGGTACAATAAATATATTGTAATCATTAAATGTCTTTTCCAAATCTTCCTCTTTGTATGAATTAAACAACTTTTTAAAATTCAAATTCATTACTTTGTTCACAGGAGCATCAAGTAATATATGATTTATTAATCCTTTTCTAATGTCTCCATCACTAAGGGATCCTAAAACCTTATTTTCATCATTTACAACTATTAAGCTTCTATGTTTATTCTTTTCAATTTTCACAAGTGCATCGTAAATTGTAGAATGACTTAAAATTATATAATCATTAATATTCATAGATTAAAATTTTAATATGTTAGTTGTTTATTAAGCAACTCAGGATTTATTTCAATTTTTGAAAGAATATCTATTATCCTTAAGGAAGAATTTCCATCTCCATAAGGATTTTCAATATCTTTCAAACTTTCTTTAAAATTTATATCTTGAGCATATTTTATTGCATCGATTATGTCTTGTTTGTTAAACTCTTTAACATTTATTACATTTTTTGCTTGTAATCTCCCAATCTGTCTCCTGCCAATATTTATAGCAGGTAATTTAAACGAAGGTGCCTCCAATATCCCTGAGCTAGAATTTCCAACCATAAAATCAGCATGAAACATTAAATTAGCATAATCTTCTCTACTGACATTTCTTAAAACATGAATTTTATTATTAGCCTTACTTTCTATTGCAGACTGAATTCCAATGCTCCCTGCATCATTATTAGGAAATATTAAAACAGCTTGCATCTGCAATTCTTCAATTGCACTCAATGTAATTAACATCTGTTCCTCAGAAAAGTTGGACTCCTCTGTAATCGAATGTTGCAATATTAAAGAATAGGGCTCATCTGTTTTTAAATTAAATTTAGACAAAAAGAGTTTTTTTTCTAAATAGTTGTATTCAGAAAATTCATCTAGTTGGGGTGCCCCTGTTTGATAAACTCTAAAGTCTTGTTCTCCCATTTTTATTAGTCTATCATAAGCGTCACTATTTGCCGCAAAGTGAATATGCACAAATTTAGTAATTGCATGCCTGGTCATACCATCAATATTTCCAGATAATTCACCTGCTTGAATATGAGCAACTGGAATATTAAAATGTGATCCAACAATTGCACCAATTAATTGCTCTCCTCTGTCCCCAGCTAATAAAATAATATCAGGCTTGTCATTTGCCACAATATCAGTCAATGATTGTAAAAATACCCCTAAGGACTTAGTCATAGTTGAATTACTATAGCCAGCCATAGACATATCAATTTTGTATTTTACTTCAATCCCATCAATATTGAATTGATTAATTGCATAGCCAAATTCAGGCAACAATAACATATTAGTTGCTACGACATAATAGGTTAAGTTTTCTGAATCAATTAATTTTTTTAGAATTGGTCTTATATAACCATATTCTCCTCTAGACCCTGTAATTACAGCTATCTTTCTTTTACTAGTTTGCATCTTGAATATTTTCCCATTTAATTAAAGTGTCCTTTTTTATGTCTATTTTGGCTACTTTACCAATAACTTTTGACAAATCCTTAGAAGGAATTCCTGTACCTGGTCTTTTTGTCCAAACCATATTTTCAGTTATTATTTCTCCTTTTTTGATATCTTTTATACTAACAACAGATCTAAAAGCCCACTCTCTAATTATTTTTTCATTGTGATGCACTTCTTTTATGTTGCCCAAAGAGTCCTCAACTTTTCTAATTCCGTCAACAAGATAGTATAAGTCATTAAAATCTATTGAAACAGATTGGTCTGGTCCAGGCATTCTTTTGTCAAGTATTACATGTTTTTCAACAATTTTCGCTCCTAAAGCTACAGCAGCAAATGATGTATATAAATCTGGTGTATGATCAGAATGACCAATAATTGCGTTGGGATATCTCTGAATCATTTTAGGGATGTTTAATAAGTTCATATCCTCATAAACTGGTGGATATTCAGATACGCAATAAGTTAAAGATAGTTCAGGTACAAGTGGTTCAATTTTATTATAAGTATAATCTATTTCTTCATAAGTGCTCATTCCTGTTGATATAATCATTGGCAACCCCAAGGATGCAATTTTTACCAAACTTGGAATATCTGTCATTTCTCCAGAGCCAATTTTAAATCTCTTTATTGAAGTATTTTCTTTTAATTCTACAGCAGCTTTATAAGAAAATGGTGTACATAAATACTCGATTCCAATTTCATTGCAATATTCCGAAACTTCTATATGTTGTTGAATAGTGTATGCATTTTTAACTAAAAAATCATAAAGAGGTTCTTTCATATTATCAGACATTGGAATATCCTTTAACATCTCTTCATCTGGCAAGTGATGTTGAAATTTAATACAATCCGCCCCAGCAATTTTAGCTCTGAAAGCCATTTCTTTACCTAAATCAGTTGAACCAAAATGCTGGTCGCCAGCCTCTGCAATAATTAATACTTTTTTCATAAACTTACAATTTAGTATTTTTACAATTTTATTGAAATTTAATAGATGTCAGGTAGAAATGATGGTTTGATGAACCGGCCATTTCTATTGCTAAGATGTTTTATGTACTTAACATCTTTAGGTAAAAAATATGTATTCCCTAAATACATATCGAGAGTTTCTAGTTTTTTTTGAATAGTATTTGTACGAATAACATACCAACTATTATTCAAACATATTTCAAATATAGCATGACTCTTTAATCTCAAATCAAAAATATCAAAAAGAGATGTATTCCCGTATTCAGTCCAAAATAAATATATCGGACGAACCCGAAAATTATGTAACACAAAATATTTTTGAAGAAGCAATGATCTATCATAACATTGCCCAGATTTCATTGCAATAATTCTTTCAACCTTAATTTCCTCAGCACCTATATTTTTTTGCAAAATTTCATTTACAACTTTATTTTGTACCCATATTATATCCTGAGCATTTCTTATTTTTTTGTTATTAAAGTACTTATTAAGTATCGAAGCTTCTTTTGCATTAGGGTATAATTGATTTTGATTAACTAATAAAATCATATAATATGAGCATGCAAAAATCAATATGAAAATGACTAAAATTTTGACTTTTTTCATTTAAAAAATTCTAATTTTTTCCCCTCGTTAATGGATAAATTTTTTAAAATAATCATACGACATCTTCAGTCCTTCAGCACGATTTACCTTGGGTTCCCAGCCTAGGATGCTGCGCGCCTTGGTAATGTCTGGTTTACGTTTTTTGGGATCATCTGTAGGCAATGGTAAAGAGATGAGTTTCTGGGTCGTCCCCGTTAATTTGATGATTTCCTCACCAAATTCTTTAATCGTTATTTCATCTGGATTACCGATATTCACAGGCTGCGCATAGTCGCTTAATAAGAGGCGATAAATGCCTTCTACAAGATCATCTACATAACAGAACGAACGTGTCTGAGAACCATCTCCAAACATCGTTAAATCCTCACCTCTCAAGGCTTGACCGATGAAAGCAGGTAATACACGGCCATCATTTAGTCGCATACGTGGCCCGTAAGTGTTGAAAATACGAACGATGCGCGTCTCCAGGCCGTGGTAGGTGTGGTAGGCCATGGTCATGGCTTCTTGAAAACGTTTGGCCTCATCATAAACACCACGAGGTCCTACTGGGTTTACATTTCCCCAATACTCTTCAGGTTGTGGGTGTACGTTAGGGTCACCGTAAACTTCAGAGGTAGAGGCGATTAATACGCGGGCATTTTTTACCCGAGCTAAACCTAAACAATTATGTATACCCAGTGAGCCTACTTTT
>JACCDH010795679.1_pt1 | contig 25922 bp, 24 predicted proteins | sample 7442481 | NCBI WGS metagenome assembly JACCDH01 (sample SAMN15323433, study PRJNA562643) | freshwater metagenome | isolation source: river surface water | place: USA:Blue River Watershed | collected 2017-08-15 | reverse complement strand
GTCGATGTTGATGATCGGCACAAGCTCTTTCACCTTGGCGGGCGAGATGTATTCGGTCTGCACACCCTGCAGCATGTTGGCATGCACCGTGCGCAGATAGCCGCGCACCTCGTGGTGCGTCTGGGCCAGCATCAACAGGCCCCGCGGGCTGAACATGACGTTGTAGTTCAGGTCCTGGCTGAGGTTTTCGTAAAGCTGCAACGCCTTGTCATAAATGGCGGCCGATGGGTCTTGCAGATAGTTCGACCGGATGATCGTCGTATTCCGCCCGGTGTTGCCGCCGCCAAGCCAGCCCTTTTCAATGATCGCCACGTTCTTGATGCCGTGGTTTTTGCCCAGGTAATAGGCCGTGGCCAGGCCATGCCCCCCTGCCCCGACGACGATCACGTCATAGTGTTTTTTCGGTTCGGGTGCGGCCCAAGCGCGCTCCCACCCCAGATGGTAGTTCATTGCCTGCTTGGCGATGGCAAAGACCGAATAGCGTTTCATGACAGGCCCCTGTGCGTCACCCTGTGCGTCCTGCCTGCTTGTCGGATGGAACGCCGGAATATCCCTTCCCCCCAGCGGCACAATCGGGAAAATTGCGACATGTTGACGGGCTTGCCCTCCTGCGGCGGCTTGGCCCCTTTTGCGGACGAGGGGAAAGGTCTACATGAGCGACAAGGTTTGTTGGGGATGAACATGGATCTTTGGCTCTTCTGGGCGATTGCCGCTGCGCTGACCGGGATGGTGGCCCTGGTCATGGTGCAGGCGCTGCGGCGGGGAAGCGATCTGGCCGAAGAACATCCCGATCTGAAGGTCTATCGCGACCAACTGGCCGAGGTGGACCGCGATCTTGCGCGCGGGACGCTGTCGCAGGACGAGGCGCAACGACTGCGGCTTGAGGTTTCGCGCCGACTGCTTGAGGCAGACCGGATCTTGCAAGCCGAGGCGCGGCCGGTGGCGCGCGGCAGCCTGATCGGGGCCGCTGCGGTGGTGATTGCGGTTCTGGCCGGGGCGCTGTGGCTTTATGACCGGCTGGGCGCACCGGGCTATGCCGATCTGCCGCTTGCAAGCCGGTTGGAGGCCGCCGAACTGGCCTACAAGACGCGCCCGTCACAGGCTGAAACCGTGGCCACCCTGCCGCCCACCCAACCCGTTGATCCCGGTGAGGAATTCAGCGGCCTGATGGACAAGCTGCGCGCCGCCGTCGAGGCGCGCCCTGACGATGCGATGGGGCTAGAGCTGTTGGCGCGCAACGAAACCGCGCTTGGCAATTACGATGCCGCCTATGCGGCGCAAACCCGGCTTCTGGCGGCGCTGGCAGACTCGGCCAGCCCCGACCAACGCCTGATCGCCGCGCAGATCCTGATCGCCCAGGCGCAGGGCTATGTCTCGCCCGAGGCCGAGGCCCATCTGATCGACGTGCTGCGACGCGATCCGAAACACGGCATGGCGCGCTATCTGACCGGCTTGATGTTTGCCCAGAATGGCCGCCCCGACCGCGCCTTCGACCTGTGGAAGGCGCTCGTCGATGAAGGCCCGGACGAGGCGCCCTGGGTCGTGGCCGCGCGTGCCGATCTTGAAACCGCGGCCGCCCTTGCAGGCATCCCCTTTGACATGCCCGATCAGTCTGGGCTGAGCGATGCCGACATGGCCGCCGCCGCCGAAATGACCCCCGAAGATCGCGCTGCGATGATCGAAGGCATGGTCGGCCAGCTGGAAACCCGGCTTCTGGCCGATGGCGGCCCGGCGGAAGACTGGCTGCGCCTGATCAACGCGCTGCAGGTGTTGAACCAGACCGACCGGGGCACCGCCGCGCTGCGCGCGGCCGAGGTGGATCTGGCCGCCGATCCGGGCGCGCTGCAAGCCGTGCGCGAGGCGGCAGCGGCGGCGGGCTTTGGCCCATGATCCTGACGGACATCGTCGAGTTTCATGGGCTTTTGCCCCCCTACCGGCCCATTGTCGGGCTTGATCTGGGGGACAAGACCATTGGTGTTGCGGTGTCGGACCTTTCCCGATCGGTCGCCACACCGATCGAGGTGATCCGTCGCGAGAAATTCACGCTGGACGCCCAGCGGCTTTTGGCCATCGTGACCGGCCGCAACGTGGCGGGGCTGGTGCTTGGCCTGCCGCTCAACATGGACGGCAGCGAAGGCCCGCGCGTGCAATCGACCCGCGCCTTTGCCCGCAATCTGGAAAAGCTGACCGATCTGCCGATCACCTTCTGGGACGAGCGTCTGTCGACCGTGGCCGCAGAACGGGCGCTCCTGGAGGCGGATACGTCCCGAAAGCGTCGCCGTGAGGTCATTGATCAGGTCGCGGCGGGTTATATTCTCCAAGGCGCACTGGACCGGATGCGCGTTCTGGGCGGGGGCTTGGGGGGATCATGACCGACGAGATCTGGAAACGTGCTGAAGTCGAAAGCCCCTGCGTCAAGATCTGCGTGGTGCATCCCGAGGCCAAGATCTGCATCGGCTGCTATCGCAGCATCGCCGAAATCGGCGGCTGGTCGCGGATGAGCCCGGATGAGCGTCGCCACCTGATGGCCGAATTGCCCTCCCGCGCCGCAACCCTGACCAAGCGGCGCGGTGGCCGCATGGGGCGCGATCTGGGGCGCGGCGCCGGTTAGGCCGGGTCAGTCCAGTAGCAGCCAGTTGCGGACGCTGTCCATCAAGGGGCGGAAATAGGCCACCACCCGCCCCTCGGCCGGGGCACTGTCGCCTTGCGCCCAAGGCGCAACCCCATGGATCAGGTGGCGGTGCAGCAAGACCGCTTCTCCGGGCCCCCCGGGCAGTTCAATACGGGGACACGTCTGGAACACCCGCGCCCTTGCGGCCTGATAGGCGTCGGTAATGTCGATGTCACCCCAGAGTTCCGGCGGATGGGGGGCCAAAGCCGCGCGCAGCGCGTCTTGCATGATAAGGTGGCTGCCCTCCCAGACCACCAGCGGGCTTGCCTGCGACGCCGTGAGCGGCAGGCCCAGAATCCACGCATGCGGTTCCTTGATCATGCGCTGGCGATCCGGGCCAATAGGCAAAAGCCCGTCCAGATGGGCCGCGTCCCGGTTCAGTCGAAAGCGGAAGGCGGCCTCGCTCTCCTCGGCCGATGGGCGCGGATAACCGGGGTGGATGGTCGAAAGCTGTGCGGGATGCAGCGCGCATGCCTGCAGGCCCAGCACCTCCCAGGGCAGCGGAACGCCGCCGATGCCGCCATCGGGCGCATTGGGCAACAGGTCCAGCCCCACCGCCCAGGTGCCGCCGCAGCGCAAGGGCTGGTCGGTGTCGCGCAGCGCCCGCACGGCGACCGGATGGGCCGCCTTGGCCCAGTCCACAAGCAAGGGATGCGGCCCGATCCGACGCCAGCCGGTCAGCATGACAGGCCACGGTCTTGGCGGGCGGCCGTGGATGCGTCGTCGACCCAAGGCAAAGGCACCGGCGGCAAAGGCATTGAAAACTCCGATGAATTCCAGGACGAGTCTAGGCGAGACCCGGCACTCGTCAAGCGCAGCCCAAAAGGTGCACATCCGTGCAACACACCTCAGGCCGCCACGGAAACCTCCGCCAGCGCCTGATCCAAAAGCGCAAGCCCCGCGCCGGGGCGGCTTGCCCCTTCCGACAGCACCCGCCGCCAGCCCCGCGCGCCGGGACGGCCGGTGAACAGGCCCAACATGTGCCGGGCGATCTGATGAAGCCGCCCGCCAGACTGCAGATGTGCCGCGACATAGGGCTTCATCGCCTCGACCACAGTGTGCGGGTCTGGCGCATGATCCTCGCCCCACAGGGCATCGGCCCCGATCAGCACGGACGCCGGATCGTGATAGGCGGCTCGGCCGATCATCACGCCATCAAGCCCTTGATCCAACAGCGCCTTGGCCTGATCCAGCGTGGTCACACCGCCATTGAGGCAGATGGTCAGATGCGGAAACTCCGCCTTCATCCGCAGCACCAGACCATAATCCAGCGGCGGGATCTCGCGGTTTTCCTTGGGGCTCAGCCCTTGAAGCAAGGTTTTCCGGGCATGGATGATGAAATGCCGCACACCTGCGGTCGAAACCGTTTCCAGAAAGCCGGGCAGCACCCTGGCCGGGTCCTGATCATCCACACCAATCCGACATTTCACCGTCACCGGCACATCGGCCTGATCCTGCATCGCCTTGACGCAATCGGCCACCAGCGCGGGACGCTCCATCAAGACGGCCCCGAAACAGCCCGACTGCACCCGATCCGAGGGGCAACCGCAGTTCAGGTTGATCTCATCATAGCCCCAGGGCCGGGCGATCTGCACCGCCTGCGCCAATTCGCCCGGGTCCGAGCCGCCGAGTTGCAGCGCCACGGGATGTTCAACCGCCGAATAGTCAAGAAGCCGCGCCTTTGGCCCGTGAACAATCGCCGGTGCCGTCACCATTTCGGTATAAAGCATCGCCCGACGCGTCATCAGCCGGTGAAAGACCCGACAGTGACGGTCAGTCCAGTCCATCATGGGCGCAACCGACAGGCGGTGCGCGGTTTGGGGCGTTGCGTGCATCATGCGATCCTGTGGCGCGCGGGATAGCCTGATTTGCCCGCGCCGTCCACTGGCCGGGGGGACGCCCCAAGCGCAGCCCTGCCCGCAATTGCGGCGCAATCGCCACAAAGCGCGGATCGGGCCACATTCCCTTGCGGCCAAGCCTTGCGGGACCCCTAAGGCTGGTTTAATCAAAAGGGCAGTGAAAGGCTCCGACCCCATGCGAATTCTCATTACCAATGACGATGGCATCAATGCGCCCGGTCTTGCCGTGCTGCATGCCATCGCGACCGAGATTGCCGGGCCGGGGGGCGAGGTCTGGACCGTTGCCCCAGCCTTCGAGCAGTCGGGCGTTGCGCATTGCATCAGCTACACCCATCCCACGATGATTGCCGAACTTGGCCCGCGCCGCTTTGCCGCCGAGGGCAGCCCGGCCGATTGCGTGCTGGCAGGCATATATCACGTGATGAAAGAAGGCCCGCCCGATCTGGTGTTGTCCGGGGTGAACCGGGGCAACAATTCGGGCGAGAATGTGCTTTATTCCGGCACCATCGGCGGCGCGATGGAAGCGGCCCTGCACGGGATCAAGGCGATCGCGCTGTCCCAATTCTATGGCCCGGCCAATGTGAACATCGACAACCCGTTTGACGCTGCCGCCCGGCTGGGCGTGGGCGTGGTGCGCGGGCTTCTGGACAAGGGGCTGTGGGACGAGGCCGATTACCGTCTGTTCTACAACGTCAACTTCCCGCCCCTGCCCGCCGCCGCCGTGAAGGGAACCCGCGTGGCCGCTCAGGGCTTCCGCCGCTATGCCGGCTTCCGCATCGAGCCGCATCTGTCGCCCACTGGCCGGCAGTTCCTGTGGATCAAGGGCGGCGAGCAGGGCAGGCCCACCCTGCCCGGCACCGATGTGACGGTGAATGTCGAGGGCTATATCTCGATCACGCCCTTGCGCTGCGACATGACGGCCCATGACCGGCTGGCCGAACTTTCCACGCGGCTCGATACGGCCCTGCCATGATGGACAACGGCCTGCCCGACGATGACGAGACGGCAGCCGAACGCAAGATGCGCTTTCTGTTTTCCTTACGCAGCAAAGGGGTGACCGATGCCCGGGTCCTGTCCGCCATGGAGCGGATCGACCGGGGCCATTTCGTGCGCGGCCTTTTTGCCGAGCGCGCGCATGAGGACATGCCCCTGCCCATTGCCTGCGGCCAGACCATCAGCCAGCCCTCGGTCGTGGGGCTGATGACGCAGGCGCTTGCGGTGCAGCCGCGCGATACCGTGCTGGAGGTGGGAACCGGGTCGGGCTATCAGGCGGCGATCCTCAGCCAGCTTGCGCGCCGGGTCTATACGGTTGACCGCCACAAGCGGCTGGTGCGCGAGGCGCAGGATCTCTTTCGCGAGCTTGGGCTTGTCAATGTCGTGGCAATGACAGCCGATGGCAGCTTTGGCCTGCCCGATGTGGCGCCCTTTGATCGCATCATCGTGACAGCCGCCGCCGAAGACCCGCCCGGCCCCCTGTTGTCGCAATTGAAGATCGGCGGTATCATGGTGGTGCCGGTCGGCCAGTCGGACGCGGTGCAAAGCCTGATCAAGGTAACGCGCCACGAGACGGGTTATGACTATGAAGAACTCCGGGCGGTGCGCTTTGTCCCACTGATCGAAGGTCTGGGCACGGAATGACGGCAAGAGCCGGGGCCAACCCGGGTGCAACAGGAATGAGGCGGTTATGAGCGGTTCTGGTAAGGCGGTGCTTGGCGTGACGGCGATGTTGCTGCTGTCGGCCTGTGGCGGAGAGGCCCTGGATTGGGACCTGCGCAGTGGTGCGGGCGCCCTTGATACCTCGGATGCGGCCTTGCAGGCCACAGGCCCGCGCCCCGGCGCAGATGGGCGCGGGGTAATCTCATACCCCGGCTATCAGGTGGCCGTGGCGCGCAATGGCGATACGGTTTCCTCGGTCGCCCAGCGGGTCGGCCTGCCGCCGGCGGAGCTTGCGAGCTTCAATGCCCTGCAACCCGGCGACAGCCTGCGCGAGGGCGAGGTTCTTGCCCTGCCAAGCCGCGTAGCCGCCGCCCCTGCGGGCAGCGGCGCGGTCATCGGCTCGGCTGCGGCACCGGGTTCGGTCGATGTCTCGACCATCGCAACCACCGCGCTGGACCGGGTAGACAGCACGGCCTCTGCGGCACCAGCCGCAGCCCCCACCCCGACAGCCGCCAAGACCATCGGCGGAGCCAGCGGCATGGAGCCGACGCGCCACCGTGTTGCGCGTGGCGAAACGGCGTTTTCAATCGCTCGCAGCTACAATGTCTCGGCCAAGGCACTGGCGGACTGGAACGCGCTTGATGCCGAGCTTTCGGTGCGCGAGGGCCAGTATCTGTTGATCCCGACCCCCACTGGCGCCCCGCCGGCCGAACCCGCCGTCGCCGAGGTCGCCCCCGGAACCGGCAGCCCGACCCCGACCCCGCCTTCAGCCAAGGAACCCTTGCCCGATGAAAAGGTAAAGCCCGCCGCCGAGGTGGCCAAGGCCAAGCCCGCCGAAGAGGATATGGCCAGCCAGCGCACCACCGGATCGAAATTCGCCATGCCGGTTTCAGGCAATATCATTCGCGGCTATGCCAAGGGCAAGAATGACGGGATCGACATTGCTGCGGCCCCCGGCACCCCGGTGAAGGCCGCCGCCGATGGCAGCGTGGCCGCCGTGACCAAGGACACCACCGGCACGCCCATCGTGGTGATCCGCCATGCCGACGGGCTTTTGACGGTTTATGCCGGGGTGGATGGGCTCAAGGTAGCCAAGGGCGATGCAGTGAAGAAGGGGCAGACCATTGCCTCGGTCCGCAATGCCAACCCCTCTTTCGTGCATTTCGAAGTGCGCAAGGGCGTCGACAGCCTCGATCCCCTGCCTTACGTTCAGTAGGGCCGGGGTCGCCGCCGGTTCAGACCGGCGCGACCAGCACCTTGTCAATCCGCAGACCGTCGAGATCGACCACCTCGAAGCTGTGGCCATGGGCGATCACCGTCTCGCCCAAGGCGGGCAGGCGGCCGAACTGGTGCAACACCAGCCCCGCCACCGTGTCATAACCGCCCGACGCGTCATGCGGGAGGCCGAGATGATCGCAGAATTCATCCGCAGGCATCCAGCCTGCCACCAGAAGGCTGCCATCCGGGCGGGCCAGCAGGGCCGGCTCGCCATCATCAGGCGCGCCAACCGCGCCGGTGATCGCCTCCAGCACGTCGCCCGAGGTGATGATCCCCTGAAAATGCCCATACTCATCATAGACCAGCGCCAGATGGTGCCGTGCCTTGCGCAGCACCTCCAGCACGTCAAAGGCATCGCTGCGGTCCGAGACAACCGGCACTTCCTCGATCATGGCCGCCAGATCCAGGCTTTCGCGCCGCGACACGGCCTCAAAGGCGGCGGCCAAGGTCACCACGCCCAGCACATCCCCGCTGGCGCGGTCTTGCACCGGCACGCGCGGGCGGGCGATGCGGCGCAGGGCGGCAATGGCCTCGGCGCTGGTCATGCCGATTTCAAGCATCTCGACATCGCGGCGCGGTGTCATCAGCGCGCGGGCCGAACGGTCTGACAGGCGCATGACACCGGTCATCATCTGCCGCTCTTCGGGTTCCAGCACGCCACTGTCATGGGCCTCGGCCAGAAGGCTGTGCACCTCTTCCTCGGTCACGCGGTTCGCACTGGCCCCGCGCTGACCCAAAAGCCACAAGACCGCACGTCCCGAACGTTCCAGCATCCAGACCAAGGGGGCTGCGACGCGCGACAACAGAAGCATCGCCGGGGCCATCGCGACCGCAACCTTTTCCGGATTGCGCAGCGCAAGTTGCTTTGGCACCAACTCGCCCACGATCAGCGAGACATAGGTGATCGCCACCACCACGCCGCCCACGCCCAGATTGGTTGCCCATTCCGGATCAACCCCCCGCGCCACCAAGGCTTGCGACAGCCGCGCCCCCAGTGTCGCGCCCGACAGCGCACCCGACAGGACACCCACCAGTGTGATGCCAATCTGCACGGTGGACAGAAAGCGCCCCGGATGTTCCGCAAGCCGCAAAGCCGCGGCTACCCCTCGGCTTTTGGCCTCAAGCGGTTTCAGACGGGCCGGACGGGCGGAAACGATGGCCAGTTCCGACATGGCCAGCACCCCGTTCAGGCAGATCAGGCCAAGGATTATCAAAAGTTCCAGTAACATGATCGCCGGGATATGGCGCTGCGCCCGCTGTCAGACAAGGGGGTGAAGGCCCAAGACGCCCCGATAAGCGCAAGATGGGTCATATCCGCACGCCCTCCCGTGCGGCCAGGTCACAGAAGAACTGCCAGGCCACCCGCCCCGACCGACCGCCCCGCGTGGCCTGCCATTCGATGGCCTCGGCACGCAGCCGATCAGGCGCAACCTTGACGCCATGGGCCGCGCAATAGCCCGAAATCATGTCCAGATACTGATCTTGGTCACAAGGGTGGAAGCCCAGCCACAAGCCGAAGCGATCCGAAAGCGACACCTTTTCCTCGATCGCCTCGGTCGAGTGGATCGCCGCCTGGGTCTCGTTTTCGATCATGTCACGTGGCATCAGGTGGCGGCGGTTTGATGTGGCGTAGAAGAGAACATTCTCAGGCCGCCCCTCGATCCCGCCATCCAGAACCGCCTTCAGCGACTTGTAATGCTGATCGTCATGGCTGAATGACAGATCGTCACAAAAGAGGATAAAGCGGTCAGCCGCGGCGCGCAGATGGGCCAGCAGGCGGGAGACCGAGGGCAGATCCTCGCGGGAAAGCTCCACGATCTTCAAGGGCAACCCCTCGGCCACAACCTTGGCATGGATCGCCTTGACAAGGCTGGATTTTCCCATGCCGCGCGCGCCCCACAAAAGCGCATTGTTGGCAGGCAGGCCCTTGGCGAAATGCCGGGTGTTTTCCAAAAGCGTATTGCGCGCACGGTTGATCCCGACCAGAAGCGACAGATCCACCCGGCTTACCCGCGCAACGGGCTCAAGCCGGTCGGGGCCGGTGTGCCAGGCAAAGGCTTCGGCCGATGTGAAGTCGGGCGCAGGCATGGGGGCAGGCGCCAGACGCTCCAGCGCCTCGGCAATACGAAGCAGCGGGTCCGTCATGCCTTGGTCTCGTCCTTGGTGCCCTCAGCGCCCTCTTCCTCATCCTCCCACAGACCTTCGGCACGCAATTCGGCCTCGCGCCGCTTTTCGATGCGGCGGATCAGGAAGATCGACACTTCGTAAAGCGGATAGACGGCAAAGAACAGGATCAGCTGGCTCATCACATCCGGCGGCGTGACCAGTGCGGCGACGATCAGGATCAGCACGACCGCATATTTCCGCATCCCCGCCAGACCCGCCGAAGAGACCAGCCCTGCCTTGCCCATCAGCGTCAGCAGGACCGGCAACTGAAAGCACAGGCCAAAGGCGATGATGAGTTTCAGCGAGATATCCAGCGTCTCGTTGACCTTGCCCTGAAACACGATATCGATACCGGTATCGGCGGCCTCGGCCAAGGGTTCGGCGGGAATGTCAGAGGGCAAATCGGTCAGCGCCGGGATGATCGCCGCGACCACCGAAGAGGCATCGGCAAAGCCAAGGAAGAAGTCCATGGCAATGGGTGTCACGACGTAGTGGGCAAAAGCCGCACCCAGCAGAAACAGCACGGGCGAGGCGATCAGGAACGGCAGGAAGGCATTCTTTTCCGACCGGTAGAGCCCCGGCGCAATGAACCGCCACAGTTGATAGCCGATCACCGGGAAGGCCACGGCAAAGCCCGCCACCATGGCAATCCGCACAAGGGTAAAGAAATACTCTTGCGGCGACGTGTATTGCATCACCGGGTTGGGGTCGCCAAGCGCCCGCATCGACATCTCGATCGGATGCAGCATGAAGTTCAGGATCGGCTCGGCCACCACGAAACAGGCAAGGATGGCCACGATATAGGACACCACCGCATAGATCAGCCGGTTGCGCAGCTCGGCCAGATGTTCGATCAGCGGCGCGGCCGAATTGTCGATGTCGTCGCTTTGGGTCATTCTTCCGCAGCTTTCTTCTTGCGCGGGGCCTTGGGCGCAGCGGTTATCGGGGCGGCTGCGGCCGTGGCTGATTTGGACGCGCGTGCAGGTTTTGCAGGTTTGGTGTTTTCTGCCGGGCTGGTGGCCACAGTGGGTGTATCCAAGGCCTTCAACTTGGCCGCCGCTTCTTTGACAATCGCTTCTTTCGCAGCCTTCTTTTCATAAAGCGCTGCGGTATTGGGGCCAGGCACTGGGGCTGGCAGCACCGGTTCTGGGGCCAAGGCAGCCGGTTCGGCGACCGTTGCAACCTCGGCGGGCTTTGCCATCGGCGGCATCGGCGGCGGCACCAACGGGCCTGAGCGTACCGGCTCGGTCGGCTTGGCCGCATTCTTGATCGGGTCCCAGCGCTCGAACTTGTCGACCGCATCCTTGACCGCGTTCATGCCCATGGCCTTGGGATTTGTCACCGCGTTCAAGTCTTTGGCAACATCCGCCACGCCGGTTTCCTTCGCCGCCTGCTCCATCGCCCGAGAGAAGTCACGCGCCATAGCGCGCATCTTGGCGGTAAACCGGCCAAGCTGGCGGAACATTTCCGGCAGGTCCTTGGGACCGATGACGATCAACGCCACGATCCCGATGACCAGCAGTTCGGACATCCCAAGGTCCATGCGCCCCTCCGCAGATTGCGTTTTGCGTTGCGGACGGGTGTCAGACCTTGTCCTTGTCGGCCGGGGTCACATCCTTGGCGGCCTCGGCGGTCTGGGTCTCTATTTCCTTGGTGCCGTCATTGACACCCTTCTTGAAGGCGGTGATGCCCTTGCCCACCTCGCCCATCAGGGCCGAAACCTTGCCCTTGCCGAAAAGGACAAGCACGACGACGGCGATCAGAAGAAGGCCGGGAAGGCCGATGTTGTTCAGCATGTTGATTGCTCCGTTTGGGCCGGTCTGGCGGCCGGATGTCTGTTTGAAGCCATGCTAGAAGCAGGATCGGTCGGCGCGTAAGGGGGGAAAAGACTGGACTTTCCGGGTAACTGACAATTATCTGTCGGTTGAACTGATGCCGAGACCGCTCATGCGCCGCTCTGACCGCCTTTTTGACCTTGTGCAGATCCTGCGGGATGGCCGATTGCACCGCGCCGCCGATCTGGCACAGGCGCTGGGTGGGGTATCTGTGCGGACCATCTGGCGCGACATGGGCACGCTGATGGCCAGCGGCATGCCGATCGAAGGGGAACGCGGGGTTGGCTATATCCTGCGCGCGCCCACCACCCTGCCGCCACTGATGCTGGGAGCGGCAGAGCTTGAGGCGCTGCGGATCGGTCTGCGGCTGGTGGCCGAAGGCGAAGATCCGGGCCTGGCCCGCGCCGCCCGCAGTCTTGCCTCAAAGATCGGGGCCGTGGCCCCTGCCCCGATTGATCCTGCGCGCGAGGATATCTTTGCCTTCCGACAGACCGCCTCGGCCCGGACCGAACCGCTTTTGCCGGTGCTTCGTGCGGCCATTGCCGGGCAAGAACGGCTGAGCATCGCCTATCTGGATCTGAACGGGCAGGAAAGCCACCGCGACATCCGCCCGCTGGGCCTGGACCGCGACAGCCAGATCTGGGTTCTGGCGGCCTGGTGCGAAGCGCGCGAAGGATTTCGCGCCTTCCGGGTCGACCGGATTCTGGCGGTTACTCCCACGGGCGAGAGCTTTGAGGCAGAGCCGGGCAAAGGTCTGGCCGAATATCGGGCCCGCATGGCGGCAGGCTGAGACAGGATCAGCGGCTTGCCGGAAAGACGAAGCAGCGGTCGCGCCGGATCATCAGCCACAAGACCGTGCCGGGCTTTGGCAGAAACACCCCCGGAACCGCCGCTGTCAGCGTCAGCCCGCCATCATCCATCGCAAAATCCACCAGGCTTTCCCGACCAAGATAGCGCGCACGGGCCACGGTGCCGCGCGCAGGCGTTCCATCCTGCACGGTGGGATTGGGCCCGCGCCCGCCACGGTCAAAGTCGATCTTCAGATGCTGGGGGCGGATGATGATATCCACCCGCGCACCATCGGCATGGCCCGGCGTCAGAAAGGCCCCGAACGGGGTTTCGGTGAGCGCGCCTTTGGAAACACCCTGAATGACATTGATATCGCTGAAAAATCCGGCGGCGGCCCGGTCAACCGGTGCGTTGTAGATGTTATAGGGCGCGCCACGCTGCACGATGACACCATCGCGCATCAGGGCGATCTCATCGGCCATCCGCATCGCCTCATCCGGCTCATGCGTCACCAGAAGAACCGCCGCACCCTCTTCCTTCAACAGCGCCAGCGTTGCATCGCGCACCCCGTCGCGCAGCCGGTTGTCGAGACCTGAAAACGGCTCGTCCATCAACATGACGCGTGGGCGCGGCGCCAGCGCCCGGGCCAGCGCCACGCGCTGCTGCTCGCCACCCGAAAGCTCATGCGGGTGCTTGGCACCAAAGCCGGGCAAATTGACCTTCTCCAGAAGCTCACCCACCCGTCGCGCCTTTTGAGATCCATCACCTTTCAGGCCAAAGGCGATGTTGCCCGCCACCGTCAGATGCGGAAAAAGCGCGAAGTCCTGAAACATCAGCCCCACACCACGCGCCTCGGGCGGCTGGTTCGCTTGCGGCCCAAAGACCTCGGCCCCATCAATCCGGATGCGCCCCTCATCGGGCCGGTCCACCCCGGCAATCATTCTGAGCGTGGTGGACTTGCCGCAGCCCGAGGGGCCAAGCAGGCACATGACCTTCCCCGCCTCGACCGAAAGCGAGACATCCGACACCACGGCCCTGCCCCCGAACCGGCGGCTCAGGTGGTCAACGACAAGGCGAGGCAGCGCTTCGGTCACAGGCGGTATCCGACTGATTTTATCAGGCGCTCCCTAGCAGGCAGGCCCGATCCCGGCAAGAGCAGGCTAGAGCGTCAAATTGACGGCACCACCATCAAGAAGGATGTTCTGGCCCACGATGAACCCTGCCTGCTGGCTGCACAAAAAAGCGCAGGTCGCGCCGAATTCCTCGGACGTGCCATAGCGGCGGGCGGGGATGGTGGCCATGCGCTCGGCCCGGGCCTCCTCCATCGTCAGCCCACGCGCCTTGACGACGCCACTGTCCAGCGCTGTGGCGCGGTCAGTGTCGTGAATGCCGGGAAGCAGGTTGTTGATCGTCACGCCATGGGGCGCGACCTGCCGGGCGGTTCCCGCGACAAAGCCGGTCAGCCCGGCCCGCGCGGCATTGGACAGGCCCAACTGCGGGATCGGCGATTTCACCGACTGTGAGGTGATGTTCACCACCCGGCCCCAGCCGCGCTTTATCATGGCAGGCAGGCAGCCCTGCATCAGGGCGACGGGCGTCAGCATATTGGCGTCAATCGCCTTGATGAAATCGTCCCGGCTCCAGTCGTGCCACATGCCGGGGGGCGGACCGCCGGCATTGGTGACCAGAATGTCAAAGGGGCCATGGGCCAGAACGGCGGCGCGGCCTGCCTCGGAGGTGATGTCGCCTGCGACCGTGGTCACTTGCACGCCATGGGCCGCGCGGATTGCCGCGGCTGTGGCCTCCAGCGCCTCGGCACCGCGCGCGTTCAGCACCAGATCCACCCCCGCCTCGGCCAAGGCCATGGCACAACCCCGCCCAAGCCCCTTGGACGCCGCCGTCACCAGCGCGCGCTTGCCCCGAATTCCCAGATCCACGCCATTCTCCCTTTTTCCTGTCACGGCCAAGCTTAGCAGGCCAAAAAGTTGCCGCAATAGACTGGCAAGCTGGGGGCATGGTGGGTTTTGTCAAGCGCGGCTTGTGTCCTTGCGGCAAGCGGCCTAGATCACGCCCGTAGTCTTTTGAGCATTTTGCCGGTCATGACAGATCATCCCTTTGCCCCGCTTCCCGGCCATGCCTGCCAGGTGCTGTCAGCCGATGATCTCTTTGTCAGCCACGGTGCCGCACAGGGTGATAGCCTGATGGGCCCGGCAGAGGTCTGTCCCGGCGACATCTATCAACTTGACCCCGTTCACCAGCCCCGGCGACTGGTGTTGGCCCGCAGCAGCGGCAGTCGGCAGGAAGTGGCGCCGGGGTCTGCCGTGGGCAGGGCCGGCGATCCGATCCGGCTTGAGGCGCGCTATGCGCTGATGGGCGAGGAAGGGGACCGGGTCGAACTTCTGGTGCTGACCTTGCCCGATGGCAGCCGCTTTGTGCTGCCCCTGTCGCCCATGGCCGCCGCGACCGACTACACGCTCTTGCGGGTGGAAGAGGCGCCGGATGATGCGGGCCTGTCGGATCTTCTGTGCATCTCCTTTGCCCGCGGCACGATGATCACGCTGGCCACCGGCGCACAGATGCCGATCGAGATGCTTTCCCCCGGCGACCGGGTTCTGACGCGCGACCATGGCGGCCAGCCGATCCGCTGGATCGGACGCGCGACGCTCAAGGCCGTTGGCCCCTTTGCGCCGGTGGTCATCACCGCAGGCACGCTGGGCAATTCCGGCGATCTGATCGTCAGCCAGCATCACCGCATGTTCCTTTACCAGCGCGAGCGGATTGCCGGGCTGCCCACATCCGAGCTTCTGGTGCAGGCCAAGCATCTGGTCGATGGGGAACGGGTCTTCCTGCGCGAGGGCGGCTTTGTCGATTTCCTCAGCATCGTCTTTGACCATCACGAGATCATCTATGCCGAGGGCATCCCGGCCGAAAGCCTGATGGTGAATGACGCGACCGTGAACCGCCTGCCGGCGGAACTGTCCGCCGATGTCAAGGCGCGCTTTCCCGGCCTGCGTCAGGTGCAGCATTTCGGAACCGAGGCCGGGCGACAGTTTCTTGACGCCGTCGGGGCCGAGGCCCTGTTCAAGCCCGGCGGCAAGCGGCGCTGAGGGCGCGGCTTTCGCCGCCTTCCCCGTGGACGCGCGCGCGCCTTTGCGCTAAAGCCCCGCCCCATGACAAACACCATGACAAACGCAAGCCCCCTTCCGCCCGAAATCGCCCGCCGCCGGACCTTTGCGATCATCTCGCACCCCGACGCCGGCAAGACGACGCTGACCGAAAAGTTCCTGCTGTTCGGCGGCGCGATCCAGATGGCCGGCCAGGTCCGCGCCAAGGGCGAGGCGCGGCGCACCCGGTCAGACTTCATGAAGATCGAGGCCGATCGGGGCATTTCGGTGTCTGCCAGCGCCATGTCGTTTGACTACCGCGAGTTTCGCTTCAACCTGGTCGACACCCCTGGCCACTCGGACTTTTCCGAAGACACCTACCGCACGCTGACCGCCGTGGACGCCGCCATCATGGTGATCGACGGGGCCAAGGGCGTGGAAAGCCAGACCCAAAAGCTGTTTGAGGTCTGCCGGTTGCGCGACCTGCCGATCCTGACCTTTTGCAACAAGATGGACCGCGAAAGCCGCGACGTCTTTGAAATCATTGACGAGATCCAGGAAAACCTTGCCATTGACGTGACGCCGGCAAGCTGGCCGATCGGTGTCGGGCGCGAGTTTGTCGGCGCCTATGACCTGTTGCACGACCGGTTGGAGATCATGGACCGCGCCGACCGCAACAAGGTGGCGGAATCGATCAAGATTTCGGGCATGAATGACCCGAAACTTGCCGAACATGTGCCGGCGGATCTTTTGGCGAAGTTCCACGAAGAGATTGAAATGGCGCGCGAACTTCTGCCCGCCTTTGACCGTGCATCCTTCCTCAACGGCTCGATGACGCCGATCTGGTTCGGCTCGGCCATCAACTCGTTCGGGGTCAAGGAATTGATGGACGGCATGGGCGAATACGGGCCCCAGCCGCAGCCGCAAAAGGCCGCCGAGCGGCAGATTTCTGCCGACGAGAAGGCCGTGACGGGCTTTGTGTTCAAGGTGCAGGCCAATATGGACGCCAAGCACCGCGACCGCGTGGCCTTTGTCCGCCTTGCCTCGGGGCATTTCGAGCGCGGCATGAAGCTTTTGCATGTGCGGTCGAAAAAGCCGATGGCGATTGCCAACCCGGTGATGTTCCTCGCCGCCGACCGCGAACTGGCCGAAGAGGCCTGGGCCGGTGACATCATCGGCATCCCGAACCACGGCCAGTTGCGGATTGGTGACGCGCTGACCGAAGGCGAGGCGCTGCATTTCACCGGCATCCCCTCTTTCGCGCCGGAACTTCTGTCGGGCGTCCGCGCGATGGACCCGATGAAGGCCAAGCATCTGGAAAAGGCGCTGATGCAATTTGCCGAGGAAGGGGCCGCCAAGGTGTTCAAGCCGATGATCGGCTCGGGCTTCATCGTGGGCGTTGTCGGGGCCCTGCAATTCGAGGTGCTGGCCAGCCGGATTGAACAGGAATACTCGCTTCCGGTGCGGTTTGAACCGTCCAACTTCACCTCGGCCCGCTGGGTGGCGGGGCCGAAGGACGAGATGGAGAAGTTCATCTCGGTCAACAAGGGCCATATCGCAGTGGATAACGACGGGGACACCGTCTTTCTGACGCGCCTGAAATGGGACATCGACCGGGTGGAACGCGACTACCCGGCGCTGAAGCTGACGGCGACCAAGGAAATGATGGTCTAATCTCTCCTCGGGCGCCTTAGGCTTCTCGTCGAAGGCCCGAAAGGTGTCGGGGCGTCAGCCAAAGGTCTTGCGGCGGGCCTTTCGCGGCGATCCCGGCCCCATCAGACCCTGCCCTGTCTGACCCTACCCCATCTGACACCAAAAATATTCCTCAGTCAGCTTGCCGGGTCGATCCGGGCGGAATGTCAGACGGGCGCGGCCCGGCCTGGCACTTTGCCAAACCACCAGAGCAACCTGCTAGACTGGAAAGCATTTCGCCCGATTTTCCGGCGATTTGCCCGCCTTGCAGTACTTTATGATCGGGGCCTTACTGCGGAAAACCCTGATCGTCCGAGGCCCCCCATGTCGCTTTCCGCTGATGTTTCCGCCCTTCTCGCCCGGCTTGGCGTCACGTTGCACATGGGAGCGCTGCCGACCCACACGCCCATCACCGGCGAGGTGCTGGCCCGTATTGCCGAAACCGCCCCCGACCGGGCCGCAGCCCAGATCGACGCGGCCCATTCTGCCTTTCGCCAGTGGCGCGTGGTCCCGGCACCGAAACGAGGGGAGCTGGTGCGGCTTTGGGCCGATGAGCTGCGGGCACACAAGGCCGACCTGGGGCGGCTCGTCTCGATCGAGGTGGGCAAGGTCCTTTCTGAGGGCCTGGGCGAAGTGCAGGAAATGATTGACATTTGCGACTTTGCCCTGGGCCTGTCGCGGCAGCTTTACGGCCTGACCATCGCCTCGGAACGCCCCGATCACCGCATGATGGAAACCTGGCATCCCTTGGGCGTGGTCGGGGTCATCTCGGCCTTCAACTTCCCCGTTGCGGTCTGGGCGTGGAACACCGCACTGGCGCTGGTCTGCGGCAACGCGGTTGTGTGGAAGCCTTCGGAAAAGGCAAGCCTTTCTGCCCTTGCGGCCCATGCCCTTCTCGAGCGCGCAATCACCCGCTTCAACGTCGAAGGCGGGGCCGCGCCCGAGGGGTTGACCGCGCTTTTGATCGGCGGGCGGGCCTTGGGCGCGGCACTGGTGGACAGCCCGAAGGTGGCGCTTGTCTCCGCCACCGGATCGACCCGGATGGGGCGCGAGGTGGGGCCGAAGGTGGCCGCGCGCTTTGGCCGCTCGCTGCTTGAACTGGGCGGCAACAATGCTGCGATCGTCACCCCATCCGCCGATCTGGACCTGACCCTGCGCGGGGTGGCCTTTGCGGCGATGGGCACCGCCGGCCAGCGCTGCACGACGCTGCGCCGCCTGTTTGTGCATGACAGTCTTTATGATGCGTTCCTGCCGCGCCTGACGGCCGCCTATGCCTCGGTCAAGGTGGGCAGTCCTTTGGAACAAGGCGTGCTGGTTGGCCCGCTCATCGACCAGGGGGCGCTGCAGGCCATGCAGGCGGCCTTGGACGCGGCCCGAACCGCTGGTGGCACGGTGCATGGTGGCGAGGCGGTCGAGGCCGGGGGCGGCGCCTATGTGCGCCCGGCGCTGGTCGAGATGCCGGATCAGGTCGGACCCGCCTTGCACGAAACCTTTGCTCCCATTCTTTACGTCATGAAATACAATGACTTCGATGCCGTTCTTGAGAAGCATAATGAAGTTCCGCAGGGCCTTTCCTCCTCGATCTTTACCAATGACATGCGCGAGGCCGAGATCTTTCTTTCTGCCCGCGGCAGCGATTGCGGGATTGCCAATGTGAACATCGGACCCTCCGGGGCCGAGATTGGCGGCGCCTTTGGCGGCGAGAAGGAAACCGGTGGCGGGCGCGAAAGCGGGTCAGATGCGTGGAAAGCCTATATGCGGCGGGCAACGAATACGCTGAACTATGGTCGCAGCCTGCCCCTGGCCCAGGGCGTCACCTTCGACATCGGTTGACGACAGACCAAGGCACCTAGATGCCACACTGTGGCAGGCAAACCGCAGGCTTGCTTGACCGCGAGGCGGTTTTCCAGTATCGGCCCATCACGGGGCATGGCCCCTTGACGCCGGGACGCCCGGAAAAATGCGTCCCTTCTTACCCTTGCGGGCCGATCCCGCAGTTTCAGGACGCTGATGACCAAATTCTCTGACCTTGCGCTGGATCCGCGCGTGTTGCAGGCCGTTGCCGAAGCCGGATACGAAACCCCCACCCCCATTCAGGCCCAGGCCATTCCCCACGCCCTTCAGGGCAAGGATGTGCTGGGCATCGCCCAGACCGGCACCGGGAAAACGGCAAGCTTTACGCTGCCGATGATCACGCTTCTGGGTCAGGGCCGCGCCCGCGCCCGGATGCCGCGCAGCCTTGTGCTGGCGCCGACGCGGGAACTTGCGGCCCAGGTGGCGGAAAACTTCGACATCTACGCCAAGCACACCAAACTGACCAAGGCGCTGCTGATCGGCGGCGTCTCCTTTGGCGAGCAGGACAAGCTGATCGACCGGGGCGTCGATGTTCTGATTGCCACCCCCGGTCGCCTTCTGGACCATTTCGAACGCGGCAAGCTTTTGCTGACCGGGGTGCAGATCATGGTGGTGGATGAGGCCGACCGCATGCTGGATATGGGCTTTATCCCCGATATCGAGCGCATCTTCTCGCTGACGCCCTTTACGCGGCAAACTTTCTTCTACTCGGCCACCATGGCACCCGAGATCGAACGGATCACCAACACCTTCCTGTCGGCAGCGGTCAAGATCGAGGTGGCGCGGCAGGCCACCACCTCGACCACCATCGACCAGAAGCTGATCCAGTTCACCCCCAGCCGCAAGGACCGCAGCTTTACCGAAAAGCGCGCTGTTCTGCGGGCGCTGATCAAGGCCGAGGGCGAGGCCTGCACCAATGCAATCATCTTCTGCAATCGCAAGATGGATGTGGATGTGGTGGCCAAGTCGCTGAAATCCCATGGCTTTGATGCCGCGCCCATCCATGGCGATCTGGATCAAAGCATGCGGATGCGCACGTTGGACAATTTCCGTGACGGCAAGTTGCAACTGCTGGTCGCCTCGGACGTGGCGGCGCGGGGGCTTGATGTGCCATCGGTCAGCCATGTGTTCAACTTCGACCTGCCCTCGCATCCCGAGGATTACGTCCACCGGATCGGCCGCACCGGCCGGGCCGGGCGTCTGGGCAAGGCGTTTTCCATCGCCACCCCGGCGGATGGCAAGTATCTGGCGGCCATCGAGGCGTTGGTTAAGCAGGAAATCCCGCGCGGCGAAATGCCGGAGGGCGCACTGGAAGGGCTGTCTGACCGCCCCGACCGCCCGCGCGACGAAAGCCGGGGGCCGCGCAGCCGTGGTCGCGCCTCTGACCGGCGCGAGCGCCCGGTGAAGCCCCATGCCGAAGTGGCCGCGCTGGAACCGGTTGCAGCGCAGCCGGTGATCGAAGTGATTGTCCAGACCGAACCCGCAGATCAACCCGCTGCCCGCAGCGACGACCGCCGAGATGACCGTCGTGATGACCGTCGTGATGACCGCCGCGGGGATCGCCGTCGCGAGGATCGGCCACGTGACGAGCGTCCACGTGACGAGCGCCCACGTGACGAGCGTGCGCGTGAGGATCGCCGGGACGACAGACGGCGCGAGGATCGGCGGGATCGCGGGCCGCGCGAGGATCACCAGCGCGTGGTCGGCATGGGCGACCATGTGCCCGATTTCATCTTGCGCAGCTTTGCCTTGAAGTCGGCACCAACGCCTGACACCGCCGATGAGGCACCGCAGATGACCGAAGAGGCTGAGGCTCAAGGTTAAGACCGCACAGCACGCCATTGTTATATAATGAAAAAGCCCTGTCCATGACAGGGCTTTTCTAATTCAGCGATGCAAAGCCAAGCTATTCGGCAGTAAGGCGGCTGATCACCACCCGCACCTCGGGCTTCTTGCCGATCTCTTCCATCGCCACCTGCCGCACGATGCGCTTCAGCGCCTCGTCCAGCCGGTCATCATCCGACAGGATCTTGCCCGAGGCCGTTTCGAGAAACTCGGTCAATTCGGCCTCCATCGTCTCATCCAGCGCCCGGTTGCCCAGACCCGTCTGCGGCAGGCCCATCAGCTCCACCCAGGCATCGCCCAGGGGCTCATTCTGCTCGTCCAGGATCAGCGTCACCATGACCAACCCGTTCAACGCCAGCCGGATGCGGTCGCGCACCACGCCATCCAGCGCGCCGATCTGGGCTGTGCCATCTAGATAGATGCGGCCCGCCTCGATATGCTCGGCAACCTTCGGCACCTCGCCCGTCAGGTCCACCATCATGCCGTTGGTGGCCACGATCCCGGCAATCCCGGCCTCATGCGCGATGCGGACATGTTCGCGCAGATGGCGGTGTTCGCCGTGCATCGGCACCAGCATGTCGGGCAGGAAGATGCGGTGCATGTGTTCCAGGTCCGGGCGGTTGGCATGACCCGAAACATGGTATTTGCCGCCCGCATCGTCGACCACATCGACGCCCATCTCGGAATAGGCATTCATCAGCTTGATGACGCCACGCTCATTGCCCGGAATGGTTTTCGACGAAAACAGGAACATGTCGCCCGCCTTCATCTCAAATCCCAGATACTTGCCCCGGCTGAGCGCTGCGCTTGCCGCCCTGCGTTCGCCCTGACTGCCGGTCACGATCAGCATCAGGTTGCGCCGCGGGACTTCCAACGCCTCTTCGGCTGTAATGATGCGGGGAAAGCCGGTCAGCACCCCGGTTTCCTCGGCCGCAGTGATCATCCGCTTCATTGCGCGACCCAGCACACAGATCGACCGATCCGCAGCCCGCGCCGCCTCGGCCAGCGTTTTCAGACGCGCAACGTTCGAGGCAAAGGTGGTCGCCACCACCATGCCGCCCGCGCCGCGAATAAGCTCGGTCAAGGGTTCGGCCAAGGTCGCCTCTGAGCGGCCGGGATGGGGCGAGAACACGTTGGTGCTGTCGCACATCATGGCCTTGACGGGCTTCTCGGCAGCAATGGCCTCAAGCAGCGCATCATTCCAGCCCTCGCCCACGATCGGCGTCGGGTCGCGTTTGAAGTCGCCGGTATGCAGGATGCGCCCGGCGGGGCTGTCGATTACCAGGGCCGAGCTTTCCGGAATCGAATGGGACACCGGCAGGAATTGCACGGTAAAGGGCCCGACCTCGACCGCCGCCGGGTGCGGCTCGATGGTGCGGATGGTATCAAGCGGCAGCCCGGCCTCTTCCAGCTTCAACCGGCCGATGGTTGCGGTGAACTTGCGGGCATAGACGGGCTTTTTCAACAGGGGCCACAGATGGCCCAAGGCGCCGATATGATCCTCATGGGCATGGGTGATGACGATCCCATCCAGCCGGTCGATCCGTTCGATCAGCCATGTCAGATCGGGCAAGATCAGATCGACGCCGGGGCTGCTGTCCATATCCGGAAAGGACACTCCCAGATCGACCAGCATCAGCCGTTCCTTCCCCGGCTTGCCATAGCCATAGACATAGGCATTCATGCCGATTTCACCGGCACCCCCAAGGGGAAGATAGATCAGGCGTTCGCCGCTCATGCGATGTCCTTGTTATGGTTATTGATGAGGACAAGGCCATGCATGGTCAGATCATCCTCAATTGCATCAAATAGTTCGGTCCCTTGGGCAAACAAGCTCGCCAGACCGCCGGTCGCAATCACCTTCATCGGGGCCGCACGTTCCCGCCGCACTTCGCGGACGATTCCTTCGACCAGGCCGATATAGCCCCAATACACGCCCGACTGCATGCAGGCCACCGTATTCGTGCCGATGGCGCGGGTGGGGCGGGTCACATCGACATGCGGCAGCGCGGCGGCGGCCATATGCAGCGCCTCAAGCGAAAGGTTGACGCCGGGGGCAATCACCCCGCCGACATAGGCACCGTCATGGTCCACCACGTCAAAAGTGGTGGCGGTCCCGAAATCCACCACGATCAGATTGCCGCCGTGGCGGTCAAATCCGGCCACCGTGTTGACCAGCCGGTCCGGCCCCACCGTGGTTCCCTGATCGACGCGCGGCGCGACCGGCAGCCGACATTCGGGCTTGCCCACCACCAGGGGGCGGCAGCCGAAATAGCGGTCGCACAGCACCCGAAGGTTGAACACCACACGCGGCACGGTGCTGCTGATGATGGCCTCGGTGATGGTGGCTTCGGTCTTGGTCAGCGCCATCAGGCTGGACAGCCAGACGAAGTATTCATCCGCCGTGCGCTTGTGGTCGGTGGCGACGCGCCAGGTGGCCACAAAGCCCGTGCCGTTCCAGATGGAGAAGACCGTGTTGGTGTTGCCGCAGTCAATGGCCAGAAGCATGGCATCGCCCTTTCAGAAGAACACCTCGGCCGCCGGGATTTCCAGCCGTCCCGTGGCCGTGAGAAGGATAAGGTTGCCGTGTGAATCAATCGTGTCAAACACCCCGTGATGGGTGTCCTTGCCGGTGCGCGCCCGGATCATTTCGCCCAGCCTTGCCGCATGGTCCAGCCAGGCCTCGCGCAGGGGCGCAAAGCCTTGGGCGGTGAAAAGCGCCTCCCAGCGGGCATAGGCGGGGGCGAGATGGTCAAGAAACACCTCGGGCGTGATGCGCAACCCGGTTTCCGACAACAGCGAGACCGCAGGCAAGGCGCCCGGCTCCATCAGTGACGGATCGGGATGGGCGATCAGATTAACGCCAATCCCGATGGCCAGCGCCTGCACCCCAGCCCCAGCGGTTGTCGCCTCCAGCAGAATTCCGGCCAGCTTGGCCCCGTTCAGCAGCACGTCATTCGGCCATTTCAGGCTGAAGGCCCCGGGCAGGCCTGTCACGTCCGCCAGCGCATCGCGCAAGGCAAGCGCGGCGGCAAAGCTGCGCAGCGCCACCTGGTCGGCGGTTTCCTTGGGAAAAAGCAACAGCGTGCCGTGGAAATTGCCGCGCGGGCTGGCCCAGGCCCTTGCCCGCCTGCCCCGTCCTGCGGTCTGTTCAAGCCCCAGAAACCAAGCAGGCCCCGCCAATGTCGGGGCCTCACTCAGCGCATGGGCATTGGTGCTGCCCACGCTGTCCAGAACATGCCGCGCAACGCCCGCAGGCCAGCCCTTATCCAAGAAGGGCCTCGGCCGCCTGAAGCGCGATGGGTTCGATGCCAAACAGATTGACAACGCCGATCAGCATGACCGCCGCAACGCCCACCAGCATCAGCCATTGCACCGGCGACATCCGGCTTTCCACCGGCTCCTGCTCGGCTCCGAAATACATGAAATAGACGATGCGCAGATAGTAGAAGGCACCAACGACCGAGGCCACCGCGCCAGCAACCGCCAGCCAGACCATGCCCGCATCCACCGCCGCCTTCAGCACATAGAACTTGCCGAAAAAGCCCAGCATGGGCGGGACACCGGCAAGGCTGAACAGCAAGATCAGCATAGCCATGGCCTTCAGCGGTTCGGCCTTGGCGAACTGGTTGAGGCTGGCGATGTCGGTCACCGAGCGGCCATCACGCTCCATCGACAGGATGAAGGCAAAGGTGCCAAGGTTCATGGTGACATAGATCGCCATATAGATCAGCGTCGCCTGCACCCCTTGCGGGGTGGCGGCGGCAAGCCCGACCAGCGCATAGCCCATATGGGCGATGGAGGAATAGGCCATAAGACGCTTGATGTCCTTTTGCCCGATGGCCGCCACCGCGCCGAGGAACATCGACACCACCGCAAGCGCGGCCAGCACCTGCGCCCAATCGCCCGGCACGCCGCCAAAGGCGTCATGCACGACCCGCGCGATCAGTGCCATGGCGGCCACCTTGGGGGCGGTGGCGAAGAAGGCGGTGACCGGCGTTGGCGCGCCTTCATAGACATCAGGCGTCCACATGTGGAAGGGCGCGGCCGAAACCTTGAACGCCATGCCTGCGATCAGGAACACAAGGCCGAACAGCAGGCCCAAGGGCGCCTCCCCTTCGGTCAGGGTCGAGGCGATGCCAGCAAACAGCGTGGTTCCGGCAAAGCCGTAAACCAGCGATGCGCCATACAGCAAAAGACCCGACGACAACGCGCCAAGGACAAAGTATTTCAGACCGGCCTCGGTCGATTTCACACTGTCGCGCCGCATCGCCGCCATGACGTAAAGCGACAGCGACTGCAGCTCGAGCCCCATGTAAAGCGCCATGAGGTCTCCGGCCGAGACCATGATCATCATGCCGATCACCGACAAGGTGACCAGCACCGGGTATTCGAACCGCGCCAGGTCGCGCCGCGCCATGTAGTCTTGCGACATGACCAGAACCCCGGCCGCCGAGATCAGGATCACCACCTTGGCAAAGCGCGCAAAGGCATCATCCACCACCATGCCGCCAAAGGCCGAGGCCCCCTCGCCGCCGCGCAAGGCGATGAGAAGCGCAAGCGCCACGAAGAGCCCGGCCGTTGCCCAGGTCAGAAGCCCCGTCATCTTGTCCTTGCTGCCGTAAACCCCCAGCATCAGGGCCGCCATCGCATAGACCGCGAGCAGGATCTCGGGCAGAAGGATTTGCAGATCAACACCAGTCATCGGATCGGTCCTTCAATGCGTCGCGGCTTCTGCCACAACGGGCAGGGCTGCATGGTAGTCGGTCACAAGCTGGGCCACCGAAGGCCCGATGATATCGGTCACAAGCGCCGGGTAGACGCCCAGCAGCAGGGTCATCACGATCAGCGGCGCGAAGATCGCCCGCTCGCGGCGGCTCATGTCCTGAATGGTGCGCAGCGCCTCGCGCATCAGTGCGCCAAGGGCAACGCGGCGGTAAAGGTAAAGCGCATAGGCCGCCGAGAGGATCACCCCCGTGGTGGCAATCGCGGCAATCCAGGTGTTGACCTGGAAGATGCCCATCAGCACAAGGAATTCACCCACGAAACCACTCGTGCCCGGCAGGCCGACATTGGCCATGGTGAAGAACAGGAACACCAGCGCATAGGCGGGCATCCGGTTCACCAAGCCGCCATAGGCGTCAATGTCGCGGGTGTGCATGCGGTCATAGAT
>JACCDH011329559.1_pt1 | contig 25924 bp, 27 predicted proteins | sample 7442481 | NCBI WGS metagenome assembly JACCDH01 (sample SAMN15323433, study PRJNA562643) | freshwater metagenome | isolation source: river surface water | place: USA:Blue River Watershed | collected 2017-08-15 | reverse complement strand
GGCGATGCTGAACTACCTCGCGCGACTGGGTTGGAGCCACGGCGATGACGAGATCTTCAGCATGGAACAGTTCTGCCAGTGGTTCGACCTCGACCACCTGACCAAGTCGCCGGCGCAGTTCAACCCGGAGAAGCTGGCCTGGCTGAACAATCACTACATCAAGCTCGCCGACAATGCGCGCCTTGCGCAGCTGGCGATGCCTGAGCTCGAGCGCGATGGCGCGAAATTCGACGGCGCGCCGGCGCTGGAGGACGTCATCGCGCTGATGAAGGACCGCACCAACACCGTCAACGAGCTGGCCGATGCAGCGATGCTGTTCTACCGCGAGCCCAAGCCGGACCCGGCGCTGGTCACGCAGCACATCACCGATGCAGCGAAGGCAGCGATGCGCCAGTTCGCCGAAGCAGGCAAGGGTATCGACTGGACCAAGGAAGCCATTGCAGCGCTGATGAAGCAGGTGCTGGCAGATCACGGCATGAAAATGCCGCAACTGGCGATGCCGCTGCGCCTGGCTGTCACCGGTCAATTGCAGACGCCGTCGGTGGATGCGGTACTGCAGCTGTTCGGCCGCGATGTCGTGCTGGCGCGGGTTTCGGCCTGGCTGTAAAAAATTTTCGTCAAGGTGATTTACAGCTGAGAAAAGATCGGTCTATAATCTTGTTTCTGCAGCACACGGGGGTATAGCTCAGCTGGGAGAGCGCTTGCATGGCATCCAAGAGGTCAGCGGTTCGATCCCGCTTACCTCCACCACTGAGATACAATCCAGTGCGCAGTGAGCAGCAGAAAAGTAGTCGGTAGTTATAGGCCTGCAGTTCGGACAGAATTCAAGTTTTTGTCCCCATCGTCTAGAGGCCTAGGACATCACCCTTTCACGGTGAGTACCGGGGTTCGAATCCCCGTGGGGACGCCAGTCTACTTCCGGCATTGAGCCGGTAGACGAGCTGGACTGTGGCATTGGCCACGTCCAGCTCAATCTTTTCCAGCATACCTCTTACGAATTCCTTGAGCCGATCGCGCTCCAGGGACTCCATATCTCCCACCAGGTTGTTCATGATCGTGGCCACATGCGCTTCGGTCAGGCTGCGAATTTTTTTCGTTTCCGCCTCGATTTCCGCCCGCTGCGTCAGTTCGTCCTCGATCGCGGCTCGTTTCTGTTCCAGCAACTCAATCTGCCGCAGCAGTGGCGCAGGCGTCGATGTCTCGCCCAGCAGGTTCGAGATGTTCCGGATCTGCTTTTCCAGCTTGGTAAACTCGGCGCGCAATTTCGGCAGCTCCGAGTCCTTTGCTCGATCCTCGGCCTGACGTTTGGCCGCCAGCGTGAATTCCTTGATGAATTCGGTCGACCGCAGGTCTTGCGCCAAGCTCGCCACGACGGTCGATTCGATCACGGCTGACCGAATCCGCTTGCCTTTGCCGCACTTATAAAACCCGGCGCCGTCTCCATACCAGGCTCGGCCTTCCCGGTCGCGCAGCAAGCCGGTCAGCAGGTGGTCGGTTTTGGTGAAGCGGGTGTGTTTGTTACTGGCATTCTCCAGTTTCGAGATCAATTGCTCGGCTTCTTCGTCAGTGATCAGTGCTTCGTGGGTATCGCGCTGGATCACCCATTCACTGCGAGGCCGCCGCTTGACGCCGCCTGCGTAGCCGGCGTGCGTGAATTCATAGCGCTGATTCCAGGCCGTGTGGCCCGCATAGGTCAGCGCATTCCATTCGATGCCGATGGCCGAGGTGTCGGGGATGTCGAGGCCTGCTTCCTGCATGGCGACGCGGCGGCTGATACCGGATGCTTTGAGCTTGAGGTAATGAGCGACTTTGCGCGCATCCGGGGAGACGACCAGGCGTGATTTGACGACGGGTGAGCCGTCGCGAATGGCGCCGGTCTGGACGTGTTCCAGTTGGTAGCCCAGGGGTGCGCGGCCGCCGGCGCGCCAGCCTTGGCGCACATTCTCAGCCATGCCTGCGAGGCCCTTTTGTTTGCTCGTCAGGCTGTGCCACTCATCCATCGCTTGCAGGATCGACTTGAGCAGCATCTCCGTGATCGGATCCGCGTCTGGCAAGCTTTTGTAGATGATGCGCACGCCGTGTTTGCGGCATTCCACCTCTTCGAAGATCAGGGAGATGTGGCGGCGACGCGCGAGGCGCGAGGTGTCGAGGATGAGGATGTGATCCCAGCCGCGCTTTTTGTCGCGCACGGCGCGCACCAGAGACTGGAAGCCGGCGCGCTGATCGTCTTTGCCGGATTCGACGACATCGGAGTATTCGTCGACGATCAGGAAGTGACGGTCAGTCGCGAGCTGTTGCAGCTGGCGGCGTTGGGCATCGATGCTCACATCGGAGCGGTCCTTGCTGCTCCGTAGGTACAGGGCGACTTTCGCTTTCATGGGTCTTGGACTCCAGCAGAGGGAGCGCCAATGCTACTGCGGCAGCGACGTCGGGTGAACCGATCGGCGGCAACACAGTGAGCTTCATGGGGTAATCACAACAAATTTGATATCTGCACTTGACTTGACTGCTGGCATTGGCCATCTCGGCCGACAGTTATGGTCGTGCAGCGGCAGCATCCACTTGGCAAACCATCACACAACCAGTGGTTGTGTAAAAGGACGTGATTTGCTCTGGCGCGACAGCGTTCCATGAGATTTCGTCGATTGAACTAAAGGGCGTGGGGGCGAATACAGCCTAGGGGTGCTGCTGAGCGCGCAAGCTGTCGCCCAGGAGACTGTAGACGAGCGCGAAGGCAGCCAGACCCGCGTTCATGTCGTTCACGTAGTGACCCGCAACGCCGACGCCATGGTCTTGACCGCGTAGGCGAACAACGTACATCACACCCGTTATGTCGCCAGTGCGGGCCTTGGCGAGCAAATTCTCAAGCAGGGTGATGACGTGGGTGTTGGTGTGCGACGCCTGGATGGCTGCGTGGGTTTTGTTCGGCTTACGGCCATTGATGCGCGCGGGCGTGGCGGTGATTCCGCTCGTTGTTTTGATCAGGGTCAGCATTGACTTGGTCTCCACCATATTGCTTGAACATCGGTTGGATCAAGTTAGCACCGCCTATTCGCCGCTCCTATCCCATGAATTGGGTATCGGTCACGAGACTTTCTTCGATTTGGCCGCTGTATTCCTAGGGTTTGGGGGTTTTACTAGGAATCCTCCGAATTCATCGATGCTCTCTCTGCATAGCGTGTGCGCTACAGATAGCAGGTGATCTTTGTGCGGTTCGCTCATGGCGCGAAAGTGCATGACGAGTTGTGCTTCAACACCAGACAGTCTGGAAAAGTCGACGGGCGTCTGCGGGCACATGGGGCCTTGCCCGGTGATCAGCCATTCCACGCCAATGTTTAATGCACGAGCAATCAGAACCAGATTGCTGCGCTTCGGGGCGGCCGTGGTCTCCCAGCGTTGTACCGCTTGCCATGAGACGCCGCAGGCGATGGCCACCTCTTGCATGGTCAGTCCCAGTTGTTGCCGGCGATGGCGAATGCGGGTGTGGATGTTCATTTCCTCATCGTGCCGTTGTATGCGCATCTCATCAATACACTGAATCATTGTGTCTTGCTACCTATGTGAGTATTTTTCGATTCATAACAAGAAGCTGTCCGAGACGAGCTCTGACCCATAAGGAGTGTGACGATGGAGAAGGTATCTCAGACGTTGATTGGTGTCGTACGTCGTTTCGTGGAGGCGTGGCGCGTGCAGGAGGGGTGGACGCATCAGACGCTGGCTTCGGAGTTGATCCGGACGCATGCGTTGATGGAGGGGGAGCAGCGTACGGGCATTTGCTTCGATTCCTCGACACAGGACATTTTCATTCGATCGAAGATCAATGGTGAGCGCATTCAGCGCTGGTTGGATGATGAGAGCAAGTGCGTCAATCTGATGCCGGCGAACTTTCTGCCGGTGGTGCTGATGGCCATGCCAACGACCATTCGGCTGCAGTGCGTGAATGAATTGCTGCATCCGCTTGGGCTGGTCGCCTGCGAGCAGCGTCCGTGGGTAACGGAGACCGGACCCCAGTTGCGTTCATGCCTGGAGGGCCTGTGGCCTGAGGATGGCGAAGCGCCGGAGAGGGCGCAGCGTGATGAGGCGTCGGATCCCTTGTCGCTGGAATTGGCGCTCAGGTCGCTTGATGAATCGATTGAGATGAAGCAGCGCATTCGCCATGTCGTTGAACGGGCTCTGGCGAATTACTCCTTCCAGAATCCGTACTCGCGTCTGCTCTGAGGCATGACGCGCATACGCACGATCAAGCCGGAATTCTGGACGGATGAAAAGGTGGTCGAGTTATCGCCCTTCGCGCGTCTGCTGTTCATCGGCATCTGGAATTTCTGCGATGACGAGGGGCGCATGGTGTACTCGCCCCGACGTATCAAGATGCAGATCTTCCCGGCTGATGCCCTGGATATCGAGGCGCTGTTCGCTGAGCTCGCATCAGTCGGGCTGGTGCATATCTATTCGTCGTCAGGGGCGCAGTACCTGCAGGTGCGGGGTTTTGCCCGTCACCAGAAGATCGACAAGCGCTCCGCATCGCGACTCCCACCACCGCCTGATCACCCCGAGCATCTTCGAACGCCGCTGCCTTCCCCCGATCCCGCCGAATCCCCCCGAATCCCGCTCCCGGAAGGGAAGGGAATGGAGGGGAAGGGAGAGGAAGGGATTGATTCCGAAGCTGACGCTTCGGGCGCTGCGCCGCCATCGACGATGAGCAAGCCCGATCTTTGGGCCGCCGGCAAATCTCTGCTGCAGGACGCTGGCATGCCTGCTCGGCAGTGCGGATCCTTCGTCGGCAAGCTGGCCCGTGACTTTGGCAATGAGGTCGCGATGGAAGCGCTACGTGCAGCGGTGCAGGAGCGGCCTGCCGATCCGATGGCCTACCTCACGGCGACCTGCCAGCGCCTCGCCGGGCAGCGACACACCCCCATGCCCTGGTATGCCAGTGAGCAAGGGGTGCTGGCCAAAGGAAGCGAAGTAGGGCTGCACCCACATCCGGGGGAATCGATGAATGCGTTCAGGGCCCGCATCGAGCTGGCACTGGCGCGCGGGCGGGATCCGCCTCCCGCTGTCCGCGAGCAGCGTTCCCGAATGCTCAAGGCGTCGTTGAAGCGATGCGACGCCTGAGCGATGACGAGCATCGGCACCGCTGCGAAGTGCGCTATGTGCTGGCGTGGATGAGGCGCGATGCGGTCGCGGCTCGGAAGTACCTGGCACGGGTGGCCCGATGCAGTGCCCGCGCCGACAGGCTCGCACAGGACTGCAGCGAGCAGTGGGCGCGAGGAAACCGGGGACGATGGGGTGACTGGCGATAAGGGAGAGGGAATGGAGCGGGCGACAGATCGGGAACAGGCAGAGCAGTTGCTGACGGACTGGTACCGCTGGTCGCGAAGCTGGCGCCCGGCCCTCGGTGCACCGCGCGTTGCACCGTACTGCCGCCAGAGCCGGACTAGCCGCCAGTACGACGAGGACGCCGGTTTTGACCGGGTGTTTCTGCATGAGATGGAATTGGTCGACTGGTGCGTCGGGGAGCTGGCGCTGCCGCTGCAGCAAGCGATTGGCATCGAGATGCGGAATCGGGTGGTCGGCGCCAGGGTATGGCAGAGCTCGCAATCGTGTCGATATGGCGAAGCGCTGTTAGCGGTCATGCGCTTGATGACAGTCCGGGGGATCTTGGGGAGGGATATGAATTAATTGCATAAGGCAATGCGCAATTAGCTCGGAATTTTCTAAATCTTTTGTTACGAATGCGCGGTGGTCGATCAGCAACCAGGGATTAAATCGGGAGGACATTCAACAATGAATGTGAAAACGCTAGTAACTGCTGTATTGCTTTTGCCTGCATTGAGCGCTTGCTCATCATTTTCCGAAATGCTGGCCAAAGAAAAGGAGGCCGCCGGAATCCGAAAGGCGGAGTTTGATAAATCCGTTGCGGATCTGGTGGGAAATTACCGTGTGGTCGATGGCGAGGGCTTTGACAATGGCTTTGGGATGGCCGATAGCTATGCAAACGTCAAAGCAACGGTAGACGGTGGGCAGCTGAAGATCGCCGTGTTGGACAAACGAGGCGGTACCTGGAAACTGAACGGGCAGCAGTGCCTAGGACAGACCGGCAACGATTACCGTGAGCAAGCCGTGACCTGTGAAGCTACGGTCTTTTATCTGGACGGCTTAAGTCAGGAATTCACTCTATTCAAATCCGGACGAGACCGCAACATTACTGTCTTTGCCACCCAAAGCAAATCTCTGTCACTGCCCGTCAAAAAAGGCGATTACGTCCTCGAGGTGAAATGGAAGGCAAGCGGTCGGACGACGTGCTTCAAGCTATTGAAAGCATAGCAAAATCGTCGAGGTATAGGGTGCTAGAGCAACCGAATGTAATGGCAGGCACAAGGAGATCAGAAATGAAATTGAAAGCGTCGTTGATGATGGCAGTGATTGCGTTACTCCCCCTGGCTGGCGTTTGCGCCGAGGGTGAAGCGCCCAAAAACTTGCGCACGGCAGCACAAGCACAGCTTGAATTGTCGAAGGCAATCAAGGATGTTTCAGGAACCTACCATGCAGTTGATGCGAAGGGATTCATTATCAAGATCGCTCCTGCACAAGTCTTAAATGCCCAAGGCGACGTGCTCGTTTTCATGCGGCCAGAGGGTAAGGAAGGTTGGATCGTTGGTGGATATAACTGTGATGGCAGATCTCGCAGCAATGGCATGCATGTCGTCATGACTTGCGACACCGATAATATTGATCCCAACAATCCTGGCTCGTTCTTTTCCATTCAAAAGATGAGCTTGAGCCCACTAAAAAATAGCGAATCCGGGAAGGTTGAGTTCAAGATAGATCAGAACGAAGCAAGTACCTATCTTCTTGCCTATCATGATCGGAAAACTGGCAGTAGGCTCTACATCATGATGCAAAAAGAGTGAGCAAAAACAACAACCATGAGATTGAAAGATTCATGGTTCGGGAGTAAGCTTTTCCACGTGGTGAGCTCGCTCGCCCGTACGCTTCGAAAGCTCCGCTTGCCGGAGCTTTTTTTATTTCAATGTCGGTTTTGCCATACGTCGAATTTCCGTTGCCGAACCGCTCAAGGACGCTTTGCCGGTATCCAGGTTGCCATCGCACAGCGCAAGTGCCGGGCTTTTGCGACCAACACAGAAGGAACCAATCCGGCTGGTTGCAGACCAGTCGACTGTCCAGCACAGCGCGTGGGTATGGCGCCTCCTGGAAAAAGCTGAGAGCGGTAGTTCTCGAACGCGACATGGGGTTGTGCCAACCCTGCCTGAGATCAGGCCGCGCTGAGGTGGCAACCGAGGTCGACCATATCGTGGCTAAAGCTAACCATGGCACCGACGCTCCGTCTAACTTGCAAGCTATTTGTGGCCGCTGCCATCGAGCCAAAACAGCCGCCGACCGACAGCATCGAGTAGTGAGAACACAGGGGGCGGCCAATTCTCTACCCCAAATTTTTAATAACCGACGCCGGGATCAATTTTTTGTGGTCGCGAATTTAGATAGGGGGGGGAGGCGGCATGATTAAGTCAGGAACTGGTGGTGCGCGGGGCTAAGCCGAAGCCGACGGCCCTGAAGGTAGTCGCCGGGAATCCCGGGCGGCGGCCGTTAAACCAGAGGGAGCCTCGGCCGCAGGGTGCCTTGGGAGAGGCGCCGGTCTGGCTGACGGCTGGGCAGCGTGAAGTGTGGCTCGAGGCTGTGGCGTCGGCGCCGAAGGGGCTGTTGACGCGGCTGGATGCGTCGGTGCTGCTGGTGTGGGTGGTGGCGAAGGATGTACACCGACAGGCTTCAGAGGCGGTGGCGCGATTCGGAATGGTAACGGAGACGCCGCGCACGCAGGAGCCGATGCAGAGTCCTTATCTGGCCATCATGAACAAGCAGGCAATGATCATGTTGAAGGCGGCGGCCGAGATGGGGTTTACGCCGAGTTCGCGAACCCGGGTCGCGATTGATGCGGACCCGGCTGGCAATGAGGAATGGGGTGGGTTTTGAGTATGGCTGGATCGGAAAAGTTGGGCGGGTTTTCAGGGTCGCTCGACTGCCGGCGAGCATCGCCTTGCAGGGAACGGAGGTTCACTTTGGAACTGGCATTAGGACAGTCGTCGGTGGTTCAAGCAGGCGGGGACTCTTTTGTCTCTTGTTTGGCGCGCTTGTCGAGACGGTAGCTTTTCAGGGCGCACATCAAGGCAATACCAATACAGACGAAGCTGATGCCGGAAAGGTCGTACAGCAGGCTGAGCGGGTCGGCGGTATGCAGATCGAAACCTGGGTCGGTTGGGCTGGATTGGACTTTGATCATCAGCGCGATAGGCAGCAGGAACATCATCAGGCCGATGCCGCTGATGAGTTGGCTCCAGGCGGCCGCGCTGGATGGCGCACGCATGACCAAAACGAGACCCAGTACCCAGAACAGAAAGACATAGCCCACGAAGGTATGGGTGGTGTCGGGGTCGGTGCCGGCGAACAGCAACATCGTCACCGCCGCTACTGCGATGCCAAAGCACAGGCCGCCAATTGCGAAGAAGATGCCATGCACACAGTCGGCAATCATTTTCAACATGCTTGCTCCGATCATCGAGCCAACGGCGTAGAAGCGAATTGGAGGGGCAGGCAAACCTTGACGCACCCTGCATGTCGCGCCACCGTGAGCACTGGGCAAAGTGTCTGGCAAGAGCACTTCCATGTCTGCCTGCGAGCGCGCATCCTAGACGCAGCGCTTCCTTTTCGGAATGAAAAATCGGCGATTGCGGCGAAATCACGACATTGAACTCAGGAAGCTCTTACATCGACACTGCTGGGCACTACATCGAAACGGTATTGCAGGGCGAGGCTGTGACCTGCAAATGGGTCAAGGCAGCGTGTCAGCGACAGCAGGATGACAGGAAGCGGTGGTCGAAAAAAAGCTCGCCGTTTTTTTTCGACCTCGCGCGCGCCAACCGCATTTGCCGCTTTCTCGAAAACCTCACCCACGTCAAAGGCCCTTTGGCCGGCCAGAAGATCAGGCTCGAGCCCTGGCAGGTGTTCATCCTGACCACGGTCTTTGGCTGGGTGAACCGGGAAGGGCGCCGGCGCTTTCGGCGGGTGTACATCGAAGTGCCGCGCGGGAATGCGAAGAGCACGCTCTCAAGTGGCGTGGGGCTGTACATGCTTTGCGCCGATGGCGAGGGTGGGGCGGAGTGCTATTCGCTGGCGACGACGCGGCAGCAGGCGCGGATTGTGTTCGGCGACGCGCAGGCGATGGCGCGGGCTAATTCGGGCTTGCGCGCGAAGTTCAGGCTCGGTATTTCGGCGCACAACCTGCATGTGCTGCAGACAGCGTCGAAATTTGAGGCGCTGTCAGCTGAAGGATCGACACTGGATGGCCTCAATACACACCTCGGCATCATCGATGAGCTTCATGCGCACAAGACACGCGCGGTATATGACGTGGTCGAGACCTCAATCGGCAAACGCGCGCAGTCGCTGCTGTGGGTGATCACCACCGCCGGCTCGGACCGTACGGGCATTTGCTATGAGGTGCGCAGCTTTGTCACGCAGGTGCTGAACCAGACCCTGATCGCGCATGACGGGCTGGGCTACAAGATCGAGGGCGGGGTGATGGAGGATGAGGCGCAGTTCGGCATCATCTACACCATTGATGATGACGACGACTGGACCACCGAGGCCGCTCTCGCCAAGGCCAACCCGAACTGGGGCATCTCGGTGATGCCGGACATCCTGACCAGCCTGCAGCAGAAGGCCATACAGCTGCCGTCAGCGGCGAACAATTTCCTGACCAAGCACTTGAACGTCTGGGTGAATGCGTCGATCGCCTGGATGGACATGCGGGCCTGGGATCGCTGCGCGGACAACAAGCTGTCGCTCGATGACTTCGCCGGCGAGGATTGCTGGATCGGGCTGGATCTAGCGACCCGCAGCGACATCACCGCCAAGGTACGGGTATTCAGCCGGCTGCAGAACGACGCGCTGCACTACTACGTGTTCGGCGACTACTACCTGCCGGAGTCGGCAGTGACGGACGGCCGCAATGCACAGTACAGCGGCTGGGTGCGCAGCCAGTACCTGATCGAGACCAGCGGCAATGTGACCGACTATGAAGTGATTGCCGATGGCATTCGCGATGACGCGGCGCGCTTCAGGATCAATGAGATCGGCTTCGATCCGTGGAATGCGACCCATCTGGCCAATATCCTGCAAGACGAAGGGCTGGCGATGGTCGAGATGCGGCAGGGCGCGCGCACCTTGTCCGAGCCGATGAAACATTTGCAGGCACTGGTGCTGGAAGGGCGGCTGCATCATGACGGCAACCCGGCGCTGTCCTGGATGGTCAGCAATACCATGGCCAAGCACGACGAGAGCGACAATATCCGGCCGATCAAGGAGCGCGACGAGGCCAAGATTGATGGCGTGGTCGCGCTGATCATGGCGCTGGGGCGCGCGATGGTGCCCGAGCAGCCCTCGGAAGCGGGGATTATTTTTCTATGAGTACGCTGGACCTCCCATCCTTCAGGTCCGATCAACCCCAGCCAATGAAAGATGTTCGATGAGCCCCTGCCCATGAGCTGGTACAACGCCGGTCGGGCGCAGCAGGAAGGTAGCGTCATCCTGACCCAATGGCGCGCGCAGCGGCAAACGGAGTCGCGTCATCCGGCCAAAATCCGGCGCGTGATCGATACCCACGTAAACACCAGCAGCATGAGTGCCGGCGGCATGCCGGCACTTAGCATGAATGAGCTGGCCAGCTTCATCAGTAGCGGCGCCAGCCAGCCCGGGCCGGTGGTGTGCGAGCACACGGCGATGACGGTGTCGGCCGTGTATGCCTGCGTCGCACTGATTGCGGGTGCGATAGCGAGCTTGCCGCTACCGATTTACCAGCGCACGGCCGACGGTCGGGCTCGGGCTGATCATGATTACTGGTGGCTGCTGAATGAATCACCTAGCGCTGACATGAGTGCGGCCAGCTTTTGGGAATACCTGATCAGCGCCTGTCTGTTCTATGGCGACGGCTTTGCCGAGTTGCTGCGACCGGCGCTGACCAGTAATCGCGTCATCGGCATGCGCGTGCATCACCCGAATCGTGTCACGCCGTTTCGCGCAGCCGGTAGCGGCCGCTTGCTGTATCGCGTGCAGCCGGCGCCCGAGGGTGTTGGTAGCGGCAGCAGTGGGCAAGCGTACACGCTGGATGCGGCTGACATGCTGCACATTCCCGGGCTGGGTTTTGACGGCTTGCGCAGTTGCAGCCCGATCTTGCATGCAGCGCGGCAGGCCATCGGCACGGCGCTGGCTGCGGGGGAGTACAGCGGCAGCTTTTTCAGCAATGGCGCCAAGCCTGATTTTGCGTTGAAGGTACCCGGCAAGTTGGCCAAAGATCAGGCCGACATCTTGCGTGCCTCCTGGCTCAGTACCCATGGTGGGGTGGGCAAGAGCCATATGCCGGCGATTCTGTCCGGCGGGATGGAAATCGAGCAGCTGACGATGACCAACGAAGACTCGCAACTGCTGGCCACGCGGGCGTTTCAGATTGAAGAAATTGCACGCATCTTTGGCGTGCCGCCGCACATGATCGGCCAGACCGACAAAGTCAGCAGCTGGGGCAGCGGGGTCGAGAACATGGGGCGCGGCTTCGTCAAATTCACCTTGCAGCGGCATCTGGTGAAGATCGAGCAAGAGCTCAACCGCAAGCTGTGGCCAGCGCGGGAAAAATACTTTGTCGAATTCAATGTCGCCGGGCTGGAGCGGGGTGATCTGAAAAGTGAAAACGAAGCATTGCGCGTCGCCCTAGGCCGCGCCGGCGAACCTGGCTGGATGACACCCAACGAAGTGCGCCGTATCAAAAATATGCCACCGATCGCCGGCGGCGACGGGCTGCTCAATGCCAACGCCACAGCCAACAGCACGGCAGCGCCACCATGAACCCCGTCATCACCGGAACAGAGCCATGACCCAACTGATACAACTGCTGGCTGCCAACAAAGGACGGCCATCATCCGGCGCCAGCCGGATTCAAGTCCTTGGCAATGACGTGACTCTGTACTTGTATGACACCATCGTCAACGACGAGCTCAGCGCCCAGGCCTTTGGCGGCATCGCTGCGCAAACGCTGGTGCCACAAATCCTTGCCATTACCGGCGGCCGCATACAGTTGCGCATCAACAGCGCCGGCGGCGATGTGTTCGCGGCCCAGGCGATTGCCCATGCGCTGCGCGAGACGGGGGCCACTGTCATTGCCCATATCGATGGCCTCGCTGCCAGCGCCGCCAGTGTGGTGGCGATGGCGGCGGATGAGATCAGTATGGCTGAGGGTGCTTTCCTGATGATCCATAACGCCTGGACCCTGGCCATTGGCAATGCCAATGACTTGCTCGACACCGCCGCGCTGCTGGAAAAAATTGATCGCAGTATCGCCGTCCAGTACAGCCAGCGCAGCGGCATGTCGCCTGAGGCGATTCATCAGTTGATGGACGCGGAGACCTGGTTCACGGCGCAAGAGGCCCTGGCCGCCAAACTGGTGGACCGCATAGCTAGCGGTAGCAGCAGCACCAGCAGCACCAATGGCACCAACGGCACCAGCCTCAGCAACGGGACCTGCGCCAAGGCTGACTGGGATCTGTCCGCCTATGAACACGTCCCCACACAACTGATCCAAGCGCAGACATCAGCCCTTAGCCAGCAGCACGAGCACCGCGAAAGACAAAGTCAGCGCCTGGCTTTGCTCAATCGCTTGCGCTTCAGTTAGCGCTGGCCAGTTCTTCATCCAACCCGCTACGGCGGGTTTTTTTTCGTCCCAAGCAAGCCAAGCAAGCCAAGCAAGCCAAGCAAGTCAACTCTTCAGGAGCAACGCATGAACAAACTCAGTCAGCTGCGCGAGCAGCGCAACAGCAAATCCAAAGAGGCCAATGCCCTCAATGCCAAATACCCGGCCGAGCAACGCATGCAGGCTGACGACAGCGACAAGCTTGATGCCTTGCTAGCCGAAATCGAAGCTATCGATGCCGATATTCACCGGGAGAACCGACTGATACAACTGGCCGCCGACAGTGAGCCCAGCCAGAACGCGACGCTCTTGAATGCCATCACCCGTGACCCGGTGCATCACAGTGATGAATCCAAGGCGCTGCGAGCTTTTCTGAAAGGCGGCATCAGTGCCATGGCCGACAGCGACCGCAATCGCATGCTGGCGCGGCAGACACCGGAAATCCGCAATTCCTTCAGCTCGGTGGTGCAGACCGATGGTGGCTTCACTGTCGCGCCCGAATACATGCGCAATCTGGAGACGGCGATGAAAGCCTACGGCGGCATGCGTGAAGCGGCCACCATCATCCGCATGACCAGCGGCGCACAAATGACCTTTCCCACCACCGACCCCACGGCGGAAGAGGGCGAGATCGTTGGCCAGAACGTGCTGACCAATGAAACCAGCGAAAACTTCGGCGCGCTGTTCTTGGATGTGTACAAGTACTCGTCCAAATCGCTGCCGGTGCCGTTTGAATTGATTCAAGATTCCTTCATCGACATCGAGGCCTATCTCAACGAGATCATGGCCATGCGGCTGGGCCGCATCACCAATCGCCACTACACGCTGGGCACGGGCACCAACCAGCCGCGTGGCATTGTCACCAGTGCCAGTGCCGGCAAGATCGGCGCCACTGGCCAGACCGCCAGCATCTTGTATGACGACCTGATCGACCTCGAACATTCGGTCGACCGCGCCTACCGGTCTATGCCAGGCACCGGCTTCATGATGGCCGACGCCAGCCTCAAAGTGATTCGCAAGATCAAAGACGGGCAGGGCCGGCCCATCTTCAACCCCGGCTATGAAACCGGCGTGCCGGCCGGCGCGCCCGATACCTTGCTGGGTCGCCCCATCATCATCAACCAGCACATGGAGGAAATGGCACCGAATGCCAAGCCGGTGTTGTTTGGCGCATTCAAGAAATACCTCATCCGCGACATCATGGATTTGACCCTGTTCCGGATGACGGACTCGGCCTACACGCTGCGCGGGCAAGTGGGCTTTGCGGCCTTCATGCGCTCTGGGGGCAACCTCATCGATGTGGGTGGCGCGGTGAAGTACTACCAGAACGCAGCCAGCTGAGCGCCGAGATGGCACCGAACCCACAAAAGCGTCGTGGTACAGCGTCGGCTGATGCGCCTGGCGTGGCCTTCAGTGAGGCTGTCAGCGACGACAATCAACAGTCCCTCAGTCAGCCCGGCCACCAGCCCTACAGTGAGCCCGGCAGCCAGAGCAGCAGCGAGGCCGTGGGCCGGAACATGAACGCCACCGTCACCGCCAAGCTTCAAGCCCGTGTGCTGTTGGACTGTCGCTACGGCCGCTGCAACACGCTGGTCGAACTCGATGCCGAGGGTATCGCTCAGAGCGTCGCGGAACGCTGCCTCGATACCGACCCGGCCGCTATTGCTTATCTGCTCCAATCATCATGCCCGCCCGCCTGCTAAGCGCGCCGACGGCGCCTGCGGTCACGCTCGAGGATGCCAAGCGCAACCTGCGCATCGACGGCAATGAGCTCGATGCCTTGGTCATGGCCTGGGTGCAGGGCGTGACCGACCATGCGGAGCACCTGATGGGGCGCGCCATTCTGTCGCAGGTGTGGCGCCTGACCGTTGATAGCTGGCGTGAGCCTATCGCGCTGCCCAGGCCACCCTTGCTCACGGTGCTGGCGGTGCGTCTGCGCGAGGCTGACGGCCACTGGAAGCAGGTCGCACCCGAGCGCTACCTGGCCGACGCCGACCGCGAGCCGGCGCTGTTGCACTGGCTGGCCGGCGCACCGCTGCCGCAGCTGGACCCAACGATGGGCGCGGTGCAGATCGACTATCTCTGCGGCTATGGCCCCGACCCGGCATCCACCCCACCGGCGATCCGGCTCTACCTGCTCGCTAAGCTCGCCGAGCAATTCGACGCCGGCACCCGTCCTGAGCGCGCCAGCGTGCAGCCGTCCTTCATCGATCGTGTGCTCGATCGTTATTGCGTGCCGGAGCTGGGCTGATGCTGGCCTACCGATTACGCGAGCGCATCACGCTGCAAGCGCCGGCACCGGAACAGGACGCGCTCGGCGAACCGCAGCAGCGCTGGCAAAACGTCACGACGCTGTGGGCCGACATCGTGCCTGTCACCGGCCGCGAACAGTTCGCCGCGCAGGCAATGCAGCATCCGGTGAGGGTGAAGATCGTGCTGCGCTACCAGGCCAGCCTGATGCAGGTACTGAGCCCCGCCTGGCGCGTGCTGCATGGCGCGACCATTTACACCATAGAAGCTGTGATGCCACGTGTCGGCAATGAGATCCACCTCTGGTGCAGCAGCGGGGTGCGGCATGCCTGAGACGCTCCGCCTGCAGATCGACGGCCTGCAGCAACTCGACCGTCAATTGCACAGCCTGCCCGATAAGCTGGCGGGCAGGGCGCTGGCCGCTGCGGTGCGGGCTGGCGCGCGGGTGGTGCGCGATGCGGCGCGCGAGCGTGCGCCGGTGCTGACCGGCACCCTGCAGGCCAACATCATCGTACGCAGCGAGCGTACTGGCAGCGATGCGGAAAAGACCGCGCTGGTCGCGGTGCGCAACCACCCGGCCTATTACTGGCGCTTTGTCGAATTCGGCACCCGCAAGATGGCCGCGCATCCCTTCTTGCGTCCAGCCTTCGATGCCTGCGAGCGCGAAGCGGTCGATGCCATCACGGAAAAGCTCGAGCAACGGATCCTGCTCGCGCTGCAGCGCTATTGAAGCCGCGATGACGACCCTTCCCAACGAGTTGATCGAGCTGGTCGCCTTGCTGTCGCCGCTGGTACAGGGCCGCGTCTATCCACACTGCGCGCCCGAGCGCAGCGGCTGCCCGTATCTGGTGTATCGACGCGTGTCCGTCACCGGCATCCCGGTGCTGGACGGAGGCGCAAGCAGTCATGCGCGCACCCAGCTGCAGCTGGACCTGTATGCGAGCAGCTATGCAAGCGCATTGGCCACGGCACAACGCCTGCGCCTGCTGCTGGCCGCCTGGCCAACACCGCACCTGATCAACCTCGAGCAAGACCTGTACGAGCCCGACTGCGCGCTGCATCGCGTGCTGATCGAGCTCGCCATCTGGCATACCGTCTATTTATCCCCTGAGGAGAGCGCATGAGCAGCAATGCCTTCGCCGGGCTTGGTTCCCGGCTCTTTATCCAGCAATTGAACCCGGCCACGCCGCCAACCGCGAAACCGATTAGCGCGATCAGCAAGGCCGCGCCCGGCGTGTTCACCGTCGCCAACCACGGGCTGGCTGACGGCATGCTGGTGTCGATCACGGGTCTTGCCACGGCGACCGGCATTGCCGATGCCAATGGCAGCGCCTATGTGGTCAATGCCGGCCTGAACACCTTCAGCCTGCTGACGCTGGATGGCGCGCCGGTCAATACCAGCGCACTGACCACCTACGGCAGTGGCGCGAGCGTCACACCCGTGCTGTACCTGCCGGTACCGGAAGCCCGCAGCCTGCATTTTGCGGATGCGGCCTCGCCGGAGATCGATGTCACGACCATGGTCTCGACCTCGAAGGAATACCTGCTCGGCCTGCAGGATGCCGGCGAGTTCTCGTTCGAGATGAACTATGTGCCTTTCGATGCGGCCACGGTCGAGCTGCGGCAGGCCAAGGCCGATGCGTTGGCGCGCGCATTGCGGATTGATTTTCACGATGGTTCCACCTTCGCCTGCCGCGCGTTCGTCAAGAGCGTGCCATTCCAGACCGACTACCAGAGCGCCGTCACCGGCTCGGCCACGCTGAAGATCACCGGCGTGACGGTCTGGCTGCCCTGAACTCCACCATGAGGAATGCCATGAACGCCGATTCACACCATGACACCCGCCTGACCCGCGACGCGATCCTGCGCGCGATTGACCTGAAACACACAACCCTTGATGTACCCGAATGGGGCGGCAGCGTGCGCGTGCGCGGCATGACCGCTGCCGAGCGCGACGCGATGCTGGCGGCGGTTGCGCCAGGCGCACAGAGTGAAAAGCCTGCAGACAAGTTTGCCGACAGCCAGATCAAGGCCTACCTGTGCGCGCATTGCATCGTCGATGCGCACGGCGCGAGCCTGTTCGGCGATGACGATATCGCGCTGCTACAGCAAAAGAACCCGCAGGTGCTGGACCGGATTGCACAGCAGGTGCTGCGGCTGTCCGGCATCGGTGAGCCCGGCATGGACGCCATGGAAAAAAACTGAGGGCCCGGCCGGAGCGGCGCTTTCTGTTTGCGCTCGCGCTCCGGCTGGGCCGCACTGTCGCTGAACTGGGTCACAGCATGAGCAGCGCCGAATTGGCCGAGTGGATGGCTTATCACCGCATCAGCCCCATCGATGACGAGCGCGGCGACCTGCAGGCGGCCATCGTCGCCAGCATCGTCGCCAATGCCAACCGCGCACCCAAGACAGTGCCATTCAAACCGGCCGATTTCATGCCTTACCTGGAACGTGCGCCGGTGAATGACGCGGCGCCCTTCATCGCCGCTGCTCGCCAGCGGGTCAACCTGGTGACCTATATCCGCCATGGCCGCGCTGCGTGAGCTGGTCGTCAAGCTGTCGGCCAATACGGTCGAGTTCAGCAAGGACATCGGGTTGGCTATTCGCGACGTCGGGCGGTTTTCCAATGAATTCACACGTTCGATGCGCAGCGCTAATGCGGCGCTGACCGGTTTTGTCGCGTCAGCCGCCGGTGCGATCACGCTCGACTGGCTGGTCGGCGAGATCGACAAGACCAGCAGCGCAATGGCCAAGCTGGTCGATATGTCGCAAAAGACCGGCTCGGCTATCGTTACGCTGTCACAACTGCAGAAACTGGCGACTGCCTTCGGCGGCGACAGCGATGCGATCAACCAGGCCTTGAACAATCTCGCACGCGGTATGAGCGGCGCGGACGAAGAGTCCTCGAAACTCCGTAACGCATTGCAGCAGATGGGTATCTCCAGCCGCGATCTGGCGCAGCAGGATCCTTCGCAGGTTTTCATCCGCATCGCGCAGTCCTTGCAGGGCTATCGAGACGGCGCGGGCAAAGCGGCGCTGGTCACGGACCTCTTCAAGCGCAATGCAGCCGACCTGCTGCCCTTCCTGAACGACGTTGCCGAGCACCTCGATGACTTCGGTGGCGTATCGGAAGATACCGCGCAGCGCGCTAAAGCCTTCGAGGACAGCATGGGCGTACTGCATGTACGGGCCGGCGAATTGCGCGAGAGCCTGGTGTCTTCACTACTGCCGGCGATGTCGGACTTCACGTCAGCCTTGGCCAAACTGATCAGCGACGAGGCCAAGCTCGATGAACATGGCGGGCTGGCCGCCTGGGCCGAGGCAGCGGTGACGGCCATCACCGCGGTGATGAATGCGCTGGCCGCGCTGTCACGATTGGTGCAATTTGTGTCGAACACCATTGCTGCCGGCAGTGCGATCGTCGATGCAGACAATGCACAGCAGCGCGACGCGATCCGCGAGATGTACCGGGAAGACAAGCGGCGCTTGCTTGAGGAACCCTTGTTTGGCAACCGGCTACGCGACCAGATGGCGCGGCAGCGCGCGCAGCGGCAATCCGGCACAGAGGGCAGTGTGCATGCCAGCGGCCATGACGGCGCGCACGGCAGTGCAAACGATCCGCGCGGGGAACTGAATTACCAGAGCGTCGAGGCACAGCGTGAAGCCGAAGAAGCCGCGAAGCGCCGCACTGACAATGCGATGCGCGAATGGCAGCGGCAGATCACGCTGGAAGCAGCCTTGCTGGCCAGCCGCAACCGCATGCTCGATGCGTACAACGCGGCGAACCTGATCTCGATCGGCGATTACTACACCGCGCGCCGCAGTGCGCAGGAACAGAACCTGCAGCAGAGCCTCGCGCTGAACGCGCGCGAGATCGCCGCGCAGCAAGCCTTCCTGAAGACCGCGACCACCGACGCCAACCGCGCGCAGGCGCAAGACAAGCTGCGTGAACTACAAGACCAGCGCAGCGAACTGCAGCGGCAGGCCACCGAAGCAATCGCGCAAGACCTGCTGAAAGAACAGAAAGCCTATGCCGATCTCACTAACGAGGTACGCAACCTGAATGCGCAGCTGCTGGAGTTACAGGGGCGTGCTGGTGACGCGGCGAAGCTGAGGTTCACGGGCCAGTACCGAGACATCCGGCAGCGGCTGAGCGCCGAGGGCGATACGGCGTCATTGAAAATGGTCGACCAGCTGGAACGCGCGCAAGTCGCGCAGGCCGAATTCAACCAGCTGGCCGAGCAGGGCGCACGCGTGCAGGAACGGCTGCGGCTGGCAGAAGAGCTGGCGGCGGTATCGCAATACAGCGGCGCGGCCAGTGAATTGCAGACCATGAGTGCCGTGTCGGCCGCGCGCCAGCAGGCGGTGCGTGAACAGGAGCAGATCGTCAAAGGTCTGGAGCAGGTTGCGGCGGCCAGCCAGAACCCGGCGCTACTGGTGCAGGCCGAAGCGGCGCGCAGCGCCTTGGAAAAACTGCGCGCCGAGTCCGACCTGCTGGGCAAGAAGTTCCAGACGATCTTCGTCGACAACATGAGCAATGCGCTCGCTGACTTTGTCACCGGTGCGAAATCGGCCAAGGAGGCCTTCAAGGCCTTTGCCGACGGTGTCGTGCAACAGATCACCCGCATGGCTGCCGAGGCCGTATCGATGCAGCTGTATCAAGCGCTGATGGGTGGCGGCGAGGGCGGGGGCGGGATCATCCCCGGCAAAGTCGCGCAGAGTGGCGGCGGCGGCGGGATTCTGGGCGCGCTGGTGAAGCTGGGCGTGAGCTATTTCACCGGCGGCGGGCAAGGGATGAATCCGTTCGGCGGGCAGCTGGCGGCAACCGATGCCATGTTTCCTGCGGGCGCGCCTATCCGCCCCGGCGACTTGGGCGATTTCCCCGGTCTCGCGGGCGGCGGTCCGGTGTCGGCAAATAGCCCGTACTACGTTGGCGAATTCGGCAAGGAAGTCTTCGTGCCGAACGTGGACGGCCGCATCCTGCCGCGCACCGAGTTCTCGCAGGGGCAGACCAACGTCATCAACATCACCCAGAACATCCCGAAGGACATGAGCCGCGCCAGCGCGCAGCAGCTGGCCGCTGATACCGGCATGCAGGTCAACCGCGCCGTGCGGAGGAATACCTGATGGCCTTCATCGAATCACCGCGCTTCCCCGAGAACATCAGCTACGGCGCGATGGCGGGGCCGGAGTTCCAGACCAATGTGATCGTCGTGAATTCCGGCTACGAGTCCAGGAATGCGAATTGGGCGACCGCGCGCGCCCGTTTCGATGTCGGCCACAAGGGCAGAGCCAAGGCCGATACCGACGCGCTGGTGGCTTTTTTTCGTGCCGTGAAGGGCAAGGCGCACGGCTTCCGGTTCAAGGACTGGACGGACTTTCAGGTGACGCTGGCGACCGGCCGCATGCTGAAACAGACGGGATTGAAATTCCAGCTGCAGAAGCTGTATGCATCCGGCACCTTGTCGGAGCTTCGCACAATCTCCAAGCCGGTCGTCGGAATGGTATCCGTGCAGCGGAATGGCGTGACCGTCTCGACCGGCACCGGCGCAGGGCAATACACCCTCGACACCACGACCGGCAAGCTGACCTTCAAAGAAGACGTGCGGTTCTCAATTTCGGCGATCACGAAAGCCAATCCCGGCGTGGTGACGACGAGTTCGCCGCACGGATTTGCGACCGGCAACGTGATCGATTTCGACATGCAGCTCAGCATGCAGGAACTGAATTCGCTCAGCGCCACGATCACGGTGCTGAGCGCCACGACCTTTTCCATCGGTATCAATACGTCGAGCTTCTCGACCTATGTCTCGTCGGGCTACGCGCTCAAGACCGTGCAGCCGAGCGAAACCCTGTACTGGCAGGGCGAATTCGACGTGCCGTGCCGCTTCGACACCGACCAGATGCAGATCGAGATCATCGACAAGGGCATTTATTCATGGGGGCAGATCCCGATTGTGGAGATCCGCACATGAAAACGCTGACCCCTACGATGCTCACCCATATCGGCGGCGAGGTGACGAACCTGCGCACCTGCTGGAAGGTGACGCTGACGAACAACGCGGTGTTCTGCTTCACCGACCACGTCGACGACCTGACCGTCAACGGCCTAACTTACATCGCCGCGACCGGCTACACCCCATCGGCCATCGCCAGCAATTCGACCCTCGCAGTCGACAATCTCGAAATCCAGGGGGTGATCGACAGCACAGTGCTGACCGAGGACGATCTGCAGTCCGGCCAGTGGGACTTTGCGAATGTCGAGATCTTTCAGGTGAACTACCTGAACCTCGCGGCGGGCGTCATCAAGCAGCACCGGGGCAAGCTCGGCGAGGTCAAGATGGGACGCGTGACCTTCGTTTCCGAACTGCGCGGCCTGTCGCAGCAGATGCAGCAGACCATCGGCGACCTGTACACACCGACCTGCCGCGCCAATCTCGGCGATGCGAAGTGCGGTGTGAATCTGGCGGCGATCACGGTCAACGGCACTGTCTCCACGGTCACGGACAAGCGTGTGTTCACAGACGCCACGCGCCTGGAAAGCGCCGGATATTTTGATGGCGGCCTGCTGAGCTGGACCTCCGGCCTGAACACAGGGCTTGGTATGGAGGTGAAGTCCTTCTTGGGCGGTGTTTTCACGCTCTACCTGCCGATGTACTACCAGATCCTCCCGACCGATACCTTCACCGTTTACCCGGGCTGCAAGAAGCGCTTCGTCGAGGACTGCACGGCCAAGTTCAACAATGCGGTCAATTTCCGGGGCGAGCCGCATGTGCCAGGCAATGACCAGATGATGAAAGTGGGTGGGCTATGACCGGCGCGGACATCGTGGCAGAAGCCCGCACCTGGCTTGGCACGCGCTTCCATCATCAGGGGCGGCTCAAGGGCGTGGGCGTGGACTGCGCGGGGCTGGTCGCGGGCGTGGCCGAATCCTTGGGGCTGCCGGTGCAGGACCGCACCGACTACACCCGCCAGCCGGACGGGCAGATGCTGGAAGAGACGTGCGACCAGCAGCTCGACCGTATCCCGGTCGCGGACATTCAGCCGGGGGATGTGCTGCTGATGCGCTTTGACGAGGAGCCGCAGCATCTGGCCATCGTTGGCGACTACGCGTTGGGCGGGCTGTCGATCATCCACGCTTATGCGCAGGCGCGCCGGGTGGTGGAAACGCGGCTTGATGACGGCTGGCTGTCGCGGGTGGTCGTGGCTTACCGCTTCCCGTAGATCGCGCCATGACTTCACTGGTCTTTGGGGTGGTCGGCGCATTTGTCGGCTCGTTTTTTGGCATGCCCGAGCTCGGCTGGGTCATCGGCGCGTCGCTGGGCGGCATCGTCGATCCGACCGTGATCACGACAGAGGGACCGAGGCTGGCCGACCTGAAAGTGCAGACCTCGACATGGGGAAAGATGATTCCGATCGTCTACGGTCGGGCGCGGGTGGCGGGTAATGTCATCTGGTCGAGCGACATCCGGGAAACCAAGCACACGCAGGATGCCGGCAAAGGCGGTCCGCAGCAGGAATCGATCTATTACACCTATGCGATGGATGCAGCAGTCAGCGTCTGTGCTGGACCGATTTTCGGGATTCGAAAGATATGGGCAAACAACAAGCTCATCTACAACAACGATCCAACCGCAGGACCGCAAACCCTGCTGGGCAATAAGCGAAACGATGTTTTCATCTACACCGGCACAGAGTCGCAGCTACCCGACCCGACGATGGAAGCCGCCAAGGGCGTGGGGAATGTGCCGGCCTATCGCGGTCAGGCCTATGTGGTGTTTACCGACTTCCAGCTGGCCGACTACGGAAACCGGATGCCGAATTTCGAGTTCGAGATCGTGCAGCAGGGCGTGGCACTAGGAACCCGGCAGGTCGGCGGCTCATTCAATACCGGTGGGTTGTTGAATGGATACGACACACCAGAATACAAATTCCTTGTCCTTTCATGTGAGGACGGGATCATGCGGATTTGCCGCCGGGGGGTCATTAATTTTTCAGAGGGCGTCACGGTACTGACAACCGATGGGCGTTATGTCGGCAAGGATAGTTTCCGGCAGCGCGAATTCGAGTTGCGCTTTCTGTTCCCCGGCTTGATTGCATTTACCGACGATTTCTCTTTGTACGTGGAGTCGAATACGGCTCGACTGACGCCGAACCCGAATTTTTACTGGACGCGGATGGTGCTGAATGGCCAGATCATGCCGTTGCCCATGCTTGCTGCCAATGAGATAGTCAATGGCGCTACGGTTTCAGCGGACAAGAAAGTCATCATGCTAGTGACCCGGTTTTTCATCAATCCGCCCGGGAATCAGTCTGATGATGGCAAGTGGTATCAGTTCAAGATCGATGGCACGTTCATGCGATCTGGGACGTTCTCTACCTATGCAAGCTCCCTCGGTATTTTCGAATCGCGCAGCTTCGTCTGGTACGCCGGCAAAGGCGCGCTGGCACTGGAATCAGATTACGACTACCTGTGGAGCACCTCCTGGACGTCAATGGATCTTTACAAGATCCAGCCCAATGGGGAGTTAATTCGAGTTTTTTCAGATCATGTAGCGTCAAGCTATTTCGATTTTTCGCTGTTTGCCGACAACGGTGTGGCGATCGCGTATTTCTATGAGTACTTCGTTGCGTACACCCGGTATCCCTCTGTCGAACCGGTTGACGTGCCGTTAAAGGACGTTGTTATCGACCAATGCACGCGATCCGGCATAGCGGCGGCTGATGTCGATGCAACCGACTTGGCCGATAACATCATCGGCTACGTTATCGGCGGCCAAAACGGCGCTCGGGCAAACCTGTCGCAGCTGCAGAAAGCCTATTTCTTTGATTCGGTCGAGTCCGAGGGCAAGCTTAAATTTAAGAAGCGCGGCGCAGCCCCGGTGGTCACGATTCCCTATGAAGAGCTCGCCGCACAGCCGGCACCAGCCAATGCGGACGGCATCGATCCGCTACGCATCACGCGCATGCAGGAATCGGATTTGCCGGTATCGGTGGCGGTCAGGTACTACGACGCCAGCAGCGATTATCAGGTCGGCATCGAGCAGAGCAAGCGCCTGATCGCCAAAGCGACGCAGCAAGTCACTCAAGAACTGGCTATCGCCATGACGCGGAATAAGGCTGCGCAGATTGCCGAAGTGCTGATGTATGACAGTCACGTGGCGCGCACCGGCTTCGAATTCCAAACCTCGCGCAAATATGCGTATCTGGAGCCGACCGATGTCGTGCTGGTGCAGACACCGACGGCGACCTATCGGATGCGCATCGTGAGGAAGAACGACGATGACGGTCTGCTGAAATTCAGTGCGGTATCGGAAGACGCCACAATCTACAGCTCGTCGGCAGTCGGTGGCAGCGCGTTTGCTATCCAGAACGCGATCAGTACGCCGGGGATTTCCAAGGCCGAGTTCATGGACATCCCGATTCTGCGCGACCAGGACAATGATGCAGGCCTCTATATTGCCATCACAGGCTATCTCGACTCGTGGAAGGGCGCTGTTCTATACCGCGCTAACGACAATCTGTCGTTCGTACCGGTTGGAACCGTTCAGAACAAGTGCGTGACGGGCGTGACCTCTACGGTTCTCGGCAGCTGGCCGGGGCAGAATTTCATTGATGAGTCGTCGATTGTCGAGGTCAACATCATCAGCGGCACGCTGTCGAGCGTGCCAGCGGTCGATCTGCTGTCCGGTGCCAATGCAGCGCTGATTGGCAACGAGATCGTCCAGTTCCGCAACGCGGTCCTGATCGGTTTGAACAAATACCGGCTGACCGGCATGCTGCGCGGTCGGTTCGGGACGGAGATTTACGCCAGCTCTCATGTGGCCGCCGAGCGCTTTGTGCTGCTGAGCCTGAGCGGAACGCTGCGCATCAACGAAGGCGCGTCAGCCATCAATGCGCTGCGCTACTACAAGGCGGTCAGCACCGGACTCAATTTCGCCAAGGCGGGTTCGTACCCATTCTCGAATACGGCGCGAGGCCTGAAGCCGCTGCGCCCCGCGCATTTCTATGCGACCCGGCTTTCGAATAATGACTGGAATCTGCGCTGGGTGCGGCGCACCCGCGTCGATGGCACCTGGCGCGATGCTGTCGATGCCGCGCTGGGCGAGACCACGGAATCCTACGAGGTCGAGATCATGAACGGCGCGACGGTCGTGCGCACGATTGCCTCGGCGACGCCGACTGTGACCTACACCGCTGCGCAGCAGAACACCGATTTTGGCATTGTGCGCACGACGATCACGGCGAGGCTCTATCAGCTGTCGGCCACGGTCGGTCGCAGCGACATCTTGCAGCAGACTTTCCCCTGAGGTGAGCCATGGCCGATTCAAGCACCAACATCCCGCAGATCTCGCAGTCGCAGTCGCAGAAAGAAGTCCTCGCGAACGCGCTGTTCGACACGACCTCGCCGTGGATGATCTACGGGCGCAATTCGCTCACCAGCGCAGGTCTCACTTGGGGCTATCTGGGCGGCCGCATTTACCTGAGCGGCAACCCGAGCGTGATCGCCAACGGCACGATCGTGCTGGCGGCCAACCAGACCAATTACGTCGAGGTCAATCAGACGGGCGTCGTGAGTTCTAACACCTCCGGGTTTTCGCTGGACAGGGCGCCGCTCTACAAGGTTGTGACCGGGGCAGCCTCGGTCACGAGCTATGAAGACCATCGCAGCACCTTGCTGCTGTCGCGCTTGTTTTACGGTCGGGCGGTGGTGCCGCTGCGTGATGCAGACCTGGTGCTAACGCTGGCGCAGGCCTTGTGCCAGAGCCTGGAGTTCAGCGGCGTATTGACCGCGCCGCGCACGATCACTTTGCCTGCAGTGGCGCGCAACTGGATCGTTGCGGTGACGACCACCGGCGGGCAAGGGTTGGTGCTGAAGACCGCGAACGGACCGGTGCTGCCGTTGGCGGATGGGCAGCGCAG
>JACCDH010803688.1_pt1 | contig 25932 bp, 23 predicted proteins | sample 7442481 | NCBI WGS metagenome assembly JACCDH01 (sample SAMN15323433, study PRJNA562643) | freshwater metagenome | isolation source: river surface water | place: USA:Blue River Watershed | collected 2017-08-15 | reverse complement strand
CGACAGCTTCGTGGCCACCCTGTTCCTGGTGGTGGCCGTGCCCGGGGTGATCGCCTTCGTGTTCGGATTCTTCGCCTTCCGCTCGCGGATCAAGGGCGTGTATTTCTCGATCATCACGCAGGCCATGACCTTTGCGGCCATGCTGCTGTTTTTCCGCAATGAAACCGGCTTCGGCGGCAACAACGGCTTCACCGATTTCAAGCGCATCCTGGGCATGCCTCTGGCAACACCGAGCATGCGCATGACGCTGTTCGTTCTGACGGGGGTGACATTGCTCGGGTTCTTCCTGTTCGCGCGTTGGCTGGTCAACGCCAAATTCGGCCGTGTGTTGCAGGCGATTCGCGACGCCGAGTCGCGCGTGATGTTCTCGGGTTATTCGCCAATCGGCTACAAGCTCACCATCTGGGTGATCTCCGCCATGATGTGCGGCGTAGCGGGCGCCCTCTATGTGCCGCAGGTGGGCATCATCAACCCGGGCGAGATGAGCCCAGCCAACTCCATCGAGATCGCGATCTGGACCGCGGTGGGCGGACGCGCCAGCCTGATCGGCCCCATCGTGGGTGCCTTCCTGGTCAATGGCGCCAAGAGCTGGCTGACGGTGGTGGCGCCCGAGTTCTGGTTGTATGTGCTGGGGGCGCTGTTCATCGCCGTCACGCTGTTCCTGCCTCAGGGCATCGTCGGCTGGCTGCGCAAGGTGGGTGGTCGTTTCGGAGGCAAGGTATGACCCCCGATCTGATGGAGCAAGGCGCGCGCCGCATCGAAGCACGCCAGGAAAAAGAAGCGCAAGCCGGTGGTTCAGGCGGGCGCAGTGCCGCCTTCTCACGCCTGGCCACGCCGGGCGAAGTGGATGTGACGCACGGTCGCATCCTGTACCTGGAAGATGTGAGTGTGAGCTTTGACGGCTTCAAGGCGATCAACCAGCTGTCGCTGGACATCGCGCCCGGCGAGCTGCGTTGCATCATCGGGCCCAACGGCGCGGGCAAGACCACGATGATGGACATCATCACCGGCAAGACCCGGCCCGATTCGGGCACCGTGTTCTTTGGCAGCACGATCGACCTGCTTCGCTACACCGAACCCCAGATTGCGCAAATGGGCATCGGCCGCAAATTCCAGAAACCCACGGTGTTCGAGCAACTGACCGTCTTTCAAAACCTGGAGCTGGCCCTCAAGACCAACAAGGGCGTCCAGGCCTCGATGTTTTTCCGCCTGGACTCGGCCCAGGCCGACCGCCTGGCCGAGGTGCTGGACACCATTCATCTGGCCGACAGCGTGCATCGCCTGGCCGGCAACCTGAGTCATGGCCAGAAACAGTGGCTGGAGATCGGCATGCTGCTGATGCAAGACCCCAAGCTGTTGCTGCTGGACGAGCCGGTGGCGGGCATGACCGACGAAGAGACCGAGCGCACCGCGCAATTGTTCCTGTCGCTCAAGGGCAAGCATTCGCTGATGGTGGTGGAACACGACATGAGCTTTATCCGCACCATCTCCGAGATCGTGACCGTGCTGTGTGACGGCGCGGTGCTAGCCCAGGGCACGCTGGACCAGGTGCAAAACGACGAGCGCGTGATCGAGGTCTACCTGGGACGATGACCGCCATGCTCTCTGTCAAGAATATTCACCAGTACTACGGCGGCTCGCACATCCTGCGTGATGTGAGTCTGGACGTGGCGCCCGGTCAGGTCACCGTTCTCTTGGGCCGCAACGGTGTGGGTAAGACCACGCTGCTCAAATCTCTGATGGGACTGGTTCCGATCAAGTCGGGCGCGATTGAGTTCAACGGCCAGGCGATCACCGGCGCCACGCCTTACCAGCGCGCGCGCGCCGGCATCGGCTTCGTGCCGCAGGGGCGCGAGATCTTTGCGCGGCTCACGGTCGAAGACAACCTGCGCATGGGGCTGGCCTACAAGCCGGCGTCCACGCCGATCCCGCCGCAGCTGTTCGACCTTTTTCCAGTCTTGAAGCAGATGCTGCATCGGCGCGGGGGCGACCTCTCGGGGGGGCAGCAGCAGCAGCTGGCGATCGCCCGTGCACTCGCGGCGCAGCCGAAGCTGATCATCCTGGACGAACCCACCGAGGGTATCCAGCCGTCCATCATCAAGGACATCGGGCGGGTGATCCGCATGCTGGCGACCGAGGGCCTGAACGGCCAGCGCGTCGCGGTGCTGCTGGTGGAGCAGTACTACGACTTCGCCGAGGAACTGGCTGATCACTACCTGGTGATGGAACGTGGCGAAGTGATCGCGCGCGGGCCGGGTTCGGAGATGCAGGCCAAGGGCATTCGGCAGCTGGTGGCGATCTAGGGCGCCACAGGCGCGCGCATTGGCCCGGGCTCAGGGCTTTTGCCTGAGCTGCCGCATCTGCTCCAGGGTCGTGCCCGAGCGCTCGCCACGGTCCCCGCCTTCGCATTCGTCACCCAGGTTGGGTTCGCGCGCTTCCTCGGTGCCCCGGTTGGCGTAGGGCTGGCGGCCCTGGCCGCTGCGCCAGCGCACTTCGCTGGAGCCGCCATGCTGCGCCCGTGGCAGGCGCTGCGCCGACGGGGTGTCGTGGCCCGGCGGGTCCTGTCTCGCCATCTAGCGGCCCGGCGCCGGCACCACCAGCACCGGCGTATTGCCCTTGGGCGCGATGTTCACCGAGTCCTGCCCCGGCGGCACCTCCACGACCTCGAGCTCGCGCAGCACGCCACCGCCCGCGACACTGCCGCTGGTCTGACCGTACCCCATCATGCGAGCACGGCAGGCGGCCATGTCGGCGTTGTTCATGCCTTCGCAGCGAGCCATGGTGTTGGCGCCCATGGACTGCGCAGGTGTGTTCAGGGCGCCGCGTTTCATCGCCTTGCGGGCCTCGCGCGCTTCCTCCATGCAGGTGGCGCGGTCTTGCGCGGTGCGGCCCTGGCGGCAAGCCTGCATCTCCTGCTGGTAGTTGCCCGAGGCGTCGATTCCGGTGGACCCCGGTGCGGCCGCCGCAGCGCCCTCACTGGCGTGGATCGGTACCAGGCCGCTCAGCGCCAGCAGACAGGTGGCGACCAGGGTCGAAGGCCGCACGCGCGGACGGTGCAGGCAGGGATGCTGGGGGGCGCAGAGGTTGGAGGCGTGCATCATGGTCTCTCAAGGAGGAGGGTGGATGCACGTCAGTGTTCAGGCGCGCTCCCGGGCCTACGCGCCGGAGAGCGTTGCGTGTGGTGCGGGCTGTTCGTCTAGGCCTGGCGTAGGACGCGGGCGATGGACGGGGTCGCTACAGCGCCCAGGTGCGTGGGGGATGGGGGGCCAGGTCCCACAGGGCCGTGCGCCAGGCGTTGCGCACGGACTTCAGGAGTTGCAGGGCCGGCTCGACCACCGGTGCCAGCGCCCGCACGACCAGCACACCCGCCTCTGGCGACGTGGCACCGGCCTGTGCGCGCAGGGGGTGGGCCTCGATGAGTTCGCGTGCGGATTCCAGTGCGCGTTCGCGTAGCGCCGCATCGAGCGGTGTGCCGCAGGCGAAGAACAGGGTGGCCACGCAACGCTGGCCGGCCAGCCCCAGCGGTCCGTCCATCAGGCGCGCGTCACTGGCCTCGATGAGCCCGCGTTCCAGCCAGCCGCCCTGCACCTCCAGGTGCTGCAGCAGGCTGCCTGCTGCGAAGGGTTGCCCCGCCTCGGGCAGGCCCAGCGCGGTCACGTCCCAGCCCAGGGCCTGAGCGCCAGGGTCAAGGGCCAGCGTGAGATGGTTCTCGGCGCGGCAACCGCTGTAGCACAGGGCTTCCATAGGCAGCCATTCCAGGCGCGCGCCTTCGGCGACGCGCACGTGTGTGCGCTGCACCGCGGCCTCGCCCTCGGAGCGGTAAAAGCGCGTCGCGCCTGGCGTGGTGATCAGGCCGTGCGTGCCGGCGTCCAGCCGGATGTCGATGTCCAGGAGGTCACCGCCCACCAGCCCGCTGGGGGGATGCACCAGCACGTTGTGGCAGACGGCGTCGCCCTCGGGGTAGAGGCTTTGCAGGATACGCAGCGGCCCCTCGTGACGGTGACGGGCCACGGTGCGCGCGCCCTGACGCTCATAGTGCAGCGCCAGGTGCGCGTGCCAGGCCATCGAAGCCCGCGCCCTGTCAGTGGTTCTGCGAGCCGCGGTGGGCCCAGGCGGTGGTGTGCTTCTCGACGTAGCTGAAAAGCTCGTACATCACCATCGCCATCGCGCCCACCACCACCAGGCCGGCGAAGGCCAGGCCCATCTGCATGGCCGAGCCCGCCGAGATCAGCAGGTAGCCGATGCCCTCGTTGGCTGCGGTCATCTCCGACACCGTGGTGCCGACGAAGGCCAGCGTGATCGCGACCTTCAGCGAGCCATAGAAGTAGGGCATGGAGCGGGGCAGACCCACCTTCACCAACACGTCCCAGCGCTTGGCGCCCAATACCCGCAGCACGTCCTCCAGCTCGGGTTCGAGCGTGGCCAGGCCAGTGGCGATGTTCACCATGATCGGGAAGAACGAGATCAGGAAGGCGGTGAGGATGGCCGGGCCGATACCGATACCGAACCACACCACCAGGATCGGCACGAAGGCCGCCTTGGGCAGGGCGTTGAAGGCGGTCATGAGCGGATAGACCGCCGCATAGGCCAGGCGCGAGCTGCCAATCAGGAACCCGAGCATCACGCCCACCACGATGGCAATGCCAAAGCCAGCCATCGTCACCCAGAAGGTGCGCCAGGCGTGGCCGGCGATCACGCCGCGGAACTCCACCATCTGCGTCCAGATCCGCGCGGGGCTGGGGAAGACGAATTCGGAGACGTTGAAGGCCGAACACAGGATCTGCCACAGGGCAATCGTTGCGACGAGTAGCACCCAGGGCGACCCGCTTTCCAGACGCTTCTTCGATGCGTTGTTCATTGCGCCACCTCCGCACCTTGCTTGCGCATGGCGCCGATATGCCCGCGCAGGTCATGGACGATGTCCGTGAACTCCTTGGTGTAGGTGATTTCCAGGTCGCGCGGTCTAGGCAATTCAATCTCCTTGCGCACGACAAAGCGTCCGGGGCTCTTGCTCATGACGTACACGGTATCCGCCAGGAACACCGACTCGCGCAGGTCGTGGGTGACCAGAATCACGTTGAACTTCTGCTCGGTCCACAGGTCACGCAAGATGCACCACAGCTCCTCGCGGGTGAAGGCATCGAGCGCGCCGAAGGGCTCGTCCAGCAGCAGCATCTTGGGCTCATGGATCAGGGCGCGGCAGATGCTCGCGCGCTGCTGCATGCCCCCCGAGAGCTGCCAGGGGAACTTGTCCTCATAGCCGCCCAGGCCCACCTTGCGAAGCAGCGCGCGGGCGCGCTCTTCGTACTCGGGCCGCTTTTGCTTGAAGCTGGAGCGATAGGGCTCCACGATCTCCAGCGGCAGCAGCACGTTGTCGACCGTGGTGCGCCAGGGCAGCAGCGAAGGCGCCTGAAAGGCCATGCCGGAAATCTTCAGCGGGCCAGTGACCGGCGCGCCCCCGATGTGGATGGTGCCGCGCGAGGGCATGCGCAGGCCGGTGGCCAGCTTCATGAAGGTGGACTTGCCGCAACCGGAAGGCCCCACGATGGCGATGAACTCGCCCTCGCGCACTTTCAGGTCGATGGCTTCGACCGCAAAGTGGTTCTCGGCGAGAAGTTCCTCGTTGTAGGCGAGCCAGACGTCCTGGAAGTCGACGAAGAGCGGAGTCGTCATTTACTTCTTGGCAGAGGCAGCGGCCTTGGCGGGCGCAGCAGCGGCCTTGGGCGCGGGCAGGATGTTCAGTTCGGCCTTGGAAGGCAGGAAGGAGGCGTTCCACACCGCGTCGGGGTTGATGCGGGTCTTGGTGTTGAAGGCGTCCGAAACCTGTGAGGCCATGAGCGACAGGCGGCCCGGGTTGAGCTGGCCGAAGCCCTCGGCACGCGCGTCGGCGCTGTTGATCACGGTGTCGATGGCCAGCTTCAGCCGGCGGGTCTCGAGCTCGGTGTTGATGATGCCGTCACGCTGCTTCACATACTCGATGGCCGCTGCGGGGTTGGTGATCACGTCCTTGGCGCCCTTGGTGAAGGCTTGCAGGAACGCCTTCACCGCCGCCTGGTTCTCCTTGAGGATCTTGGGCGTGGCGATGATCACGTTGCCATACAGCTTCACGCCGTAGTCGGGGTACTGCAGCACGGTCACGTCCTCGGCCTTCACGCCACGGGCTTCCAGGTTCAGGAGCGAGGTGAAGGTGAAGCCCGTGATGGCGTCCACGTCGCCGCGGGCCAGCATGGTCTCGCGCAGCGGCGGGTCCATGGCGGTCCAGGTGACGGCGCCGATGCCATTGACCTTCTGGAAGATCGGGAAGGCGCGGCGACCGGCGTCGAACACCGGAGCACCCATCTTCTTGCCGGCCAGGTCGGCGGGGGTCTTGATGCCCGTCTTCTTCAGGGCCATCACCGAGGCGGGCGTGTTGTTGTAGACGACCATGATCGCCACCGGCTTGTTCGGGGCGTCGGGGTTGTTGGCGTGGAACTCCATCAGGGCCGCCATGTCGGCAAAGCCGATGTCGTAGGTGCCCGAGGCCACGCGGGTGACCGCGCCGCCCGAGCCGTTACCGGCATCGACCGTCACGTCGAGCTTGGCATCCTTGAAGTAGCCCTTGGCCACCGGCGTCAAGAAGAGGGCGGCGGGGCCCTCGAAGCGCCAATCGAGCTGAAACTTGATCGGGGTGAGCGCCTGCGCGCCCGCGGTGCCGAAGGAGGCGGCGAGGGCGAGGGCGGCGGTGGTCTTGAGGAAGGTGCGCTTGGTCATGGCTACTCCGTACTGAGGATGGATTTAAAAGGAACGTTACATGCAAAAAGGGTGCCGCTCACTGAGCGGATTCCCGGTCAAACCCTTGGCTGCAGGGGTGAGGTCTAAAGGATTCGTGGTGGGCCGGTAAGGGCCGTCTGACGCGCCCAAGCGAGCCCCCCGCACGGCGGCGACGCGCACGCGACTACGCCCGCAGGCCGGGCGGCTGCCAATAGTGCGCGTGTCGCAAAGGAGTGTCGTCATGAACTTTCTGATCTGGCTCATCGTCGGGGGTGTCGTCGGCTGGCTCGCCAGCCTGGTCATGCGCACCGACGCGCAGCAGGGGATCCTGTTGAACGTGATTGTCGGGATCGTCGGCGCCTTCATCGCCGGCTGGGTGGTCTCGCCCATGGTGGGAGTCGGTTCCATCAACGAGGGCATCAGCATCGGCTCCTTCCTGGTGTCGCTGGTCGGGGCGGTGGTGCTTTTGGCCGTCGTCAACCTGTTCAGGCGGGGTCGGGTGCGCTGAGTCATCGTCGGGGTCAGGCGAGCAGGTCCCGCAGGGCCCGGGCGATCACGCGGGTCGCGCGGCGCAGGTCCTCAAGTTCCAGGCGCTCGTCGGCCCGCTTGGCGTGCGACTCGAGCACCGTGCGCGGACCGGCACCGTAGATCACGCCCGGAATGCCGGCTTCGCCGTACAGGCGTACGTCGGTGTACAGGGGCGTGCCCATGGCGGGCAGGGGCTGGCCGAACACGGATTGCCCGTGCTTTTGCAGGGCCTCGACCAGAGGGCGGTTACCAGGCAGGGGCTTGAGGGCCCGCGCCAGCAGGATGCGGCGCACGTCCACCTGAATGCCGGGGCACTGCGCGGCGGCCTGGGCGATCACTTCACGGATGGAGGCCTCGACCGCTACCGGGTCTTCCTCGGGGATCATGCGGCGATCGAGCTTGAAGCTCACCTTGCCGGGGATCACATTGGTGTTGGTGCCGCCTTCGATGCGTCCTACGTTCAGGTAGGGGTGCTTGATACCCGCCACCTGCGAGGTGACCTGCTTGTACAGGGTGTTCTGCGCGTACAGGGCGTTCAGGATCTTGACCGCCGCCTGCAGCGCGTCGATGCCCGTGTCGGGAATCGCGGCATGGGCCATGCGGCCGTTGACCGTGACCTCCATTTGCAGGCAGCCGTTGTGCGCGGTGACGACCTCGTAGCTGAAGCCGGCTGCGATCATCAGGTCGGGGCGGGTCAGGCCTTTTTTCAGCAGCCAGCCCGGGCCGAGCTCGCCGCCGAACTCCTCGTCGTAGGTGAAGTGCAGCTCGATGCCACCTTGCAAGGGCAGGCCCAGGGATTCGAGGGCGCGCACCGCGAAGGTGAAGCTGGAGAAGTCGCTCTTGCTCACGGCAGCGGCACGCCCGTAGAGGCGCCCGTCGACGATTTCGCCGCCATACGGGTCATGCGTCCAGCCCTCGCCGGGAGGCACCACGTCACCGTGGGCGTTCAGGGCCACCACCCGCCCAGTGGCTGGCCGACCCTCGGGGCTGCGGTCTTTGGCGTAGTAGCGACGCACGATCAGGTTGGTGATCGACTCCAGGCCGGCGGCCTTCACCTCGTCGGCCGGCACGGGGTGCTGCTCGGCCTCGAAGCCGAAATCGGCCAGGAGCTGGGCGGTGCGCTCGGCATGCGGCGCGTTGTTGCCCGGGGGCGTGTCGGTGGGCACGCGCACGAGTTCTTGCAGGAAGCGCACCTGCTCGTCAAAGTGGGCGTCGATCCAGGCGTCGAGTTTTTCGTAGTCGGTCATGATGTTTTTTCTTCGGCCTATGCGTGGGCCAATTGCTCCAGCAGGTGCTGGAAGGCGCGTACGGCCAGGTCGATGTCGTCGCTGGTGGAGCTTTCCAGCGGGTTGTGGCTGATGCCCGCGTTGAGTCCGCGCACAAAGAGCATGGCCTGCGGCATCACTTCGTGCAGCTTCATCGCGTCGTGGCCAGCGCCACTGGGCAGGTGGAACACGGGCGCGCCCAGGGCCTGCACCGCACGCTCCCAGCGCGCTTGCCAGGCGGGTGCGCTGGGCGCTGCGGCAGCGCGCATGGTTTCTTCGGTGCTGGCATGCACGCCACGGCGCTCGCACAAGGCGTGCAGCTCGCGCAGCACGTCGGCCACCAGGGCGTCGCGTTGGGCGTCGGTGGGGGCGCGCAGGTCGAGGGTGAACTGGCAGCGCCCGGGCACTACGTTGGTGGAGCCGCCAGGTACCTGCAGGATGCCCACCGTGCCTACGCTGTCGCCGTCCTGCGCGGCGCGGCGCTCGACGAACAGAACGAGTTCGGCCACGGCGGCGGCGGCGTCGCGCCGGCGGTCCATGGGCGTGGTGCCCGCGTGGCTGGCCATGCCGGTGACCTCGCACAGGAATCGCACGCTGCCATTGATGGAGGTGACGACACCCAGGGGCAGGTCCAGTTCATTGAGCACCGGGCCCTGTTCGATGTGCACCTCGACAAAGCCCAGGTAGCGGGTCGGGTCGCGGCGCAGCGCGTGGATCGCCTCGAGCGTCGCGGGCAGGCCGGCGGCCTTCATCGCGTCGCGCATGCAGAGGCCGTCCGCATCCTTCTGGTCCAGCCAGGCCGGATCAAATGCGCCGGTGAGGGCGCCCGAGCCCAGGAAGGTGGCCTTGTAACGCTGGCCTTCTTCTTCAGCGAAGGCCACGACCTCGATGCCGCAGGGCAGTCGTCGCCCGGCGCGGGCCAGTTCGCGCACGCAGGCCATGGGCGTGAAGATGCCCAGGCGCCCGTCGTACTTGCCGCCATTGCGCACGGTGTCGTAGTGCGAGCCCGTGAGAAGCCGCTTCGCGTCACGCGAGGCGCCGTGGTAGACGCCCACCACATTGCCCACCGCGTCGGTGGTGACCTCGTCGAAGCCGCAGGCTTGCATCTCGCGGGCGATGAAGGCGGCGGCCTGGATGTGGGCGTCGGTGAGGTAGGTGACCGTGAGCTGGCCCTTTTCCTTGAAGCCCGGGTCGCTGTAGACGGCCAGGGCCTCTTGCCAGTCCCACACCAGATCGCCCAGCACGGAGGACACGCCGAACTTGTCGTTCAGGCGGATCTCGGCGATGCGGTGGATGTTGCGCAGGCATTCGGCCAGCTCGAAGGCGGGCGGATGGGCCAGTCGGCGGGTGAAGGTCTCGATGATCTGCGTGCGGGTCAGGCCCGTGCCGCGTGGCCCGCGCACCGCCAGGATGAAGGGAAAACCGAACTTCGCGTTGTAGTCGGCGTTGAGTTTTTGCAGGGTCTCGAATTCGGCGGGCGTGCAGTTGGTAAGTCCCGCGCGGCTTTGCTCGCCAGTGGATTCGGCGGTGAGGCTCTTGCTCACCATGGCCTTGCCCGCAAGTTCCGGGTGGGCGCGGATCAGGGCCAGTTGCTGCTCGCGCGTGGCCTGTGCCACGACCTGGGCACAGGCATGCTTGAGGGCGGCCAGCGAGGCGAAGGGTCGCTGCGCCAGCGCTGCCCGCACGATCCAGGGGGAGTGCTCGTACAGCCCGTCCAGCAGCGCCACCGCCTCGTCCGGCGGTGCGGCGTTCAGTTGTGCCAGGGTCAGGCTCACGCGCGTGCCTCCTGATAGGGGTGGACCTGCTTCCAGTGCCGCGCGATGTCCACGCGCCGGCAGACCCACACGCGGTCATGGCGCGCGATATGGTCCAGAAACTTTTGCAAGGCCACGATGCGGCCCGGGCGCCCGAGCAGCCGGCAGTGCATGCCCACACTCATCATCTTGGGGGCCTCGTCGCCTTCGGCGTAGAGCGCATCGAAGGTGTCGCGCATGTACTGGAAGAAGGGGTCGGCATGCGAATAGCCCTGGGGCAGGGCAAAGCGCATGTCGTTCACGTCGAGCGTGTATGGCACCACCAGATGCGGCACGACCTGGCCATCGGTGCGACGTACCTTCATCCAGAAGGGAAGGTCTTCGCCGTAGTAGTCGCTGTCGTATTCGAAGCCGCCGTCATCGGCGACCAGGCGTCGGGTGTTGGGGCTATCGCGGCCGGTGTACCAGCCCACGGGGCGTTCGCCGGTCATCTTCTGCAGGATGTCCATGGCCAGGCGCATGTGTTCACGCTCGGTGGCTTCGTCGATGTTCTGGTAGTGGATCCACTTCCAGCCGTGGCAGGCGATTTCGTGACCCATCTCGCGCAGGGCAGCTGTCAGCTCGGGGTGACGCTGCAGCGCGGTGCTCACGCCGAAGACGGTGAGAGGCAGCTGGCGTTTCTCGAACTCGCGCAGCAGACGCCACACGCCCACGCGCGAGCCGTATTCGTAGATGCCCTCCATGCTCATATGCCGGTCGGGGTAGGCCGCCGGATTGAACATCTCGGAGAGGAATTGTTCGGAGCCGGCGTCTCCGTGCAGCACTGCGTTTTCGCCGCCCTCCTCGTAATTGAGGACGAACTGCACGGCCACGCGAGCCTGGCCGGGCCAGCGCGCGTGCGGCGGATTGCGGCCGTAGCCGACCAGGTCACGAGGGTAGGGGGCGGTGCTGTCGTAGATCATGACAAAGGGTCAGGCGGACAGCGCCTGGGCGATGTCCTGGGTGGGGATGGCCCGGTCGAAGTCCAGGCTGGCTTCTACATGTTCAAGGTGTTCGATGATGAGGCGCACGGCGCGCTCTTCGTCGCGAGCGGCGAGTGCGCGCACGATCTGCAGGTGTTCCTCGCTGGAGTGTTCGGCAGCGCCGTCACGCTGGTACATCAGCGAGATCAGTGAGCTGCGCGAGGCCAGCTCACGCAGGATCTGGGCCAGGACCTCGTTGCCCAGAAGTTCGGCCATGCGCACATGGAAGTCACCGAGCAGCTCGTTGCGGCGGGTGCTGTCGCCGGCTTCGGCCGCAGCCTGTTCCTGGGCGATGTGCTCGCGCAGGGCCTTGATGTGGGAGGGCGTGGCCTCTCGGGCGAACGTGCGGGCCATCTCGCCTTCCAGCATGCGGCGCACGGCGAACAACTGGCGGGCCTCGTTGACGGTAGGCGCGGCCACGAAGGCGCCGCGCGCGGGTTCCAGACGCACCAGGCGGTTTTGCGCCAACTGGAACAAGGCCTGGCGCACCAGCGTGCGCGAGACGCCGAAATGGTCGGCGAGCTTTTGCTCGGCCAGCTTGGTTCCGGGTTGCAGGCGGTGCGCCGCGATGGCCCGCGTCAGGGCCTCGGCGATCGTGCCGGTGGTGGTCTCGATCGTGTGCATCCACTCATAATAAGGGGGCACGGAACAACTGTATACACTGGTGTCTACTGATTTGGGGGCTAGACATGGGATTGAGCACGCACGTTCTGGACACGATGCACGGCACGCCGGCCGGCGGCATGGCGGTTGCTCTGTATCGCACCGGCGGCGGCGAGCCGCAGCTGGTCAAGCGATTCGTCCTCAATGCCGATGGCCGCAACCCCGATGGCCCGCTGTACGACAACGCCAGCCTGGAGCGTGGTACCTATCGCCTCGTCTTTGAGGTGGCTGCGTACTTTAGATCGCGCGGCGTGCAGCTGCCCGATCCGCCTTTCCTGGACCAGGTGCCGTTGGACTTCGGGGTGGCGGACACCGCCGCCCACTACCACGTGCCGCTGCTATGCAGCCCGTGGAGCTATTCGACCTACCGCGGCTCTTGAACGCGAGGGCCTAGTTCTGGCCCTCGGTGAGCGTATCGAGCTGGAAGCGGCCGCTACGGTCCCAGAGCCAGGTGTCGGTGTAGGTCACGCGCCCCATGCGCGCCGGTGCCGGGAAGGGCGCGGCGGCCCGTACCGTGCGCTCGATTTCGGCGATCACTTCTGGCGCATGGCGCGGCGCGCGCATCCACGTGAGTTGGCGCACCTGGCCGCCCGCGTCCACTTCCACCTGCAGCACTCCGATCGCATACAGCATGGGTGGCAGGCGTCCCGGGTAGATGCGTGCGCGGTTCTGTCCGTACAGGTGCTGGGCAGCGTCGCGGCGGTACTCGCGCGGCGTAGCGGCAGCCGAAGCGCGCACGCCAGGTGCGGGCGCGGGTCCGGGTGCAGCAGCCGGCGCGGCTTCGGGACGTGGCGCCGGGCGGACATCGCTCACTGGCGGTGCGGGGCGTACAGGCGGGGCTGCGGGTGGTGGCGGTGGCGGTGGCGTGGCGCAACCGGCCAAGAGAGCGGCCAGTGCCGCAGCGGCGAGCAATGGCAGGCTTGCGGCGGCGTGCGGGGTGCGCATGGCAACGGGCCGGTCAGGGGTGTTCGAATCGCGCATGGTGTCTCCTGCAATGGGCGCAAGCATACTTCTCCCTCAGAGGTCCGAAACCCATGACGCACCTGTCCCTGTCCGATGCCCTCGCCCGCCTGGCGCGCCAGGCGGGCGTCCTCGTTCGGGTCGAGACCACCGAGGGGTCGGTGCCACGCGAAGCGGGCGCCTGGATGCTGGTCTGGCCGGACGCGGTGGCCGGCACGATCGGCGGAGGGCAACTCGAATTTCAGGCCATCGCGCAGGCACGCGGGTTTCTGGCGGAGGTGTCGACACCGGGCCGCGAGATGGTGCATCGCTATCCCCTGGGCCCCAGCCTGGGGCAGTGCTGCGGCGGGGTGGTGCATCTGCGCTTCGAACGCGTGGGCGCTGCCGAGGCCACGCTCCTGGCGGATCGCCTGGCGCCAGCGCGCGTGCCGATGGCCCTGTTCGGGGGCGGGCATGTGGGCCGGGCGCTGGTCCAGGTGCTGGCGCCGCTGCCTTTTGCGATCACCTGGATCGATAGCCGGGACGAGGTCTTCCCCGACGCGGTCGCTGCGAACGTGCGCTGCGAACATTCCGACCCGGTGCAGGCGGCGGTCGCGGACCTGGCCCCGGGCAGCCGGGTGCTGGTCATGAGCTTCAGCCATGCCGAGGACCTGGACATCGTGGCGGCCTGCCTGCGCCGTCATCGCGAACGCGGCGACCTGCCTTTCATCGGTCTCATTGGCAGCCAGACCAAGTGGGCGACGTTTCGCCACCGGCTGGCGCAGCGGGGATACACCGATTCGGAATTGGCGCACATCACCTGTCCCATCGGCATGCCGGGGATCACCGGCAAGCAGCCGGAGGTGATCGCGGTGGCGGTGGCGGCGCAATTGCTCCTGATGTCGGGTGATGCGGTCGCCGCTTCGGTGGCGCCCTGAAACTGCTTACACTTGCGCCTGTATCTGTCCCTGTAGCCGCAGCGGTGCCGGGCTTGCCAGCAAGCCCTAGGTTCGCGGCCCTTCCTGCTCAGAGCGCCCGCGGTGGTGAGCAGTCCTGAAGGTATTCATCGCCATGGAAAGCTACCTCCTCGACTGGGCCAACCTGCTGGTGCGCTGGCTGCACGTGATCGTCGCCATTGCCTGGGTCGGCTCCTCGTTCTATTTCGTCTTTCTCGATTCCAGCCTCACGCCCCCGGTCGATGACGACCTGAAGAAGCAGGGCGTGAGCGGCGAGCTCTGGGCCGTCCATGGCGGCGGCTTCTACCACCCGGTGAAGTTCGCACTGGCGCCGCCCAAGCTGCCCTCGCACCTGCACTGGTTCTACTGGGAAAGCTACAGCACCTGGCTCTCCGGCTTTGCGCTGCTGGCCGTGTCTTACCTGTGGAACGCGCGGGCCTATCTGATCGACCCCACCCGCATGGACTGGGCGCCGCCTGCCGCCATTGCCGCGGCACTGGCCTTCCTGGTGGTGTTCTGGCTGCTGTACGACGCGGTGTGCCGCCTGTTCGGCGACCGCGAGGGGGGCGACACCCTGGTGGGTGCGTTGGTGGCGGTGTTGGTGGTGATCGCGTCCTGGCTGGCGTGCCACCTGTTCGCAGGGCGTGCGGCCTTCCTGTTGGTGGGGGCGATGATCGCCACGGCCATGAGCGCCAACGTGTTGTTCTGGATCATTCCGGGCCAGCGCAAGATGGTGGCGGCCATCCAGGCGGGCGAGCCGGTGGATCCGGTGCATGGCAAGCGCGGCAAGCAGCGCAGCGTGCACAACACCTACTTCACGCTGCCCGTGTTGTTTGCGATGCTGTCCAACCACTACAGCTTCACCTGGAGCCATCCGCACAACTGGGTGGTGCTGGTGATGATGATGTTTGCGGGCGCAGCGATTCGCCAGTTCTTCGTGCTGCGTCATGGCTGGAAGCTGGGGCGCAACCGGCACCCGCTACCGTATGCGGTGGTGGGGGTGGTGGTGATCCTGGGGGTGATGGCTTGGCTGGTGCCCGCGGCTCCCAAGGCTGCAGCCGCCCCGGCGCAGGCGGCGCCGACCTTCGCCCAGGTGCAGTCGGTGATCGAACAACGCTGCCTGTCTTGCCACGGCGCGCAGGTGCAGATGAAGAACGTGCGGCTGGATACGCCGGCGTCGATCACCCAGCAGGCGCAGGCGATCTACCAGCAGGTGGTGGTGACGCGGCTCATGCCGATGAACAACGCCACGGGGATCACCGAGGATGAACGTGCGTGGGTCGGGGCGTGGTTCAGCGCAGGGGCGAAGGGGCCCTGAAATGAACAAGCCCCGCCGGTGCGGGGCTTGGAGGGGGCGTGAGCCGCAGGGCCTCAACCCATGGTCTTTGGCAGCCACAGCGAGATCGCCGGGAAGGCCACGAGGATCGCCAGGCGGATGATGTCGGTCACCACGAAGGGGGATACCCCTCGATAGATGGTCGAGAAGCTGTTTTCCGGCAATACGCTCTTGATCACGAAAACGTTCATGCCCACGGGCGGCGTGATCAGCCCCAGTTCCACCGTCATCACGATGATGACGCCGAACCAGATTGGGTCGAACCCGAGCTGCACGATCACCGGGTAGATGATCGGCACGGTCAGGATGATCATGGCCATCGCGTCCATCAGACAACCCAGGATCAGGTACATCACCAGGATCAACATCAGTACGCCGTAGGCCCCGATCCCCATGCCCGTGAGGAAGCCAGCGATCTTCTGCGGCGTCTGGGTGATGGTCAGGAAGTATCCGAACATCAGCGCGCCGATCAGGATCGTGAAGACCGCCGCCGACGTGCGTGTGGACGAGAGCAGGGCTTCCTTGACCTTGGGGCGATCCAGCTTGCCCCGCACCAGCCCCAGGATGAATGCGCCGCACGCGCCCACCCCGCCGGCCTCGGTGGGCGTGAACAGACCACCGTACAGACCGCCGATCACGAAGATGAACAGCACCAGCGGAGCCCACACCGCCTTGAAATCCCGGACCCTCTCGCCCCAGGGGCGCAGGTGACCCGCAGGCAGCCAGTTCGGGCGCATACGCACGATCACGACAATGGTCAGCACGTACATCAGGATCGCGAGCAGGCCAGGGATGAGGCCGGCCACGAACAGCTTGCCGATGTCCTGCTGCGTGAGGATGGCGTACACCGCCAGGACCGTCGAGGGCGGGATCATGATGCCCAGCGTGCCGCCGGCGGCGATCACGCCGGTGGCAAAGGACTGCGGGTAGCCGTAGCGACGCATCTCGGGGTAGGCGACGCTGGAGAAGGTGGCTGCGGTGGCCACTGAAGAACCGCAGATCGCCGAGAACCCGCCGCAGGCCAGCACGGTGGCCGCGCCCAGGCCACCGCGCACGTGGCCGATCAGGGAGTTGGCGGCCTGGAACATCTCCCGGCTCAGGCCGGAGACGGAGACGAAGGCCCCCATCAGCATGAACATGGGTATCACGCCGAAGTTGTAGTCGGTGACGGTGCGCAGGGAGGTCTGTCCCACCAGCTTCAGGGCCGGGCCGGCCCCCGATAGCACGGCGTAACCGGTGATGCCCACCAGGCCCATGGCCATGCCCACCGGCACGCGCAGCAGCATCAGAGCGAAGAGGGCGATGAAGCCGAGAACGGCAATGAGATCGTTGTCCACGAGGTTCTTATTCTTGGCTGGCGGGTACGGAATCGAAATGGTCGTCGTGCAGGGACTCGGGCGAGAACACCAGGCGCCAGGTGCGCAGGCCGATCAGGATCACGGCCACGACGTCGCCCGTCCAGGCCAGGGCGTAAAAGGGCCAGGTTGGCATGTTCAGGTCGTAGGTCAGGACGTTGTCGATGTAGGTCTGGGCCACCTTGTCGAACAGCATGATGGTCTGCACCAGGACGACGAACAGCAGCACCAGGGTGGCGAACACGTCGATCGCGCGCTTGGCACGTGGGCTGACGGCGCTCCAGAGCAGGTCCACCGTGATGTGACCGCCCCGGTAGCTGGTGGCAGCGATTCCCCAGAAGATCAGAATACCCAGGAGCATGCGCCCCAGGTCATAGTGGTCGGGGATGGAGGTCGCGAAAAATTTTCGCAGCAGGACGTTGACGAAGATGTTCAGGGCCACCAGACCCACGAACACCGCCGCGATCCATTCGATGCCATCGATGAACCGGTCCGAGAAATTCTGTTTTTTCATGGGGCTTGCATGCGCAAAACGGGGCGGGGGAGCGCTTGCGCGCCCACGCCGCCCCGTTGGGGATCAGGCGATCAGAGTGCCGCCTTGAACTTCACCAGGCTGGACTTGAGGCCGTCCATCACGGCCTTGGGGTCCTGGCCCACCTTGCGCACGCTATCGGCCCAGGCTTGCTCGCCAGCCGATGTGGCCTGGCGCCAGGCATTGAGCTGCTCGGGGGTCAGCTTGGTGGCTTCGTGGCCCGGGGCGCTCACGAGCTTGGTGCGGCCTGCTGCTTCCATGTCGGCCCAGGGACCCGCCACTTTCTCGGCCCACTCGGCGGTGCAGTGATCGTCCACCGCTTTTTTCTGGGCGGCGTTCAGGGCGTCGTACTTGCCCTTGTTCATGATCCAGACGAAGGGCGTGACGTAGATCGGCACGTCCAGGTGGAACTTGACCACCTTGTCGATGCCAAAGAGGCTGATCGAACCCCAGGGGAACGTGATGGCATCGGCCACGCCGCGCTCCAGGATGTCACGCGCCTCGGGGGCCGAGGACTGCACGTTGGTGCCGCCCAGGGCAGTGACCATCTGGCCGACGGTGCCGTTGGCCGGACGCACCTTCATGCCACGGATCTCGGTGGGCGAGGTGATCTTCTTGCGGCTGTGGATGGTGCCGGGGTCGTGCACGAAGGCGAAGCAGTACTTCACGTCCTTCATCTCGGTGGCGGCGTACTTGCGGTACCAGTCGTCGATGCCGGCCGAGCCGCTCTTGCCGTTGGAGAACAGGAAGGGCAGCGAGGCACCCGCGATGATGGGGAAGCGCCCCGGCTGGTAGCCCGGGTTGACGTAGGCGAAGTCGGTGATGCCGTCACGCGCCATGTCGTAGTGGTCGAAGGCCTTGCCCAGTTGTTCGGCGGGGAACAGCGTGGGGTTGATCGTGCCGCCGGAAGCGCGCTTGAGGCTCTCGCCCCAGGCTTGTAGGCCGGGGTTCAGGGCGTGCTGGGCGGGCACCCAGCTGGACATCTTGACGTTGACCGTCTGGGCCTGTGCGCTCAGCGTTGCTGCGGCCAGGATGCCGGCGACGGTCAGGGCGCGCACGGCAAAGGGGGTCTTCTGTTGGAGCATGAGGTGTCCTCGGGTCGGGTTTGGTAGGGGTCTAAAACGAAGATTTTTATAAGCAAACGCCCCGGGGGGCCATGCTGGTTTTCCTCAGTGGGATATCCCTGCCGGAGCGGCCGGTTTTCTCACCCACCGTATGGGCTGGGCCTTGATCGGGCGGGCCGGTGCGCCATGGGCGCGCAGCGCCGCATCCAGGGCGGTGCCGGCTTCGTCGGCCAGGGCCGCCTCACGGGCCGCCTGGATGCCCAGGGCCGCAGCCGCGGCGTCGGCGCCCGGGGCCAGGTGGTCCAGTACGTGCAGCAGGTTGTCCTTGCCCCGCTCGTTGGTGGCGCCGTAGCCCTTGATCAGACGGCCGCATAACGCGATCTCGTGGCCCAGGGCCCAGTGGCGGCGCGTGCCCTGCACCACGCCCTCCAGCCAGCGCTCGATCATGGTCTGCTCGTTCGCATACCGGCTGCCCCGCACCCGCAGCCATTTGAGCGAGGCCAGGGCGCGCAGGGCCAGCATGCCGCGCACCGAGTGCGTGCCGACCTTCAAGGGCAGGGCCCAGGCTGTCTTGCCCGCGGCGATGCGGCGGCGGTCCCAGGCCTGCAGGCGCGCGCCCAGCGCCGGCGGCAGCAGCGCGGCGAATTCGGGCACGCCGGGCTTGAAGTGGTCCCAGACCTGCAGCAGGTCGTCGTCCTTGGCGCGCACCTCGGTGCGCACACGGTGCCAGCGGCTCTCGCGGCTCTTGAGGTCGGCCACACGCACGATGTCGTCGAACGCCATCCACAGCGCCAGCCAGCGGGCCATCTCGGTGGTGATGGCGTAGCCCTGCGCGCCGGCCGGGTCGACGGCGCGTTCGGCCTCCAGCACGCGGGCCAGGCGCTGCGCGTAGAGCGCCGCGTACCCCGGGCCCTGGTAATCGGTCAGGCGCGCCAGGCCTAGGGCCATCATGGCCTGCACGGCTTGCGGAAAGCGGGCCAGCACCTCGGCGTCGGCCCCAGACGGCGTGGGTGCGGTCGCGAGGTCGTCGTCGACCAGCAGCGCCTGCACCAGTGCGGATTGCGCCTGCGCGCCGCTCACGATGTCGAAGGCCCGCGCGAATCCGCGCAGGCTGGCCTGGGCCGCCGCGCCGCCGCCTGCGCCCACCACGGCCTCGTAGTTCGCGCGCTGGAACGGCAGCAGGCCGCTACCGGCGATCGCGCCGAGCATCACCGCGCTGACCACCGTGCCGCACTCACGCGCGAGGGCCGACATGTCAAACACATGGTGCTCACGGCTGAAGGCCTGCACGACGCGGGCGAGTTCGGTCACATCGACACGGCCGTCCCCCATCTGCATGCGCTCGAGCGTGGTGAGGCTGCGGCTGGAGGAGGTGATCACGCGGGTGCGATCGGGTGAACTCATGCCCTGGCCCACCTGACGCACCGTCTCGAGCAGCTCGGACGACACGAGGGCGTCGAGCGCGCCCGGCACCGGGTTCAGGCTGAAGACGGGGCGCCGCCCGGCCAGGTCGGCCAGCGGCACAGGAAAGACTTCCAGGTAGTAGGTGGTCGCGCCCGTGCGCTGGGCCACGCCGGGAATGGAGGTGGCCTGCGCCGCGTAGCCGGCATGGCGAGCGGTCTCGATCAGCCATTCGGTCAGGACGCCACCGCCTTCGCCACCGAGAGCGCACAGCAGGAGGGTGATGGGCTTTTCGTGATTCATGCCTTGTCTCTTTCGGAAACCGTCTCGGCGGCGCAATGGTGCGCACCTCGCATGGAGGGGGAGGCGTCGAAGGCGCGTCGGGGGTGGGTCATGACGCTGGCTGCAGGGTGCGCACCAGTGTGCGGCGCACACCGGCCCACAGACGCTCGTGCCAACGCGGGTTCTGCACCACCTCGGCGCGGTAGAAGCTCGGGCACAGCGTGGCCGCGTGCGCGTTAGCACCGCACAGGCCGCAGCCCACGCAGCCGTCGATGACGGTGGCCACCGGGTCGACCTTGAGCGGGTCGGGGTTGTCCTTGAGGGTGAGGGTGGGGCAGCCCGAGAGGCGGATGCAGGCGTGGTCGCCGTTGCACACGTCTTCGTCCACACCGTACTTCACGCGCACCACACGCTCGCCTTGCTTGAGAAGGCTGGCGATCCAGGGCTTGATGCGGCGCTGGCGTTCGAGTTGGCATTCGCCCTCGGCGATGATGACCTTCAGGCCGTTGAAGTCGGCGGTGAAGGCCTCCTTGAGCGTGCTGCGCATGGTGTCCACCTCGTAGGTGTGGACCTTGCGCATCCACTTCACGCCCAGGCCCTCCAGCGTGGATTCGATGGTGCGGTCGGTGTGGACCAGGCTGTTGCCCTTGTCCTGGGCCAGTGCCTTGGCCGCATCGGTGGGCGTGGAGATCAGGTCCTGCGTGCCGGTGGCCGAGGTGTAGCCGTTCTTGAAAATCAGGAGCACCGCGTCGTCGCCGTTGAACAGGGCCGACTGCACGCCGGTAAGCAGGCCGTTGTGCCAGAAGCCGCCGTCGCCCATGATGGCCAGGGTGCGCCGCTGCATCATGGGCGAGACGCCCGCGCGACTGGCCAGGCTCATGCCGTAGCCCAGGATGGAGTGGCCGGTGGAAAAGGGCTCGAAGGTGCCCAGCGCGTGGCAGCCGATGTCGGCGGCCACATGCACCGGGCCGATGTCCTGCTGCGCCAGCTTCAGCGCCGAGAAGACCGGGCGCTCCGGGCAGCCGATGCAAAAGCCCGGCGGTCGCGGGGGCAGCGGCTTCGTCAATTGCGCCGAGACGGCGGCACGGCGTTCGCGGTTGGACGTGAGCCACTGGCTCGCCGAATCGGCGGTGGCCTCGCCCAGGTAGCTGCGGGCAAAAGGCACCAGGCCGCCGGCAATCACCTCCACGCTGTATTCGCCCCCCAGGGGCAGCAGGTCCTTGCCATGCAGGCGAGTCTGGATGTCGCGCCGGCGCAGCATCGTGGCGATGTCCTGCTCGATGTATTCGGGTTGGCCTTCTTCCACCACCATGACCGCGCGCTTGCCCGCGCAGAAGTCGGCGACCTGCTCGGGCACCAGCGGGTAGGTGACGTTCAGCACCAGCAGCGGGATGTCGCTCTCGCCGAAGGCGTTGGCCATGCCCAGCTGCTGCAAGGCGCGAATCAGCGCGTTGTACAGGCCGCCCTGGACCACGATGCCCAGGTCGTCATGCCGACCCGGCATCAGTTCATTGAGCTGGTGGTCCAGGATGTACTGGCGCGCCGCCGGAATACGCTTGTCGTGTTTGAGTTTTTCCTGCGCGAAGGTCACCGGCGGGTGGGCCAGGCGCATGTAGTCGAACTTGGCGGGGTCCGCCATCCACTGGCGGGTGGAGATCCTGGGCGGCTGGTTGTCCTTGGTCTCGAAGCTGCCTCGCACGTGGCAGGCCCGGATGCGAAGCTCCAGGATGGCGGGCATGTTCGAGGCTTCCGACAGGCGAAAGCCGTGTTCCACCATGTCCACCATCCGGGTCAGGTCGGGGCGCGGATCCAGCAGGCACATCGTGGATTTCAGGGCGTAGGCATGCGTGCGCTCCTGGATCACCGAGGCGCCTTCGCCGTAGTCCTCGCCCACCACGATCAGCGCGCCGCCCACCACGCCAGGCGAAGCCAGGTTGGACAAGGCGTCGGAGGCCACGTTGGTGCCGACGATGGATTTCCAGGTGACGGCGCCGCGCAGCGGGTAGTGGATGGATGCGCCCAGCATGGCTGCGGCCGAGGCCTCGTTGGCGCAGGCCTCGACATGCACGCCCAGCTCGCTCATGTAGGGCTTGGCCTGGACCATCACGTCCAGCAGGTGCGAGACCGGTGCACCCTGGTAGCCGCCGACATAGGCCACGCCCGACTGCAGCAGGGCCTTGGTGATGGCGAGGATGCCCTCGCCATGGAAGGTCTCGCCGGCGCCCAGGCGCAGCGACTCGATCTCCCGGCTGAATGAAACTTCCAAAGTAGGTCTCCGGCTTCTGGTTTGCAGGGATGTTAATCAATCAAGCGCGCAGGCCCGGAACGCGCGGGAATGTCCGCGTCGTCCGTCGGTACGGTGTGGTCGGGGAGGTGATCAGCCGAAGGCTTGCGGCCGCAGTGCGCGCAGCACGTTCTCGGGGGTGGCGGGCGCTTGCATCACTACACGCTCGCCCGGGCGCGCAGCCGCGACGGCGTCGCGGATCGCCTCCCAGGCGCTGATCCCGAGCATGAAGGGCGGCTCGCCCACCGCCTTGCTGCCACCCACGTTGTCTTCGCGGTTCGCCTCGGGCCAGAGGTCCACCCGGAAGTGTTCCGGCACGTCGCCGGTGGCGGGGATCTTGTAGGTGCTGGGGGCATGTGTGGCCAGGTGCCCGCGCTCGTTCCACACCAGTTGTTCGGTGGTGAGCCAGCCCACACCCTGGAGGTAGCCGCCCTCGATCTGGCCGATGTCGAGGGCCGGGTTGATGGAGGTGCCCACGTCGTGCAGGATGTCCACGGCCAGTACGCGCGTCTCGCCGGTGAGCGTGTCGATGGCCACCTCGGTGCAGGCGGCGCCATAGCTGAAGTAGTAGAAGGGCCGGCCGGTGAGGGTGGTCTTGTCGTAGTGGATCTTGGGTGTGCGGTAGAAACCGTCGCTCCACAACTGGATGCGGTTGGCATAGGCCATGCGCACCACCTCGTCGAAGGCGCGCGTGGTCTTGGGCGAGATCACCTGCCCGCCCGCAAAATGCACCGCGCCTGCGCCGCAGCCGTCCAGGCCCGCCACGAAGGCCGCCAGGTTGTCGCGGATGTTGCGCGCCGCGAACTGCGCCGCCCGCCCATTGAGGTCGGTGCCGGCGGAGGCCGCAGTGGCCGAGGCGTTGGGTACCTTGCCGGTTTCGGTGGCGGTGCAGCGCACCCGCTCGAAGGGCACGCCCAGTTCGTCGGCCACCACCTGCATGACCTTGGTGTGCAGGCCCTGGCCCATCTCGGTGCCGCCGTGATTGAGCTGCACGCTGCCATCGGTGTAGACGTGCACCAACGCACCGGCCTGGTTGAACAGGGTGGCGGTGAAGCTGATGCCGAACTTCACCGGCGTGATGGCCAGACCGCGCTTGATCACCGGGCTGTTCGCGTTCCAGGTGGCCAGGGCCTGGCGCCGGGCGCGGTAGCCGCTGTCGGCTTCCAGGCGGGTGACCAGGGGGTCCAGGATGTTGTCCTCGACCTTCATCTGGTAGTGCGTGACGTTGCGCTCCTGCACGCCATAGAAATTACGCCGGCGCACGTCCAGCGGGTCCAGGCCCAGGTGCCGGGCGATATCGCCCAGGAGGGCCTCGATCACGATCACGCCCTGCGGACCGCCGAAGCCGCGAAAGGCGGTGTGGCTCTGGGTGTTCGTCTTGCAGCGGTAGGAGGTGATCTCGACGTCGGACAGGAAATAAGCGTTGTCGGTGTGGAAGATCGCGCGGTCGGCCACCGGGCCGGACAGGTCGGCCGAGAAGCCGCAGTGCGCGAGCATCGTGAGCTTGAGCGCGGTAATCAGGCCCTGGTCGTCGAAGCCCACCTGCCAGTCGTAGGAGAAGGGATGGCGCTTGCCGGTGACCATGAAGTCGTCGTCGCGGTCCAGGCGCAGCTTGACGGGTGCACGGAACTTGCGCGCCGCCAGCGCTGCCCACACCGCCATCTGGCCGGCCTGCGTTTCCTTGCCGCCGAAGCCGCCACCCATGCGCCGGCATTCCACCGTCACATCGTGGCTGGCCCGTCCCAGGGCGTGCGCCACCCAGTGCTGCACCTCGCCCGGGTGCTGGGTGCTGGAGAGGATGCGCCACTGGTCCTGCTCCAGGGGCAGGGCGTAGGCGATCTGGCCTTCCAGGTAGAAGTGCTCCTGGCCGCCCACCTCCAGCTGCCCGGACAGCCGGTGGCGCGACGCCGCCAGTGCGGTATCGGGTTCGCCCCGGCGCACCACCACCGGCGGCAGCACATAGCTTTGCGCCGCATGCGCCGCGCGCGCGTCCAGCAGGGCGGGCAGGGGCTCGATGTCTGGCTTGACCTGGCGTGCCGCGCGCCGTGCCGCCATCACGCTGTCGGCGACAACCAGGCCGATCACCTGGCCCACATGCTGCACGGTGTCCGTGGCGAAGATGGGTTCGTCGTGTACGAAGGTGGCCAGGAGCGGGTCGCCGGGGATGTCGTCGGCCAGCACCACGCCACGCACGCCCGGGGCGGCCAGGGCCGCCGCAATGTCCACCCCGCGCAGGCGCCCGTGGGCCACCGGCGAGAGGATGGGCGCGGCATGCAGGGTGCCCCGTGCCTCGGGGATGTCGTCGATGTAGGTGGCGGCGCCCGCCACCTGGGCGCGGGCACTTTCGTGGATGCGGGACGCGCCCACCGCGGGCGAGGAAGGCGCGAGTGGGGTACGGGCGTTCATGGCGCCACCTGCTCGAGGGAGAAGCGCTCGAGGTTCAGGCCCTGGACGCCCTGGCTTTCGAGCCAGAAACGGTGCATCAGGTTGCCCAGCACCTCGCGGCGGTAGGCTGCGCTCGCGCGCATGTCGCTGATCGGCTGAAACTCGGCGCGCAGAGCCTCGGTGGCGGCCTGGGCGGCGGCTTCGGTCCAGGCCTGACCTTCCAGCGCCGCCTCGGCCTGGCGCGCACGGGCCGGCGTGGCGGCCACACCGCCCGCGCCGATGCGCACGCCGGTGACCCGACCGCCTTCGCGGTGCAGGCGGATGGCCAGGCACACCGCGGAGATGTCGTCGTCGTAGCGCTTGGACACCTTGTAGGCCCGCAGGAACTCGCCCGTCGCGGGCAGGGGCACCCGCAAGCGGGCCACGACCTCGTCGGGTGCCAGCACCGTCTGGCGGTAGCCGGTGTAGAAATCTTCCAGGGCCAAGGTGCGCTCGCCGCGCGCGCTGGCCAGCACGATCTGCGTGTCCAGCGCGATCAGCAGGGGCATGGAGTCGCCGATCGGTGAGCCGTTGGCCACATTGCCGCCCAGGGTGCCGGAATTGCGCACCGGCAGGCCGGCAAAGCGCTGCGCGAAGGTGGCCAGCTCGGGGCGGGTGGCCACCAGCGCCGCGAAGGCATCGGCCAGCGGTACGGCCGCCCCGATGGACAGCACGCCCGCGGCCTCGTCGATGCGTCGCAACTCGGCGACCCGGGTCACATCCAGCACCTGCGGGTAGCGCCGGTGCTGCTTGGTCACCCACAGGCCGACATCGGTGCAGCCTGCCACCAGCTGCGCCTGCGGATGGTCGCGGCGCAGGGCCAGCAGCGCCGGCAGGGTGGTGGGTTGCAGGTAGCCGCCCGTACCGCCATCGCGGGGCGCCAGCGCATGCAACTTGGCGGCCAGTCCTGCCTCGTCCACGCGCACCCTGGGGAATTCAGCCATGCGCTGCGCCGCATCCAGGATCGGCCGGTAGCCGGTGCAGCGGCACAGGTTGCCGGAGAGGTCGGCCTGCGCCAGTTCGCGGGTGATGGGGCGCCCGTCAGAGACATGGCGCTGGTACATCCCGAACAGGCTCATGACGAAGCCCGGGGTGCAGAAGCCGCATTGGGAGCCGTGGCATTGCACCATCGCCTCCTGGGCGGGGTGCAGGGTGCCGTCGGCGGCGGCGAGGTCTTCGACCGTCCACAGGGCCAGGCCATCCACCGAGTGGGCCAGCCGGATGCAGCTGTTGATGGCGCGAAAGCGCAGGCCCTGGCCCTCGGGTTCGGCCACGACCACCGTGCAGGCGCCGCAATCGCCTTCGCCGCAGCCCTCCTTGGTGCCGCAGGCGCCAAGGTCCTCGCGCAGGACTTCTAAAAGGGTTCGATCGGGTGGT
>JACCDH010269912.1_pt1 | contig 25951 bp, 26 predicted proteins | sample 7442481 | NCBI WGS metagenome assembly JACCDH01 (sample SAMN15323433, study PRJNA562643) | freshwater metagenome | isolation source: river surface water | place: USA:Blue River Watershed | collected 2017-08-15 | reverse complement strand
TGCTGGGCGCGGCCGATTACAAGCTGGTGCACCACGCGCAAAACGGCCGTGCCGTCTACAGCTTTTGCATGTGCCCCGGCGGCACCGTGGTGGCCGCCACCAGCGAGCCGGGCCGCGTGGTGACCAACGGCATGAGCCAGTACTCGCGCAACGAACGCAATGCCAACGCGGGCATGGTGGTGGCCATCGACCCGCCCGATTACCCGCTGGACACCGCCGCTTGGCGAGCGGCTTTTGGTGACGAAGACGGCGCGCAACTGGCGCACGAAGCCCAAGAACTCGCCGCACAACAGCCCCCTGTGGCGCACCCGCTGTCCGGCATCGTGTTGCAACGCCAACTCGAAACCCGCGCCTTTGAAGTGGGCGGCGGCAACTACGAAGCGCCCGGCCAACTGGTGGGCGACTTTTTGGCGCAACGCCCCTCCACCACCTGGGGCAGCGTGTTGCCGTCCTACAAACCCGGTGTGAAGCTGGTCGATCTGGCCGAGGTGTTGCCGGGCTACGCGGTGGCCGCCATGCGCGAAGCGCTGCCCGTGTTCGGCCGCAAGATCAAGGGCTACGACATGGCGGACGCGGTGATGACCGGGGTGGAGACACGCACCTCTTCGCCTTTGCGCATGCCGCGTGGCGAGGATTTTCAAAGCGTGAACACCCGAGGTCTCTACCCCGCAGGAGAAGGCGCCAGTTATGCAGGGGGCATTTTGTCGGCGGGTGTTGATGGCATCAAGGTTGCCGAGGCCTTGTCCATCGATGTGCTGGCCTCACGCTGAGGCCTGCCCGTTGATGCGGCAGTGGCAAGTGCACGCCAGTTCATTCAACTGAGTCGTATCCAGCGTCAACAGGCTGGCTGGCATGCCATTGTGGTCAAGCCCAGTCGGCAAGTCTGCACCGCGCCAGATCCCCAAATGGCTTCCAACACACCCAAGGCCCTTTGAAACACGTCATCGGGCTCGCAATGCGTGCGCGCTGTATCGACCAGGCGAATGGGTAAAGATGTTTGAACAGCCTGGTGCAAACACACCAAAAGCCAGCTGGCCCTGCGCTGCATCGCCGTGTGGTGGCTCGCACAAAAAGCCATTTGCGTCATCTGCCGAATCAAGCGCTGCGAAGCCTCGGCCGCCGTGACAAGCCAAGGTGCATAACGCCGGGGATCGCGTCGCACAATGGACCAATCCATTCGGTGCATATGACCACCACGCAACACCTGCGCCTGCAACTGTGCCCCGGTCAACATGTCTGGAAACCAAAAACCACGATGACCAACGACCGCCATGGTGGCATCACCCCATGCGGGCCGGTTTGGCGACAAACCGACCAGGCTGTCATCTGGAAAGTAGGCCCAGTCCATATGATGGGGCAAGTCTGTCGGCCAAGGTCCTGGCTCGATGTGTATCCGTTCAAAATCAGCGCCAGTACCCGGGAGATCCAGCAGCATTTTCTGCAGCAACGTGTTGTGGGTTGTTTCGATCATCACGTTCTTGGAACCGACCTTTCTGCATTGGAATCATGCAAGATCAAACGGTCTGTATTTTTCTACCAAAACCCATTGTATGTTCTCTATCGAACAATAAAAGCCCTTAAGTTGCCTTTTAATACGGCATGGCTTGCAACATATACTTGCGCCAAACAAGCCATGCCTCGGACCTGATCAATTTGCTTCCCGCCCATGCGGTCATTGAAATGCACCACCCTCGGGTGTCCCCCGTGAATTTTTTTCAAAACGGATTCATCCTTCAACTGACACCCCAAGATCAGGCGCTGGTGCAACAAATTTGCGTGCCTGTAGAGCTCAAGTCCGGGCAGATATTGTGCGGATCCGGGCATGAAGCAAATGCTGAGGTTTACTTTCTGACGGGGGCAACCGTTGCCCTGCTGGTACAAGACCATCTCAATGCCACGGTCGCCGTGGGTTTGTTGGGCACCGAAGGCGTGGTCGGTATCTCCAGTGTGCTGGCCTCTTCATCGGACCACCTGACGTTTCAGGTTCAGACTTCCGGAGCCGCATGGTGTGCGTCCAGCGCCGCATTGCGCAGCGTCATGTCGGCCAAGCCTGAAGTACTTTGGTTTGTCTCCAGATACCTTTGGCAACTGGTGGAGCACATCGCCCAAGTCACCGCAGAAATTCAGTCGCACGACATACGTCGTCGCCTGGCCTCCTGGTTGCTGCTTTCCGCTGAAAAAGCGCAGACACCCACACTGCATCTGACCCACGAGCACCTGGCCCGCATGCTCGGGGTCCGACGTGTCAGCATCACCCTGGCTGCCGGTGAACTGCGGGACTTGGGTCTTCTGAACTACAGCAGGGGCTGTTTGCACATTGTGGACAAGGCCGCTCTTGAGAGAATGGTCCACGTCAATGGATGGACTGCTGGATAGCGGACACCCCTCTGAGAAGACGCCGACTCAGCTCACCGCTTTGCGAAAAGCCAGCCGTCATATGTTCGACAACGAACATATGAACAGGGAAAACCCTGATAAATTAATCAAAATTGCATGAATTCAACATAAAAATATCAAATATGCCATCGAGACAAGCTGTTTCAAACCACCTCCTCGACTCACTTCCAGATTCTGTTCATGCCGCATTGGAGCCCCATTTTGAAATTGTCGAGCTGCGAGTAGGACAGGTTTTGCATGCCCCAGGCAAAGATTTGGGACATGTTTATTTCCCGACAACAGCCATCGTTTCCTGGGTGTACGTTCTGGAAAATGGCGACTCCACCGAGATCGCCATGACCGGGCACGAGGGCATGGTGGGCCTGTACCTTTTGTTGGGCAGCAGCTCCACGCACAACCAGGCCGTGGTTCAAACAGCAGGCTCGGCCATCCGCATACGACTGAGTACCGTTCTCAACAGTTTCAACGACGACACGGCTGTGCAACGGATCTTGCTGCAATTTACCCAAGCCCTGTTTGCCCAAATGGGGCAAGCCACCGTTTGCAAGAAGCACCACCGCACCGAAGAACAACTGTGCCGATTCTTGTTGTCCATTCTGGACAGACATGATCGCCCCAGCCTCCAAATGACCCATGAGTGGATGAGCCAGTTGTTGGGCGTTCGGCGTGAAGCGGTGAGCCTGGCAGCTGCCAAACTCATGAAAGACGGGCTGATCCGATACTCACGCGGGCACATCCATGTCCTTGACCGCCACGGTCTCGAAGATCGAGCATGCGAGTGCTATGGCGTTGTCCAGCAACAATACAAAAAGCTGCTGAACTGGCCAGTACAAGAGATGCCCACGCTTTTGGACTTTTAAATCGAAACCATCTGATTGCGAATGGCGTAGCGGGTCAAATCGGCCACTTTGTGCAGGCCCACCTTGCGCATGATGTTGCGGCGGTGCACCTCTACCGTACTGGGCGCAATGAGCAAATTGCGGGCGATTTCCTTGGATGAATAACCATCGGCAATCAGGCGCAACACCTGCTCTTCGCGTCCTCCCAATTGTCCGCGCACGGCGCCGTCGCCTGAACGGAATTTGCGCACACTCTCCACCATTTCCGTGGCCGCTGACTGGCACAGGTAAACGCGGCCTGCAGCGGCTGCACGAATGGCTGACATCAACTCGTCAATCCCACTGGTGGTCGACACGTACCCCTTCACGCCTGTATCCAGGATTTCGATGATCGAATTGCGATCAGCGTCCCCGGAAAACGCCACCATGTTTTTGACCGGCGGATTCGACGAAATATGGTGCATCAGAGCCAGATCCTGATGCCCTTTGGCGTGCATACCGATCAACACCACATCGGGTTCGGCTTCGTCACACAAGGCACATGTTCGCTCATCGGTATCGGCCATACCCACCAGATTGATGTCATGGTGTGTGCGCAGCACCGCTGCGATGCCCTCGGAAACAACCTTGTGCTTGGATGACAGTAAAACGCGAATGGTCATGATGGTATTCCTTCAAACGATGAACAAAAAGTCATTCATTGACTAAATCAACCGGGATTCAATGGCCCCATCACTCCCTGACTGCAGCGGATGCGTCTGCACCTCTTGCATTGACTTTACGCACGAGGCTTGCATTTGTATGTTCGATGAAGCACATAGACAACAAGTGGGCGTCAAAATAAAACTCATTGAATGGCGCTGCCATGCAGCGGGTATCCAGGGGCTCGCAGTCCAGGTTCAAGCGCTTTCATTTTTTCTGCCGTGTGCAACGCTTCTTTCAAATGCTCGTGCGCATTGAAGACATGGTGCTTGGCCAGTTTGGCGTGGTGCAAAGCGGCCTTGAAGGCGCCCGCTTCATGGTGCCGTGAAGCTTCCTTGTTTCGCTGATAGGCGTACAGCAACTCTTCCGATGCACGTTGGTAACGGTCGCTCATGGTTTCCACAAATGCTTTTTCAATCAGTTTGATTTCATCGGTCATGGCAAATTTTTTCCTTATGGCGGAGATCAACAGGTCACGGAATCGGCCCACTCACACCAGGCCGTTGTCCTGCATGTAGCGTTGCAAAGACATCCGTCCGGGGCAATTGAGTTTTTGATAAATGTGGTGCAGGTGCAGCTTGGCAGTGCCCTCACTGATGAACAATTTGCTCGCAATTTTTTTGTTGGGCCAGCCTTCGGTCACCATGCGGGCCACCATCATTTCGCGCGGTGTCAGCACACTCGAGGCTTGTGCTTTCATCTTTTGCTGCTCCAGCAGCAAGGACATGGTCTTCATGGTCAGGTCCCGGTCCAGCCACTTTTCGCCTTTGTGCACAGATTTGATGCAACGCGCCAACACCTGTTTGGATTTGTCCTTGGACACCAGCCCCGGCACCCCCATGTCTATGACACGCATGACTTCGCCAATGGGGGCCCCGGTGAACACGACCGGATGGGTCGAGAGCTGTCGGGTCTTCATTTCTTCGATCAAAGAAAAGCCACTGCGTTGGGTCAGTGACAAGTCCATCACCAGGATGTCGGGTTGGTATTTCTGCACCGCCTCCCAGGCTTCGTCGCCGTTGCTCACGCAGGCCTTGACCGAAAATTCAGGTGAATCGTTGAAGGCATGGGACAAACCATCCAGCATCACGGGATGGGGATCAGCCAGGACCAAATCAATATTCATGGGGGATATCCTTCACTGTGTGACCGTCGGCGAACATGGACCATTCCAAACAGATGCGCACATGCCCGAGCATTTGCACAACCTTAATGTCGGCATGCACCGCAAAAAATCCTCTGAAATGGTGATGCGCTACTTTCAAACCAGTAAGGCATCTATACCGTGAAAAGTGAGCCGCCTAACGCAAAGTTCCAGGTCCTTTGCGCGACTCAGCGCGTCGAGGCGCCAGGACTGCGCACAGTGCTCGATAGCGTTTGAGCGTTTTTTGCGCACGGCCCAAAACCGTGTCCGATGGAAACGTGCCCGCACCCAGTTCGCCAAAATCCCGCCCTGTCAGCAAGGACATGCCATCACCGACACGGTCAATGGCGTGGATATGAAAACGGCCTTGTGCCACCGCCTCCACCACGGCAGCATCCAGCATCAGATGCCTGCGGTTGCGCCCGGGCATCAACACCCCTTGCTGACCGTCCAGCCCCAAGGCCTGACAAGTGCGAAAGAAGCCCTCAATTTTTTCATTGATACCCCCCACAGGCAAAATTTCACCGTGCTGGTTGAGTGCCCCGGTCACGGCCATGCCCTGGCGCAATGGCAAGCCCGACAAACTGGACAGCAAGGCATAGAACTCTGCACAAGAAGCCGAGTCGCCCTCCACACCGCTGTACTCCTGCTCAAAAACCACCGAAGCGTTCATGGCCAAAGGGGCCATGTGCGCGAACAAGGCCGACAGGTAACTGTGCAAAATCAGCACGCCCTTGTCGTGTATGGGGCCCGACATGTCCACCTCACGCTCGATGTTGAGCAAGCCCTCATCGCCTGCGTGTGTGCGGGCCGTGATGCGCACCGGAATGCCAAACCGATAGTCGCCCAAATCGACCACGGTCAGGCCGTTGATTTGCGCCACGGCTTCACCCGTCACGCTCAAAAGACGCTCACCGTCGGCGATCGTCTCCAGAATGCGTTGCTCGGGGTAATTGAGCCGCTGGGTGCGTGCATGCCTGGCTTGCAGCACATCTTCTGCCTGCACAAATGGCGCACCACGCTGACACGCCACGGCATGGCTTTCCATCATCAGTGCCTCTGACAAGCCAAAAATCGCACTTTGTCGCGCCTGATCGTCGGCCTGGCGATGGGTTTCTTCAATCAGTGCAGCGACGGCAGACGCCGAAAAATGCAGCAAGCCCATGCGCGCACAGGTGTGCGCTACAAAAATGGCGGTGTCATGCGCCGTTTGCGGCGAGGCCTTGAAACTCTCTGCAAAGTCGACCTTGCAACGAAAGCGGCGGGCAAACTCCGGGTCGCCTTCTTGCACCGCGTAATACTCTTCGACCGACGCAATCAACACGATTTTGACCTCCACATTCACCGCTTCAGGCTCCAAAGAAACGGCAGCAATGGGCGCATGCATCATGCCCGGCTCTTCAATCTGCAAACGGCCGCTGCGCAAGAAGCGGCGCAGCTTTTCCCACACGGGCGCATCGGCCAGCAAATCACGCAAATGCAGCATCAAAAAACCCCCATGCGCCTTCAGCAGGCTTCCGGCCCGAATTTTTGAAAAATCGGTGACCAGCTCACTGCCATCCGACTCGTACTCGATGCTGCCAAAAATCGCTCTGAACAAGGGGTTGTCTTCCAGAATAACCGGCGCGCCCTGCAACGAATGGTTATCCACCACGACATTCACCAACAACAAACTCAAAATCGCTTCCAGCGCAGCCTGGCGGGCCTCTTCGTCCTCTGCTGGCTGAAACAACTCCAGGTTTTCCATCACCGCATGTTGAACCTGCGACAAAAAAGCCTGCAAGCGAGCCGCCTCCGGCTCTGACAATTTCAAACCCTGGCGAACCGCATCGATCTCACGGTCCAGCGTAGGTTTGAGGGTTTGCCTGCGCAAGGCGGACAAGCCCTCGTTCATCACCCGATCCAGGGCACGCGTCTTTTCGAGATACCGCGCAATCTCCAGCCGAAGTGCTTCTTCCGCAGCGTCCATCTCCACCCGCTTTTCGGGTGTGAACGACAAGGCCTTGCCCGCGGTCACGGGCTCACCTGAATCGTCTTTCAGGGTGAACACCATGTGTCCTTCATCGCGCATCAAGGCAAAGTGGTGTTTTTCTGCGTACGCACTGAGCGCTGCATAACCTCTGTCGTCTTCGAATTTGTACACACGCTCCAGGCGCTTGCTTTCAACCTGAAAATCATCCTGTGCCAAACGCTTGGGAATTTCTGTCTGCAAACGTTTGGCCAGCTGGCCCATGCCCTGCCTGAAGGCTCGCCCTTGACCTGCAGGCACACGCAATGCGATCGGCCGCTCGGGGTCGTCAAAGTTGTGCAAGTAACACAAGTCCGGCGGTGTGGGGCGCTGCGACGCTTGGGCGTGCATCATTTGGCCCAACAAGGTGGTGCGGCCACTGCCGATTTCTCCCAGTACAAACAAGTTGTAATCGCGCTGGGCCATCTCCATGCCAAATCGGGCGGCTTGCTCAGCCCGAGCCTGACCTATCCAGGGCAAGGGGTACTGCACCAATTCCGCCGTGCTGGAAAAACCGAGATTTTGAGGGTCAACGCACCGACGAAGATCGGTTGAATTCAATTCGAATGGGGACATGTGATGCACCATGAATGCCTGGAGCCAGCATGTCGGTGCGTCAGGCCACTGACGGCAGTCTGTGCTGGACTTAAATTCAACACCCCATCATTCACACCGAGTTGAAAGGCCTTGCACCATGACCGACAGCCAACAGACCACTGCCACCCTTGCCGAAATGGGCACAGACATCCAACAAACCCTGCAAGAGGCCATGCAGCAAACCAAACCCGCCCTTGGCAAGATGGCCGAACGCATGAGTGAGCGTTTGCAGGATTTGGCCCATCAAGGCAAAGCGGCCGCACTGGAGACCCAACACAAAATTGAAGACCAGGCCCGTCAAGTCAAAACCACGGCCGAGCATCACATCCAGCAAGCCCCATTCAAATCCGTCATGGTGGCCGCAGGAATTGGACTTCTGGTCGGCGTCATGACCACGTGGTTGATGCGTGAACGTAGCCACTGAGTCGGTCAAGACCATGCCCAGACAGTGGTTGAAAATCTTTTTATTGCCGCCTGAACTGCTGCGCAGCCATGCACAAGGCTACGCAGACCTGGCGTCTGAGGAATTGACCCAGCTTGCCTGCCAGCTGAAAAATCGCTTGCTGCTTTGGTTATGGGGGGTTTTCAGCCTGTTGCTGGGCTTGGGCTTGGGCGGGGTGGCCGTGCTGCTGTGGAGCGCCTTGCCCGAGTTGAACCCGCAGCGGTCCTGGGTCTTGCTGGCCTTGCCCCTGTCCTTGTGCCTTTTGGGTTTGACTTTGGCCCGCAGCGCAAGCCTGCAGAAAATGACGCCCCTGTTTCCCAAACTTCGGCATCAGCTCCTCTTGGACAAGCTGAACTTGCAACAAGCCGCCAAACCATGAACAACGCACCCCGCGATCCTGCGCAAGCCACCTTGCCCCAACCATCCTGGAGTCCCGAGCAACGCCTGACGGCGTCGCGACTTCAAATGGCCCAGGCCTTGCGTCAATCTGTGGGCGCGCTCTTGCTGCAGCGCGTGCTGGGCGCTATCGCATCACCCTGTCTCCGTGCTCAGAAAGCCGCCTCTTGTGGCGTCTGCAGCAGCGCCTCAGGTTCGTGCCCCGCACGCGCAACACAGGCGCAAGCAGCGGCCAACAGCAATGCAGCACGCACAGCGGCGGCACAACCACCCAGCGCGCAAGAACAAAAGACGCCCGCCTGATGCAGCTGCTGAAGTTTTCATGGCGTTTTGCGAAGACAATCCAGCCATGCACGATGCCGAAACACCCCCTCAGCCTGCGCCTGAGGCCCCAAGCAAACAAGCGCGCAACCCCCTGCATGGATTGACACTGGAGAACATCGTCACGCAGTTGGCCGATTTTTATGGATGGGACGATCTGGGTACCCGCATCCCGATCCGGTGCTTCACACACGATCCGAGCATCAATTCCAGCCTGAAGTTCTTGCGCAAGACCCCTTGGGCACGCGAGAAGGTGGAAAGCCTTTACCTCTTCATGCTGCGCGATCAAAAACGCCAACGCCTTTAAAGCCAGGGTCAGCTTTGAAAATTCAAGCCCCTGACAAAGACGAGGCCAGCATCGTGCCTCTGCATTTCCTGGCCCCACACCAGCACGGATAGGCCAACTTGAGCGCTTCGGTCAAGGGCTCGTCGCTCACCAGCCCGTAATCAAAACTCAACTCCTCACCCCGAAAAATAGGCCGCCTGGCCTTGATGTAGATCCGGCCCTTGACCTCATCGGGCTCGCAATTGGGTTGGCACGAATGGTTGATCCAGCGCGACGCATTGCCGCCATGCAAACCATCGATCACGCGCTGGTCGTCGATGTGAAAATAAAACGTGTGGTTTGGATCTTGCGGATCGTGGGGATGGCGCCGCAAGGCTTCTTGCAGGGTGATGACCTCCCCCACGTATTCCAAAATCGTCTCGCCCGGTACAAATGTGCGCAACGCGAAAACGCCCTGCCCATGCACCGCCGAGGGCCGAACCTCTGTTCCCGGTTGACGCAGGGCAGCCGCCGATTTGGAGCGCCTCACGACTGGCCCATGAAGCGCAACATCAGCCGACCGATGCGGGGGCCATCGTGCCCGGCCTGCAGGGCCGCCAGTTTGTCCTGGTACACCGATTCCCCGTGCAGGGTGCGACGTTTTTCCAGCAAAAAGGCGCTGTACTCAGGCTCAAATTCCGGGTGCGGCTGAATGCACAGCACCTGTTGCCCAATGGCATAAGCGGCAATCGGGCAATGCGCATTGCTGGCCAGCAAACGCGCTCCTTGGGGCAACTCCAGCACCTGGTCCTGGTGGCTGGCCAACAGACTCAGCTGCGTCAGCGCATCGATGCCAGGCGAAGGTTCATGCCATGTGTAGGTGGTCCGCCCAATGCCCCAGCCTTGGGGGGCCCGGGCCACCTTGGCGCCCAGACAATGGGCGATCAACTGGTGACCGAAACAAACGCCAATGAGTTTTTTCTGTTGCACCAGCAAGTGCGTCACACGCTGGCGCAATTCAAGCACCCAGGCTTCATCGGAGAATGCATCGGCACGGCTGCCCGTCAACAGCACCGCATCGTAAGGGTCAAAGGACGCGGGGTATTGCCCGTGGCGCGCACTGAAAGCGTGCATCTCGCCTGCAAAGCCGACCGTGCGCAACAAGCGCTCGAACATCGCGGCATAACTGCCCCAAATCGGCACGGCCGCCGGGTCCAGTACATCGTTGTCCAGGATGCAAAGTTTCATGCAAGCAGGCTTCTTCGGTTAAAAAAAAGGGCAATCGGTACAGCGTTCACGGCAGTGTTTTGCCAGCCAAATGATACTCGCATGAAGTCATTTCTCGTTTCTTGCTGGATCCTGGATTTTTGACCAAGCGATGAACGCGCCAACCACCCCATCTGTCCAGTGGATTGGACGACAAGACTGCGACAGGCGCTGGCCTCGGACTCTGTTTTAATTTGTTTCGAGTTATGCCGCCAAACAGCTTTGAAAGGTGAATCCATATGTCATGCGTCATGGGTTGGGATGAATGGGCCAGTCACGATGCCGTGGGCCTGGCCGAGCGGGTCCGTCGTGGCGAGTTGACGCCCACAGAGCTGGCCCGCCAGACGGCAGCGGGCATTGCCAAAGTCAACCCGGCACTCAGCGCCGTGGTCGAAGTGTTTGACGACCTGGTGAGCGAACCCACTCGCGACGGCATGAACCCCGAAGGGCCGTTTGCGGGCGTGCCCTACCTGATGAAAGACCTGGGACCCACGCTCAAGGGCCGCTTGCAGGAGATGGGCTCGCTCCTGATGAAGGGCAACCGGGCCACGGCCGACAGCTACCTGGCCGGGCGCATCAAGCAGGCCGGACTGAACGTGATTGGCCGCACCACCACGCCCGAGTTTGGCGTGTGCAGCTCGGCAGAGAACCCCGCCGTGTATGTGACGCGCAACCCCTGGGATTTGCAGTACACCACCTGCGGCTCATCGGCCGGTACAGCAGCGGCCGTGGCGGCGGGTGTGTTGCCCCTGTCGCACGCCACCGATGGCGGCGGCTCGATCCGCATCCCTGCGGGCTTCAACGGCAACATCGGCCTGAAGGCCTCGCGCGGCGTGTTCTCGATCGCACCCGGCGCATCCGACCTCACAGGCCTGGTGTCCACCCAGGGCTGCCACAGCCGCACCGTGCGCGACACCGCCGCGTTTGTGGACCATTGCCGCGGCGGCGCGCCGGGCGAATTCATGCCCTACTGGTCGCCTGCCGAGCCCTACAGCACACTCATCCAGCGCGACCCGGGGCGGCTGCGCATCGCCTTGTCACACGAATGGGGCCACTACCGCGCTGTGCCGCACTTTGTGGCCGAACTCGAACGGGTGGGCCGCTTTCTGGAAGGCTTGGGCCACCACGTCGAATGGGCGCTGCCGGATGTGGACCTGGAGGCCGCTTTTGCGGCGCAGACCACCTGCTACATCAGCAACTTTGCGCAAACCATCACGAACCTGCTCAAACCCATGGGGCTGGCGCGGCCACCGGCTGATTTGGTCGAGCCGATCAACATCAAGATTTGGGAAGAAGGCCTGAAAACCAGCTACACCCAACGTGCGCAAATGCAGGCCGTGTTCAACACCACCTCGCGCGGCTTTGGCCAGTTCTTTGAAAGCTGGGACATCATCCTCACACCCATCACCGCCCTGCCCACGCCCAAGCTGGGCACCACCGAATACCTGACGATCAGCGACAACCCCTCGGTGTACGACTGGTTTGAGAACCTCTGGCAAAACTTCGCCTACACCCCGCTGTCCAACCTGTGCGGTATCCCCGGCATCTCACTGCCCATGGCCACCCAGGACAACGGCCTGCCGCTGGGCATCCAGGCCCAGGCCCGCCAGGCCAACGACGGCCTGCTGCTGCAACTGGCGGCGCAGATCGAGCGGGCACTGGGGGGACAGTGGAACGATGGGCGTCGGCCGGGTGTGCATGTGTGTCAAGTCACTCCACGGTCACAGACTGGTTTTGCAAGTGAGTAACTTTTGTTTTCAAAATTAGTTATCCTCGTGCGTCTTTTTTTTTGGAGATCAGCGTTGATTTGTTGGTACCTTCATGGACATCGTAGCGAATCGCATTGCGCCCCTTGCCCACAATCTTGTCTTTGTCACGCCATGTAATTCCATCGTTGACGATGGGCAGATGTGTGGTGAGCATCAGTTCATGCTCTCTTGCGTCTTCGTTCCAACGAACATCAATGCGTTTCACAAGACCTTCAATGTACTGCTTCTTTTCAGCGTTTGACTTGCTGTCTAGATTGTCAATTTCAGATCCAAATGCTTTCAACCAACTGATCCACTTGCGTCCATTAGTTGCGCCGTCAAATTCATTTCGCAACTGTTCCAACTGATCCTCAACTTCTCTGAGTTCGTTGTTAATCCTCAAAGTCATGGTTTGATAGCTGACTTCGTTTAACTGCTTCAGAAGTCTGTTCGCCTCAAGATCGCCAAGAGTTTCACTCAATGCTGTGTGCCTTCTCTGCAAGTGCTTAAGCTTCGCTTGAAGTGCTTTGAACTCTGCCTCACTACGGACTTGAACACCGTTCTCCTTGAAGATGCGAGTCCTCACCTCTTCCTTCAAAATACTTGAGTTTTCATGAAGTGATTTAACGTACTCCCAAATCACTTCGTCAGCTTGTTTGATGTTCATTGCACGAGTGAATCCACAGCCTAGCCCACGCTGCCACTTAGCTTTGCTTCCCCCATCTTTCACCCACTGTCGCTCACGACTTGGACAGTAGTAAGAAAACTCTGAACGACTCGCCAAGATACGACCACTTATTGGACGACCACAGTGAGCGCAATACATCAAATCACGAAGAAGGTAGAAATGCTTTTCAGTAGCATTCTTTTGCGTCTTGCGTAGCACTGTAGGTGAACGCTTGTATTGCGCTTGAGACCACAATGCAGAATCCACGATGCTTGGGCACTGAACTTGAATTTTTTGCTCAGACTTACTGTCCGTGAAGACATAAAAACCTGAGTAGTGTGTGTTTTTCAGAAGTGCATTGATTGAGCCAATAGACCAACCATTCTTAGCTCTCCTTGTACTAACTCCGTTTGAATCAAGTACCTTTTTTATTTGAATAGCTGAACTACCCTTGATAACTTCATCAAAAATTCGCCTTACCCATTTAGCCTCAGAATCCTCTACAACCAATCTGTGTTGCTCAATCTTGTAGCCAAATGGTGGAGGTCCACCATGCCACATTCCATTTCTAACACGATTAATTTTTCCAAGCCTAGTGCGCTCAGCACGAGTAGCATTATCAAACTCAGCTACAGCATCTAATAATTGCTTAAGGAGCTTGTCCGTTGCATTTGAAAGATCAAAAACACCATCCTTTGTGTAAAGCGTGACACCCTTCTTATTACACTCGTAGCGAAAAATGGATGCTACTTGGTCATTTCGTGAAATTCTTGACTGATCGTAGACCCAAAGATGCTTGACTTCATCATGTCTGATTGCTTGATACAACTCGTGCAATACGGGACGCTGAGCAATGTCTTCATGATGTGAACTTCTCCCCCCCTCATCCCACAGCTTCCACTCTAAGCCTAGTTCTTCAGCTTTCTTTTGACCAAGCTCTCTTTGCGAATCAAGTGAAGTTCCTTGATCTTGCTGAGCTTGCGTGGAGACACGAACATAAATGTGGAGCGTTTGTGCGTGACTTTCAGGCATAGCTAATTCCGATAAATATGAACGAGCATATTCCCGTTTTTTGATGACATCAAGCCTAAATTAAGAAATTATTAAATCTCTCTTTCAATTGCAACAACAGTATTAAATAGACCAAATTTTGATAGCCCCTCGTGACTATCAATACCTGTGTACCTTAAAGAAGCGTCTTCGTATCGTCTAAATGCGAATACAGCTTGATTCATATGCTCCGTATTAAACACACGAAGTTGGACAAGAAGGTGAAAGTCTTTAACCGTTAAACCCGTAACAGTTAAGAATAAGTCAGGCTCTAACTTCGTTATTACATCTTGTAATGTGTTTTCTCTGAAATCTGTAAGGTACATGAACGCAGGAATACGTGTCGCAAACTTAATAAGTTTTTCTTGAACGAGTTTCCTCTTAGATTTGTATTCCTTTTCCTCTTCTGTAAGAGTTTTCTTTTCCTTATCAGTCAAATCACGACTCTTACCTTTTTCCTTTATTTCCTTAATTTTGTCGCTCTTATTGATAATTGTTTCAATTATATTGTCTCCTAAGGAACGCCACCCTTCGATACGCTCTACCGCTGCCATAGCCTCTGGATTGTCCAGAACTCGTCTTAATGTCTCGTTATCGACATTGACTAACAAAGCACTTTCCCACTTACGAGCTAACAGCGTAGCCGAAGTACCAGCCATCGCTATATCAAGTACACCTCCAGCATCAATCTGCGTCATGTTAGCACCGTCATAAGCTAACACTGGCAAGAACGAAACCAGTTCCTCTACAGCTTTCTCTGGATTTGCCTCATTAGGTGATAGTCCAATACCGTACTCAGACAGCTGTCTAAGGGCACGAGTTGGTGCAAAGTCAAACACGAAACACACTGGCTTTAGGATTTCCTCTTGCTTAGGGTCGTCGCCGTTTGGATTCTTAACAGACCATGGAGATTGAACACGAAAAGCAGATTGAAAGTACGTCTCTGGTGATTTGAGATTCCTCAACATCAAGATAGAACACCACTGGGCGACTGTCACACCAGTAGTCAACTTTCCACATGAAAGAGTAATAGTCTTCGTGTCAAAGCCATTACCAATAGCATCACGGACTGGAGGCAAAGCTTCTAAGCCAATACCAGCAGATGTACCAGCGGCAACAACTACTTTGTAGTCATGCCAAAAAACATTTTGCCTCTCTGCAAGTAAGTTAGCCATTGCATGGCAAGAACTTACGCTGTGCATGAACCAAAACGAATGCTGAAGGTAAGGCAATAACCTAATGTCAGAATATGGAAACGGAGGACGCTTACCAATCTTAAGCATCTCAGCAGATTGAGGTAAGTAGCCACCACGAATGATATCTAGCCACTTTTGGACGTCTTGCTTATGCTTGAAATTTGCTGACTTACCCTCACCACTTGCCTCAAAGAAAGAGTTAAGGTCAAACTCATCGAACTCACCACCACTTGCTACAGCCAACAACTCGTCTGGCATTTGGTACGTAAGCAACCGCATTTGAGGTAGTGCGGCGTAAGGATTACGCTCCTTAGGACGCTGAGTAGCAAATCTCTCTTTAGCTTTCTGTTCGTCTGTATATGTCCAGTTGAAAATTTGTTCTTCAATAAACTCTCCAGACGAAAGTGCCTTAAAAGGTGTACCAGAAAGATACAAGTACGCTCTTGCTGTTATTGGCAAGAAGTCACTTTCATTACCTAATGGTTCACTTAAATCTGCAATCTTGTTTTTAAAGTTCTTTGAGTCTTCTTGCAGATTTTCCTCTTTAAGTATCCTATCCTCGTCAGAAGAAAAAAGCTCCTTAGCGGTTTCACGCCAAGCACCAAAGTGATACTCATCAAATATCACCAAGTCCCAATTGATAGTATGCAACCATTCATTCTTAGCTTTAATTTTCCCATTAGTATCCTTACCAAGTAAGTCTTGCAAAGAGCCAAAATAAACCAATGGCGTCGTGTTCTTTACCTTACTTGGGTCACCACCAGCGGCTCTGGACATATATTGCCAGCCCTCAAAGTCAACATGGCTTTCCAAATCTGTTTGCCATGCATCCTCAACGGCTGGTTTAAATGTAACAACGAGAACCCTCTTAGCATTAAGCTTTTTTGCCAGCTGATAAGAGCTGAATGTCTTACCGAAACGCATCTTAGCGTTCCATAAAAATCTAGGTGCTGAGTTCTTATCCTCTTTCCAGATTGAATGAAAATAATCATATGTCTTGTCTACAGCACTGGCTTGTTCTTCTCGCATCCCAAACTGCTCGTATCTTGCACCACTTAGCCGCTGACCAGTTTGTAACTCAGCTATCGCAGTTTTGACATCGTTGACTGAACAGCGAATCCACTCAAGTTCTGCTTTTTTAAACCTCTTTTGTACAAGACGAGCCCGAACTTCATGGTCACTAAAAAAAGAACCATCGTTCCTAACTGCATCACTTGCAAGCTCTATACGATAGTTCTTGATGGCTGCAGTCTTAAGCTGTTCTGCGACTCTAAGCTTAACATCACGTGTAGTCTGTCCAACCTTAAGCAATCCAGAATGCGCGTTATCATCAATACTGTAGGCATAGATTTTTGGGCGAACTTGTGGCTTAGGAGAGAGAATTTCTTCTATCGTTTTATTCATCATCACTCCCTAAATTCACATCCATTTGCCGAATCATGCTTTCAATATACGCAATTTCAGCGGCGTCTATACCATACTTTTTGTAAAGAGCTTCATCTTTCCATGTACGATCCCATGCTTGCTGTGGCACCCATGTATACGTAGATTTCAATGCATCTTGCGTTATTTTACGAAGTGATACAAGAAATCTAAAGAATCGAGTTTTGTAGTAACTTGCAAAACTACTAGCCTCAGATTCAGACTTAAACCCAGAAACAACTAAATAAGTCTGTGTACACGCAGAAGGACATGAAGCAAGAATTGCTTTACCTAAAATTTGATGAGGAAATGACTCTCCAGCACCATAGGCTTTAGGTACAAGCACTTTCCATTGGTCAATAAGATGAGCATTTTTGCGTATATCTGATCTTTTCATGAATCCTATAAAACGCTTGCCATTGTTAATCAAATGCAATGGAATTTTTTCTGAACTACTTTTTTCCGTCCAATCATCAAAGTTTGTTGCGATGCCGAATGGTGTATCACCAGACACCATATCAGCAACAGATGACTCTTTGTGTTGAAGTACTTTTTGTAAAATACTTAACCCTCGTTCATCTCTAACGAAGACATCAAACTCACCAATATTGCGGTTATTTTGAGTATGAATTTCACCATTAGAGATACGTGTAACTGTACAAGTTCCCTTATAGTCTCTATCCCATAAGAAGTAGCAAACCCCCCCTTTAATTTGAACACTTGGGAATGCATCACTAGAATCAGAGTAATCGGTCAAATTCCTAATATTTCCATCACCTAACATCTTTGATCTAAAATCATCTAAACCTCGCCCGCCTGCCATCCATCTTGACGGAATAACCATTGACAAATATTTGGGTTCTAACTGCTTAGCTTGTTCAACAAATAATTGATAGATTGAAGAATCACTTGTCCCTCCAGCTCCACCTTTCATTTGATATGGTGGATTTCCAATAATTACATCGAACTGCATATCTTCTCCAAAAATTTCGTTGATTCGCTTCTTTATATTTTCTGTGTGTAAAAACGCATAAGCGTAATTTTCAACATCATCTCCACGATCAAGCACAGTTTTGGGTGCACCACAATAGATGCACTTAGTATCATTCCAACTATGCTCTAAGCGTTTGTACCAAATATTTCCGTCCTTGCTATTGAGACTCTTTGCGATTGAATGTTCGCCATCAGCGTTCTTAGAACAGTAGACACTTCTTCGAGCCAGTAAGCTAGTTAATTTTGTGATACCGATACCATAAACTTGATTGCTTAAGATATGATCTACTCGATTTTCAAGATTTGGAATTTCCTTCTCTAGACCTTTGGTCAGTCTTGCAGTTATTTCTCTGAGAAAAACACCAGACTTAGTGCATGGATCAAAAAACTTAACATCCTTATTTTCCCAAATACTTGCGCCATTGTGATCTTTAGTCCATGCTTCTGCAAGCATATCCAACATCCTATTCGCCAAGTCTGGTGGCGTGAAAACCTCGTCGTTTGATAAATTAGCAATGCAAGTTAGAACATCTGGATTACGATTACGAAGAGTAAAACTGGCTTGTTCAGTCATCATCGTTTCCTTAGCTCATTTTTAATTGAGAAGCGATTTCAGCTACAGTCATTGGTTCATACGTCTTAATTGGCTGGAAAATCTCATGCTTTCCTAAGTCTGCAAACAACGAACCTTCAGCACTAAACGCAGATGAACCAGTCAAAACATCGAACCTAAAATCTCGTCGCTGGAACTTACCTTTTCCTAAGTAGCCCCACTCAGCAAAAATAATTGGATCTCCCGTAATATATTTCATTGTCAGTGCATCACCATGTACGATGTTTTGAGTAAGAACATAGTCACCACAAGCATACAGAGCATCTTTTTTTTCGAGGTTTAAGTAATCAGAATAAATCTCCAAAAGATTCGCCTTACACTCAACTATATTGTCTTCTAGTAACTCAATTCCATAGATGCACATTAAGCTTAGGACAGCGTAGTGATTACGATCAAAACTTGATTTAGAGTACTTCATCTCTACTGTTGCAAGCTTGCGCTTAAGAATTTTTGTCAGAAAATTCCCACTGCCACAAGCAGGCTCTAAAAAACGTGAATCTAATCTTTCTGACTCATCTTTTACTAAGTCAAGCATTGCATCGACTAACCACTCTGGCGTGAAAACTTCGCCATGGTCAGAAACACGTTGCTTAGATTTTATTAAGTTCATGGAAAATTTTTACGCATCAAATTAGGGTTTGCACCAAGTCAAGGGATGATAACTGATGGCAATGTGTTGACACATGACTATGCCCACTGTAGAGTTGATTGTCAATGTCATAACCAATGGAGCAAACCAAATGACACGTGTAGATGAAATCAATGCCCAAATTGCCAAGCTTGAGGCTGAGCGTGAGAACGCCATTCAAGCTGAGCGAGCCAATGTGCTTGCCAAGATGAAAGCTGATATCAAGCTCTATGGCTTCAAGACAAGCGACTTCAAGGGCATCTTGTTGACTCGTGCTAAGCGAGGCACGAAAGCTAAAAAAGACCCACTAGCACCAAAGCGTCCCTACAACAAGAAGGCTAAGTAATCTACAAAGGCGCTCCATAGAGCGCCTTTTTTATCCTCAAATTAAAGTCTAGGATTGAATGATGGCACGAGACTACAGAAAAGAATTTGCTGATGAATTCAAGCAACTTGACATGCGCTTCAAGGGTGTTGAAACATATGTCAAGGGTGTCTCGGAAGGGAAAATTCGTAGCCTAATCGTTAACGGTCATCCTGGAATTGGTAAGACGCATTCCGTTAAGAAGTATCTTGAGCAATACGCAAAAGGGAATCATCTTGTCATTACAGGTCGCATTACGCTGATGAGTCTTTATGCGGCACTACATGCGTACAAGGGCGCAGGCAAGGTTCTTGTTCTAGATGATGTTGACTCAATTTTTTCTAATGTTGAAGGCTTGAACATTCTTAAAGCTGCAATGGATACAACCTCAACAAGAAAAATTCATTGGGCAAGTACAACAGGCAAACTCAACACTATGGGACTACCAGATAACTTCATCTTTAACGGTGGAGTTATTCTTATATCAAATATTGGTTTTGGTGGCGGAGCTAGTAGATTAGTCGCTCATTTAACAGCACTTAAAGACCGAAGTTTTTGTGTTCCTGTCGCAGATAGTGGTGACGATAGCTTATTCAAGCAAATCTGCTACATGGTGTTGGAACGCGGATTGATGACTGATCTTGGCGTTTCTCCAAACGATCAATTGATGTTGCTTGACTACATTGATAGGCACAAGGATGAACTCAATACAGTTAGCTTAAGAACCGTAGTAAAGCTAGTAGATATCTTCAATATTGATCCCTTAAATTGGGAAGAAATGGCAAATCAAGGTCTTTTGAAAGCTTGATATGAAGAAGCCGATGGTTAAGCTAAACAACGGCAAAGAGGTTCCACTTGAAGAATTTATTAAGTGGCATCACACTAAGCAACATAAATTAACCATACCGCTAGATGATAAAAAATTAATTTACGCCAAAATGGCTGTAAAGCAACAAAGAGCCGTAAATACACCAATAGGGCAATTCGCATCCTTTAAGGAGGCAGCTCAGGCTCTTGGTCTTACTGATACTGGTCTTAGAAATTACATTCGCAACACAGCACTACCACTGTACAACTATGTAAATCCAACACCTGAAGATATAGCGAAGCAATTTCACAAAGAATTGGCTGCTGGAGCTAAAAAAACTGTAACTCCTATAGGCACCTTTAACTCAAGAATTGCGGCTTCAAAAGCCTTGGGGATTGAGGATCATCAACTCAAGAAGCTAATCAAAGAATATCCTAACGAATATTACTATTCGCATGAGCAAACAAACATTGGAAAAAGAAAAGTTATTAAGAAGGAAAAGCCAAAATTAAAATTTAAATTCTTAAAGAAAATTATCACTCCCAAAGGAGAATTTTCTACAAAAAAAGAGGCTTCACTAGCGCTAAAAAAAACACCTGAAGAATTTGAAATATTGCTACAGTCAAAGCCTGAAAAATATTACATCAAGAAGAAAAGAGTTAGTATTTAGAGCATCCCAACTGCGATGCGTAACTTGTCTTGGTTCACATCAATGTACTTCTGTGTAACCGCAATTGATGAGTGACCAGCAAGCTCTTGAAGAATACGAACATGAACGCCCTTGTTCGCAAGATTAGTTATGAATCCACGCCTTCCTGAGTGACTAGAAGCGCCTTCAATCTTTGCCTCTTTGTACCAATAGTGAAACATCTGACATGCTGTAGATGCGCTGAAGCCACGATGACAATCTTTCTGATTTGCGAATAAAGCACGAACAGTGTCAGTCATGGTGACGGGCAACAAGTCTTTGAGCTTGAAACGAGTTTTCAGATACAGACTGATTTCCTCACGCATCTTGTCAGACAGATAGACAGTGCGCCCCTTAGAACCCTTCGTCTGTTGTGCTGACAGATAGATTTCGCTCTTGATTGAACCATCACTTGCGAGAACATCACAAATGCGAAGACTAGCAACCTCCCCTACTCGCATACCGCTACCATGTGTGAGCAAGAACATACAGCGATTGCGTGTAGCGTGACGCTTAGACTCAATCACCTTGACCACTTTCTTAACTTCTTTTTCAGTGAGAACTTTTGCTTGAGACATTTCAGAGTTTCCTTACAAATCAAATCTTTGATGAGTATTTAGTCTCTTACCTTTGGTAAAAAATTCCTATCCTTTTTGCCAAAATTTTTTTCTCAATGTTTCCAACAACTTAGCTCAGAACTAAAGGCTTTTCTAGTTCTCTTTAGTTTTTCAGTAAATCGTGGATTTAAGACAGTCAGCGTGGAACTGTCACTCTGATATGTCTTTGTGAAAAGATTCGCTTGTGCTTGGATCTGATGCGTCTTGTTTGTTCGCTGTCTCGCTGAACTGAAGATGAAAATTCTTGCTGTATTCATCAGCGCACAGACATGGGCAACAGAAAGTATTGCTTTATTGAAGACCTATCAAATCCAATTATGAGCGTCAATTACCTATTTGCTTACCGTGACGGTTGTCAAATTTAATTTAGCTCGCTGTAGTTGGATTTGATGCGTCCTAGATGTACTTCCTTGAGTATTTCCATTTCAAATCCATACCTTGCGTTCATGCCTTATTAATATCCTTAAATTCTCAGACCGTCTACCTCTTACAACGGAATTAATTCTTAGGCTAGGAATGAAATGGATATGGGTTCAAAGTTAAGCTATGAACTCAACACAAAACCTTATTTCCGAACTCAGTCAATTCATTGGTACTGAGAAATACTATCGCATCACACGCATTCACTTGCTGACTGATGGAACGAAGTATCTTGCTGAAAAAGCAAGATGTTTTTGGTTGATGGATGCTATAGCATCGCATCTAACTCGCAAGATTGATGACCATTTCTGTGTGGTCAACTTGAATGTCAATGGTTCAAGTGCTGTTCTGAAGATTGACGATGGAAATGGCAATGTGTACGCAACTCAGAACATTGAGTACACTGATTTTCCACTGAATGAAATCAAGCTGTACTGCTGTTTTGATAGTGCGCATTGGGTCATCATGCTCACTAGCGAGTACTAAGCTGAAGTGGCTGCCTTGTTAGCGTCACGCATCTTTTCCTGAGCCTTCTGCATCGCTAGTCTTGCTTGAAGCTGTTTTTTCTGTTCAGTAGCTTGCTTTGCCTTGTCGGCGAGTGCCTTGACCTGAAGCTGTTGGGACGTCAGTGTCTCTGTGCCCTCGCCTAGCTCATTCACTTGTTCGTTGACTTCCGTGACACCATAGACATTGTTGTCACCGAACTTGTGCTTGAAAATCTGTGTTGCGAAGTACAGTGACTCAGTGCGTTCCGTTGCTGTGACCGTAGCTCCGTTCTTGAGCTTCACTCTTGCGATATAGGTCTTGATCGGTGATGTGAATTCATGTAACCTCATACTCATATTTATCATGAGTGAATGAGCTATGGAATTCATCAAAACCTACGGAAAAGAGATTATTTCCATTCTCGTGCCAATTCTGACATGGGCATTGAACAAGTACGGCAAGTCAAAGGTCAACTTACTTGTTTCACAGCCACACCGCTTTACATTCCTCGTTCAAGATCCAACACCTCAAGCTGATGGTACGACAACAAATGTCACGAAATCAGTACACACAATTTCATATCTAATTCAAAACGCAAGCAACGAAACAGCGAATAAAGTTGAACTAGTGTTCAATTGGCAACCTCAATACTACAATATTTGGTCACCAAGAGAGCATCATACAAAGCTACTTGATGATGGACGCTACATGCTCACATTTGAAAGTCTTTCACCAAAAGAGCTATTCCAATGTGAGCTTTTGAATGTTAACGCTGAATTGCCAAACCTTGTCACCGTTCGTTGTTCTGAATGCGTTGGAAAATTCATTGAGATGTACCCTCAACCAATTGCCAAAAACTGGCAACGAAAACTGGCATTGACATTCATATTTTTGGGCTTCATAACTTCAATTTACTTCGTACTCACGATACTACAATTGATTGTACTGAAGACACCGATATGACAGAAAGCGCCTAGTGCGCTTTCTTGATTGATTCACTTCTTGAATCGTGCTTTAACATTGTTGCTTGCTACAGTCAGTTGCTCATCAAGCTGTCCTTCCATCACAGCTTTCTTCAAATCTTCAAGCGTAGTCAGCAAAGTCTTTTCGTCTGAAAGCTCAATTGCGTTCTTGCCCTTGCTGAATTCAATCGCACGATTTCCATAACGCACAGTCAACGCAATTTTGTTGTTCAATTTGAACCACCACATCTTTACATTTTTCGGTACTTCAACAATTTGAACATTTCCGTTGTCATCACGAACTTTCTTCTTGCGTGTTGCTTGAAATTCCGTGTTGAACACATACGCCGTTGCCATCAAAATTTGCTCATCAAGCATCTTGCTGAGCTTTTCACGGCGAAATTGAATTGGATCAATCGAAATTTGACGCTTTGCGGAAATGAATTTCAGAGAAGACAGAATTGAAGACATAAACTACCTCATTTGTTGATTGATGATGAAGTAATTTTGATGCCGTAATCCATTAATTCCTAGCCTATTTCAGAGCCAAACATTTAGTTTTTTACTGGTTTTCATTGGTTATGGATAAATATTTCTAGCACTTCTTGATTTGTGTTTCTCCAAAACAAGAATGCGAAAAAACAGAACAAAAAACAATGAACCAAGTCAGAGTCACTTCGCCCACATCACCTACTTCAAGTCAACTTAATATTGATTTGATGACATTCATTTGTGATTCATATCTGATGAGCTTCGCTCATCAAACGCCACATGATGTTCGCTTCATGTTTCGCTTTGCTCAACATGGCTCACATCACATGGCGTCTATTTCAAGATTTATTGGTTTATCTATTCATTACATATATCATATGTTCGTGAGTTTTCTGACCCCTTCAGAAGCCCCATGCCTACTGCCTTCTAGAGCCATGCCATGCTGAAGCTTGAGTACAGCCCAAAAGTTACAAATGCTTTGATGAAGGCATTTCCACGCTATACGCAAGAAAAGGCTGAAAAGAAGCTATCCAAATACATTCACACGCTTGAGCGATTGATGCGTAGGTCAAAGCTCAACAAACAGAACCCTCGCAAGAATCGCAACATTTACGAGCTTGAGGCACGAATTCTTTGGGACAAAACAGGTCAACTTGGAACTCCATCTGTCAGCCTTCACAAGATACTGATGGACAACAGAGTTCCCCTCGTCATCAACACAAACCCAAATCGCAAGCCAAACAAAGAGCTTGCCAAGTTCAGAACCACATCCCTACTGACCGTCAAGAATGAGTCTTTGCTAGACCTCTTGCGTTCAATGTCACCCAAAGAGGTTGCTGATTTTTTAGACAATCCATCCCAAGATGACATTGAAGAAATCAACGACTACCTCAAAGACTTCCGTTCATTGACTGCTATTCAGCAAAATGAACTGTATGACATGGTTGATGTTGACATTGATTCAGTCAAGAGCTACATCAAGAAGCTTGCCAACCGTGAAATCTTTATTGAGTACTCTAAGCAAGAGTCTGACGCTGACCACGCTGAATACATCTTGCGAATTGCCCAACTCAACAATGGTCAGCTTCCACAACTCAAGTTCAAGAGTGATTTTGGACGCAATTACTACAAGAATCTGAGCGTTCAGAATGTCAGCAAGCGTGTTCGTGAAGCGTTCTTAGGTGACTGTTGGGAATACGACTGTAAAAGCTGTTCAGCATCGTGGAAGATGGCATTCGCACAAGAGTGGTATCACAGCAAGAAGCGTCATCACAAATCATATGAAGATTCAGTGTGTGGATTGACGCTGTATCTTGAGTACAAGACTGACTTCTTTGATGAAGTTATTGACCGTACCTACCTTGCTGAATATCCCTACAGTCACGAACACAAGACAGCAACCATCAAAGAAGCGATGACAGCTATTGGCTTTGGCGCTAAGTTGACGATGGGATCATGGAAAGCAAGTGATGGGGAAATCAAGTCATCATCATTGATTCAAGTGTTTGACGATGACACTACCCTACTTCGCAGATTCATTGACTGTACTATCGTTCGTGAATACAACGATGAACAGTCCATTTTGAACAAGTACATCGTGGACAAATTCTCATCTGATTCTGTGTGGCTTGCTGAACTTGAAGCATCAAGACTGAACAGAAATCGCAAGCCGTACAAGCCAAATCAGAAGATTTCTTGGCTCTTTCAACATGCTGAAACTGAGATGATGAACCTCGTCCGTGAAGAGCTTCAGAAGCTAGGAAAGACTGTTCTAGCGAATGTTCACGATGCCATCGTAGTCAGAGAGCGTCTGACGAAATCAGAGCTTCTAGCGATTGAAAGCATAGTCAGAAAAAAGACACATGTTGAGTACTTTGCTCTTGGTGAAACTCAATACTCAAGGTCTTGATTTCATACCGTTAGTGCTTTTTTACCTTTTGCATTGACACAAGTGCAACTGCGCCTAAAGACCCCAACTATAAAAATATAGTAAGTGGCTACTTGCATTGAACAGTCATCAATTCGTATGTCGGCACTTCATTGAGTCGCTCTTTTCTGAGCTTGCCCTTCTTGTAGATGGAGAAGACATGTTCAGCCATCAAAGCGACCCCACGTGGTGACAAATATTGCTCTGAAGTGAGTTTCTGAGCGATTGCCTCAAATGTCATGCCATAACGCTCTCGCAGTTCCAAAACCCTCTGAAAAAGAGACTTCTGATAGGCAGAATATGCCATTAAATATAGTTTTTTAGTAGTAATTTTTACAACTATCAAGAGTTCTGAGACATCGTCAAAATTACTCACTTGCAAAACTACTCCACGGTGACCGACTTCGCCAAATTCCTGGGCTTGTCCACATCCGTCCCACGCGCACACGCCGTGTGATAACTGAGCAGCTGCAGCGGCACCACATGCAGAATG
>JACCDH010514096.1_pt1 | contig 25953 bp, 25 predicted proteins | sample 7442481 | NCBI WGS metagenome assembly JACCDH01 (sample SAMN15323433, study PRJNA562643) | freshwater metagenome | isolation source: river surface water | place: USA:Blue River Watershed | collected 2017-08-15 | reverse complement strand
TTACATCGAGGGTTTCTACAATCGGGTTCGGCGCCATAAGCATCTCGAGCAACAGAGCCCCTATGAATTCGAGCGCCAGCGTCGAACTGCGCTATGAAAAATGTCTACTGATTTGGGGGAATGCCAGTTAGGCCATCTCGCAGACGGGAGCTGGCCATCAAAGTAGTTCAAGAAAGAGGGCTGCCCTTCCGAGCTGCCTGCTTGGCGTTTCGCATCAGCGAGACTTGCTATCGGTATAAACGCAAAACGAACACTGAGAATGAAGAGATCGCCAACTGGCTGCTACGGCTGACAGACAACCATCGCAACTGGGGATTTGGGCTGTTCTACCTGTATCTTCGCAACGTAAAAGGCTTTGGCTGGAACCACAAGCGCATTTACAGGATATACAAGGAGCTAGAGCTCAACCTACGCATCAAACCCCGTAAACACCTGGTACGGGAGAAGGAAGAGGCGTTGACAGTGGCACAGGGCTTGAATGGGGTTTGGTCCATGGATTTCATGCACAACCAACTAGAAGATGACAGAACGTTCAAGTTGTTCAAGATGACTTCAACCGTGAGGCATTAGGCATTGAGGTGGATTTCACTTTGCCATCAGAGTGGGTGATACGAGCGCTGAAACAGATCATCAGCTGGAGAGGAAAACCGCAGGGGATACGTGGTGACAATGGCCCCGAGTACATCAGTGCGGCCGTACAGACCTGGGCTCAGAAGTGGAGCATCCGGTTGGAATTTATTCAACTTGGCAAGCCTCAGCAGAATGCCTATGTGGAACGTTTCAAGAGAACCGTGCGGTATGAATGGCTGCCGCAATACTATTGGGTGATCTAGAAGACGTACAGAAATTCGCAATCAACTGGATATGGGCTTACAAACATGAGCGCCCAAACATGGCCTTGGGCGGGATCACACCCAAGCAGCGGTTGACCATGGCAGCTTGTAGTCTCTACTTTTGGCTCCCTTGTAAAAGGGGTGGATTATCCAGACCGATCGACACTGCAAGGGAACGTAAATTATTGTTGCAAAGGCGACCGGTTTCGAACCAATTCTCTCTACGCTTGGGTACTGCTGAGGACCTGTGAGTACGGATTCGGGAATTTTTCATACTGCGATCTATCGCAACGTTGTTGATTTTAAATTATTCCATACACAAATAAACATTACTATTGTAACAAATGTTTCAACAGTCACAAGGGTGTATGCGGTCCCTATTTCTTGCAGGACTGGTACCAGAAAAAAACTGAGAGAAATTCCGATCGATGCTGCCACAGTCAAAATTCTACTAAATGCAGATTTCATTCCAATATTAAGCATGATTTGGATGCCAAAAATGTTGCTTAATGCGATGACAAGTGGAAGTGGCGACATGATTTTCAGAAGAGTTACTGCATCAGAGAACTTATTTCCTAGAATTAAATTAACAATAAAATCGGAAAAGAAAAACATAAAAGCAGACAAAAAAGACATTACTATGATTATGATTTTGGTGAATTTTTTAATGAAAATTAATGCCGAAATTTTGTCATCATAGAATTTTCTTCCGATCATTGGGAAAATTGCTTGAGAGATAGGTTGGTAAACTCCTTTCGCCGCTTGTATGATTTTATCAACAGCAGCAAACTGACCTACTGCCGCATTGTTTGTTAGCAGGCCCAATATGAATGTCGTCGATACCGTATATAAACTAATTGCCATGCTTGAAAAGAAAACATACCACCCCTCTTTAAGCTGAATTTTAATCTCAATCCACTCAGGCCAAACAAATTTATAGCTCATTTTTTTTAGAATAATGTACATCGACCACACGCCACCAAAAATTACTCCAAGCGAAGTAAAAAACGGAACCAACAAATAATCAGACTCAGATTCAACGAAGATAAAAATTAAAATTGTAAATATTGATTTTGAAGTGATATTAACATAAGTTATATACTTCATCATTTCCACCCCTTGGAAAAGCCAAATAGGAAATAAAACTTGTCCAACCACAATACCAAATGTCACAATATAGATTTCCCAATGCTCATGAAATTTATCCAGCACTGAAACAATAATTATTAAACAAAGAAAACCCAGTAGCATCAAGGCTGTTTTTATGACCATTACCGAGCTAAATATTTTACTTACTTTTTCGTGGTTTTCTCGATATATAGATATTTGATGAGTTGCCGATAAATTAAATCCGTAATCAGTTAACAATGCTACGTACATTATCGTTGCAGTGGCAAAAGCAAGGAGCCCAAAGTAATCAGGCCCCAAAACTCGAACGAGGTAAGGCACGGTCAGAAGCGGCAGAATATAGTTTGCCCCCTGCAATAACCCAAGTGAAAATATATTCTCAAAGAGACGCCTCTTTTCCAAATCTGTCGAAAATTTATTTATTAATTTATTTATCATTTAAAAGTTCATTTGCCGATCATGAGTACAACATCTGGAAATTTCCCATTTCCAAGCGTGCTCAATCATTGTAGGCAAATCCGAATACTTTGGCTTCCAATTTAGCATTTCATGGGCTAGTCGGGCGTCGGCAACTAGGCGTGCTGGGTCACCGGTGCGTCGAGGGGCGACCATCACTTCGATATCACGCTCCGTCACAAGTCGCGCGGTATCAATCACCTCTTGAACTGAGAAGCCGTTACCGTTACCCAGGTTGTAGGCTTGACTTGAGCCACCTGCCATAAGCGACTGAAGTGCCAACCAGTGGGCCTCACACAAGTCCACAATGTGGATGTAGTCGCGGATGCATGTGCCATCGGGGGTGTCGTAGTCTCGACCGAACACGCTAATGTGCGGCCGACGGCCCGATGCAGCTTGCAACACTAGCGGGATAAGGTGGGTTTCGGGATTGTGCCGCTCGCCCAGTTGGCCGTCAGGGTCGGCCCCGGCAGCGTTAAAGTAACGCAGACAGACTGATTTGATACCGTATGCTTTGTCGTAATCTGCCAGCGCCTGCTCCACCATCAATTTGGTGCGCCCATAGGGGTTGATGGGCTGCTGAGGATGCCGCTCGTCGATCGGCGTGTACTGTGGTTCACCAAAGGTTGCTGCAGTTGATGAGAAAATGAATCTACTTACCCCAAACGTCTGCATGGTGTTGAGCAGATTCAGGGTATTGACCACATTATTCTGGTAGTACTTGGCCGGATGCTGCGCCGACTCGCCCACCTGAATGAAGGAGGCAAAGTGCATGACCGCGTCGAAATGCTTTGCGCGAAAAAGTTCATCCAACAACTGACGATCTGCGATGTCGCCATACACAAATTCCCCCGCGAGAACAGCGTTACGGTGACCGCTTGATAAATTGTCTAGTGTTGTTACAGAGCATAGTTGTTGACCCAGATATTTGATCATGTGTGAGCCAATATAACCGGCCCCTCCAACAACAAGAATGTTCATTGGTCTACCTCATTGCGAGACTCTAACCATTCAGAAAACTCTTCACCTACCTCGTCATGGTGCACTGCCAGATCAACGGTCGCTTGCAAAAACCCAAGCTTGCTGCCGCAGTCATATCGAGCTCCTTGATATCGGAATGCAAAGACCTTCTCACGTCGAAGCAACTGTGCGATACCATCAGTTAACTGGATCTCGCCGCCTACGCCTCGTGGAAGCTTCTCGAGCTCCTTGAAAATTCCAGGTGTTAGAATATATCGTCCCGCAACCGCAAGTGTTGTCGGCGCAGTTTCAGGAGCAGGTTTTTCGACAATCCCGCTGACATCGACCAAGTCAGATGAAATAGTTTGTCCGCTGACTATACCGTATCGTTTGGTGAGCTCTCTCGGAACATCTTGAACAGCAAGGATGCTCGCTTGCCAGGAAACAAACTGCTCTACCAGCTGCGTAGTGATGGACGGCTTGCCGACCATCAGATCGTCAGCTAAAAGCACAGCAAAAGGTTCCTGACCTATAAGCTCCTTGGCACAGAGCACAGCATGACCCAACCCAAGCGCACGGGGTTGGCGAACATAACTACAAACCATGTCATCTGGGGCGATGGTGCGCGCAAGCTCGAGTAGCGCGGTCTTACCTGAGAGCTCGAGTTCGTTTTCCAGTTCGTAGGCTGTGTCGAAGTGGTCTTCAATACTTCGCTTGGTCCGTCCTGTCACAAAAACCATGTGGCGAATTCCTGCAGCGTAGGCCTCCTCAACCGCATACTGAATCAGAGGTTTATCAACAACTGGCAGCATCTCTTTAGCGGAGGCTTTAGTTGCAGGAAGAAAACGAGTGCCTAAGCCTGCAATAGGAAAGACCGCTTTTCTAATTAAATTAATCATGAAAGCTTCAAATTGGTTCTACACAGAAGGACGGCATCAGACCATTAATCTTTTGTTTCATCAAGAATATTTCAGCGACATTCAACGCCTCTTCAATGGTGATGTGCATGTCCAGATAACGGTATGTGCCGAGGCGACCAACGAACGTGACATTTTGTTCGTCCTTGGCTAATTCGACATATTTCGCAAGTTGCTCTTTATCTTTGACTAGACGGATGGGGTAATAAGGAGTGTCGTTACCCACACACTGTCGGCTGTACTCTTTGTAAATAAGAGTCCGTTCATGCTGTTCCCAGGGGGCAAAGTGCTTATGTTCTGAGATACGGGTGTAAGGTACGTCCAGATTACCGTAGTTGATAACTGCATTGCCTTGATAGTCACCTTCATGGCGCTCTACCTCAAAATCTAGCGTGCGATAGCCCAACCGACCTTCAGAGTAGCCAAACCACGAATCAATCGCGCCACTGTAGAATGCATGGAAAAATTGATCCGAATGGTCACGTTTGAATGGTGTATTGAGGAATAAATTAATATTCGGATGATCAAGCATACGTTCGACCATATAGGTATAGCCATTCTTAGGCATTCCCTGAAACACGCTGGCGTAGTAGTTATCGTTGTAATTAAAGCGGACAGGTAGACGTTTTAATATGCTGGCAGGCAACTCACTCGGATGCAAACCCCATTGCTTCTGAGTATACCCCTTGAAGAATGCTTCATATAGATCCTTGCCTACAAAACGGAGAGCCTGCTCTTCAAAAGTCTGCGGATCCGTGATGGATTTATCGCCCAGCGAATCCATGAATTCAGCTGCCTCAGTGGGATTGAGTGTCTTACCGAAAAAGGCGTTTATGGTCATTAAGTTGATAGGTAATGAATATACTCGATTGTTATAGATTGATTTGACGCGATTAGTGAAAGGTATAAATTCATCAAACTGCTTCACGTAATTCCATACTCGCTCATTACTGGTATGGAAGATGTGCGGCCCATAGGCATGCACCATTACATTCGTCTGTGAATCCCGCTCTGTATGACAATTACCAGCAACATGCCGGCGAGAATCGAACACTCTTACTTTGTATCCTGCCAAAGCAAGCTCACGTGCGATTACCGCACCAGAGAGGCCTGCGCCAACTATTGCAATTTCTTGCATAACATGTTCCTTTTTGGAGTCGTTCATTCAGTATAAAAAACACCTTCATGCTCATTTGATTCGATAAATTCATATCGAACAGTCTGAGTGAGCGCCTGTTCGAGAGGCACAGGTGGGACGAAGCCGGTCTGGTCAATTGCGGTGTTGTATACAGAATTGGCGCAAAACTTCTTGACACGAATCGAACTGATCGCGAACCGTCTTCCAGTCATTGCAGCAACTAGATCGAAGCCTTTGCCAACCATGTATCCAACAGAAAGGGGAATCCTGAAATCAATTTTCTCTGGCCGTCCAAGAATGCGATTGACGTTTGCGACCAAGCTATTCATCGTAAAGTCAGGCTTATCAATGAAGTTGTAGATGTGCACGCCTGGCTTGAAACTCATTGCATATTCAATGAATGCAGCAACGTTCTCTACATAGGCCATGGATTTACGATTTTCACCGTTTCCCACCATTACAAATCTACCTGACGCAATCTGTCTCAGCAGGTTGTAAACGTTGCCCCGGTTCTGTTCCCCAAAGACTACCGTAGGACGAATGATAACCAGAGTACGCTCTTCAGGTATTTCGGCTTGCCACGCCTTAAAAATCTGCTCAGCATCGTACTTGGTACGCCCGTATTCGTTAAAGGGGGCAACTCTTCCTAACTCATCTGTACCGATTGGTGCAAAGCCATACACTGCAACGCTGCTAGTAAAAATGATCGTCTTCACGCTCTTTTCACGTGCGACAGTACAAATATTTTCAGCTCCACCAACGTTGACCTCGTCATAAAGAGTCAAGGGCCTCACGTCATCGCGATGCTCAGCAGCCAAATTAACGATTACAGATCTATGGGCAATCGATGTCCGAAGCTGTTCAACCGATCTGACATCTCCTAATTTGACTATATCTGGATGCAATTTACTCGGTGCTTTGTCAGTAATTTGTACCGCTATTTTCTCATTGCCCCTTAGCCGTCGGACTAAACAAGTCCCGATGAACCCACTGCCGCCAATTACATTTATGGTTTGCATTTAATGTATCTCTTTGTTGATCTAAATTATTAGCCTTAGCGAACACCTCGGCTGCTGCGTCCTTGTCTGCAAGCTTAGGCTCAACGTCCAATGGCCACTGGATGCCAACAATCAGGCCGTACCACAACAAGCTGCGCTCGTGCTCGGTGTACCAGAAGCCCACGGTCTTGTAGATAAGCTCTGCGAACTCACTAGTGACCACAAAGCCATGTGCAAAGCCCGGTGGAATCCACAACTGGCGCCTGTTGTCTGCAGACAATTACACGCCAAATCATTTGCTAAAGCTGGGTGAGGAACGCGCAGGTAAACCGCCACATCGAACACAGCCCCATGCGTCACTCGAACCAGTTTTCCTTGCGGGCGCTGGATCTGGTTGTGCATTCCACGTATCACCCCTTGACTGGATTGGCTGTGGTTGTCTTGCACGAATTTCACATTCAAGCCGGTCGCTTCCTGAAAGTCTCGTTGATTGAAGCTTTCGAAGAAAAAGCCTCTGTCATCACCGATGACCTTCGGCTCAAGAATCAGCACCTCGGCAAGATCGGTTTTCGTCACTGTATAGGCCATTCCTCAACTCAATTCTCACGGCTGACCAGGTATTGGCCGTAACCGATATTTTTCAACGGATCATCCAACGCTGCCATTTGCTCGGCATTGTTCAGCCTTGGCGCAATGCAATCTCTTCGGGGAAAGCCACCTGAAAATCCTGGCGATTTTACAGCGTTGCGACGAAGCTGACGGCTTCCAGCTAGCTATAGTGGGTGCCAGTGTCCATCGAGGCAAACCCCAGCCCATGATCTCCACGTACAACTGGCGCTGTTCTAGATTACGCCTGTTGATACCAGCATTCTCCCGCTCACCACGTTGGGAAGGCTTAATGAGCAGTTAACGCATAGCTAATTTGGGTGCTTGGGCTTTTCCTCGATGCTAATGGCGCGCTGGTTAGCATCGAACTCTACCACGCCGTAGCGCCCAGAGTCATGAACATGGTAGGTAGAAACACTGGCGCCCGTTTCAAGTCAATTAGCACTGTAATGCTGCATGACCAAGTCATAACCATACAAGATTATGTCGCTCAACACCAAGGCACTGGGATTGTTGGCCACAAAGGCCATGCCAATACAATAATGAATGCCTAAGCCAATCCATCTGGAATGAGCTGCACTGCGTAATGGATGTTCATGCTCCAGCGGCCATAGTCGTAGAGCAACACGACAAATCGAGAAGTATCTTGCGGCATGCTGATCAGCAGCACATCCCGAATGACACTCTGCATCAGCATGCTGAGTGAGTAATAAACCACAGGTTTGTCGTACACCGGCATGAGATGCTGACTCACCACTTGGGTCACGGGACAAAGGTGGCTGCCCGAGCCACCAGCAAGGATTAAGCCTTTGCGTGTCATGCGGTAGTAAATTATAATGTATTATTTTTCATTGCCTGAAGGCTCGCTCTGATCATCGGGAAGGCAATCTATTGTAAAAATACGATCGATGAATCCACGATCTCCAGCAATGGAAATCATTTAGAATCACCCAAATATTTAACCCTCAAAATATTCTCGTAAATAAAAGCTCTAACGGAATTTGTCAATAAAAAAACGAATGCTCTAGCAAAACCATGAAAAATAGCAGACATAGAGCTCTTAATGCCGCATCTGACTAAATGAAGCTGCAACTCAAATTCACCCAAAGCATATTTGAGACCACCACGACGAGAGTACATCGCTTTACCAGTTGTTGCTCGTACAAGTGGCTTTTCTATATTGCGACATCTTGCACCCAAGGCAATCATTGATGCCCATAAACCATAATCTTCACGCAAATACAACTGTGGATAGCCTCCAGCAGATAAAAAAACTGACTTTCTAAAACATACAGTCATATGATTGAATGGATTCCTGTATTTAATGTAATTAATTATATCCTGATGTTCAACAGGAGGTGTTCGAAGACCTATTATCGATCCATCTAAGTCAGCCTCCTCAATAAAAGAACCAAAAAGATCTAGCTCAGAACTCATCATTTTCGACAATTCATAAAAACGATTTGAAAAATTAAAGTCATCGGAATCTGCCCGAACAATCCACTCCGTTTGACAAAATTTGATACCGAAATTCAATGCTCTGGCCAGCCCTTCATTTTTTTGCATTTCATGTATGAAGAAATTTCCTCTTTCCAAATAACCTCTCGCTATAACATCTAGATCCTTTCCAACAGGTCCATCATAAATCAATATTACTGCCTTGGGTTGCAGTGAGTTTTGGAAAATACTAGATAGAGCCATATCCAACAGAACTGGGTTATCCTTATGATAAAGAGACATGAGAACCGTGAAGTTGCCTGCATCGATATTAGAATTCAAAAGCTTTTCTCCAATGATTTTCGAAAGCATCCGCTCCTCCAAATTTTGAAAAGAAATCATCATTTTTAGGACCTAAAGGGTACTGAAATTCATACGATTCAATAAGATTATTTACAATTTCTTCGTTAAAAACTGAAGGCAGGGCAATGTAGCGAGAAGGGTCAATTAATTCCTTAAGAGGATCAGACTTAGAAATAATAACAACGCAGCCGAATCTGATTGCATCCAACAAAACACCAGATTGACTAAAATTATTTCTTTGAGCACACCAAACATATTTATGATTAAGAAAAATACTATTTTTTTCCTCGATAGTAAAACGTGAAATAGCAATAGCAGCCTCGTTTATATTCAAGTTAGATGTAGCTATAATCTGTTTTTTTATATTTAAGGATGAAAACTCACGAAAAAACTTTTCGGAATCCAGGCGACCGAAATAGAGAACTTCTGATTTTCGATCAGTCCAATTTAGACTAATAACTGCCTCCTGATAAATTAAAGGTGCAAAAATAAGATGTCTGAAAAAATATTTTCTATTAAGCTCATTGCCGGTAAGAATTTTGTTAGGTAAAAGCGATTCAAAACAGTGGACAGTGGAAACGAGTAATGACTTTAACAATGGGACGCCTTTTCGAAGGCGTGCCTGCAATTTTAGCGGCTCATGAAGATATAGTATGGAGTTTTTGCCTAACATTCTTGCTAATGCGAGCAGTGGAATATTTAAGATGGATGTTTTTTGAAAATAGATTGTTTGATATTTAAATATTTGAGTGATCGCGCCCAAAAGATTTGCATACACAATATTTAGCTTATTCCCATGATATTTTGAAATGGCAAGACTGTGTTCATAGTGCGGCGAATTATTAGGATTAATTTCTGGGCAAAAAATCAGAATTGGCGAATGTTGAATAATATTATTAATTAATTTGGCTGTATGATGCAATGCATCAAGATTTAATTCAGTCGGACTACCTAAAATTTTCAACTTCTCCGATGAAATCATTTTTTGTATCGAATCATTTCTCCTCAAATTCTTGCCGCCCATTATGTGTAATGCATCTATACTTGTTACATAATTATCCGGAACAAAAGAATTCAATTCAGAATGAATGCAATATTTAATTGAATACCAGTCGTCTCTAGTTATTCGCTTACGATTCAGGTTTTTATAGAACGAAATTGTGTCACCCTGAGAGGAGGACGTATATATACAGTCAGCTGATAGAGCTTGTACAAAGACAGACATTTTCTTTGTCGCAAATCCCACGCCAAATTTATTAAAAATAGCCTCATTTAGTCTTAACCTATCGAAACTTTTTAAAAGTTTTTTTACGATGCTAATATTTGATGCAATATAAAATTCTCCTTCATTATAAAGTGCATGCTTCGATGGAACGTAAGGTCTAACTTCAAAAAGAAATTCAATTCCACTCAGAGTCCGTATTCTCTTGGTAACTCCGGGGAACAAAAGACCAAAACTTTTCTTTACATATCCCTTACATTCAGCCTCATGCAACAAACATGTGCCAACCATTGCGATTTCGTGATCACTTAAACTCGCTGTAATGTTAGTGATATCCACCAAAAGTCTTGTATTTTCAACTGGTCCGGCTGCTAGCGTTACCTTGTTTGAATAAAACCTCAAATCATTTTTTAATTTATCGTGGCAATTGATTACCCACATTTCCAGACCCGAATCGTATTTTATTGACTCGACGTTTACATTTTTATGCGAATACCCATTACTTAACGGCCTATTTACAAATATCGGGACGATTTTTCTATACGAATTTGTGAGGCTTTTTAAAGGCATCAAAAGGACTCCGTGCCACATATTACCTAACCCACCATGTGTTTTCCCTACAATTGTGTTATTAAATCCATTATAATTCAACGTTATATCCTTGTCATTTGAAGCGATGCATTTTATTCTTTCGAAAATATTATTATATTTGAGATAAACTGACCCGAGTATTCCTTTGCCAATCAAAATTTCATCTGCAAATGCTTGCAAGCAATCAGCAGTATATCCGTAATAAGATAGTCCGATTTTTTTTGCTACTCCCTGTAATATTATATTCAAAATTTTAAATTTGGTTGTTTTTAACGACATCCAATGCAGAAGCAGGGAGATGTACTTAATATATGTAGATGAACTTTTATTAATAATTTTATAACAATGATAAATTGAGCTCGGTCTGATGTCCAACAACAGAGAATTTTCTAATAACGATTTAGATGTGATCGGTAATGCTCCAAATAATTTATCTACTCTATTTGTCTCGTAAATTCCAATCCGTATCACAGCCCCACCCCTCGAAAGAGTCAAGTCTTCAAAATATTTTTTGTGATTAGGGTAAAAATTCCACTGGTCTCGCAGCTGCAGAGAATCGACAGCAATGGTCGAAATAAATACAAGTTTATCTGGTGCGATTGCAAAATATAGTTTTCGATACATATCCATTTCACTAGGCGAATTGTACCAAGAGAATAGATATACTCGACTATAATTCGAATAATCAACTTCTTTAGCTTCGGAATGCGATATTATTTCGAATGAATTGCTTAAGTGCAAAGAATTTACGATTTTACTATTTTTACCAATTATGAGTCTTTTATTCATATCATTTCCAATAATTTTTTAAGATAATTTTATGAATTGTCTGCTGAATTTTCCATATCACGAATCTAGCCCGTTTTCTTGACAAAGCCAAAAATTAGTTAACTCACGTACACTATTATTGCTAGTTTGGTCTTGACCCCGCATCCTATTACCGTCGGCATATTCAAGTTTCAGGTTGCTTTTGCCTGAACATTATTGGCGGCAAGTAGCCTAAGGCACAGTGTGGGTTGTAAGAATTATAGTCATTAAACCAAGCTTGCAACTGCGCCGTCACAGTCTTCGAATCAGGCCTGTGAGCCAGCTTTACACAGTCATTCTTCAATGTTTTTTCAGAGCTCTCTGCCATGCCATTGATTTTCGGACTGTTCACCCGTGTGATGATTGGTTTAACTCTCAGTAACCTTTTAAAGCTTCGTTTCTCTGCTTTCGTGTAGCAACTGCCGTTGTCGCTGAACCATTCAATGGGCTTGCTTGGTGCCACATTTGTGCCTAATCTATTTTCAACAGCCTGCATCATCAAGTTACCCACCAGTCCAGCATCAGTGTTTTAGGTGGTCGCTCCCAGCTCATGGCATCTCTGTCGCAACAATCCAGTCCAAACAATACTCTGACGCGTTAACCGTTGTCACAAGAAAGTTCCAACCCATCTGAACACCAGCGCGTTTTGCTTTACTTGACGGCAACTTGGCCTTCGTGCTTTCTGGTGTCTAAGGGCTTTTGACCTTGCCTAAACAGCACCCAGCCAGGATCTCGCATTTCGCGTTAAACACGCATGTGGTTGATGCCAACAAGACCATCATACCGAACCTCGCCCATCCCTTCGATACCAGCAGATTGCTCGATTGTGCACCACATCGGTAATCGCATGTTTGACCAGTGCGACATCCGCTCTAGGTGGAGACCTTCTGCGGTCCGTTCAATCAGGTGAACGATGTTTCTTTGCCAAGACATGGCTGCACGATACGCCATGGTTACAGCAAACCGGCCTAACGGCTCTTTCTCTGGCAATCCTGGTGAGCGCGCAATCAATTTTTTGCTTTTGCAAATTCCACAGCCTCATTGAGTCTCTAATTCTCCAAAGTCTTGAGGCCCAAGGCGCCTTCAAGTTGTTTGAAACGCGTCAAGGCTTCTTACAGTTCACAGCTCGGTACCACAGTTTCGTTAGCTTCATAAGCCAGCAAAGAGCCTTAAAAGTAGGACTTACGCTATTGGAACAATTGGGCAGCTGTCAAACCGTGCTCTCCAGCGACCAGTGAGACACCGCTACCTGATTCGTTGAATTGTTAGACGAGTGCAAGTTTCTGTTGTGACGTCCAGCGTCTTCGGCGATGAACGCTGTTAACTACGCGATCGGGTCTTGCTAATGACATCGTCATATTCATAGTCGTATTCCTAGTTGCTAGTTTAAGGAATACCGACGGGACTTGGTTACAGGGGTCGAACTCATAGATTGTGTAACTAGCACTTGCCGCTACCGCAGTGTGCATGGCTGATTACATTGCAGAAAGCGATCAATCGGCACGGCAAGCCCGAGATCGTTAATACCGATTAGGGTTGCCAGTTCAACCGCATGGAGTTAACAGAGTTACTAATAACTCACGAGATCGTAATCAGCATGGATGACTAGAGGTGCTAGCGCAACAACTTCCTGATCGAGCGATTCTGGAGAACGATCAAATATGAGGAGGTCTAGCTCAAGGCCAACGAGTCTTCGAGCGATTCCCGTGCGAAAATTCGCCGGCACATTGGCTTTTACAACTAGTTTCGAGGACACATCAACTTAAAAGGGCCAAATCCCTGATAGCATCTATTTCAAAAGTACCGGAGAGTCTATCGCCGCCTGAAACCACAGGTCAGTGACTTTATTAATTCCAAGAAAAAAATTTCCGTAAGAGCGGAGTCACTTCTGTGCTTCGGTGCGAATTAATTTAGAAGTTTCATTAAAAGCAGGATTTCAGCAGCGTTGACTTTAACGCACTTGTACGTTTAAATTGCAAGAATTCTACATTTTTGCACCAACTTAGAAATACACTTCCAACAGCATCACCATTTACAACATTCAAATTATATAATAGCACTCTTCATCCACCAATTAAGCTTCTAATTATTGCGGATAAATTGATCTGGTAACATGAGAATGCAGCTAAAACTCTTGAGACACTTCTTGGAATTGCAAAATATTTTACCAAAATGTACGAATAACTATCAACAATGTGCGAGTGAAAGCTTATAAATATAGGCTTTTCTTTCTTTTTCTCATGCAGAACACTCACTTTTTTTGCCAAATGAATAATTCTGCCATTCTTTTTTATTTCAAGCGCTGCTATTAACTCTTCGCCATATAAAAATGTACCCTCGTCTAACAATCCCAATTCATTAAAAGTCCTCGCTTTAAAAGCAAATGCACATCCATGGAATCGTCCAACCTCGATATAATTTTTTTCTATTTTATTGTTTTTTTTATCTTGCATTTTGTCAAAAATATTTCTATAAAATATAGGAAACAATATGTTGAACAAAGTTGGAGGGGAGTAATATGGAGCAACTGAAATCACATTGTAGGCCAGACACACACTGTTGCAGTCATTAAAATACTCCGTAGTTGCATCCATCAAAATATTAAAATTATCAATCTCCACATCAGGATTTAGAATTACAATTATTTCACATGCCAAATTATCCCTTAGAAATTTTGCTCCAATATTATTTCCCTTCGCATATCCATAATTCTTGTTAGCATTTATCTGATAAAGATTGTGGCGGATTTTAAAACTCGCTGATATTTCATTCGAGTCATTTGGATCGTTATTCACTATTACAACGATATTTTCAGATCCTATATTTTCAGAGCAATAATTTGCCAACTCAAAAGCCTTATCAAATGTCTTATAATTTAATATGACAAAACCGATTTTCATTTTTCTTTAATCCTTAAAATACAAAATATTCATACATTAAAAGGTGGCTTCCAAAATTATTAGCATTCTCAGCACTTTAAATAAATATATATTTTAACAAGCATGTCACGAATAATCTTACTGCCAATCTTTAGTGATAAATTATTGTAAACTCTCAATAAATCCAGGCTTGATACATCTTTTATGCATTACAAATGATGACATAATGAGCTTCATTGATGGTAATGCTAACGGTGCGTATGATCCGCAGCAACAAAAAAATGACATACGAGATCACTTACTGGATTTGTTAGTCGTTCCTGAACAATTCGGTTTTCACGATCACACAGCAAGCGATTTGTTGATTTGCCTGTGGTTCCGTTTGGAGTTTTCCGCTTTTACGTAAAAATCAGCCCACAATGCGATAATCAGCCCGTCGGTTTTAGGCACAAAAAGAGCCAGAGCTCTCAAGATCTTCTTCAAATTTAAACCGCTAGCGGTCAATATTTGCGCCATTATGTCACCCAAGTGACCTTTGAGCCAATTGCGTTGCATCTTGTGCCCCGCTTTCAAGTGCCCAATGATGGGCTCCACGCTGTTTCGCCGCTTCATACATCGCTTGATCTCTTTGCTGTGCCGTTTTTGCCCTTTGATGATGACATCGGTTTGCTGGCCCAAGTAAGCGGTGCGGTAGCCTCGGTGCACATACACTTGTTTCGGGATATGGTTAGTGATTGCATTTATCTGATCCAATACTTCGAATAGTGTGTGGTCATGGTGAAGCTTGCGTTCAAAGGCTCTCGTTCCTACCACCAAGCTGTTTTTTGGGGTCACTGCAATCTATACGTTGGCCCCGAATTCATAATGGTTTCGGGCCTTGCTTTTGGCGATACACACCACCTCGGGACCGTGTATCGCGTATACCCTGTCTTTTCTGTTTCTTTTCTTCACCTTTAGGCTTTTGGTGAGTGCCAGCAGCTCAGTAATCTTGGCCCACTATGTGGTATTACTCGTTTCTGCTTTGCGTTCATTGTCGCGAATCACGCCGCCCAGGTTTGTCCTCAATTCGTTGCTGACCTTGCCCATGCGGGCGTATTGCTTGGCGTGGCTGTAACGCGCGGCTTTCTTCACCAATTGGAGCTCAACCTGGTTATATTTCTGGCGGAGGACAATATTCAATTCTTCAGCTTCTTTGAACAAGTATTCCCGCATGCGGCTCAACAGCTTGCTGTCCACGGGGTACGAAATTGCTTTCTACATGCAGGTGGTGTCCACCACAACTTTATTCAAGCTGCTGCCTTCTAATACATCGAGCTTTTGCCTGCTTGCCATGTTTGGATGAGCAACAACTCGCCGCCATCTTTTCCAATCTTTCTGCGCCACCTAGCCAGTGTGGTAGGGTGCAGAGGAAAGTCATTTAAATACTATTTAAAGGTAAAGTATTGCAAATAGGTAGATAAAGCCCAGCGCTCAACCACTGCTTCATCACTAATGTCATATATGAATTGCAGGTACGTGAGACCAGCAATCAGCATAGTGCGAGTGGCATGCCTGCACACTTTGGCGGCGTATTGTTTGCCAAATTCTCGATCAAAAACTTCCCAATCGATTCCTTAGCCCAATTTCTCCAAGTGGGGGGTTATGTCGATCATGTTCTCAAGACGTGAGTGAATCAATTCATCTTGGGGCTGATCTGGACTTGAGTGAATCGACATGGAAAAAAGTCACCGAAATTTGCAATAAAATAATTCTATTATATCCACTTACTTACAAATCCTAATTGCCAGTTTCTACTTCAGCGCCAATGTTCATGCGGTCTGCAGTGATATTTCAGGGGTGACTTCTTATTTATGATGATCTCGGCGGTATTTATGACTGCTACGCAATAGACAATATAGCGGCATATTAGAATTTACGCACCATCTGACTTCGGGGTTTCATTTTTTCAAAAGAATGGCTTCGCATGGATCATTTGCGCGTGTCTTCCACCTAATAGATACGAGACAGATTTAATGCTGCTTCTGTCTTTTGATAAGTTGACTTTCCTGATTCTGCACATGACTATTGAGAGCGGAGATAATGAGCTTGACTCCAGTAGCGATGACATAATCACTACTCACATCGCCTGCACCTTTCATTTTCTTTCATATGGTTACAATCGTCAGTACCAAATCCAGCCTTCGAATAAAGCGAAGAAATTAGCTTTGTCCTTTGGAAACGATTCCCCATTCATCCCCCTGAATTAATTAAAATTAAATTGGAGTATACGGTGGGATTGAATTCTATAATTGCCAAAAGTTTCACAAACTTGTCTTATCTAATTTCATAAGTAACTGCATTCTTTATCTGCCGTCTATTTTTAATTTCCGAATTCTGCTTGTCATGAAATTGATCTTGGGTTTATGACGATAATTAATTAAATACAGCAATGTCCAAGTTAACAACATCTCTTTTGTTGATGTAATTAACCCACCAGATACCAAGTAATATGCGATCAAAAGCACCGATATAATTATATTTATATTCGAGTTTATTAAAAAATAAATTAAAAGAAAAATTAATATCAAGCCTAATCCACCAAGATTTATAAGAAGCATTAATACAGTTGAGTGTGCGAATGTTGGATAACCATAGTCATTGAATTTATTGATGCTTAATTCAACCGATTGCGTACCTACTGGAAAGGTTTCTTGTAATATTTGCATACCCACCAATATAGAGGCAGATCTACCTATCACCCCCAAATCTTCAATGATAGAACTTTCTAAAGTAATATTCGGTGTAAATGATCCAAAATCCTCTTGAACCTCCCCTCTATACTTAAAAATACCAATGCCGATCACAGCGAAAGTTGTAAGTACAAAAACAGACGAAACTGAGTATTTTTTTAAAACTGAAATAATCGCAGAAATGGCAATTACACTTCGGGATCCCGTTAATATTATTGGCACCAGAGGCCAATAGGTTGAAAAGTTGCTTCCTCTTGAACTATCCTTCAAAAGATATATAAAGTAGAGTAAAAATATTATTCCTGTCGAGTTGTAATTAAGACCAAATGAATTCAGCCTCACCTCTTCAATTTGACCCATAGTTAATTTAATACAAAAGTTGAATAGCATTGATAAAAAGTTTAAACTCATCGAGTAATTTATAACTCTATTTAATTCACAAATAGAAAAATATGAGAATATTTTTAGTGCAAGCCCCGTGGATGCAAGCACTAAATATACATCTCCAACCTCTCCGTAAGCCAAATATGCCGTTGCCGCTGACGCAATGGATAATATTAAAAATAAATAACTCCCGGTATTAAAACTTCTATTAGCAACTTTCCAATTTACAATTAATCCAATCAATATCATAATAAGGCACCATATTGGTTGGAAGTTAGATACTTGTATCGGCTCACCTGTTATTTTATAATAATTCGGAATATTTCCTTCAAATGAGAACAAGCTCAGCACTGGGCCAGGTGCCACCAAAGGTATTAACACTAGAAATGTCTTTATTTTTTCTTTGATCATGAAATTAACAATATTTACACATTGGTTATTAAATTACTTTATTGGAATTTAAGATAGCATGAAAACTTGCCATAGCGAATGTAAGGGAGCTGCTGGAGTCTAAATAATGAAGCTTCTGCAACGACAGCGATGTTTTTTTCTGTATTGACATACTTCTAGCCGCAGTCCCCAATTGAATCAACACAATATTCAGCTTTAGTACTCCCTCGTCCCTGAACCGACTTCAATTTTCTTCGCAATATCCACAAGTTGGGCAGCACAAACATTGTGACCTACAAAACCGTATATGTCATCAAGCCTCGGCAACTTGTCTTGACGTAACCAAGCTGACACTTGTGCACTTGAAATGGAGGACCTGGCCGTCCAGCACATTAAGCGCTGCAAATAGCGCTTGTAGTCGTATGTCATATCGGCCTTACGCCCCATCTTCAGAGGCAGTCCAATCTGTGTGCGGCGCACCGCCTATACTTGACTCTTCTCGTCGCAGCACATCACCAGCGCATGCTCGGTGGCAGACATATTCAGGCCCGTGATGTCTTCCAGCATTTCAATGAATTTAGGATTGCACAAGACCTTGAAGCCGCTAACGATGTGAGGCTTCAGGCAGTGTTGTGTTTCCTAACGCCGCAGACCGTGCACTTACGCTCAGGGCAGAGCCCATAGTGCGCGTGCTAGGATGAGTAGTAGATTCGGGCGAGGTTTGCGTGATCAACTCCACCAATTTGCCTTCATCCACTTTCACAGGTGGCACGCCGCGCGGCAGTTACAGCTCAACTCCCAATTGCGCGGCCATATTCATTTTCTGCAGGCCCTGCGCGGCCAGCAACACAATCTGCGCGCGCTGCGCAATTCGGACACTGGTACGCTTGGATCGCGCCGATTTTGCCAGCTCGTCTTTTTGCTCACTTGTCAAATCAATCATCGGGGCAACTCGCAATTTCTTTCTCCAATGCAATCCGAAGTAGAACATTCGAGAAGGGGAGTTCAATTTTGTTTCCTCAAGAATTAAATGCTACACTAGTTTGCGTTTTTTTAAGCGATATGAAAACCACACGATAGTACTTTCATAAGGGATGTGGGTGTATTTATCAAGTTGTCAATGCCAATAATTCCTTGACTTGCCTTTCAAAAATCATTTTCTCTTTTGCAATGATCTTTCTGTACTCGAGGAAATCAGGATGAAAATCTTCATGTTTTCTTGAAACTTCAACTATCAAGTCAACAGCGCTATTTAATCCTTTGCCCTCAATTTCGAATTTATATTTTTTAGGTATTGGCACGTCAATATTATTACCCGCAGATCCTTTTGTACCCGTTATTATTACACAACCCAATGCTGCCGCCTCTCGTGGCATTCTATCTTTTCCGGGATGATTTCCAAAATCTATATATATACTTGCTTTTAACATTAATTCAGCCATCTGCATAGGCGTCATTCCTTCCAGTGCTATGAATGCAATATTTTTATCAATTTTTTTTGTTATTTCTATAAGTTTTTTTGTTGTTTCCATTCCTTTTTTCGGATTATAGAGCACCACTTTTTCTCTTTTATAAAAAAATATTTCATCCTCGCGCCTGTTAAAGCTTTCTGAAATATAATCAGATAATGCTGCAATATTTCTCGCTTGCCTTTCTATTAGGTACTGGCGCGCATATTCTGATTGATATATGTGCGTGATTAAATTATTATCTTTTTCAAATCTAAAAAATTTTGCGCCATTTAAGTACCTCCTAACAAAATATCTTTTAGTTCTAAATGTTCTTTCATAAAAGTCAACGCTTAGCCACCAAATAAATTTTTTTCCCTTGTCAAACTCATAAAGCAAGTCAGTTAAGGTTTCTGGCACAATTAATGCATCCAATTCCTGCATTAGTGGTTTTTCTATTGTAAAATTACATCTATATTGCTTAAAACGCTCTGGAGTTGGATCAATATTTGATTTTGCATCGAAATACCATAATATGCACCTAATACCACTTCGACTTATTGCGTGGCATAGCTGGTGAAGCAACTCCGTTCCCCCTGTTGCATGATTTGATGGGCAACTTATGTATATCATTTCTTTTCCTATTCGCGGTTGTATTTATTTTCAAATCTAATGATATTGTTTTTACCCAGATAGCGGTCAGACTGCACTTCGATAATTTCTAGTGGGATGCTACTGGGTTGGCAAGGTGGTGAGCCTTCCCCTGAGGGATGTAAGTGTGGCATTCCCCCAATTTTGTAGACACTCTTCGTAGCGCAATTTGACGTCTCTCGAACTCAAGGGGGCGTTGCTGATCAAGATGTTTGTGACCCTGAACTAGATGTAGATGCCTTCAGACTTGGCTTCCCACCTGATTTTATAAATTTTTTTTGTTTTATTCACCCTTCAAGTTACTGAAGAACGAATCGGCCACCGCGTTGTCCCATCAACTACCCCTCGGCTCATGCTGGGGCTTAAAGTGTTATCCTTGCACCAGCGACTGAACTCATCACTGCCAAAATGCGATCCTTGAGCCGAGTGGAAGACCACAGAGCCCTTGGCTCGTCGTCGCCACACAGCCTTCGCAATGCATCCAGCACCAATGTGGTCTCCATGCAGCCTCGCATGCTCCAGCCCACGTCATCCCTTGAATGCAAGTCCAGAACCACACCTAAGTAAAGCCAACTCTCATACGTGCGGATGCATATGATATCGGTCACCCAAATTTGATCAGCCGCTTCTTGGTGGAACTGGCGCTGGAACTGGTTGGGCGAGACCTGCGAGTACCGGCCCACCTTGTAAAGAAGCCTCTTTTAGCCCTGTACTGACTTAATTTGAGCCATCCGCATGAGCCTGGCTACCCTGTACTCACTGCACTGGACACCAGCCTCCTCAAATCACAAAATATTCGGGGGCTGCCGTAGATACCCATCCTCTGGTCAAAGAACTCTTTGATCTGCGCAGTCAGGGCCTGCTTCTCCACAGCCCTGAGCGACAAGTGCTCCTGAAACCACGCGTAGGAACCACTGCGTTTAAGGTCCAGCACCCTGCACATCCCGCTCAATGTGAACTCTGCTCGATACTCCTGGATAAACGCGTACTTCACTCGGACTGTTTGGCAAAGTACTCGGCGGCCTTTTTTAGGATATCGCGCTTCTATGTGGTGCGCCTGAGTTCAGCCTTCAAAAGGATTAAGCTCTGACTGCATTGACTTCATGTCATCAATGGCAATTGGCTGATTAATATCCTTGAATTTCTTGACCCACTTGTACAGAGTTTGATCTCCGATGCCTAACATCTTGGCAACATCGACAACAGAATGCCCTTTGTCGATAACTTGGCGCACGACCTCTTCTATGAACTCAGGTGTGTATTTGGCTCTTGGCATTTGCATTTCTCCCATTCAGATTTTGACAACAATATTTGTCTACTGAATTGGGGAATGCCATTTTCATTGCCGGTTAGCGAAAGGAACTTCTTCTGGAAGCCGGCATGGTACAAAGGCCATAGGCGTGTGCCTGAACCACCGCAGAGGATGACAGGGGTGACATTGATCATGCTTTTTGAGCCCCTTCCCCGCCAGACTTTTCTACCTCAGACCTCAGTGCTTCGATTTCGGTCTTCAGTGCCTCGTACTCATCCATCTTGCGCTGCAGGAACCGATGAGTAATGGCCGCTCTTTCTGCGATCCCGGAGGGGGTTAGGACATAGACATAGCCAAACTTATTTTTGGAAGTGGCGAAGTTTTTCATCTTCACTAGACCATTTTCCATAAGCGCTTTGAGGCAGTAATTCAGCCCGCCCACGCTGATACCAAGCTTCTCGGCCAGTTCGCGCTGGGTGAGGTCTGGGTTTTCTTGCAGGATGCGCATCACCCTAAAGTAGGTGTCTTCTTGTAGTTTAGCTTGGCGACTTGTCATAAAGTTGACTATTTTTTATGTAAAGTGTGGGTTTGAATCTGTTTTAGGCATGCTACCGCCATGCCGCATCACGTTCAGCAAGCGCGGTCGCGGGGAGTAGCGAAGTAAAGTTCTGTAAGAACTTGAACATTGTACCCTGTGCTCTGCCGTACGGTCCACTCCGTCATGAAAAATATTTCTCAAGAGTAGATGGGTTCAGACCTCGGCCTCCTGTTGCTGCTGCACCGCCTCTTCCATGCTGACAGTGTTCATCACCAGCTCCAAGTAGATCGGGGTTTCAGGCTCATGGCGGCCGATGTAGCTCTTGACGGCCTCGTCGACCAGCAGCTTGGCAAGATAGCCTTTGACGACAACCAAGTTGAGCAGGTCGTAGCTGTAGGAGCTCTCCGATTCCTGGTACTTTTCCTGCACCTGGCTCATCTCCTTTTCCAGCTTTTCGACCTGCTCAATGGGCGCGGTCTTTTTCTCGCGCTCGGCCGGCTTCACATGAGTGCGCTGCTCGGACGGTGTGGTCTTGAGCAGGGCCTCGGCGTGCGCCACGGTGATGGTGTTGCAGGCGATCATTAGCTCCACCGCCTCCACTTGGCGGGCGGCCTTCATGTTGCCCAGTACTCGCGTCACATCTGGGGTGAACTGTTTGTCTTGCAGCTGTTCGATGGTCTCGGGGCAGATGCCTTCGAGCAGGTTGATGCGCCTGTTAATGGAGAAGAGGTTGAAGTTGAACGCCTGGTAGCAAACTTAAGACGCTTAAGAACCGCGTTCTCCTGTGTAAGCTTGTCGAGCAGCGCCTGCTTTTGTTTGAGTTCAGCTTACAGGCGTTGCACCAACATGCGGGTGCTCTGGTCTGCGTTGGGTAAATCAATCACGTCATTCAAGGGCTCATCATCTTCGATTCAGCCACAGCGGGATATCGGCATATCTAGGCATTGCGCGTCGATCATTTGAGCTCAAGGATTACAGTACTGTGATCACGCCCGACTGACCCACGCGTTCAATGGCTATGCGGGTGGACCCCGGCGCTGGCCAGACAAACCGGCCCTGGTTGAGGAGACGTGCAGCCAGCCAGATGTCAATGCTGTCGTGCACCAGCACCTTAAGAAGGTTGCTACGTTTGTTGGCAAAAACATAGGCGGAACAGGCTGAGCGCTACCGAAGACGCTCAATACCCGTGCCAGGGCGGTGTCGGTCTCGGCACGCATATCGAGTGGCGTGATGGCCAGCCATGCGGCATCGATGCGAATCATCGGTAAGCGCCCGGTCACGCCATATTGACGGCGCTCAGCGCAACTTGCGAATTCGCTGATTGGCCAGATTCATGTCAAACGCCGATGGGTCAAACGGACCGCCAACCCAACTCCAGTAATGCGCATGCTCCGGGTGCCTAGGATCTGCCATGGCCTGTTGGAACATTTCATAGCCAGGTGAGCCACCCACATCTTCTGGTGGACAGGCGTTTGCACCTGCCATGCACATGGGCCAATTGTTCAACTGCGTGGCCTCTTCAATGCCCTGGACCGTGACGCGGTGGACCCAGTCATCGCCGAAGTCATACACATACTCGAACTCGAAGCCTGTCTCCCCCAGCAAGTCACCGATGGCATAGCGTTTGTCGTCCAACAGTTCAGGATCCATGCCCCAGTCATCCAGGTCTTTGGCGCCATAGCGCCTGTCCCTGATAGTGAAGGCATGCAGATGACTGTTGGTCCAACCCATGGCTGCCTGGATGATGCGATCGAGCTTCTTGAGCTTGACCGTCTCCGGCACTGTGACACGACGCCAGACCAGTGGCTTGACATACTGCAACTCAATGCGCAGCACGAAGATGCGTTTGGCCGAGGTGGATGGGTTCAGAGATATCACCATGCCTGCAAGCTTAGCAGCAGGCGATGCTTATGGCGATTGGTTTACCCAACGATTTGGCAACAATTCACCAATCTGGCTGGCTCGTTGCGTGGGCAATCGTTCCATCACATCCTTGAGGTAGGCATGCGGATCGTGCCCGTTGAGTTTGGCTGATTGAATCAGGCTCATGATGGCCGCGGCCCGTTGGCCGGCACGTAGGCTGCCAGCGAACAACCAGTTGTTACGCCCGATGGCAATGGGGCGAATCTGGTTCTCCACCCAGTTGTTGTCTAGTGGCAGTCGCCCATCCTGCAGGAACCGGGTGAGCGCCACCCAGCGCCGCAGGCTGTAATCAATGGCCTTGGCCGTGGCTGACCCCTCGGGAACCTTGGCCCGATGGGTATGCAACCAGTGGTGCAATTCTTCAATAATGCCTTGGCTTTGCTCTTGTCGTATTCGCCATCGTTCTAGCGCGTCGTTGCCTTCGATCTGGCGTTCGATGTCATACATACGACCGATCAATTGGAGTGCCTGCGCGGCAATCTGGCTGCGGTTGGCGGCGTGCAACTCGAAGAACTTGCGACGTGCGTGGGCCCAGCAGCCAACTTCAGTGACGCGGCCAGTCATCAGCTGCTTGTAGCCACTGAAGTCATCCACCAGCAATGCGCCAGACCATTCGCCCAGGAATTGCTTGGCGTGGCCGCCTGCACGGCTCTCGCAGAAGTCATAGACTACAGCCTTGAGCGCTTCATGGCGCCCTGGCGTATAGGCCCAGAGATAGGCTCGATGGGTCTTACCGTTACCGGGTTTGAGCATCTGCACCGGGGTCTCATCGGCGTGTAACACGCTGTGCTGCAAGACCTCTTCGCGCAAGGCATACACCAAGGGTTGTAACTGCACGCCACAACTACCCACCCACTCACCCAGCGTGGAGCGGGCAATGGCCAGCCCAGCACGGCCGAAGATGGCTTGTTGGCGATACAGCGGCAGGTGGTCCGCAAACTTGGCCACCAGCACCTGAGCCAGCAATCCGGTAGTGGGGATGCCCTTGTCGATGATGTGCGCATCGACAGGAGCTTGTTTGAGTGCCTGACAGCAGGCACAGGCCCATTTGCCACGCACATGGCGATGCACGGAGAAGACGCCTGGTACGTAATCGAGCTTCTCCGAGACATCTTCGCCGATGCGCTTCATCGGCTGGCCGCAGCCGCAGTTCGTGGACTCAGGCTCGTGGTGGAACTCCTGGCGTGGCAGGTTGGCAGGCAGCGCTTGGCGCTTGGGCGCCTGGCGTGCATCGGATTTAACAGGCTGGAGTTGCGCGATTTCGTCGGCCACTGCCTGCGTGTCCTCGTCCAGGGCTTCTTCCAGCCAGTTACGTTGCTCGGCGCTGAAGTGCTCGCTCTGGGCAGCAAACTTGAGGCGTTTGAGCACCGCATTCTCGTGGGTCAGCTTGTCGATCAGCGCCTGCTTGTGTTTGAGCTCACCATACAGGCGTTGCACCAACTTGCGGGTGCTCTCGTCTGCGTTAGGTAAATCAATCACGTCATCCATGGGCTAATCATCGCCGATTCAGCCATGGCGAAATATCGGCATATCCACGCATTGCGCGTCGATGAATTGAGCTCAAGGATTACAGCACCGTGATCACGTCCGACTGGCCCACGCGTTGCCAGGGCAACCCCAGCACCAGGGCATCGAGTTGCACGCGTTCAATGGCTACGCGAGTAGACCCCGGCGATGGCCAGACAAACCGGCCCTGGTTCAGACGACGTGCAGCCAGCCAGATGCCAATGCCGTCGTGCACCAACACCTTGAGGCGGTTGCCGCGTTTGTTGGCAAAGACATAGGCGGTATGGGGTTGAGCGCTACCGAAGACACTTACCACCCGTGCAAGGGCGGTGTCGGTCCCGGCACGCATATCCAGTGGCGTGATGGCCAGCCAGGCAGTATCTATGCGAATCATCGAAGCAGCGCAGCCGCCCAGGTCGCAAACTCGGCCGACAGATCGGCCGGCCAGCGTACGTTCAAATACAGATCGCCTTTGCGCAACTCAACTTCAATCGTGGTGGTCTTGTTCTTGGAAGCCGTTGTCAGCAATGGCAGTGGCACAAACTCACCCACCAAGGCGCTCGCCTTGGATTGGGACGCACCCATGGCATTGACATCGTGCAATCCTTGACGCTCATACTCTCGCAACCACCGGTGTACGACATTGGGATTCATGCCCTGGCTGAGTGCCAGGGCAGATATGGATGCGCCTGGCTTGAGGCATGCGGCGACCATCTCCACCTTGAATTGGGCAGTGTAGGTGCGATGGCCTCGGCGAGTGGGAAGTTGTAGAGTCTCGGAAGTTTGGAGCATGGTGT
>JACCDH010278914.1_pt1 | contig 25970 bp, 21 predicted proteins | sample 7442481 | NCBI WGS metagenome assembly JACCDH01 (sample SAMN15323433, study PRJNA562643) | freshwater metagenome | isolation source: river surface water | place: USA:Blue River Watershed | collected 2017-08-15 | reverse complement strand
GGAATACTCCTTTACATGAAGCTGCTTATCACGGCAATGAAAAAAATATAGAATTACTGCTACAAAAAGGGGCCTTTGTTGATGAAAAAAATACTGATTTAAAAACAGCTTTACATGAAGCCTGTAGCAATAATTATGAAAGTGCCATTCTCTTATTAAACTATAATGCTTGTCCAAATAGTATTGATATTAGGGGCAACACTCCTTTACATTATGCTGCAAAATATTCTAATGAATCTACTATTTTAGCATTACTTAATGCTGGTGCAGATATCAACACACAAAATAAAGATGGTAACACAGCATTACATGAAGCAGCAGCTCACAAAAAAGAAAAAAATATATCGACACTTTTAAAAAATGGCGCTTTAGTTGATATACAAAATACTCAATTAAAGACAGCATTACATTACGCAGCTGAACAAAGTTTACATGAAAGCATCATGCTTCTGTTACACTATACAGCTTCTCTCAATATCATTGATTTTAAAGGAAACACGCCTTTACATTATGCTGCTCAAAAAAATAATAAGGATATTCTGCTTACCTTAATCAATGCACATGTTGATATCAATATTCAAAATAATCAGGGATATTCAGCTCTTCATGAAGCAGCATATTATGGCAAAAAAGAAAATTTAGAACTTTTAAAAAAATATGGCGGAGATCCAACATTATTATCTCATGAACTTGAAACAGCTGATGACCTATATGCCAAGCGTCATTCAAAATGGTTAACTGGAACTAAGATTGCCATAGGACTTACATCAATACTTGCATATGCTGGATTATTACATTGGTGGGTAACTGGGCAAATTTTACCTACCTTCAATTAAAAAGATCACTGAGGTAATTTTACCAATGCGCAAGTGAAGCAAGTGATTTTCGATCACCAGCAAAGACCAGAATATCATTTTCAAGAATCAAATAATCCTGTTTGACGAGCACAAAATCATCACCTTTTTTCACCGCGATACATCCAACTTTTCCCGATTTACATAAACGAAGTTCTGAGATTGTGTGATGCGCAAAACTTTCAGGTGCTTGCACAACCGTCACGGCAAATTGGTCAGCAACAGGAATTAACTCAACAAGAGGAATGCTTAATTTATCTGCTAATCGCACACCCATGTCACGCTCGGGAAGAACGACCCGATCAGCACCAACTAATTTTAAAATATCTTCGTGAATGGTATTAATTGCACGAGCGATAACATACGGAAGTCGTAATCGTTTTTTAAGTAATGCAGTAATTAAAACTGATTGAGCAAAATCTTCACCTGTTGCAACAATTACTGTGTCCATCTCATTAACACCAACAGCAAGTAGTGAATCTGCATCAACAATGCGTGTACAAATTGCTTGCGTCACATCATCACGAATATTTTCAACAATAGCTTCACTGCTATCAAGCGCCAAAACTTCAGCACCTTGATTTGCTAAACTTTTTGCAAGTTGATATCCAAATCGCCCTAATCCAATAACACAAAATTTCATATTTTTTCCCTATCCTATCAAAACCCGCTCTTCAGGATATCGATACAACTGTTTTTCTTTTACTCGTTTAACCGCTAAGACCAATGTTAATGATCCTACACGCCCAACAATCATACTAATCATTAAAATACTTTTTCCTATAAAACTCAATGATCCGGTAATCCCTCGAGAAAAACCGACCGTGGTAAATGCAGAAACTGCTTCAAAAACTATATCAATAAAAGAATGCCCCGATTCAAACCAGAACAACAAACTTGCTGTAAATCCAATCCAACAGATGCCTAACATAATAATGGTAATCGCTTTATAAATTTGCTCATTTAAAATTTCACGACCAAAACATTCCACATGTGCTCGGCCACGAATAACCGAAAGCATCGTTGCAAAAATAAGTGCTATCGTCGTCGTTTTAATCCCACTCCCTGTTGAACAAGGACTCGCTCCCACAAACATAAGAGCCATCATGCCAAGTAGAGTCACATTTCGCATCGCCATCATTGATGTTGTAATAAAACCCGCGCTCCGCGAAACAATTGATAAAAAAAATGCATTCATAATTTTTTCATACCAAAGAAGATGTCCCCATGCATGATTCCACTCACTCACCGAATACAAAACAGTTCCAATCAAAAGCAGCGCAGCAGATGTCCAAAAAACTAATTTCGTATGTAATGAAAATCCATATATTTTTTGTTTTCCATACCAAAATGAAAGCCACAAGGCTTGAATTCGTTCGCCGACTTCATACCAGACCACAAAACCAATGCCCCCAAAAACAGTCAAAATACCTAAAATTGATAAAAGAAAAAGATTCTGTTGATATGCATACAAATTAGTATGAAACAGAGAAATGCCTGCATTACAAAACGCAGAGACTGAATGAAAAATCGCATAAAAAAGTGCCTGTTTCCATGGCATACTCACAGCAAAAAAAGGATATAATAATGCGGCACCAAGCGATTCAATAATAAACGTTGTTACAACAACAAGTCCTAAAAAAAATCGAACACGATTCATCAATTCAAACTCAAGTAATTTTCCAACCATAACAGTTGCTGCAAGTCCCATCTGAGAAAATAAAGAAAATAAAAATAACGAAAAAGTCATAAGCCCAAGTCCACCAACTTGCATCAAAATCAGAATAATAAAATGGCCAAACCAAGAAAAAGAATCGATAGGAATAACCGAAATCCCTGTCACACAAGTGACTGATGTTGCCGTAAACAAAAGATCAAATGAATCCATCGGTACAACTTGTGCAATTGATAAAGAAAGAAGGCCATACCCTGATAAAATAACCGCAACAAATGAAAGAAATAAAAGTCGCCCTGCTGACAAATAAAAAAATCGACTTCCCATGCCCCACCTTTATTCTTTGTTGCTTATTTTTATATTTTTATGATTTAAAAAAATAAGCAGCGCCGATCAAAATTGCAATCTTAACACAGACCAACGATACCACAGGTGTTGCATATCGGTCAATACATGAAAGAATTACTCCGCCCCAGCGATAGGTTATCCAAGTCACTAAATAAAAACGAGTTAAACGTGCAAACAACAAAGCCGAAATAAATGAAACATACGAGATATTACAAAACCCTGCAGAAAGCGTAATTGCCTTAAAGGGCAGTGGCAAAAAAGCCCCTACAAACACAACAAGCTGTTGATGCGCATGATAATGTCCAACCAATGATTGAAAAAACGCTGGTGTAACAAGGTGCCCCACAATCCAATTCCCAACTAAATGCCAAAAAAAAGCACCGATCAAATACGCAATCGACCCACCAATTCCTGAAAGAACCGTTGCAACAACCGCATAACGAAAATACTTTTTTGGTTGTTCAAGGGTAAAAAATATTAAAAATGGATCAACCGGTAAAAATAAAACTGTTTCAAAAAGACTCGCTAACGCAATCCACCATTCAGAATACTCTGAAGCAGCTTTTGCTCGTACCCATACAAAAACAGCATTATTTTTCATGAAACCCCTTGCGATAAAATCATTTAAACTGCTAACAACACATTCAAATAATGTCCTAACTCTTCAACTGAAATACGAACTTGTTCCAGTGTATCTCGATTTCGTGCAGTTACTTTACCATCTTCTGCTGTTTGAAAATCAACAGTAAAACAGACAGGTGTTCCAATTTCATCTTGGCGACGATATCGTTTTCCAATCGATCCTGCATCATCGTATTGAACCGCAAATCCATGCTTTTTAAGCGTCTTTACAATTGCTTGCGCTTCAGGTTCTAATTTTTTAACCAGAGGTAAAATTGCTGCAGTAATAGGAGCAACTGCTGGATGCAAACGTAATAAGGTCCGCATTTCGCCCTCAACAACATCTTCAGCATATGCATCAAACAACAAGGTTAAAAATAATCTATCAACACCAACCGAAGCCTCAATAACATGGGGCATGTATGATGCACGCGTTGCTTCTTCAAAAACAGCTAAATCTTTTTTTGCATGATCGGTATGCTGCTGTAAATCAAAACTACCGCGATGTGCAATGCCTTCAAGCTCTTTCCAGCCAAACGGAAATTCATATTCAACATCAGAACATTTTTTTGAATAATGTGCTAACTCATCTGAAGCATGATCACGTAGACGCATACGATTCATATTCAGACCAAGAGAACGATAAAAATTAAATCGATGCTTACGCCAAAAATCAAAAAACTGATCTGATTCTTCCGGCTTGCAAAAAAATTCAAGTTCCATTTGTTCGAATTCACGCATGCGAAATAAAAATTGTTTAGGCGTAATTTCATTACGAAATGCTTTACCAATTTGACCAATACCAAAGGGCATTTTAACGCGCGAGCTCGTTAAAACATTTTTAAAATTAACAAAAATTGATTGAGCAGTTTCAGGACGTAAATACGCAACGGAAGCCGCATCAGCCATGGCGCCCATTTTAGTTTCAAACATTAATTTAAATTGACGTGCTTCAGTCCATGATTTATTGCCGCAATGAGGACATGCTTTTTCAAGATTAATCTCATCAGCACGATACCGCTTTTTGCATGACAAACAATCAACCATCGGATCACTAAAATTTTCCACGTGCCCTGATGCTGTCCAAACTTCATGATGCCCCAAAAGCGCACCATCCATCATCACCACATCATAATCCAAAGCTGCAAATTGATTGGTCCAAATGTTTTTAATATTCTGCTTCATTGCATAGCCCAAAGGGCCAAAATCATAAACTCCATTGAGTCCACTATAAATTTCAGCAGAAGGAAATACAAAGCCGCGTCTTTTGCAAAGCGAAACAATTTTTTCAAGCGTAACGATATTTTTTTCAGTTGATGCCATAACATGCCTTTATAAAATATATGCTATCCAACAATAAACTTCATTAGATGCATGATATCATATGTAAACAATTTTGCATAGAAAATCCTTGCATTTAAGCCCCTTTTATTTAAAACAAGTTCAGATAATTTTTATACTAAAAACCATGAATAATAGGTCACTCTTTTTAATACTTGCCATAAAACAATTTTTCTGGATAGATTACTTTTACATTGAGCTTTCACAAAAAAAAAATATACTGAAATATAAATTAAAATAAGAAAACCAGATAGGCGGAGCTTTTTGTGCCACTCAATATTCAGACCATTTTAATGCAAGCAATTCCTGCACAATATCGCTGGAAATGCCTTTTATTTGAAAAATGGAAACAGATTATCGGCCCTTTACATGGCAAAGTCTACATTCAAAATATTGATAAACATATTATGCTTTTACGCGTTTCTCACCCTTGTTGGGCACAAGAACTACTCATGATGTCTACCATGCTCAAAAAAAAAATTAATCGAGTTATTGGCGAAAACATTATTAAAGAGATTCGTTTTTCGTATCAAAGCTTTATCAAACATGAAATACAACACCCAAAGCATAATCGCCCGAACAAAGAAATGGATGCTCATATTTCACTGCTTGCAACACAAATGACTGATGCAGAAAACAGAGCACTCACTATAATTGAAGAGCCAGATTTACAAAAAATTCTGAAAAATTTTTATGTTTCATGCAAAAAAAAACAACTTTTTGCAGATAAAAATCGATAAACTATTCTATTTTTTATTCTTTTTAAGTTTTTTTCTCAAAAGCAAAGATCCCTTGGGCAAATAATCGTCGAGATTTATTGACAAACTGAATATTGAATGTGATAGACTTAGATAAAAGTCTGAACAATAATTGATACTTAAAAAAGGATACCATTATGAAAATCTATACATTTTTATTATGTGCTCTTTCCCTTCTTACTTGCAAACAGGTCCTTGCCGATGGCGATGGATTTGCAGGCGGGCTTGTTGGCGGACTAACCGGTGGCATGGTTGCAGGCGCCATGAGTGGTGGCAACCGTCGAGACCGTGACATACAAGAAGTTCGCAATCGTGAACATGAGAAAGAAATTGATGCATTACGACGAGAAAAAGAACAAGAATCAATAGAACAAGTGCGTCGAGCGCTTAATGACCAAAAAGGCTCGTCCAATCAATCAATTATCTACATTCTATTTTTTGTTGTTTTCTGCTTAATGATTGGCCTTGGATTCTTAGGCTTTATGGTTTTTCGCCGATAAAATAATTAAATTTATAAAAGATTAAAGGGAGAATAATAATGTTAAAAAAATTAGGGCTTGCATGCCTTTTAACTGTTTCATGCGCTCAAGCAGGAGATAATTTTGGAAGCAGCTTTGCTGGAAGTATGACTGGAAGCATGGTTGGTGGACTTCTTACCACCGCGGCAACGCGATCAAGTGATGGTGGATATCGCGAAGGACGAGGAAGTCGACGCGCCGTAAAAGACCTTCAAGAAACAATGGATGATTTACAAAATAAGATATCAAAAGATTTACGTAAAATGGCAAACAAAATTGATGACCTTACCGAGCTTTGTAATAAGCTGCGAAACAGAATAAAAACACTCGAAGCTCATGAAGAATATGAAAAAAATGAAGGAAAATAAGACCTCGGCATTAAATCAGCAAGCTTAAGAAAAGAATCTTTTAAATCGATATTGGATATCTTTAAGCCAGAAAGTTTCTTGTTGAACAAAAAAAGAATTTTCAGGAATCCCTGCTATCATTGAAGGTTCTTTAGAGCTTCTTAAAGTATATCGATTCTTTGATTTTTCTTTATCCATTGTATGCATCAAATCAGCAACTAATACTTTAATTTTTTCATGAAATTGAATGGGATGATATTTTTCCATATTTTTTTTACATATAAGTCGCTTAGCAGGATTGCGTAAAAGTTCCTGTAAAATTTCATCAAGCTCTGATATCTTCGTTAAACAATATCCCAATTGATGCTCTGTAATAAAATGAATATTTTCTTTTTCCCATGGCAATTGTTCACCAATTGCATGACACAATACCGGTGTCTTTGAAGCAATCGCTTGATACATGGTCATACCTCCTCCTTTTGTTATTAACAGATCAGCTAAAAACATAAGTTCGTCAATTTCATGTACAAATGAGAGAGCTTGAAGCCGCATATTTTTTGAAACAGGCTTTATTTTATTAATTTTTTTGCGCAACATTTCATTATTCCCAGCACAGACTAACACATTGGCAGCAAGCGGAAATTGAGCAATTTTTTGTGCATACGTGTGTGCTGTTGATGTTCCAACTCCACCCATCATCACCAAAATTACTGGAACTCCCAGTAATAGATTCCACTTTTTACAGAGTGCCCGTTTATCATGAGGAACAAAAAATTTTGAACTGATAGGAAGCCCAATGGTGTGAATAGCAGCTCCACGAATACCTTGCTCCTCAAGCATTGTTCTCGTCAAAGAAGTATCATATCCAATCGTCACTGCAAACGCTGGATGCGGTCCTACATCTTCAAGTCCCACACTCCACGGACTTAAATCTGCATCTAATGTTGTCAAAATATAAGGGATTGAAAGGCGAGCTGCTGCATTAACCGCAGGCAAATTGAAAACAGGCGCAACAGAAATAATCATATCAGGACGTTCATCATCCAAATAATCATACATCGCCTCTTCCATCACGTGTCGATGCCATTGAGCAAACCATGCTCCTTGATTAACAACCGCGCGCAAAAGCCACATCCATTGATTCTTTAATAAAAAATTATAAAAAGATTCACCAGATGAAGAACCAAAAGAAATATTTCTTATCGTGTCATACTTTTTAAATGGTCCTTCTTCAAACCAATAAACCGTTTTAACATCAAATGTTTCTGAAAAAATAGATTCTAATTCACATGATGCTGCCTGATGTCCATATCCACCACGACTAGAAAAAATAATCATCTTTTTTTTATTTTTTTTAAAATCAAGAACTAATTCAGAAACAGATTCACTTGTTTTAATCGGTAATACTACTAATGTTTGATCTGCTTGCACCATAAAAACAGAAAACATAAACAGAAATATTAAACATACAAAAGGGTAAGATTTCATTAATACACATATCCTTACTATACTCAAATTTATAATTCTATAGCCACATTAAAATGATGAAAATATTATGTTCAGAGAATGCATTTTACATTTTATCTAAATTACAAAGTAATGCAAATAAACGATAATTCTTTCAATATATCCCTCTGTTTTATAGATAAAGGATTGAATTTTTTGACGAGACCTCTTATCATTAATCTGCACCAAAAGTCATATTTTTTAGTGTATCTTTAATCATAAAAGGAATTTATGCTCAAAAAAGGAATCTTTTTATTCTGTATACTCTTTCAAACATGCCTATCTTCAGCAACCACTCTTCCTACCTTTGAAGAAATAAACTATCTTTTTTATGCCTATGAAAAAGATGAAAAAACTATTGTTCATGATACACTAGAGAAGTATACTGACAATCATGAAGCTTTAAAAAAAATTGCTTTAGCTCATGATGATGATAAATGGACTCTGTTACATTATGCCGCATGGGATAATAATCTCCCTTTAATCATACAATTGATTTCATTGCTTGATTCTCTCAACGCACAAAATGTGCAAGGAAAAACTGCACTGCATATTGCAGCAGAACTCGATCATGATCTCATTATAAAAAATTTAATTGATGCAGGCGCCAATATAAATGCTCAAGACAACTTAGGCAATACTCCTCTTCACACTGCTGCTATACATGGAGCAAACCTATCATTAGATCTTTTACTTACAGAAGGAGCAAGCCCTGTTATTTTCAATAAAGCAAAAGAAACAATCTTGCATAGTGCAATACTTTTTAATAATCATCAAGGAATATATCTGCTTTTTGCGCATCAAAAAAAATACCCTCCCCTAGAATTCATCAACATACAAAATTATCAAGAAAAAACCGGACTACATCTGGCTGTTGAAAAAAAAATTCCTGAAATTTGTGCTCTTTTACTCTTTCATGGCGCAGATCCTCATATCAAAGACTCAATCGATCAATCACCCCTTTCCCATGCTGTAAAAGAATTTAATATATCTCCAGGACCAGAATCAAATACTATTAACAGCATCTTGTATGCATATGCAAATGAACCTCATCCAATTATTTATTCTTTTGGATTCTTTTTTAATCATGAATCAAGAAGCATCATTGAAGACATGTTATCCGAATTACAACAAAAAAAAAAACTCTATACTTTTCTATCAGTTTTTGATCAAGATGGTGAAACCGCTTTGACAAGCGCCATTAAATATAATTTAAAAACCATTATAGAAATACTCCTGCGTCTTGGAGCAGATCCTAACCTTCCGAATAAAAAAGGAAACACTCCCTTAATTGAAGCGATCAAAAATCCTGTAGGCCAAGGCTTGGAAATGGTGAAATCACTTATTAACGCACGGGCATTAATCAACATGAAGGGAGCAGAAGGATACGCGCCTATTCATATTGCTATTATAGAAAGAGATCATCAAATACTCTCTTTATTATTAAAAAATCAAGCGGATCTTAATAGCAAAGCTCATCAAGACATCACGCCCTTACATCTTGCCATGCATAAAAAATTTTATTTTATTACTCATCTCCTTATTCATGAAGGAGTACCACTTAATGCTATATCATTGAATAAATGGACACCCCTTCATCATGCTGTAGCATCACAATCACCAGCAGAAGTAGTGCAACTTATTCAACATGGAGCATTACTTGATATACAGAATAAAGAAGGAAATACTCCTTTACACATGGCAATGATACATGGTAACGAAATTATTATTGAGCTACTTACCAAAGCTGGCGCAGATTGTCATATTCCCAATAACGACGGATTAACCGTCATACAATATGCAGAACAAAAAGACTTGCCAAACATTCTTAAACTCTTAACAAATGACCCTGAAGAACAAAAACAAATTCCAATAGAAGAAATTTTTGAAGATTCATGCGACCCTTTTTTCGCATCAAAACCTCCATGCCATGCCGACTTAAGATTAGTCAAACAATATCTCTCTCATCAATCAACATTTGATTTAACACATCATAATGGAGAAACAATTTTGCATCAAGCAGCTCTTTCTGGGAATAAAATTCTCGCTAGAAAATTAATTGCTGCACATCATCACATTAATGCAAAAGATGATGATGGAAACAGTCCATTACATAAAGCCATTAGTAGCTTAAATCTACAAGTTATTCAATTATTGCTTAATGCAGGAGCTAATCCACTTCTTAAAAATAAATATAATCAAACACCACTTGATCTTGCTTCTGCTTGCTTTGAAAAACGAAAATTATTCAGTCTACATACCATATCTATGTCTCCCACGATGCAAAAAAAATATGCTATTGATTCAAACAAAATAAGACATATTGTTCTTTTACTCAAAAATCATATCAAAAAACAACAAGCACAGAAGCTAATAATACTCGAAAAAAAAATACCGATTTTTTTTTCTTCACACTTTTATAACATATCTGGCCCTATTTCCTTGCTTGATCTTCCTTCAATAATTAATGATCACTTATAAGAATTAGGATTACAATGTACGCTATTTCATGTTTCTTTTTTCTGTTTCTCCTCCATTACAATAATCAATTACTTACAACAGCGGACTTTAAAACTACACCCATCCACCTTGCTATTCAATATAATTCCCTTGATGTTGCTTTTGCTTTTTTATATCTTAGTGAAGCAACCATAAATCAACAAGATCTTGCAGGCAACACTCCTTTGCATTATGCAGTAAAAAAAAAATCACCAGCGCTTTGCCATCTTTTACTACAATACAAAGCAAAGGATACTATTAAAAATAATAATGAAGAAACTCCTTATAAATTGCTCGAAAAACTTCTAAAGTCAGACCCTACTAATACATTGTATCATCGCATTCAAAATATTTTTTATGCTTTTTCTCAGGAAACAACTGAAGAAATAAATAACTTTTGCATGCTTTGTTTTCACGGTAAAGAAACAGCAATAAAAGAATTATTCTACAATATTGAAACTGCGGATGAACTTGAAACAAATGAACATCCATTAACAATATGGTTTGAACAAAATCCTTATGCTGAATATACAGATCTTCATACACAACAAATTTTCATGAATATCCCACCTCCACTTAACCCTACAGTAATTAAAAAACCAAATAATTTTTATCATTTATTACATACGTACGATTCCTTTGGTGAAACAGCATTAATCAATGCAATCATATCACAAAACAGATCAATTATTGCCTTATTGCTAAAAACAGGCGCTGATCCCAATCTGCCCAATCAACAAGGCATCACTCCGCTCATCAAAGCAACAAAGCAAAATGACACGGCAACTGTTGCTCTTTTATTATCAGAAAAACATATAGCACTTGAAGAAAAAAGCCTCAAAGGATACTCAGCTCTCCATTACGCTGTACTTAACAAAAATAAAAAAATAATCAGACTACTTCTTCAAGCAGGTGCAAATCCTCAAACAATAGCTAGTAATCGTATGACTCCTTTACACGAAACAGCATCTCATGCTTCAACAAGTATCGCACAAATACTTATTGAAGCGGGGGCGCCTCTTAATGCATTAGGACCGCATCAAAACAACCCTCTACATTTTGCTACTGCACAAAACAATGTTGCACTCATACAACTACTTCTAAAAAAAGGAGCCACATATGATGTACAAAATGGTCAACATGAAACAGCTCTGATTATTGCTGCACGCGAAGGACATCTTGAAAGCGTTGAAGCCTTATTAGATGCTGGAGTAGCTCTTCATCTTGTTGATAAAAAAAAGAACAGTGCACTACATTATGCTGCAATGAAAAAAAAAATAAATCTCTTGCAATATTTGCTTGAGATCATACAAACAAACGAAAATAAACAATCACTCCTTAATATTCAAAATGAATCCGGTAATACAGCTCTTCATCTTGCAACTTATTATAATAATTTTAAAGCAATTAAAAGACTTATTCATGGAGGGATTGATGTCAATATTCAAAATCAACATGGCGACACCGCTCTTCATCAAGCAATTAAAAACAAAAAACCATTTATTATAACCTACTTAATGCATGCAGGAAGCGACCTAACCCTTAAAAATGAAGAAGGAGATGCCCCACTTGAATATGCTCAATATCAACTGCATTCATTACAAATACTCATTGCATTTGGTTCACTTGATAGCATTCGAAAACTAGAATGCTTAGAAAAAATTGAAACATTAAAAAAAATTATCGTTCTTTTAAAAGAAAAAATATCAGAACCATCGAATGCTTTTCCAGAATTACTTATAACACCAATACTCTATGAATCAACCGTTATTTTTGAACCAATTATATTAAATGAATTTAATCTGAAACAGATACAAAATATGAAACACTAAAACTACGCATGTGCATAAAACAAGTCCATCTTCGCTTAGCTATCAGTCTTCGTCAAGACTTCGCCGGACAGGTACCGGACACCAGACTCTCATAATATATATTGCTTTTAATTCCTTAAATATAGCCTGCCAGGCGTAGCTCAACGAGCGAAGCCTGGTGGAGAGGGAGGGATTCGAACCCTCGATGCTTTTTACAGCATAGCCGCTTTCGAGACGGCCGCTTTCAACCACTCAGCCACCTCTCCAATAATATCTTAAAATTATTAAAAATACTCTTCATTATCGTATCAAACTTTAATAGAAAATCTAGTAAAAAAAAGTTGATCCACTATTACGATCGAACAAATGTCCTTTCTTAATTTTATTGCAAAGATAAAAAAAAAACAGTAGAATACGGTATATTGTTAGTCGAAAGGCGTTAATCAGAACGGACCATACGCTTTTCAGAATATTCACACCAGAGACAAAAATGTCTCAACTAATACGAGGAGATTTTCGTATGGTACCAGGTTTTATACGAAACCTTTTTGGCGATATGAGCGCAAACGAAGCTAAAAAATTTAGCTTGTGCTCAGTCACTTTCATGTTTTTAATTGGCGCTTATTGGGAACTTCGTGTTCTTAAAGACGCTCTTTTTGATGACCTTGTTGGTATGGTGCATCAACCAAAAGCCAAAATGCTTTCTTTACTCGTTATTATTCCTCTGATTTTAGTTTATACCAAATTGGTTGATACCGTTGAACGACACAAATTGTTCTACTTTATCTGTACAACTTATGGTGTTCTTTTCGCCTTGATTGCATATTTTTATGTTAACCCAATGCCAAATATTGCTCCTGCATTAGTCGCTAATGTTCCTGGTAAATTACTTGGTTGGATTACATACATCACCGTTGAAAGCTTTGGATCATTGTCAATCGGCCTTTTTTGGGCGTTTATGGCAAGCACAACCAACACTGCATCAGCAAAACGTGGTTATGCATTAATCTACGGTGTTGGACAAATCGGTTCAATCGGTGGCCCAACATTAGTAACTTATGCACCAGTACTTGGTTTGCCAATGTTATTAATGATCGGTGCAACTGCTGTTTTAGCAGTTCCTTTTTTAATCTTCACTTTGATGAGTGTTATTCCTCAAGAAGACATGCAATCTGATGTTCATGCAAATGCGGCTCCAAAAAAACGAACCGGACTTTTAGAAGGACTTCGTTTATTGACCACAACACCGTATCTTCTTGGTGTACTCGTTATTTCAACCGTCTATGAAATCGTTGGAACCATCATGGATCTTCAAATGAAATTACTTGCACGAGAAGTCTATACAACAAAAGAAACTTTTGCAGCATTTTTAGGATCATTTGGTCAAACGACCAATGGCTTTGCTTTGCTCCTTGCATTCTTTGGAACCGGTATTTTCGTCAGAAAATTTGGTGTTCGATTCTGCTTGGTAATGTATCCAGTCCTTTCAGGTGTTGTTGTAGCATCAACTCTAATTTATCCAACATTGTGGCCTGTATTTTTTGCAGTGCTTATGATTAAAGGATTAAGCTATACCTTGAACAACCCTGTTAAAGAATTGATGTACATTCCAACATCTAAAGACGTTAAATTCAAAGCAAAAAGCTGGATTGAAGCATTTGGCGGCAGAACTGCAAAAGCAGGTGGATCAGTTATCAATAACTTTTTTGCTGGTGATTTAACTGCACTCATGACTTATGGAACCTTTGCATCACTTGGTGTAATCGGCGTTTGGGCATGCATAGCATTCTTAATCGGTACAACTTATAATACTTTGATTAAAGAAAATAAAATCATTGAGTAAAAAAATAAGATAATTTTTTATACTTTACAAAAGGGTATTTTTTAAAAATACCCTTTTATTATTGAAAGGAACAGAATGTTTTCTGGAATATTTCGTACATTTTTTGGTGAAATGTCAGCTCCTGAAATAAAAAAATTTAGCCTTTGCTCCCTTGCTTTCATGCTACTTATTGGTGGATATTGGATGCTACGCATTTTAAAAGATGTATTATTTGATGATTTAGTTGGCATTGTTCATCAACCAAAAGTAAAAATCCTATCGATGTTTGTAATCATTCCACTTATACTTATTTATACAAAATTAGTTGATACTATTGAACGACATAAATTATTTTATTGTATCTGTACGACATATTCTATACTTTTTGCGCTTATTGCTTATTTTTATACATATCCTATTCGAATTTTTACCCACTCCTATTTTTCTTGCATTCAAGGAAACTTACTCGGATGGATCACTTTTATTACCGTAGAAAGCTTTGGATCATTATCAATTGGTCTTTTTTGGGCATTTATGGCAAGCACCACAACATCTGTCTCAGCAAAACGTGGTTATCCAATGATGTATGCGGTTGGACAAATTGGGACTATTGGTGCAGCAACCATGGTTACACAAGCATCATTTTTTGGGATTCAAAAACTTTGGATTTTAGCTACAATTGGCATCTTTTTTATTCCCTTTATAATCTTATTTTTAATTTCATCGGTCCCTCAAGATCAATTAGAAAGCGACGGCCATGCCGCTAGTATCAAAAAACAAAAAACAGGATTATTTGAAGGCTTACGTCTTTTAACAACTCAACCCTACTTATTAGGCGTTCTGGTTATCTCTACGTTTTATGAAGTAGTTTCAATAATTATGGAATTTCAAATGAAAATGCTTGGCCGACAATTATACACCACTAAAGAAACCTTTGCTGGTTTTTTAGGAATGTACGCTCAAGCAACTAATATATTAGCTTTTACTTTTGCCATTATTGGAACCGGATTTTTAGTTCGTAATTTTGGGGTTCGATTCTGTTTAATTATGTTTCCATTGATATCAGGATCAATTGTTGCAATCACACTCTTTCATTCATCAATTTGGGTTTTCTTTTTAGCTGCTGTAGTGACCAAAGGATTGAGCTACACATTAAATAATCCGGTTAAAGAAATGATGTATATTCCTACAAGCAGAGATGTAAAATTCAAAGTGAAGAGCTGGATCGAAGCATTTGGATCTCGTGGTGCCAAGGGATCAGGAGCTACTATTACTAATTTTTTTGCAAAAGATTTAGGGTCACTGCTGACTTTCGGAACGATTGCCTCATTAAGCTTGATTAGCATTTGGGCATGCGTTGCTTTTATAGTTGGTACCAAATATAATAATCTTATTAAAGAAAATAAAATCATCGAATAAAATTTTTTATACAAAAAGAGTTATCATAATAATTATGATAACTCTTTTTTTTGAAAGTACTCATTATGTCGTATATTCTTGGCATTGAAACCTCCTGTGATGAAACTGCCGCTGCTGTTTATGACAGCAAAAATCAAAAAATTCTCAGTAATGTTCTTCATTCACAGATAAAATTACATGAAAAATATGGTGGCGTTGTTCCTGAAGTTGCATCACGTTCGCATCTTGCACGTATTAAAGAAATTGTTGATCAAGCACTCAACAATGCACATATTTCTTTTGATGACATCGAAACAGTTGCAGTCACCACAAAGCCTGGTCTTGCTGGATCGCTACTTGTCGGCCTTTCTTTTGCTAAAGGGCTTGCGTTTGCAGGAAACAAAAAACTGATCGGTGTTGATCACCTTGAAGGACATCTTTTTTCATCGATGCTGAATCCCGATGGAACCAGACGCCAAGAACTTGCATTTCCTTATCTTGCACTTTCAATGTCAGGAGGCCACACGGCACTTTATCTTGTTCATGATTCAGAAAAATATGAATTAATTGGTCAAACTATTGATGATGCCGGAGGCGAAGCATTTGACAAAATTGCACGTATGCTTGGCCTTGCATATCCTGGTGGACCTTTGATCGAAAAAGCGGCTGAACAGGTCGAATTTCAAGATTTTTTTAAATACCCACGCGTGCGACTTAAAAATGCAAAACTTGATTTTAGTTTTTCAGGACTCAAAACGGCTGTTTTATATGATCTGGTAAAAAAAGGCTGGTATGATCTTGAAATTAATCGTCCAACTTCATTATTAACCGAAGAAAATATCAATCAAGTCGCCAGTTCACTACTTATTTGTATCGCCGACATCATCATCAATCACATCAAAGATGCGCTCACACTCTATCCAAACATCAAAGGAGTCACGTTTATCGGTGGTGTTGCCTGCAATAAATACATCAAACAACGAATCGAACAATACACAAAATCACGACATCTTTTTTCAATCAGCCCAATTCCCAGCTTCTGTGTAGACAATGCAGCAATGATCGCTTACACTGCATCACTATATCAAGCTCAAGAAAAAACATCAGATTGGTATTTAGATATTTTTTAAAAATTTTTTAAATTTGAATGTTTAATGATCTCTATTCGCATTGCAGAAAAAGACTTTTCCATTGTATGAAAAATAGTAAAAACAGAAGTCAATAGTGGATTTGAGGAACAAAAAATATTACTTGAAAAAGTTAAATCAATGATTCCAGATGCCTTGAAAATTCTTTTTACTAGGAATCAATTTTATCGGGCAGCTCGCTTAATTCAATAGTGTCAATATGCAAAATGGCAATATCGCATTCGACTTAAAGAAAATCTTACCTTGCAACATCAAGGCGAAAAAATGCAAACGAAAGACATTTTAAATTTACGGGGTTCTATAACAGCAATGTTATCTTATATCGGGGTTTTGCGTGAAGTAGGGCATGCAGTGAAGTGAAGGGAATACCTACTAAAGATCGTATCTTAGACTATGGAATGAGATGAGGAAATGATTTAAACTGGCAGTTCTTTACGAACTACCAGTTTAAATCATTTTAAAAAAACAATTTTATTTCAATGTTGTTGTTATTTTGTCTTTCAAGTCTTCAGCATGAATATAGCCCATCATGCGATCGATAACAACGCCATCCTTAATAAATAATATTGTTGGAATTGATGTTACTTGAAACTTTGCCGCAAGCTCAGGCTCTTCATCAACATTAACTTTAAAAAAGTTATAGGAATCACCTAAGTCATGTGCAACACTCACAAATTGTGGAGCAAGTTGCTTGCACGGACCACACCAAACTGCATATAAATCAATAACAACTGGTTTTTTACTTTGAATCACTAATGCTTCGTATTGATGATGTGTTAATTCTGTTACCATATCTATATCCTTTATTAAAAAATCAAATAAAAACAATAATCAATCTTATCATTTTTTCGCCACAACATCCAGAAAGAGACTACGATCCGCAAATGATAATGGAGTCTGCTCAAGCTTATACCATTCTTGTGGTCGATATTCATGCGCCATGCGATCCAATTTATTTAACCATATCCCTCCATCATTTCGTAATAATAACGTTGATAGAAGACCAAAGTCCTTACTACTTTGTATCTGCGAAAGCATCAATGCAGAAAAATATTGAATCGGAATTTTTTTTTCTGTACAAGTAGCGGAAAACCAAGAAAATCGACTATTAAAACTGCAAAGCCAAAGTGAATCTTTTTCTGATGATAACCCTCGATAAAAACCTTGATAAAACCAATCAAGCGAAACTGTTGCTGCATAACAAGCAACACGACAGCCAGGAATAACTTTTTGTAACGAATTTTTAATCCATACCCCCAAGTTCTCTGCTTCTTTCATCAAAAAACTTTGATATAAAGCACCTTTTTTTGTCTGCATCAATTCTAATATTACTCTGTTTTTATCAGCTAAAGAAGCCTTTTTTATAAAAAATTTTTCATGCAAAGAGGTTCCCAATGCAGTGCTCACAAATTCACCCGATCCGGTTTCATTTCGCAAATACATTTCTAAATCAAGAAAAAAACCTGCAACATCAAGCCCTTGCGTATAACTTTTCCAAAATGGCATAAATCGTTCTGCTGATAAAACTACTTCATCACGCCACCAATTTCTATCAAGTGGTTCAGGAACATCTTTATATTCGTTGCCATATAAATCAGTCATACATCGATCAGGATACTTGTTTTTATCAACAAAATTATTAGTTATTTCAAAACTAATAAAAATTTCAGGAACTTTTTTATCTGCTTTATTGAGAGCAGTCATTAATTGACTACTAAAATTCTTAATTGATTTACCAAGACTATCGCGATGATTTGCAAATTTTGCACGCGGACTAAAATATTGATTCGGTGCAATACTCAACCAAAGCCCATCAAAATTACCTTGAACAATTGCGGCAATCAACCGATCTTGATCTGCAATAAGTTTATCATCTTTAAATATTTCAATATCCATCCACGCAAGAATTTTATTTTCATATTTTTTTTCTTGCACGCCCCTTGCACCTTCTAAAACCAAATAATTTAATTTTTTTTCTTCATGATTATCTTTCTGCTCAATTCCTCGCAACTGCAATAATGATTCATGCAACTTTAAAAACCCATGCCAGATATCTTCATCAATTTTACGCTGAACATCAAGATCAAGCGGTGCTATGCGAAAATTTTCAGTAATCGATGCATACGAAGCAATACGAAGATTTCCCAGAAATAATTTATGATCTCTCTGTGCAAGTGGAATAAAAAAACCAAGAGTATCACCCTGCACATGCATTAAAAATCCTTTTTTTTCAGAAGAAGGCATCAATGATGTTGCATAACTACCAAGCCATTCTGAAGGATTCTTAAGTAATTGTTCTGTTTTTCTTTTATATTCAATGCCTGAAAAATCAATAACTTCTCGTGATCGATACGCATCAATCTGAAAATTTCCTACATTATCAACTGACAATCCGAATAATGAAAATAACGGTTGATACAGAGTAACTGGATGTGCATTTTTTACTTTTTTATAAGCAAAACCTCCAAACCCTGGTAAAAAAAGAGAGCTGATTTTACCACTTTGCTTTGTAAATTGCTTAATCAATGTTATAATTTTTTGACTTAACGGTGAATCTTTTAATGCTGCTGCCATTGAATCATCAATCAAAAATAATGCTGTATCATACTTTTCAAAATCAATAATTTCAAGCGGCGTATCAATAATGTAACTCAAGCTCTTATACACCACTTCAAATCCTGCTTCTGATGCAAGGGTAAAAAAACGATTATAAATAAATGGATCTGCCATTGCTGTATCAACAACAACCATCGTTGCTTTTGATGCTTGAAGTCGATCAATAAAAAAAAAGCAGACTAAACAAGAGAATAATAAAATATTTTTTTTTACAGTCATAATCCCCCCAATTTTTTATTATGATTTTTCTGTTAACTCCTGAGAAATATTTTTTTTATCAACTTGTTCAAGAGAAACAGTATTTTTTTGCATTGATTGCTCATTATGATGAATAAATGGTTTTTCTACAATGGGCAAAAGAGCGGCTTCATGAGCCGATACAACCGCAGCTGTTTGTTGTTGTAAAAGATGCATAATTTTTTGATCTTTTTCTGCAACTTGTTGTTGAACTTCAATTAATTTTTGTGCAACACGATGAGCCTTTTCAGATAATTCTTCATTTTTTTGCTTTTCTTTTTGTAGTGATTCTTTAAATGATTTTCGTTTTGCATGCTGCTTTTTTGAAATATCACACAACTTACTTACTTGATCAATCGTTGTATAAACTTGTTGTTGACTACCAGGAAAATTTTTACGAATACTCAAAAGAGATGTGCCAACAGTCTTATGAATTTCCTGAACATTCTCAAGCGCTTGTCGCCCCTGTAAGAAAAAAGATACTGCCCCCAGCATCAACAACATCAGCATTTTCTTCATTATTTTTCTCTCTTTGTTAGTTTTTTTATTTTTTTAATTATAATACAGTAATCTATACTCTTTACTGTACGCAATAGAAAGAGTGAGATTCAATATCTTTTAAAAAGGAGATACTCATGAGATTCCCCCTGCTCAATCTATTTTTGAGTTTTTTATTAAACACTTCAATATTATACCCCAAAAGCGAATATCTTTTTTCTCCTCGAGGCAATATTACAGAACGAATTGTAAAGGAAATTAAAAAAGCAAAACAAGAAATCTGCGCTGCTGTCTACATGATCACCAGTAAAAAAATTGTTGATGCTCTTATTGCTGCACATAAAAATGGCATTACTGTCAAAATCGTAACTGATCATGGATGCATACAAAGCCCTTATGGTAAAGCATATCATCTCATGCAAGCTGGAATCCCCGTTAAAATTTATTATCCATCGGGAAGTAATAAAAAATTCCCCCCACTCATGCATGCAAAATATGCAGTTATCGACCAAAAAATAAGTATTGAAGGATCTTTTAATTGGACTAACTCTGCTGAACTTTTTAATGAAGAACATATTCGTATCACTGATAATCCAAATCAAAAAGATGCCCTTTATAAACGATTTCAAACCTTATTTAATGAACGGACAACTGATCAATTTTTATGTCATTTTGAACAGATCAATGCATGGAATAAGAAAAATGCCCCCGAAAAAATCACTACTCCTTTACCAATGCCACTTGCTAAAAATAATCTTTTTCAAACTTCTCTTTCCCAACAAAGCGAAATAGAAAAAAAAAATCAGACTCGATTTTGGATACCCCTCATCAAAGAACTGAATAACCTTTTGCAAAAAATTATCTCTTTGCAATAACTTAATTTTCCGTTTTTTTTTAAATGCATAAAATTAAAAAAAAGTTGCCTATCACAAAAAAGTCTGTTAAATATAGATGCATATGTACCGAGATGGCGAAATGGTAGACGCACTGCTTTAAGGGGGCAGCGGGGAAACCCATAGGGGTTCGAGTCCCCTTCTCGGTACCATCCGCCTTCGCATAGAGCGTTATGGCGTGATGTCACGACAAAGTTTTAACGTAGACAGAACCATCATTAAAAAGCGGTGAAGTCTTAATAAAATAATTAAAACTATGTTTCTACAATGTTAATTGCAACGCTGTTGTAGTATGTTTTCTCGTTACTTTAAAAAGAGGATTTATCATGGCAATTTCTCTCCCAAATATGTTCCGCGCAAAACTGACTTGGTGGATACTTGCAACATTACTCGGCGCTTATTTCATTGTTTCAATTGATACAAAAGTCTTTTCTGATCAAAACAAAACTATTACAGAAAAAATATTTTCTGGGCTTCAATTACCAAACATTAATCTTGGCATTGATTTACGTGGTGGAACACACCTAGTCATACAAGTTGAAATTGAAAAAGCACTGGAAAAACGACTTTTTATTGAAATGAAGCAGATTGACAAAGCGATCAAACATGAAGGATTACCAGCACCTATCAAAAAAGATATCACTCCAACAATAATTACCTATGATTTTACCGATGCACCAACTGCACGTAAAGTTGCTGATATCCTTAAACAGAACAATATTATCAAAGTATCAACAAGTGAAAGCAGCGTCAAAATGATGCTCAATGCGATCGAAGAAACACGCATTCGCATGGCTTCAACAGAACAATCAATTACCGTTCTGCGCAACAGACTTGATGGATTTAATGTTCGAGGGCTCATCGTTCAACAACATGGTGAACGTAAAATTGTCGTACAACTTCCTGGACTTGATGATTCAGATGATATTAAGTCAACCATCATGAAAACAGCTAATCTTGAATTTAAATTAATTGAAGAACATGCAGGATCAGAAGATAGCCTTCTTGATAAGTATGATGGCTACTTACCTAATGATCTTATAATTGCACCTTCAGGCAGAGAAGATGGCGAAGCACGTAGCTTCTATTCAGTATCAACATTTCCTGACATGACCGGTGAACATATTATTGACGCAGCATTATCATATGATGAATATCAACGCGCTGTTGTGTCTTTTAAACTTGATAGTGAAGGTGCACGTGATTTTCGTGAATTAACCGGTAATAATATTGGACGTCAACTCGGCATACTTTTAGACGGCGTTGTTATTACAGCTCCTCGCGTTAACAGCGAAATTGGCGGACAAGGAGTCATCCAAGGAAAATTTACACCCGAAGAAGCAAGCCGTTTAGCTGCACTTCTTAAATCGGGCGCATTACTTGCACCACTTACTTTTGAACAAGAAAATCGAGTTGGTTCATCACTCGGGCAAGATTCAATTAAAAGCGGCATTACAGCTTGTCTTGTTGCTCTCTTGTTATTATTTCTTTTTGCTCTTTTTTATTATCGATTGATGGGACTTTTTGCAATTATTGCGCTCCTTCATAATTTATTTTTAGTACTACTTTTTTTATCATACTTCAAAGCAACACTCACTTTGCTTGGTATCGCAGGAATGGTGCTCACGATTGGAATGGCAATCGATGCTTCAATTTTAATTTATGAAAAAATACGTGAAGAATTGCACAATGGTAATTCACTAAAAGCATCGGTAGATGCTGGATTTAATGGAGTCATGACCGTTATTTTAGATTCAAATATTACAACTTTTTTAACGGGCGTAGTCCTTTTTCAATTTGGTGGGCCCGCTATTCGTGGATTTGCAGTAACCTTGATGATTGGTGTTTGTGCAACAATTTTTTCCGGTGTTTATTTTTTACGTGCATTAATTGAAGGAATGATTACCTTATTTAACTTCAAGAAAACAAGCATGTAATTGAAATTTTTAATAAAAAAAGATTCTTTTTTTATTGCATCAATCTTAAGATCTGCTACAATAAAAAAAGAATCTTAAAGATGGCGGTATAGCTCAGTTGGTTAGAGCGGCAGAATCATAATCTGTAGGTCCGGGGTTCGAGTCCCTGTGCCGCTACCAGAATTTAGTAATTAAAAATTACCAAATTAACTAATCAAAAATTATATTTTTATTCTGATTCATTATCTGAATCATCATCTTTTTTATTATCATTACTTTTTTTCAATAGCATCTACTGTAGCTGATTTCATTTTTATCTGCCAAAATAAAAAATACTTTCACTTATTCTGATAAAAACCAATCAAAAAAATGAGTCAATGCTTTATGTCGTGGTCCAAAAATTTTCTCAGCCGGAGTACCACGCAACTGCGCGTAAGGCAAATAATGCCCTTCTGGAATAAAAAAATTAGAATAAGGAAGATGGTCCTTGTGTGGAATTTCAGCAACTTTAATTAAATGTCCTATGCAAATCCCTTGAAATGTTTTTATTTCACCAGGCGCCCATGCATATGCAAGCGTCACAATAAATTGTGCTGGCTCTTGATCATCAATCAAACGCATAATTCCTTCTAGCCCTAATGAATGCATAGCATATTTACTCATCGTACCAGGAAAGCCTCTATAACGATCAATAAAAAGCCCTGAATCATCTATAAGAACCGGTTTTTGCAATAAATTCCATGCAGTTTCTGCTTTATTAATTGCAACAGCAATCTGGTCGCTATTTTGTAATTCTGGAAGGTCATACTTAAATTGAGTCACTGCAACATCAGGGGCATAATTTTTACAATACCGCTCTACTTCACTAAATTTACCATTATTGCTTGTTGCATAATAAATAGATTTTTTTTTATGCATGTGATATCTTTCATTTATTGGAATTAATATTTTTACAATAATTTTCTTGATTTTATGATAGCACGTTTTTATGAAAAATATAGAGTGGCATGACAGCTTTTTTTTATCAGCATTATCTACCACAGATAATATTAAAAAAAAATCAGATATTTTTATTGATATGCTCTGGAAATTTTATCATCAACAGCGCAGAAATTTTGTCTGGCGTGAGCATATAACTCCTTATCGTGTTTTAATTTCTGAAGTTATGCTTCAACAAACACAAGTTGGACGCGTTGAAGGAAAATTCAATGCATTTATACAAACATTCCCAACTATTCAATCATTAGCCACAGCATCACTTCATGATGTCCTTGCTGCATGGAGCGGACTTGGATATAATCGACGCGGACGTTTTTTATGGCAAGCAGCGCAAACAATTTTGCATGAACATCAAGAAAATATTCCTCAAAAAGAAGATCTACTTGTTTTATTACCTGGGATCGGTAAAAATACAGCTGGATCAATTGTTGCATTCGCTTACAATAAACCGACTATTTTTTTAGAAACTAATATTCGTGCTGTTTTAATTCATTATTTTTTTTCTCATCGAGAAAAAGTAGATGATAAAGAATTACTGCCGATTCTTACAGAACTTGTTGATCAACAAAAACCACGCGATTTTTATTATGCAATGATGGATCTTGGCGTTTGGATAAAAAAAAACTACAAAAATCCAACACAAAAAAGTCGCTCTTATACTAAACAATCACCCTTTGAAGGGTCAGTACGTCAAGTACGAGGAGCAATCTTACGCACAATACTTACAAGAAAAAAAATCTCTCAACAGGAACTTTTTGAAACACTTGCATACGAAAAAGAACTTTTTGATCAAGCGATAGCACAACTTACTACAGAACAACTTATTATTTCACATGAATTATTAATTACTATCCCCTAAAAAAAGGAGCTTTCATGATCGGGTTAATCATAGGTTTTATGCTCATGGGATCAGCAATATCTGCAAACAAAATTGTTATGGGAACTTTACCTTCAACATTATTTACTGGCATTCGGATGTTTTGTGCTGGACTTATTTTATTGATGATGATAGGACGTAATAATCAACGACTTTCATGGAACTATCTTAAACATGATCTGTATGCACTTTTTATGGTTGGATTCTGCACAACGTATATAACTTCACTGCTTAAAGCATGGGCACTTAAAAATTTACTCTCTTCAAAAGCAGCGTTTATCGCAAGCCTCGATCCCTTTGTAGCTGCACTTTATGCCTACCTTTTATGGAATGAAAAATTAAGTCCCAAACAATGGCTCGGACTTTTTATAGGTTTTGCTGGCGTCATTTTATTATTACAAGTTGATTTAGGAATTGAACAATTTCAAGGGAATATTTTTAATATTTCTCTCGCTGAATGTGCAGCATTTGCTGCAATGGTCATCGGTCGATATGGATGGATTTTAGCCGCACAATTTTTAAAAAAAGGGCGCTATTCAAGCATGGAATTAAATGGCATTTCAATGACCAGTTCAGGCATTATTGCATTGATCACTGCCTGGTTTATTGATCCCATTCAAACAAGTCTCGCAGCCATAACCCTGCCTGTTGGAACTGCAATGACATACAGCATTATTATTGGCAATGTTATTTCATATAATATTTATGGATACTTCCTCAAAAAATACAGTGTCACTATGGTTTCATTGTTTGGATTTATCATTCCGCTCACTGTTACAATAATCGGTTTTTTTGTTTTACATGAAGAATTAACTCCACGATTTATTATATCTGCAAGCATTATTTTTATAGGGCTCACTATTTTTTACGCTGATGAATTACAAAAAAATATTCTATTATAAATCTATAATTTTCATTATTTTTTAGCCAAAATAAAATATTAAAAATTGCATTTTTTTGATGCAATGATATACTCGCATCACTTATTATTTGTACAAAAAAAATTTCAACAAAGGATTTTTATATGTTTAAAAAAACAATACTTCATTTATTTTTACTAGGGGTTATAAGTTCACTTAGTGCAGGAAATCATCTGCAAAAAAGTCCATTTTTTATCGAAAGTGTATACAATGCAATTAAAAATGGTGAGCTTTATAAAATAAAACAATACTTATTGAATATTGAGAATATCAACATTATAAATCGTGAACCAACATATTTTTTAAAAGTTGCACTAATAGCTTTTGCTGAAAATACATCTGAAGATAAAACAGAGATGTACCGTGAT